>TARA_R100000935_G_scaffold15425_2_pt1 | contig 95284 bp, 113 predicted proteins | sample TARA_R100000935 | Tara Oceans TARA_R100000935 (sample SAMEA2621502) | marine metagenome | biome: marine biome (ENVO:00000447); feature: surface water layer (ENVO:00002042); material: "saline water (ENVO:00002010), including plankton (ENVO:xxxxxxxx)" | depth 5 m
TGCTTAGTGTTTTTGCAAGTTATTCCATAATTTTTCCCCTAAAATATCTGCATCAGTAATTATAGAATAGTTAGCCGATTTAATTTTATCAATTTCCATAGCTATTCTCTTTTGTTCATTTTTTGAAATTTCTTCGTCTCTCAGACTAATGTTGTGATTTAATATTGAGATGATATTTGTTCTTATATCATCGAATATCGAAATTGGATATTCGTCTAAGAAAGAATCTTCTGTAAATAATATATCGTATAGAATTTTCTTCTGTTTAATTTCAGGGAGTTTCTTCCAAAAATCAGGATTAATAAACCAATGGTCGGAACCATTTACCATAAAACTTTCAATGAGATTTACAATATAGAGTGGATTTGAAAAAGAAAAATCTAAATATTTTTCAATAAGCGCTTTATCTTTTTCTAAACCAACACAAATTACATCCGTAGATTCTTTTTTTGGCATCACATTTAAAAGTAGATAAGCATCTTTTTCCACTTTATTTTCTATATATACTTGGTTAGCAATGCCACATAAAGAAACAGGTAAGTGGATATCTATATTAACCACTCGGACAATTAAGTCACTTTTAGTAGATAGGTCCAATAGGGAGCTATATATATTTTCTTCAAATATTTTAATCTGTTTCAGCGGTTTTAATAGAAAGTTGTCCATTTTATTTAAGGAATCTAACGCCGAGTCAATTCCCTTTATATTTATATTATTTATTTCATTGAATTGTGGATATTTCGATAGTGCATCATTAAGAGATTCTTTCACTTCTTCATTCACTTTCTTCTTATAATGTTTTCTAACTACCTTATTTATTTTCAATTCATTTTCTCTATACACACGCTCTCTACATAATGTTCTGAATGTTTGTAATAATGCTTTTCGAGCATTATCTATTTTACCATCGGTTTCAAATGAATTAAAAATACCTTCGTGTTTTATACAAAAGCCAGGAAAAACGGAAGCATTATTAATTCCAATTTTAGCCATTATGTTTCTTGGATAATTATTAGAACTGTCAAATTGTGGTGTCAGCAAATGCCCATCAATAGTAATATTTTTTAAGACTGATGATTTTGGTATAGAGTGAGATTTTTTTATTGTATTTTTTTGACAACCAATAACCCCACAAACTCTAACTTCTTTGTGTATTTTCTGGTTTTTAAAAAAAGTGTTTCTTAATGGTTTTGAATAGTTTTCGAAATCTTGAAATAAGAATTTTTCGTTTCTGTACTTTTCAATAACAGCATCTATTTCATTTTTTAATATTTCAATATCAGAATCAGTCATTAAATTTGAAATGTATTAAATTGGGTTCGATTAACATTAAGCACAACTCGTTCTAAGGTTACTTTTATTATTCTTTTAGATCTAATTGTTCCGGATAAAAGCACTTTTGCTTTAAGTGTTCTTTTTAAGCAAAAAATGCATCCCTGTAAATATACCCCTTTACAACTTTCCCCAAAATACCCATAAACACGTAATTTTTAGTTCTAGTAACCGCCACCGTTTAACCGTAAATTTCAGCAGGATGTATCGCAGTACAGTTTACTGTTTTCCGCAACCAAAAACAACAGGAAAAACCCTGTTTTTTTATTCCAAAAAAGCGTAGTATATTTACTACAAATTAATACGCTTTCGAATACGATTTGGAATACGTTTTTGAATTTTTAGCGAGACGCACCCTTCGGAAGTCCCTGTAAATAGGGGTTCACAAATAAAGTGAGGTCAACTCATAACCCGAAGGTCTTCAGGTTGATTTGAATCAACTTTATTGACAAGCTAACCACCATTATTGCTTCTATATCTTGCGCATCGCGGCGCATAGAATCTAACGTAGTTTCTGCCACAAGTCTTATTTAAATAAAAATAGATGTTTCTTTTTATGCTACGTACCAAATCTTACATAGTGTATAAGGCATTCTAGTTGTAGAATGACATATGTCATAACTTTGAAAAATACATTGTGCTATGTTTGTTCAATATGTAACAAACATGCTGTCGCGCTACCTTCCCGTATTTATCATCCTATCGTTACTGGCAGAAATTTTTGGGACCGTGGGCGGATTCGGATCATCAGTATTTTTTGTCCCCGTAGCAAACTTCTTCCTAGACTTCCAATCGGTGTTAGGAATTACCGCACTCTACCACGTATCTAGCAACCTTACCAAAATTGCCTTTTTTCGAAAAGGATTGGACAAAGATGTGATATTGAAATTAGGTGTTCCAGCGGTGCTGTTCGTGATTATTGGCGGATTTATTAGTAAATATATCGACCCTACCACCCTAACCTATGTATTGGGAATTTTCTTGGTAGGATTGAGTCTTGCTTTCCTAATCTTCAAAAAATTGGTAATAAAACCAACGACCAAAAATGCTGTGACGGGAGGAGTTTTATCTGGATTAAGTGCTGGAATTTTAGGAACTGGCGGTGCTATTCGTGGTATCACACTGGCAGCCTTTAAAATGAAAAAGGATAAGTTTATTGCAACATCTGCCGTAATTGATTTGGGAGTCGATTTTAGCCGAACCATCGTGTATTATTTCAATGGCTATATTAAAAGTGAACTACTATACCTTATTCCTATTCTCATAGTAGTGGGAATCTTGGGTACTTGGATTGGGAAATTAATTTTAAACAAAATGTCCCAAGAACAGTTTCGATACATTGTTCTATTCCTGATCTTGGGAATTGGGTTAGCCAGTATTATCAGTAATTTATGAGGCTAAGAGCTTGGGAAGAAACTCCAATGCTTTGGGATCTCTGTCTTTAAAATAGTAGTACGCATATTTTTTAATCCATACCTCGTCCAAGAACTTAATAAACGCAGGTAGTAAGTGGTTTTTATATTGTTTTACCTGTATTTCTTTGCCATTAGGCAATCTGTGCGAATAGAGTTTGTAATCCTCTTTACTCTTCGGAAAATTCTTTTCCAGATAATTATCAAAATGAATTCCCACGCTTACCTCAGGGCGCATTTGTTTTCCTGTTAGGGCTTTGTTGGGGATATGATACCCTAAGCGTTCAAAACGACCATACAGGCGAATGAACAATTCAGTTAAAACCGAAAAATGCCCAGGTGCAATACGGTCATAATTATCATTGAACCGAATAACAAAATTGGGAATCTCCAACCGTTTTGTTGTATAATATCCTCTGACGCGAATAAGTGGTAGCACTTGATCCGTAACCCATTTTCTGAATTTGATGGCGCCTTCAGTATCACTTCGAAAAATAAGTGCATAGAGTCCACTTTCTGAAATTAGATTTACATTTTGTGTTTTTCCATCTCTGAAAATTTCCGAAGACAATCGCTCATTTTCATCCAAACTATCCAACACCTCGATAAGGTCTTTCAGTTGTAAAATACTGGTTACATCATCCGCAACAAACCAAATCTGGTTGTCAATCTCTACCGACCTCAATTGCTGAAAATAATTGAGCGGTTTATTTTGTGTGGCTACTGTTTTCATAAATTTTAGGTGTTAACTTTTCCTATGGCACAGCTTACATACGAAGCTGCTTTTTTGAGTACTGTGTTTTTATCCCCTACTACGGGATAACCAATTTTTGAAAGTTTGGCACGAACGTTCTCATATACATCTTCATCTTTATACGTAAGCGCTATAGAATTTTCATCGGTATGCACAGCAATGTTCTGCACACCATTAATGCCCAACAATTCATTGAGGATTGTGTTTTCACAACCTCCACATTTTAAATTCTGAATTCGAAATGTCTTTTTCATTAGAGTATTATTTACCATAAATATACACTGGTAGACTTGCAGCACCTATGATAAATATCAGTTTACTTAGCTGACTTATATCATTTTATCTTTAAAAATCGAAATCTATTTTTACTTCTAAGAAAATGATGAATATTGAACAGCACCGACACGATAACAAGTAAAACCAAACGCTTTTTTGAAGAAATAGGCGATATGACATATTTCGCCATACGTTTCTTTAGAGAGGTTTTTACGGCTCCCTTTGAATGGAGGGAATTTGTTAGGCAATGTTACCAGATGGGCAATCGCTCCTTTTTGTTAGTGGGTGTTACTGGCTTTATTTTGGGATTGGTATTTACCCTGCAATCCAGACCCACATTAATGGAGTTTGGAGCCGAATCGTGGATGCCCTCTATGGTAAGTATCTCCATCGTACGTGAAATTGGCCCGGTAATTATAGCCCTTATTTGTGCGGGACGCATAGGATCTGGAATTGGTGCCGAACTGGGCAGTATGAAAGTGACCGAGCAGATTGATGCGATGGAAGTGTCTGGAACCAATCCGTTTAAATATTTAGTGGTTACCCGAATTTTAGCCACTACGTTAATGCTCCCATTGCTCATCATAATGGGGGATGCCGTGGCACTTTTAGGTTCTGCCATTGTTGAGAATTTAAAAGGCGAAGTTTCATATCTGCTGTACTTTAACAAGGTCTTTGATGCCTTGCAGTTTAGCGATGTTATTCCTGCAACCATAAAGTCGTTTTTCTTTGGTTTTGCAATTGGTTTGGTAGGATGTTACAAGGGGTATCATTGCTCAAAAGGTACGGTTGGTGTTGGTGAAGCTTCAAATGCGGCTGTGGTCTATACCTCGATGCTACTCTTCGTTATTGACTTTATCGCCGTATTTCTAACCGATATTTTCTTTGAAATATGAAATGCACAATCACATACTTAAAATCATTAAAAAATAATAAACAGGGCATTCCATCTTCCTATTTATCTAATAATATCTGCAGATGAAAAAGCCCGTATTAGAAATAAAGGATTTACGCAAAAGTTTTGGCGACAACCACGTGTTACACGGTTTTAGCCTAAAGCTGTATGAAGGCGAGAATCTAGTGATTATGGGAAAGTCAGGTTCGGGGAAATCGGTAATGATTAAATGTTTGGTGGGCTTGATGGCAGCCGATAGTGGCTCTATAAAAATTAAGGACTTTGATATCATTTCTCTGGGCAGAAAAGAACTGGATGTATTGCGAACTGAAATTGGTTTTCTCTTTCAGGGAAGTGCGCTGTATGATTCTATGACAGTTCGGGAAAATTTGGAGTTTCCCTTGCGCAGAAACAAAAACAAAATTGATGGTTCGCAAACAACCGAAGCATTGGTACTCGAAGCCTTGGAAAATGTAGGTTTGGTACACGCCATAGATTTAATGCCAGCAGAGCTTTCTGGTGGGATGCAACGTCGTGTAGCATTGGCAAGAGCGCTGATATTGAAGCCAAAGATTATACTCTATGACGAACCCACCACAGGTCTTGACCCCATAACCTCGAAGGAAATTATTCAATTAATGCGCCGGATACAAGCCACATATAAAACATCATCACTTATCATTACTCACGATGTGGACTGCGCACGAGTGATTAGCAACCGAATGATTTTATTGGTAGATGGAATAAACTATGCCGAAGGCACTTTTGAGGAACTTTCACAATCGCAAGACCCACAAGTAAAAGCCTTTTTTAAAACCTAAAGATTATGAAAAAATCAGCTTCCCATAAAACCCGAGTCGGATTGTTTGTTGTCGTTGGTACCCTATTGTTGGTGGCAGCACTCTATTTTATTGGTAACAGGCAACATATTTTCAGTAAGAATATTCAGGTCTATGCCGTTTTTCAGAATGTGAATGGCCTGCAATTAGGTAATAACGTTCGCTACTCTGGCATCAATGTAGGTACAGTTGGCAAAATTGAAATGGTCGATGAAGCCACCATAGTTGTGCAAATGATGGTGGAAGAAAAAACAGGCGCATTTATCAAGAGAGATGCGATAGCGACCATTGGGTCAGATGGGTTGGTGGGAAGTATGGTGGTTAATATCCTTCCAGGGAAAGAAAATTTTTCCCAAATTAAATCTGGCGATACCATTCCTACCTACAGCAAAATAGGTGCTGATGATATGCTATCAACCCTTAATGTAACTAACGAAAATGCGGCCTTGCTCACTTCAGACTTACTGAAAATTACTAATAAAATCTTAGAAGGCGAAGGAGCCTTGGGAGCCCTTATCACAGATGCTACCTTAACTAAAGACATACGTGCCACCTTGACCAATCTAAAAAACACCACTAACGGCACCAACCTATTAATTGCTTCCATAAATCGTAAGGTTTCAAAAATAGATATGGAAAATAGTGCGGCTGGAGTAGTGCTGAATGATACCCTTGTAGGCAATCAGATACAACGAATGGTATCTAATCTTGAAAAATCCAGTACTTCTATTTCGGAAACAACGAAGCAATTGGAAACTATTATCGCTGAGATTAATACGGCTGAAAGTACTTTCAATTACCTCACTACAGATGAAACATTGCCAAAAACGATTGATTCTACAATGATAGAAATTAAAGAAGCTTCCCAAAAGTTGAATGAAAATATGGAAGCTTTAAAACATAACTTTTTATTTCGCGGTTATTTTAGAAAATTGGAACGCCAGGCCAAACGCCAAGAAAAAGCAGCTAACCAATGATTAGCACGTGTGCAATTACAAATCTCTAATGTTGCTTGGGTAGTACAAATTCTTTTAAAGAGGCCACGGCAGCATTGTAGCCGATTTCAAAAATAGCATCAATATTCTTTAAGTTGAACATGCCATACCGATTGATATTTTTGGGAGCGATCAACAGATCTAATTCGTTGAATTTCGCGACACAATGGCTGCCAAAACTGATGTGATAAGCCCGATTAGCTACTTGGTAAGAATGTTTCAGTTCGGAAGCATCTATTTTTTCCAACGGATTTACATATACGCCGATTAGTGTGTCACACTGTTTTTTAAGGGGCTCTACTGGGAAATTGTTCAGTACTCCTCCATCAACATAGGGAATTTCATCTATAAGAACAGGCGTAAACAAACCTGGAAATGCTGCTGAAGCGAGTACGGGTTTAATGAGCTGTCCTTCGTCAAATATGCGTTCGGTTCCTTCAATAAGATTTGTGGCAGGAATGTAAAGTTTCCGTTGTAGAGCGGTAAAATTGTCTTCTTCAAAGAAACCGAAAAAATCACTGTAAAACTTTATGGTGTCTATAAAACCAGGCTTGTTATACGCATAGCGCTTGTAATGAAAAATAGGTGCCTTCTTAAAAAAGGTGAGTATGGTTTCCCAGGAATGCCCCGCAGCATAAAGCGCACCAACAATGGCGCCAGCACTGGTGCCTGATAGATGTGTAATTTCTATTTGCCGTTCTTCGAGCGCTTTTAGCACCCCTATGTGCGCAACACCTCTGGCACCACCACCTGATAGAACCAATCCTGTTTTCATATTTTGCTTCTATTTTTTCTTGAAACCGTCCAACAGAGCATTCAAGTCATTTACATATTTTTCAAGCAATGCTTCTGTGTGATTTTGTTCTGTGTCTGAAATCAAAGTTATTGGGTCTTCATCCAATAATTTATAGACTTCAGGATAATCCGTTTGGATTTTTAGCAACGCATCAGTCACTTTCTTAATCGTTGTTGCTTGAATTTTAGTGTTCATTGAGATTTTATTGTTTCTGGTAAAAATAGATAAGCGAGCGCATACATAAGATGATATCTATCAGTCAAATAACATTTTTCTCTATATGATAAATATCATAGGGTTCAGGAAATTTCATGAGTATTTTAGCTGTTTAAAATGCTAACAGATGAGATCGAAATTTATAAGTAGGGTGCTCTTTGTTTTAGGTATTGTTTTGGTATTACTGGCATTTGGCTATTGGTACAAGCTGACCTACTCTATGGAAGTTGCCGAAAATAGTGGGATTAATAGCCCACAGCTTGCAACCAAAATTTTGATAGCAACACAAGGTAGTGACTTTAAGGATGCCATTGTTACTAACCTTATCAATTTCTATAAGAAAGATTCTGTACATCTTAAGACGATAGATGTCACGCAATTACGACAAGTTAAACCCAACGAGTATAATGCAATTATCCTTTTGCATACCTGGGAGTATGGAAAGCCACCTCGAATTGTGAGTCAATTCATCAATGAAAATAGCGCATTAAAAAACAAAATGATTGTTTACGCTACATCTGGCGCTGGGAATAATAAAATAGAAGGTATTGATGCAATGGCTGGCGAGTCAATACTTGAAAATGCCAGTGATGTTTCTGATGAGGTTATTGAGAAGATTGAGAGCATACTAAAATAGTGGCTTCGTTTTTTCAGAACGGAAAACCAGAGAATTCTTTAAGGTTACATTTTTAAAGACTGATAAATATCATAGTATTCCTAATACCATCCTACTACTTTTGAAATAATAAATGAAAAACTATGACAATTAATATTCAATTTGTAAAGATGAAGACCAGCGAGAGCTTGGTTGCGTATGTGACCAAGAAACTTCAAAAATTAAATAAAAAATATAGCTGGGTTATTCGGGCAGATGTATTTTTCAAAATTGAAAATGATCCTACTGAAAAAGGACATATCTGTGAAATGGAACTCAGTTTACCCGGTCCTAAAATATTTGCTGTTTCTAATGAGAAAAATTATGAAATGGCCGTAAAGGAAACCATTAGCGACCTCGATAAGCAACTAAAAAAACGAAAAGCAAAATTCACGAAACAAAATATCTCATCATAAATGAAAAAAATACTCATACCCGTAGACTTTTCAGAACACTCTGAATATGCCCTTGAAGTAGGAGCAACATTAGCAAAAAAACACGATGCTACTTTAATTGTCCTTCATATGATGGGGCTTTCAGAAGCTGTATTGACCAAAGATGAATCCCAAGAAATGTTTGAAGCCATTTATTATATGAAGTTGGCCGAAAAGCGCTTCAGTGATTTTTTGAATAAAGACTATCTTAAAGGGATTACCATAGAAACCACCGTTCAAAATTATAAAGAGTTTCACGAAATAAACAGGGTCGCTGAAGATTTCGAAGCCGACTTGATTTTGATGGGCTCTCACGGCGCCAGCGGTCTCAAGGAAGTATTCGTTGGAAGCAATACCGAAAAGGTAGTGCGAACTTCAGACATTCCAGTGTTGGTAATTAAAAATCGTACCGAAGAATTTAAAATGCAAAAGGTAGTATTTGCCTGCGACTTTAATATGGATTTCACAGGGGCATTCAAAAAAGCCTGGGATTTTTTTGAGAAGATTGATGCAGAGTTTCAAGTGGTCTTTATTAATACTCCAGAGAAATTTTTGAGCAATCAAGAAATGCAGGAACGTGCTTTTAAATTTATGTTACATAGTGGCGTGGACAATACCGATGTGTATGACAACACTGCATATTACTGCGACTATAGATTAGAACACGGTATTTTCAGTTTTAGTGACGAGGTGGATGCAGATATGGTGGTAATCCCAACCCACGGAAGAAGAGGGCTGGCCCATTTCTTTTCTGAAAATGTTGGCGAGGCTATCGTGAATCATAGTGAGTTGCCCATAATGACCTTTAAGGTCTAAGGACGATGCATTATGATTGAAAAGGGAATCCTGTAAAAGGATTCCCTTTCTTTACTTAAAACATACGCATCCTTCCGGTAATATCTTCAATACTGATGGTGAATACAATAGGGATATCGTCCTTATAAATCTTGCTGGAAAACTGACTTATAAAGTCTAGGTCCAGTAGCTTTTTCCTTAGAATAAGGTCTTTTACACCCAATGAGAATTGATGTAATAAGGCTTTAGCGGTGGAACCTTCCACTTCACTATAAGTGCCTTGAACCAAAACCGATTTCCAGTCATTGACCGAGTCAATATCGGTTACCGATAGTGATACTGCGTTATTTTTTCGCATTGCCTTAATCTTGTGTCCCATTGCCGAATAACCTATGATGTTATTTTTTTCTTCGTTGTAAAAATAAGTAATAGGTACTACAAAAGACTTGCCTTGAAATAGATAGCCCAAACTCCCTATGTAGTTTGTACTAAGCAATAGGATTTTTTCTTTATCGTCTAAGGTCTTGATCATAACACTGTGTATTAATTAATTAGTAAAGATAGGGTGTTTCACTTGCTAAAATAATGATATTAATCAGTGCCTAATGAGAACTTAATGCAAGGTGTTTAAGGCAATCTCAACCATTGTTGAAAAGCTGGTCTCACGTTCCTCTGCGGGAAGTGCCTCTTTTGTTACCAATGAATCTGAAACGGTCAATATGGCCAGTGATTGGACATTGTATTTTGCTGCGATCGTATAGAGTCCAGCGGCTTCCATTTCGACACAAAGCACTCCAAACTCGGCCCACTGCTTATAGTTGTCAAAATCATCCTCATAAAATTCGTCACTTGACAATACATTGCCAGCTTTAATCAAGATGTTATGTTCTTTTGCATATAAGGCTGCTTTCATAAAAAGTTCAAAGTTTGCAGTAGGAGAATAATCGGCATTGATAAATCGAGAGTTATTAATACCAGAAGTAGATGAAGCTGCCATCGCAATTATAATATCCCGTAAGTTAATATCTTGTTGGTATGAACCCGCACTTCCTACACGTATCAATTTCTTGACACCGTAATCATTAATAAGTTCGTGGCAATAAATGAGTGCTGAAGGAATTCCCATCCCTGTTCCTTGAACTGAAACGGCTTTGCCTTTATAGGTACCTGTATAACCCAACATTCCCCTAACATCATTATACAACTTTGGTTGGTCTAAGAATGTTTCTGCAATCCATTTGGCACGCATAGGGTCGCCTGGTAGTAATACACTGTCTGCTATTTCGCCTTTTTTTGCTTCTATATGCGTGCTCATTCTTCGTGATTTTTTGGGTCATACACTATTGCCACACCGTTGGATGTTCCTATTCTATTCGCTCCCGCGTTTATCATTTCAATGGCTTTTTCAGCAGTTTTAATACCTCCCGAGGCTTTTATCTGCAGTTGGTCGCCTAATTTTTTCTTTATGATAATGATGTCTTTTACAGTAGCACCTCGCGTTCCAAATCCTGTTGAAGTCTTTACAAAATCTGCCCCAGCAAGTCGTATTAATTCACAAACCGATTTAATTTCAGCTTGGGTGAGATAGCAGGTTTCAATGATTGCTTTTAGCTTTCTGCGACCAATAGCTTTTTTAACGGCTCGTATTTCTTCACTCACAGACTTTGTAATTTCAGATTTTAAATACCCGAGATTTATGACCATGTCAATTTCGTCCGCTCCGTCATTGATTGCTTTACCGGCTTCTTCAATCTTTGAAATAGTAGAGGATGTACCTAAAGGAAAACCAACGGTAACAATAACTTTTGTAGGGTAGTTTTTTAACTCATTTGCAGCTAAATAGGCATAACAACTATTTACACATACACCATAAAAATCATATTTTTTTGCTTCATCGCATAAAGCAACAATATCATCAGTTGTTGCAGTAGCTTTAAGTAAGGTATGTTCTATGTAGGTTTGGAGGTTTGTCATTTTACTTAGAAAGAATGGTTTTAATAAGGTCTTGTTTTTGCAAAACACCGCTCTGTCGCCATACTTGTTTCCCGTTTTTGAAGAGTATCAAGGTAGGAACACCTCTCACTTGGTACTGGGTGGCTAAAGGTTGATTTTTATCCACATCTATTTTAACGATTTTTACTGCATCACCCATTTCGGCTTTAATATCTTTTAGAATAGGAGCAAGTGCTTTACAGGGGCCACACCATTCAGCAAAAAAATCTACCAAAACGGGTGTCTCAGAATTTATAATCGAATTAAAGTTACTTTTCATTGGTATGTAAATGTTCTTTTAGTTTTTTAAATATTTTTCTTCTTGAAGCTCTTGAAGGTTGTTTCTTCAAAATATAGGATGAGAATGCATAGAATAACCATCCAAAAGCTACCAGAAACAGAATTCTTTGGTAAATACCTCGATATTCGGGATATTGAAACATAAGTAATGGCAATACCATTGCGATTAAGAAGACCGCAAATGTTTGCCATTTGTGGTTTCTTTTTTCAACAATAAAGATAAGAGTGAAACAAAATAAACAAAAGGCAAAACCGGTTAGCATAGAAAAAAGGGAATGCAATGCATCATTTGTATAATTGAAGATATAGGTATGTGCATCGAGGCCTGCAAGCTGATAAACTCCAGTAAAGAAAAGGCTTATACTGAAAAAGTAAAGTGCTGCCAATTGTTTCCAATATGGTCGTAACTGCTGAGTTCCCAAAAGCACAACAGCAAAACTCAATAGTATGATGGTCAAATTAGCAAACCAGTTCCCAGGTGTTTTCTGCGCCCCAAGCTCACTAATGGTATTCTCTGTTATTGCGTACCCTTCAAAAAAAAATAAAGGAAGTACAAACATAGTTGCCATTAACAAAGCATAGGCAAAAAGATAGATTTTAGCATATAGTCTCATTTTATAACAATAATGGATTTAGCTTATATTTTCGCAATACGGGCATCAGTCTTTCCAAAGGAATCTCTACAGAGAACGTCCCAGTATAGGATGGACAAATAACACAATCGTCAAAATAATATTCTACTTTATAATCATCTACCACAAAGTTGTCCTTGTATTCGAAAAAGTCATCAAAGGTTATTTCCCAGCAATCGTAATAAATATCGCCAGAATTTATTTGTTCGCGTAAGACTTCGTTCAATATTTGTGTCATTTTTTCTTCCGTACCTTCATTAAAAAAATCTTCGTAATTCATGAAAACAGAACGCTCTAAATCAAAATTGAGACAATCAAAAGAATACGTGGGGTGCAAGGTGCCAGAGTAATAATTTTCTTTATAGAAGAGCACACTTATTAAGTTTTCATTTAAGTTGTAAATTTTATAGTCTACCAGTCGCTTTTCCTTGAATCTATTAATGCGTAACGTATCACAAATCATTTCTTTATCCTCCAGGATGCTTGCTTCCACACCAGCAATATCCATATAAGTTTCTTCCAGATATTCATTAAAATTTTGGTGCGATTCCTTTAATGCCGTATTTAAATATGGATAGTTAAAATCAATTAAATAAAGATCCTCATCGCGTTTGAAAGTTTTCTGGATAACAAGTTCTTGCAACAGTTTAGCATCATCTTCTTTATCTATAAGTGACTGCCGCTTAATGACAACCTGTTTTGTTTTATTGATTTCAATGTCAGTCGCTTGAGGTATAGAATCAAAAGGCAAAATATCTTCAAAATTTTCAGTCTGTTGTATGGTTTCTGCATCATCTTGGTCTGTATTTACCTGCTTTGGATCTTCTTTACAAGACAGAAGTAGAAATGAGACAACTAATAGTACAATTTGTATTCTTTTTTTCATGGTGTTATTCTTTAAATAAAAGTTCTAATCTGGTAAGCATTATTAATTCACTTTTATTACTGCCCCTAAAGGCATTTGCGATTTTTCGAGCTGTACGTATAATGAGCTCTTTTCTATTTCCGTAGAAACTATTTTTTTTGTCATTATAATAATCCTCAAAATCATTGTAGCAGTCCTGAGCATCCATTTGCTCATAATCAAACCACTCAAACACAATAGCCATCTGGTATGCGGCATCGGTACCAAATCTATCTTCGTAGTCATCCATACTTTTCCATTCGTCTTCCACCATTTTAGCCAATGCATCGTATTCTGACTTCCGTACCACTCTGTCTGAGGCTGCCACAGCGTAAAAGAGTTCACCAATTTTTTGATAGAACAGTAACTCAGGTTTGCTTACTTTTTCCATTTTCAATCATTTTATGAGGTAAAACTACAGTTGCAATTTTGCACGTGCTATGATATTTATCAGTTAAAACTGTTATCATAAATTCGGTATTTTTACAGTATGGAAGTTTTTAAAAAAGGGAGCAATGTATTTAGGATTCTTTCGGAAGCTGTTTCTGAAGGAGTCATATTTGTAAATCATCAACAAATTATAGTAGCCACAAACAAGGCTGCAAATATGCTGTTTGGATATGCCGAAGAAGAACTTATAGGACAACATCTGGACATTTTAATTCCTGAAAAATACCACAGCGACCATCATAAGCACGTGAAGGGTTTTATGAAGGGTAGTGACAAAAGGCAAATGGGACACGGCCGAGATTTATATGGAAAGAGAAAAGATGGTTCTCAATTTCCAGTAGAAGTAGGACTCAACCCTTTTACTATTTACGAGAATGATTATGTGATGGCACTGGTCATAGATATATCTGTTAGGAAAAAGGCAGAGCAAGAGCTAAAGCATTGGGCAGAAATTTTTAATGAATCGCTCAACGAAATTTTTATTTTTGATGCAGCTTCACTAAAATTTCTGGATGTAAACAGAGGGGCACAAAGAAATATTGGGTTCTCACTGGACGAATTGAGGGGGTTAACACCGGTAGATATAAAACCTGATTTTGATGAAGTAACTTTCCACAATACAATTGAACCTTTACTTAATGGGGAAAAAGAAAAGTTGAAATTTAATACTACCCATCAACGTAAAGATGGAAGCACTTATCCTGTAGAGGTGCATTTACAGAAAACTGTGAGAGACAATAAAGACACATTGGTAGCCATAATATTGGATATTACCGAGCGTGTCGAATACACAGATAAGCTGGAGAAAGAAGTTGTAGAACGCACACGACAGTTGCAAGATGCCCTTGCTAAAGAAAAAGAACTGGGCGAACTGAAAACTAAATTCCTATCGCTGGTTTCCCACGAATTTAAAACACCTTTGAGTGGAATTTTGACTTCTGCCACCTTAGCTGGAAAATATACAAAGACAGACCAACAGGAAAAGCGGGACAAGCATCTTAAAACTATTACCAGTAAAGTAAAATATCTCAATAATATTATCAATGATTTTCTTTCTATTGAACGGCTGGAAAGTGGAAATGTAAACTACAAATTTTCCACTTTCCCCTTGAGTAAAGTGGTAAACGAAGTTATTTATGATGCCAATATGTTACTTAAAGAAGGACAATCCATAGCGTATCCTGAGGGCATAGATAATATTGTAGTAGATTTTGATGAAAAAATATTAGAGCTGGTCTTGACCAACTTAATTAATAACGCAATAAAATATTCTTCAGAGCACACCACGATAAAGATAGTTGCCGAGATTATTGATGATAAACTAAAAGTTATAATTTCTGATGAAGGAATTGGAATTCCTAAAGAAGAACAAAAACATATTTTTAACCGATACTTTAGGGCAGAAAACGCCCTTTTGGACCAAGGAACAGGAATTGGACTTAACATAGTAAAGACCCACTTGGAGAAGTTAGGAGGCACTATTACCTTTAGAAGTATTGAAAATGAGGGATCCACCTTTGCCATTACCGTCCCATTAAATATCGAAAATAAATTATGAGAACCATCCTATTAATAGAAGACGATACCGCCTTACGTGAGAATACTGCAGAACTTTTAGAACTTGCCGATTATAATGTGTTAACTGCTCCAAATGGTAGGATTGGCATTGATATGGCCAAAGGTAATATCCCGAACATCATTGTGTGCGATATTATGATGCCAGAAATAGATGGTTATGGAGTTTTGGAAGCCTTGTCTATAGACGAGAAGACTACACATATACCTTTTATCTTCTTATCTGCTAAGACGGAACACAAAGAGATACGAAAGGGGATGGATCTTGGGGCCGATGATTACCTTACGAAACCTTTTGAAGAAGAAGAGCTGATGAGTGCCATTGAAAGTAGATTAGCTAAAGCAGAAATTTTAGCAAAATCAATACCTCCGGTTTCTAAAACAAAAGAGGATGAAGGTGGACTCAGAGACTTAAATGAACTCAAAAACTTCTTTGATGACAATGGTGTAGTTTCAACTTATACACCTGGCGAAAAAATTTATGATGAATGGTCACACTCAAATACGGTGTATCTTATTTTAAAAGGAACTGTAAAATGTTTTAAGCTGGATGATGGAAAAGAACTCATTACCGCACTTTACAAAGCAGATGATTTTTTAGGATTTACCTCTTTTGAAAAAAGCATGTTACATCAAGAATCTGCTGTAGCTATAGACAATGTAGAATTGGCTGGAATTTCTAAAAATGAATTAAAAGAAATTCTAACTAAGAATAAAGAAGTTTCTCTTGCCTTAGTAAATGTTTTGAGCGATACTGTTTCTGAGATTAAAGAACAGCTTTTACAAATGGCGTACAGCTCGGTACGTAAAAAAACGGCCCAAACTATTTTACAATTTTCACAAATCCTCAATAAAAAACCAGACGAGGCCATTAAGATTTCACGAGCAGATCTGGCAAGTGTTGCGGGAATAGCCACAGAAAGTTTGATACGTACCTTATCTGAATTCAAAAAGAAAAATCTCATTGAGATAGAAGGGCGCAATATTACGATCCGAAACTTGGAAGCGCTGGAGATGATGGTGTAATTATTTTCAAATACTGACAATTGTCATTCTTTACTGGATAGCTCCCCAATACATTTGTGCTATAAGTAACAGTAATGCAACATATTTTAATTCCTACAGATTATTCCCTAAACGCTTGGAATGCTATCGAGTATGCGTTTCAGTTTTTTAGTAAACAACGGGTAACATTTCATTTAATTCACGTTGAGACTTCCCACGCTATACTCCAAGATGAAAATCTACATACATCGGGCTTCCTTTCCTTGAATGAAATAGATAGCGAATTGCAAGATGAAATGGCTACGTTGCTGGAGCAAGCAAGTAGTAAAAAAGGGAGCAAAAATCATAGAATTGTCGCTTCTGTGGTTAAAGGGCGCTTTATCGAGCGCATCCGTGAATATGTAATAACCAATACCATAGATTTAATAATAATGGGCACCAAGGGAGCTTCTGGTATAAAAGAAATGACCGTAGGAAGTAGCGCAGGAGCAGTTATTACCAAGGTTAAATGTCCAATTTTGGTCATTCCGGAAGAAGCTACTTATACGCCTCCAATAAATATTGGGTTCCCTACAGATTTTAACATTCCCTACACCAATAAGGTGCTACGTATTTTGCTAAGTATGGCAAAAACCCATAAATCAATGGTCAAAGCGCTTAGGGTTGCACAAAATCAACAACCCTTAAACGCTTTTCAAAATACCAATAGGGTGTATTTAAAGGATCAACTTGCTGAAATAGATCATAGCTTTCACGTAGTAGAAGATACTAATCTGGAAGATGCACTACAGTCTTTTATTAGTTCTTTCAAAATCGATATGGTGGTAATGATAGCAAAAAGCCTCAATCTTTTCCAACGTATTTTATTTAATCCCCGTGTCAAAAAGATAAGCTATCACACCCGGATACCTTTCTTAGTTTTACACGAATAACTCCCAACAATTTATTGAATAATTGATATGATTGGCTATACGGCTGATAAATATCATTTTATAAGGGTGTTTCTCATAGTAGATTTGGCATAGAAACAAAGCCAATCTTATGAGAACCATCATCATTCCTACCGATTTTTCTGAAACAGCCGAAAATGCCATCCGCTATGCGGTGGAGCTTTTTAAGTATGAAAAGAGTGAGTTCATTATAATGAATGCATTTGCAGATGAGGTTTATAAAAATACGGTTGAAATGGATCGTGATTTTTTTGAAGAGTACAAACAGAAGAGTGAGGAAGCTACCGAAAGAGCATTGCAAAAAGTGATTGCCAAAATATTGGAAATCTCGCCAAATCCAAAACATACCTATTACTACGAAGCGAGTTTTGGCAGCTTGGTAGATGAGGTTAACGATTTGGCGAACAAGCACAACGCAGATATTATTGTAATGGGTACCCAAGGAAAATCCAATAAGGACGATGTTACTTTTGGTAGCCAGACACTTCAGGTAATTAAATATGTTAGTTGTCCGGTTTTAGCGGTTCCTGTTGGTTTTCACGGGTATCCCCCAGAAAATATACTATTCCCTACAGATTATATGCTTCCATTCAAGCAAAGGGAGCTAAAGCTTATCAATACTATGGCAAAACGATTTGTAACGATGGTTCATTTTCTTCATATATCCAATGCAAAGGAGCTAACACACAGGCAAAATGACAACAAAGTATTTGCTTCCTGCTGTTTCGACGATGTTAAGACTTCTTACATAAAAGCACCTGGCGAAGACATTACAGCTGTCGTAAACAAGACTTTGAAAGAAACCGCTATAGATATGCTTGTTATGGTAAACCATAGGCATTCTTATTTGGAGAACATTCTGTATCGCTCCACCATCGAAAAAATAGGTTTGGAAATAGAAATACCTTTTTTGGTCCTTCAAAATCTACCACGATGACCAAACGCATAACTTAAAATTTGACCACTATGAAACGAATATTATTACCCACAGATTTTTCAGAAAATGCATACAACGCTATAGCGTATGCGCTTCAGTTATATAAAAATGAAATTTGCGAATTCTATTTGCTACATACCTATACCCCAGCCTTTGTAAGTGCAGGTAGTATGATAGATAGCTATTCTGCATTAACGCTTCAAAAAGTGGCCCAAGAGAATGCCGAGAATAGATTAAATGCTCTGAAAGAAAAACTCGATGATAATTTCAAGAACTCCAAGCACAACTTTACAACCGTAGCGAGCTTTAATATGCTCATTTCTGAAATGAAGCGAATAACCGAAGAAAATGCTATTGACCTTCTGATAATGGGTACGCAAGGTGCTACTGGTGCCAAAGAGATATTTCTTGGCACGCATACAATGTATGCCATTAAAAATATGAAAATACCTGTGTTGGCAGTTCCAGCTAATTTTAGTTACGAAGAACCTAAAGAAATACTTTTTCCTACAGATTTTAAAGTGCAGAAAGATAATCGTTATCTGGATTTAATTAAAGAAATATGCGAAACACACATATCAAGATTACATATTCTTAACGCCTATTACGGTACTCCGCTAAGTGACGAACAAAAAGGAACGAAGGAGTTTTTGGACATTTTTTTTGGCGCAAATGCACATCTATTTCATATTGCTGAAGGAACCGACGTGTTGGGAGCAGTTGAGAAATTTCAGATAAAGAATAAAATCAATTTTATGGTTATGGTTCATAATAAACATAGCTTTTTAGAGAATATCCTTTTTAAGCCAGTGATCAATCAAGTTGTGTACCATACCAACGTTCCATTTTTGGTAATCCCTTCCATAGAAAGGCAATAAATCAATTTATTATGCAAACAATTCTTATACCCACAGATTTTTCTAAAAATGCATATTGTGCATTGCACTATGCAACACAACTCTTTTCAAATGAAACGTGTAAATTTATTATTCTACACTCTTTTGAAAATCAAGTCAGTAATCTTACCAGCAGGGTTGATATTGGTAAAACAGAAGCCGTTGTTGATGAACTTTATAACACCTATGAAAACAAATGTGATGCAGTGATGCACACCATCGTAAGGGATAATCCAAACGATGAACATACGTATAAAACCATTGCAACTTCAATAAGTTTAGCCAGAGCCATCAATAGATTGGTGGTCAAGGAAAATGTAAACTTCGTGGTAATGGGCAGCAAGGGGGCTACGGGAGCCGCGTCGGTTTTTATGGGTAGCAACACCCTACGGATGATTAAAAAAATTAAAAATGCACCCTTATTAATTGTCCCTCAGAAATTAGATTTCACGCCCATAAAAAAGATAGTATTTACTACCGGATTTAAGCGAGCCTATACCGCTGAAGAGTTACAACCTTTAATAACTATTGGAGAAGGTCAGAATGCAATTGTAAAAGTTGCGTATATTCACGAAAAGGAAAAAATGACAGAAAGTCAACGGGAGCACCTACACCAACTATTTGATATACTAAACCCCTTGAAACCAGAATTACATTGGTTACACGAAACTACAGATAAGTATGATGCTGTAACTTCATACATCAATAAAAAAAATGTAGAGATGCTGGCAATGGTCTATTACAAGCATAACTTTTTTGTCTCTCTTTTTCGTGAGGCTGTGGTAAAAAATATAGCCGAACATAGCGCAGTACCATTTTTGATTCTTCCATCCAAGAGCTGATATATATCATAGTTGTTGCCATCGTACCGTGTTATTTTTAGCCTATAAACTCTAAAAATCACTACGATGAAAAGGAAGATATTATTACCCACAGATTTCTCGAAGAATGCTTGGAATGCACTTCGTTATGCAAGTGAGTTGTACAAAAACGAAGAAGTAGATTTTTATCTACTCAATGCGTTTACGACAAACAATTTCGCTCTGGACAATATGATGGTGCCAGAACCTGGCGAGCAATGGTATGAGCAAGCAAAAACACGCTCAGAAACTTCAATCAAAAAATTGCTGAAGGATATTGAAGCACTGGAAGTTCCGTCAAACCATACCTACTTTACAAAGTCTGTCTTCAATACACCTCTCGAAGCGGTAAAGGCTTTTGTAGAAGACAAAGACATTGATATCGTCATTGCATCTACCAAGGGAGAAACAGATGATGTAGATACCATAATGGGAAGCAACAGTATCGATTTTATGGAAAAAGTGCGTAACTGCCCTGTATTTATGATTCCTGCAAATGTTTCTTTTAAAGAGCCCAATGAAATTGTATTTCCTACAAGTTTCAAGACACACTATAAGCGTAGAGAACTGAACTATTTACGTGAAATCGCTAAAATTACTAATGCACCCATTAGGATTTTACACGTTTCGAAAGAAGATAAACTTTCTGATGAACAGAAAGAGAAAAAGGCATTACTCGAAGAGTGTTTTGAGGGATTGAAATATACCTTTCATACACTTGAAAATACCAGTGTACAAACAGGACTTAATGTATTTGTGCAAAGCCGTAATAGTGAAATGATTGCCTTTGTAAATAAAAAGCACAACTTTTTCGGCTCTGTTTTTTCAAGGCCAATGGTTAAGGATTTAGGGTTTAACGCCAAGGTGCCGGTATTAGCATTGCACGATCTACGTAATTGATTTATGAAAAAGGAAAACTTTAAAATTATAAAGTCGTCTGGTGACAAAGTAGATTTCTCTATTTCAAAATTAAGAAACAGTCTATACCGAAGTGGAGCCGATGAAGCTACCGTTGACAATATCATCAACGTGGTTCGTGATGAATTGTACCAAGGTATTTCTACCAAGGAAATCTACAATAGGGCATTTGCGATGTTGAAAAAAAGCAAATCCATCTATGCTTCCAAGTACAAGTTGAAAAAGGCTATATATGAACTGGGCCCTACAGGATTTCCGTTTGAGAATTTCATAGGTGCGTTGTTGGAATATTCGGGATATCAAGTAGAAGTGGGTAAGATTATGCAGGGCAAATGCGTATCTCACGAAGTGGATGTTATAGCTTCAAAAAATGGACAGCATATTGTAGCCGAGTGTAAATTTCACAGTGAGAAAACAACCACCTGTAATGTAAAAATTCCTCTGTATATCAATTCGCGATATCGAGATATTGTCGAGCAATATAAAAACACTTCCAAATGCCCTAATGAGGGCTGGGTAGTTACCAATACACGTTTTACAGCAGATGCACTTACTTATGGAAAATGTGTAGGCCTTCATTTACTAAGTTGGGATTATCCCAAAGAAAATGGACTAAAAGACCGTGTCGATAGGTTGGGTTTATACCCAATTACAGTTTCAACCTTGCTTACAAACAGGGAAAAGCAATTTTTATTAAGTAGGGATATTATTTTGTGCCGACAATTAGCAAATGACGTCTTTTATCTGGACCACTTGGGAATTTCTGAAAACCGAAAATCCAAGATTCTTTCTGAAATTTCAATGTTGTGTAACTTTAAGTAAAATGAATACATTAAAAATTCATTTTTTAGGTGCTTCAGGAACTGTGACAGGATCCAAATTTTTATTGGAAACACCCGAACGGAATATCCTGATTGATTGTGGAATGTTTCAGGGGCTAAAAGAGCTTCGCGAACAAAACTGGAAGGAATTGCCCTTTGACGTTTCAAGGATAGATACCGTTTTGTTAACCCACGGCCACTTAGATCATACAGGCTATTTGCCCAGATTGGTCAAACAAGGATTTACGGGTAAAATCTTTGGTACTGCACCTACATTGGAAATCACTAAAATCATATTACTGGACAGCGCAAAAATAAACGAAGAAGATGCAGAACGTGCTAATGAGGAAAGTTACTCTAAACACCAACCGGCATTACCTTTTTATACGGTGGAAGATGCAGAACGCACCATCAAAATGTTTGTACCAGCAGAAAAAGATGCTTGGCATTCGTTTTCGGAAAATTGCAGATATCGATTTAAGTATAATGGTCATATCATTGGTGCTACTTTTATTGAATTAGAATTGTACGGAAAAACGTTTGTTTTTTCTGGCGATGTTGGTCGAAAGGAAGACCTTTTATTGTTCCCTCCAGAGAAACCCCAAGGGGCAGATTATCTCTTCTTAGAAAGTACCTACGGCGGAAAATTACATCCAGCCGAAGGTGTTTCCGACAAATTGATTGCACTCATCAACAAAACCGTACACAATCGTGGAACATTGATTATCCCTTCTTTTGCCGTAGAACGCTTACAAACCTTGATGTTCTTACTTTGGGAATTATATAATGAAAGACGTATTCCAAATATTCCCATCTTTATAGATAGTCCAATGGGAAACAACGTTCTGGGTGTTTTTGAACGTTTTGCAAGTTGGCATAAAATCCCGCAAGCAGAATTCAGCGCAATGAAACACCGTATGAATAGTATTAAATCCTATAAGGAAACCTGGGAAACCATAGACGACCCACGACCAAAAATAGTGATTGCTGGTAGTGGTATGGTCACAGGAGGTCGTGTGCTAACCTATATGAAACAATTAATTGATGAGCCAACTACCACCATTTTAATGGTAGGCTATCAAGCTGAAGGCACCCGTGGGAGACAATTATTGGAGGGTGCACACGAATTAAGATTCTTCGGAAAGTATTATCCAGTAAAAGCTACTGTTGAGCACATTGAAAGTCTTTCTGCACACGCAGACCAAAACGGGATATTAGATTGGTTGAGCGAAATTAAAAACGTACCCGAAAACACCTTTTTAATTCACGGCGAGCCTACTTCACTTCAGTCGCTTCGTGTAAAGCTGGAAGCTACTTTTTCTTGGCGTGTTACGGTGCCAAAATTAAACGATGTCATTACGATTCAAATTTAGTTGTGTATGACCAATGTCATTTTATAATTGCTTGTTAATGTGTATTTTAGAGTTTCAGAAATATATACTATGAAAACTCAAACAGCTGCAGAACTGATCGCAAAACTCGAAGCACCTTCTTGGTTTTCGGGCACCAAATATATGAAACGCGATATTGAATTTATCTTAAAGCTACTTACGGCCCCTGTGTATAAAAGTATACCCAATCTTTATGAACAACTTGTTGCCTATAAGGCTACTATTGAAAGGCTCTCGGAACGTTTGTTAAGTTTTCAAAATGAGGTTATAAAGTTCAAAGATAGTTTGGAAAATTATCCAGAGAAAGATGATCCTTCTATAGATGAGTACTATTATGTAAAGTTAAAGCATTTTAAGGACGATTTTGTTGCTTTAGATTCGAAATTTCTTGAAATCTAGTATGAAATATTTAGCTATCTGGAAACGGCGTTAATAACTACAAACCAAAATATGAATTGAGATGATAACTAAGGATAAAGAACGTGATTTTCATATGGAAGCTTTGACATGGAAGACTTCGTTGCAAGAAACTGAGGGTTTACTTGAAGACATCGAGAAAAAAATACATAGAACTAACTCAATTGTTGCTGATAAAACAAAAGAAAGGTTTGCTCTAAGTATTAAGCACTATTTAGAAAAAATAAAGAACCTAAAACAACGCGTGTCGATATTTGAAAACAGGCTATCCTTTTTAAATGAATGTGATACATCGCAATGCGATTTAGCATTTTTTGAGGAAGCAGATGATATTTCAACTTTGGTTAAAATTTGCACTAAGAATGTGAAAGTTCTATTGTCTGATAGTAGCTATTATTCAACTTAAAATATTTCAGAATAAAGTTTCAAAACTGATAATTATCATTTCCAGCACATTGACACTGAGGTATTTTTACAGTATAAAACAAATAGTAACCCTATAAAAATTCAGTATTATGTCTTTAGTAAAATTCAACAGAAGAAGAGTTCCCTGAATAAACGACGGGATAGCAAATTGGTTTGATACCGACAATTTTTTTGAAGATGACTTTTTCACAAGAAAAGCCAACTTGCCTGCAATGAACATCAAGGAGAACCCAGAAAATTTTGAGGTTGCACTTGCGATACCAGGTTTCTCAAAAAAGGATATTGAGGTGTCCTTAGAGAATGATATACTGCACGTGTGTGCAGAAAATCGTAAAGAAGAGGTAGAGGAAAACCAAGAGGGCTATACGCGAAAGGAGTTTAGCTACAATTCGTTTGATCGTAAACTTCAAATGCCAATATCGGTTAATCAAAAGAAAGAGGTAAAGACAACCTATAAAAATGGGGTGTTAAAACTGCAACTTACGAAAAGTGAAGCTGCCATGGCACCGCCCAAAAAGATGATTGAGATAATTTAAATTTCTCTAAAGAAAGGGCAGAAGACGGGTATTGAGGAGCTGTTTTCTGCCTTTTTTAATCAAATTGTTATGAAAACAAAGACACATTTTAAATATATAGAATGGCGGGATACTAGAGGTCTACACGAGGACGTGGTACATAGTATTTCAGAATTGAAATTCTTGCGTGACGAACTCCATTTTTTAAGAGACCTTGTTACTGAACATACATTGGAACTCATATATGGTAGGCCCTATGAAGAAGCCGCACAGATTGGTGCCCAATTGCATACCTACGAGAATAGACTACAGAGTTTACTAAAAAAACTGAACCTACACTCCAGCAACTTGCAGGTATTGATGGATGATATTGATGTCCCCAATGAGTTAAAAGACTATAAGGACACTCATTACAAGCTAATGATTTCTATGATGGATTTTCATACAGACCTAAAGAAAACCAAGCGAATCATTTTTAAGATGCTTGCCGAAATTATGAAAAAGAGTAAGCAGAAAAAGTTGCTTTAATGTTTCAGAAATGAAAAATATAACCTACAAAATAGTACAATGGAGTACACCAGAAGAATTGTATAGCGAATGTCTGGAATGGGCATCGCAATTAAAATTCATTAAAGATGAACAGCGCTTTCTGGACAATCTCATTAAAGAATACACGGTATCTCTAATTTCAGAAGATGCCTACAATGATTCTTTAAAACTGGTAGGGGAATTGAATACTGAAGAAAAGGAACTGTCTAAGTTATTTAAAAGAGTAAAAGATCATACTAACAGTATTGAGGTTTTGCTTGACGCTACAGCGGACGAACGCAAAGGAGCTGCATATAGAGAGATACATTACTATTTGAAAGTTGATGTATTTACGTATGCCAAAAAGTATCGCGAAACTAAAACGGCACTGTTCAAAAAAATCAAGAAGTTAATGAAAAATGAAAAACGTTGTCATTTACTGAAATAATCTTTTAAAACGTAGTATTATGAACAAAATCATTATGTATGTAAGTATCGCACTATCCCTATTTTTACTTTATAGTTGTGGATCCACAAAATTGGTACAACAATATAAAAACCCAGACACCGTAAACTTTGAAGCCAACAAAGTATTGGTAGTCGGTATTTCTGCCGACAAAGAATTACGACGTACTTACGAAAAAAATATGATAGATGAACTTGATAAAAAAGGCGTAATCGCTGTAAAAAGCATCGACTTTTTTGAAACTTCATTTACAGACAATAAAAAGTCCGTCGCGCAACTTGATAATATCGAACAACGATTATTGGAAGCAGGATTTGATGCTATACTTTTTACAAAGATTACAGGACGCGAAAGCAGAGTGACGATGGTAGATGCATACCGAAATTTTGCAAAAAGATATCAATCTTATGAAGATTACTTCTATGGAAATGTAAACATATATTACAGAGAGCAACAAGAACGTTATCAAGTCTATACTACTGAAACGTCATTGTATTGTATATGTCCAGGGAAGGAGAGAGAACTATTATGGCGTGGTGAGATTGAAGTTGTTGATGCAGAGAAAGTGAATCGTAATATTAGCTCTTACATCAAGATTCTTTTTGATACACTTAATGAAAACAAACTTCTATTACTATAGTCAAGATGAAAGTACTTATCTATAGTGCCAAACCTTTTGAGGAGCCTTTGCTTAAGACTGCAAATAACCGAGTTCACGACCTTTATTTTACGAAAGAACGACTTACTTCAGAAAATGCGATGCTGGCATTAAATTATGATGCTATTTCTATTTTTTCGGCAGATGATGCCTCAGATATCGTTCTTGAAAAGCTACACGATTTTGGGGTTAAGTTCATTACACTTCGTTCCGCAGGTCACGATAACATCAATTTAAAAACAGCCCGCACACTTGGGCTTAAAGTGGCCAATACACCAGAGTACTCTCCAAATGCCATTGCTGAACACGCTATAGCATTACTTCTCGCCTACAACAGAAAGTTAATTAAGGCGCAAAGCCAAACGTTACGTAACAACTTTCTTTTAGATAACTTGATTGGTTTTGATGTAAACAAAAAAACTGTCGGTGTAATGGGCACTGGGAAAATAGGAAGTGTACTGGTTAAGATCTTACACGGATTTGGATGTAAAATTGTAGCCAACGATACCAGTAGCGATGAGCAACTCATAAGAGATTATGAAGTAGCGTATATTTCTAAAGATGCAATTGCGGTAGAAGCTGAGATCATTTTTATTTGTTTACCCCTTACTCAAAACACACACCATTTATTTGATGCGGAATACATTAGCAAGTTAAAGAAAAAACCAATTATTGTAAATGTAGCGCGTGGTGCCATTGTAGAGACTGAAGAAATTTTAGAAGCGCTCAATAGTGATATTATTAGTGGGTATGCGACTGACGTATATGAGCTTGAGCACGGTATTTTTTTCTATGATCGATCTAACGATGCTCCAAAAGATGCAATTTTGCATCAACTACTTTGTCATCCCAAAACAGTAGTAACACCGCATCAATCCTTCGCTACAAATGAGGCACTGCAGAATATTGCTTCAGCAACCATTGATAATTTAAATGCCTGGGATAATGGAAAACATTCGATTAATGAGCTTTCGTAGCTCTATTGATGTAAAAACAATAAAGGAATTAAGGTCCTATAGACAAGTGTTGAGGTGTTTGAGCCAAAGAGCAATCTTTCTAAAAAAGTTTCTTTTTCAATAAAAGCCGCGTGAATATCCACCTTTAATAGCTGTGTGGCAGTATTCACCGCAATAAGTCCAGGAATAGTGTTTAGACAGAAGTAGGTATATGGATGTTCTGGAAATAGTTTTTGTAGACATTTATTATCTTCTTTTCGGGACATAATAATTGCATCATCATCAAGTTCAAGCACGTTTAATTCGCATTGGTGCATAGTCAGCATTTCTTTAAATGCTTTAATGCCTTGAAAGGAAAAATCTTCACAGCGCTGGGTAGAAAACAAAGCACTTTTAATTCCAGCATATTTGTAATGATCGGGTATTGTTAATGTGGGACAATCGATGTTCCTAAGTACCTGTAAAGTGTTACTGCCAAATAAGTGTTCTTTTGCGCCCGTTGCTCCGTTAGACCCCATAATAATGAGGTCGATAGAATGAAATTGAACAGCTTGGTTCACAGCTGAAATAAAATCATCATAATCAAAAAGGCCATTAAATGTATAAACCTGCGATTTGTATTTCTTGCTCAATTTTTTAACTAATTGATTAATAAGTTTTTTATTGTCGTTTGCAATACTATCATAAATAGTATCAGTCTTAGAACCAGCAACAAGATCGTCACTTATATATTCTGAAATTTTCTGCACATTGAGAATATAGAAGTTGCACTCCCAATTTTCAAAAAATCGCATTGCATAGTCAATGGCGTTCATTGAGTTTTCCGAAAAGTCTGTAGGTAGAAGGATGTTTTTCATCAGTTTGACATTTATATGACGAATGTAAATTCAATAGGGAAGAAAAAGAATGAGATATATCAGTTTAAATAATTTACAGAATAAAATTTCTATGAAACCATTAATATAAAGATTAACTCATTTTACCAAATGTTAAGATTTATAGTATTAATAGAATATATTTTCTAGTCATTGATTTTCTTAATCTTAAAGGTTTTGATTTTTGAGTTTTGTTTCAGTAATAAACCTATTGCTAATACCAAAATTGCACTGGCGCAAATAAGTGTTTGGTAATAACTGTCAAATATCGCTTTATCTAGCCATATGGCACTGCCCTTGTAAAAAATGAGAGTTTCCGTTACTATATAACCTATAAGAAAGAGAAAGTACACAGTGAAACTGGTGCGTATTAATCTGAAATAATCAAAAAAGAGAAATAGACTCATACTTATAACACCCAAAAAAGTTAGGTGTAAATAACCAATGGTAAATTCTATAATTGAAAAAGCCAGATTTGCAAAATAAGGTATTGAGGTAATCAATTGAAGAATAATTTTTAAGCCTAAAATTACCAAAACGGTCTTGCCGATTAGAACCTGAAGATTACTAAAATTACCTTTCAACAAGATTTTATTTTTGGAAAACCATCTTAATAAAAAAAGAAAAGCAAAAAGCTGAAGAACCACACCTAAGCCATTCAATAAATACAAAACCTTTATTTGGACTGCCCAAAATATAGATAGGAAGAATGTGAAGACCACCCCAAAATTTACAGAGTAGAAAAGGTAGTTGTTTTGGTTTCTTGAAAGGTGAATACCTTTTTTTTCGAGTATTGCAATCAATATGCCCAGTAGGGCAACCAACATCCAGCCGTTATACTGGAAATGTAGATAGAAATAAATCGAAATTTTATACCAAACTGAAGCTTTACCCAAAGTGGCCATAACAATCCCTAAAGCCCAAGGGCCCAGAGTTGAAATTACATTATAAAACAGGGCTATTCGTATATACTTATACCAATTGCTGTGCTTCAGGTTTTTAGGTGTATTTCTTATAAAAAACCAAGCGTACCAATAGGATGCAAATAAGAACAAGGTCGAAAATGTGATTGAAAGAAATGAGTAGCCCTGAAAGGAAAAGGTGCACAACATTCCAACCAGTGTTATTTGTATAAACACATAAATTTGTCGGTATCGATTACTGTTCTTTTTTTCGTCTGATAAAAGTTTGTAGAATAATGTTATGAGTGCCAGATACACCCAGCCCAACAAAGCAATGTGGGAATGTCCGTGAACTATATGTCTATAATCCACGCCTATATCAAGAATATGCAGCGACCTTAAAAAAAGACCCAATACAGCAGCTATTAAAAAATAACCCAATGCGAATCGGCTATGTAGTTTTAGATCTATCAACAAATAAATGAAATTGTCTGTTCCAAAAAACTAAAAATCTTTTTTTCTGCTTTTTCTGTAAATATTGAGTAAAGGCAAAGCAACCCATAGCGCAAGTGCCGAAAGTGCCATTAAAAAGCCAAGTCCTGTACCAAAGAATTTCTGAAAAACAGCACCAGTATAGCCCAGCAAAGCAGAGATGTCCAGTTTTAAGAGTATCAAAATACGCGACAAGTCTATTGGGTTGAAAAGTGTAGCACCTATTGAAAAGGTGTCTAACGGGTATTCTTCTAATAGGATTAGCGACATTAAAAACAATCCGTCATAAATAACAGCCATAAACAACCACAGCAATATCGCATAGCTAAACCCTTTGATTTTATTCTCGTTGTAAAGCGCAATATTGAAAGCCAAGCCTGTAAAAATGAGCGTTAAAAAAGTTCCTGTGACCAACAACAATACAAAATCCCAAATTGCACTGGATTGAAAAAGACCATATAGTATAAAGGGCAATCCCAAACCAATCAACAAACTCAACGATAACGATATAGCGACACCAAGATATTGGCCTAAGAAAATCGAAGCGCGCTTTACGGGTTGGGCAAGTAACAATTCTGTAAATTCTTTTGAGTCGTAATAGTACATTACCCCAAAAATAGTCCCGATGAGTGGTACCAGGATAATGATGACATTCATCAATGTAATAACAGCTTTTGAAAGGTCATTATTTAAGAAAAGCAATACGAATCCCAGTGCTAAATAAAAGAACAGGTACACATAACTCCAGCGGCTACGTATTAAATCGAAAAAGCTATATTTTAAAATTTTAAACATTTTGTTCGGTTAAAAGGTTGGCTATGGCACGTTCAAAATTTGGTTCGTTGGTTTGGGTCAAAAGGGTTTTTATATCGCCTTTAAAGTACACCTTGCCTTCCAAAAGAAATACAATCTGGTCTGCCATTTCTTCTACAAAGCTCATTATGTGAGAAGTGATTAAAATGGTTTTCCCTTTTGCTTTTTCCTGAAGAATTAAATTTTTGAGGTGTAACAATGCAATGGGGTCAAGTCCTGTAGTGGGCTCATCGAGTATAATTAACGGACTGTCAAACATTAAAGTAAGTACCAGATTTACTTTCTGTTTTGTACCACCAGATAGGTTGCTCAGTTTTTTATTGAGAAATGGGCTTAACTTAAAGAGCTCGATAAGTTGCTTGTCTTCACCATGCAGATTCCGAAGGTCTTTAATCATTTTTACAAGTTCCTGTACTGTAAGATTAGAAGGGAAATTGGCTATTTGCGGCAGGTAATCTATCTCGTTTCTGTAATTCCATTTGTTTTTTATAGAATTACCATTGAGCGAAATTGTACCACTATCGGGAATTACCATCCCTAAAATAGATTTTATAAGAGTGGTTTTACCCGATCCATTGGGGCCAAGAATTGCAAAAATACCCTTTTCTGAAATAGATAGGTCAATGCCTTCAAGCACTTTATTCTTGCCAAAACTTTTGTATAGATTTTCTATGTGTATCATTTAATTTTTTTCATTTTTGGACGCTCATCCACTAAATTATCTGGTGTGAATACTGGGGAAACTTTTTCTGAAAAGTCTATAATATCAATAAATAGGCTACGCATTAAAATAATGGTTTCCGGCGTCCTGTTTACGATATATGAAAATAGTTTCACCGGACGGTAGGGTATATCGCCTATGCCGTCCCTGTCTAAATCGTAGCCTGTGTAACTACTCCAATAATTGTTTGCAAATACGTTATCGTTAATACGGCTGTTGTAAGATATATCGAATGAGTTATACAGAAAATTGTTGTACTCAAACACATTGGTATAGCACGCGCCCAAAACTTTAATGGCATAACCATTTCTTATAAAATTATTTTTGTGGTACGTTATTCGGTTAGAGCCTTCAATGTTAATGCCTACTGTATTTTCTTCAAACGTATTTCCGCTTATTTCGGCATCGTTAATTTCTTTCAGTAAAAGGCCAAAAGCGGCTGTTCCCCAATTTTTATGAAAAGTGTTGTTCAACATTTTTATTCGTTTTGAAAACATTACCGCTACACCTGCACCGTTGTTTTCAAAAGTGTTATTGGTGTACACATCATCGTTTGAAAACATAAAGTGAAGCCCATACCTCAGGTTTTCTGTGCTTATGTTATTATCGATGGTTATGTTATCTGAAAATTCCAAATAAATACCATCCCTCGTTTTTTGAACAATATTTCGGTCCACAATAACATTTTTGCAATACCAAAGCTGTATGCCGTTGCCCGAATTGTATTCGTCCTGTGCATCACCAATAATCTTATTGTGATATACTTTTCCGTTGTTTGATTTTTCTAAATAGATACCGAAAAACAATTTTTCCAATACCACATTCTGAATCAAGAATTTTTCGCTCTTTACCACACGAATGGCTGCGTGGTCGCTGGTGTAGCTTGTGCCTACGTTAATAATGAACAATCCATCTATTGTTACATTGTCTGAAGTAATACGAATGATTTCCCCTTGGTCCTCTCCATCGATAACTGGGAAGTTTTCTCCTTTTATGGTCAAGGGTTTATCGACAACAATATTAAACTCTTTGTAAGTTCCTTTTTTTATAAAAATCGTATCCTCTGCCTCGGCTACGGCAATCGCTTTCTTGAGTGACGCTATGTCGCAGGTGTTGCATACGGTTATCGTTTTTGCCCAGCCAGTTGTAATACTGAAACAAGCAATTAAAAAAACGATTTTGTATAGAAAAATAATTCTCAAGGCTGTACCTATTTGTTTAAATATGACTTTAATTCTTTCCAATTATAAAGGTTACCGCCTAAATCTGATTGAATTTTCTCGGCAGTACTCTTTTCTTTAAAAGCGGTTAGGCTTGCACCCATAGGGCTTGGTAATTCTTTAGATATTAAATAGGTAGCTTCTGAAGAAGGGATGAGTTCTGTTGGGCTTTCATAGTAATTTGTATAGTAAACCCCTGTGTCTGAATTTGGCGTATCTTGTGCGTAATTTAGCATACATTCGGTAGCATCAAATTTATATATCTTCCCTTTTTCGGTTACAAATTCTGAACCGTGAATTTTATCTACAATAGTCATTTTACAAAAATGGCAACCATCGTTTCCGTAATCTATAGTTTGTGGTCCCGTATTACAAGAAACTGTAAATACTGCTAATAGTGTTAAAAGTGACATTTTTATACTGTTTTTCATATAGCATTTTTTTTAGAGCGCTTTCCTACGAAAAAAGCAACAAGCGTTAAAAGCATTCCCAATCCCATTAAATAACCGCCCAATCTTGGATACGAATAGGCATCGAAATTCAATAACTTTTTATGTCCCAAAAGTGGTGGTTTGTAGCTCATAGGCGTGCCATCCGGATTTTGAAGTTTCATAATGGCATTAGGGTCTAAGTTGGTACCGTAATCTACCATCCAAGCGTTAAAGTCGTACATACCCAATATGCCCAAGATGGTCATCACCAAAAACCAACCTAAGAACCAGCGATGGTCTACTTTTTTGAAAAACGCTAAAAGCCCAATAACAATGCCTAGTGCTGCCATACTGCCTATCACAATCGGGAAAACACTAAACTCCCACATATCACTAGGTTTTGGCAAGGTTTTCATACCGATATAGTGGTTTAACCCATCAATGTTCTGGATGTCAAATTCACTTTGTCCTTTTATGCCGTTTATGTATATGTTCATTCCCAAAGGTTCAGGGTATTGTGGTGCGCCCAGTTGTATATTCCATAATGGATATATGAAGAGTCCCAACAACAACAGTGAGCCTATAATCATTAGTATACTTGCCTTTTTCATTTTAGCTGTTTTTATGGTGTAGTGCTTATGGGAAAGCGTTTTGATTTAAATAGCAGGCAGTAGATCGCCATACTGCCTGCATAAAAACCAACCAATATTAGTCTCCAAGAGACCAACTCAATTCTATGTTAGAATTTGCGGGTGAAACCCTAACATATCCCTGCATTTCTTGGTGCAATGCAGAGCAGAAATCTGTACAATAAAATGGCCAAACACCTACTTGCTTTGGCTCCCAAACCGATGTTTTGGTCTGCCCTGGCATAACTAATAATTCTGAAGTGTTTTGTCCAATCATTGCAAAACCGTGCGGAACATCAAAATCCTGTTCGTGATTTGTGATGTGGAAATACACTTTGTCTCCCACTTTAATACCTTCTATATTATCGGGTGTAAAGTGACTACGTATGGTGGACATATAGATATGCACTTCGTTACCATCACGTGTTACTTTTGCCTCACCAGGGTTATTTATAGCATACGGGTTTTTGTTTTCGTCCAGTCTATAGATCTTTTTAGCCTTTGGTGCCAGTAATTCTGCTGGACAACCTGCTGCGTAGTGCGGTTCACCGTGTGTTGGGAAATCATAGATTAGTTCCATTTTTTCACCAGAGATATCGTAAATCTGTGCTGAATGTTCCATTTCTGGTCCTACAGGTAAATATCTGTCCTTGGTGATTTTATTTAAGGCAACTGCATACCCACCAAATGGTTTTCTGGAATTTCCGCCAGGAATCATTATATGACCTACAGAATAATAGGTAGGCTTTCTATCAACTACTTCCCAAGATCCCAATTTCCATTTTACTACTTCAGAAGAGATAAAGAAAGTAGTATAAGCATTTCCTTTGCCATCAAACTCTGTATGTAATGGGCCTAATCCACCACTTTTTACGGTTCCTGCCAATACGTCTTCAAACTTAAGGATTGGGATTCCGTATGCTTCACCATCAAATTTTTTGCCTTCAATAGCAGCGATCATATTATCGAAAGAGTGTACCGTAAGGTCTGCAGACAGTTTACCATTACCAATAATGTATTCTCCAGATGGATCTACATCACAACCGTGTGGTGATTTTGGTGTAGGCAGAAAATATACTGCTCCTGGCACCTTTAATGGGTCAACCGTAAGCACTTCTTTTTTCATTGTGGTTGTTGCCATATGCGTACTTTCATCATACACGTTATGGGCATAATTTGCAGGTACTTTAGTACCACCTCCATTGTTTACGTACTCTTCAATCTTTTTCCAGTTTACCGCTGCGATGAAATCCTTATCGTTTTGTGATGCATTCACTTCTTGAAGAGTATGGGCCTCTTCTGTATTATACGTAGTAAAGAAGAACCAACCGTGCGATTTTCCACGCCCTGGGTGTGAAAGGTCGTAATTAAAGCCAGGCATCAAAAGCTGGAATTTAATATCCATATGGCCGTGCTCTGGATCTACACTTATAAACGATAGTGATCCTTTAAAGTTTTCTTTATAATCACTTATGGCCATATCACGTTGTGGAATAGGTACGGAAAAACGTGTCCCTGCCACTACATACTCTGTATTTTCTGTAATGAACGACGAACTGTGATTACCAGCACTATTAGGTACTTCTATGATTTCTTCTGTTTCAAAAGTACTTAGACTAATTCTCGCAATTCTTGGGGTGTTGTTCCCGTTTATAAAAATCCATCTTCCATCTAATTCTCCGTTGGTTTGAGAAATATCTGGGTGGTGAGAATCGTCCCAAGGCACAAATCCGTGCGATGTGTTGAGCATTGGTTTTGTTTCTTCAGAATAGCCGTACCCAGAAGTTGGGAATTGTGAGAAAACAGGTATTTCTTTGAACATTCTACCAGATGGTAAGCCGTACACCGTTAGGTTACCACTATATCCACCAGACATAAATGCGTAATAATCGTCCTGTTCGCCAGGTGCAACATACATTTTCTCTGCTGCACTAGCGTTTAATGCTCCATTAGAAGAATTTTGACCATTGTTGTTGCCGCAACTCGTGAGAAGCGCAAATGCTGCAATAATCGATAGTATATGAATTTTATATTTTTTCATCTGTTCTATATTTAAGGTTACTTGTTTTTTATTAATTGGCTGTTGGTAAAATCACTTTGTCTACTACGTGCACGATACCATTTCCAGCTTTAACTGTGGCTATGATTTTGGCACCACCTACGTACACATCGTCGCCTTTTACCTCCACGGTTGTGTTAGTATCATCTGCTTGACCCAATTTTTTGAAATTTTTCAAAAAATCCTTGTCATAGTTTCCAGCAGTTACATGGTGCTTTAGGATAGTAGCCAGTTTTTGCTTATTCTCTGGTTTCAGAAGGTCTTCAACCGTGCCAGCCGGCAATGCTTCAAAGGCTTCGTTAGTAGGTGCAAACACCATAAGCGGTCCTGCATTGACCAACGCATTTTCAAGGTCTGCGGCTTGAACGGCAGCCACAAGTGTGGTGTGGTCTGGTGAGTTCATTGCTATTTGTAGTACGTTGGGTTTTGATACATCTCCTTCGATAAATGCTTGTCCTTGCTCTTTTGAGGAAGTGGTTGATGTAGCTTCAGTATTTGAAACATTGGTATCACTTGTTTCGTCCTTACAACTATATAGTGTAAGGGTAAGAGCAAACAATCCTATTAAAAATTTTAAATTGCTTGGTTTAATAATTTATTTATTTTAAGGTTCTGAAATATTCTAAGATATCACGAGCTTGCTCTTTGGTCATATTTTGGTTTGCCATAGCAGCACCGTTAAATTCAACTAAAAGGTCTTTTGCACATCTATCTTCAGCAACCATTAATTGTGGATCCAAAATCATATTCATAATCCATTCTGGGCTTCTTCTTTCCATAATGCCAGAAGGTGAAGGGCCAATAAAACGCTTTCCTATTTTATGGCAAGCTGTACAATTGGTTTTAAATATAGCTGCACCTCTTTCTACCATTGCATTGTCGATAGTGGTAGGTAACTCTAGGTTTTTAATTTCCCCCACACCCTTGTTGTCCAAAGTAATTCTCTTGGAAGCTGGTACTTCATCAGATGTTGGTTCCTCAACTTTAATAGATTCCACTTCAGGCTTTTGCCCTATTTGGATTCTTTCTTCTTTTTTTTCTTCTTTCCCTCCACAGCTTATGAGGATACCAACTGTGAAAAGGAATGCGAATTTGCCTATTGTTCTCATTTTTTTGGGTTTAATTGTTTAAATCAGTTGACATTATTTTTAGTAATGGCCAGAAGGTCTTTCCTTTTGACACTACAAATTTAGATGAGATACTAAGGGTAAAAGATGACTTTTGTCATATTTCGGACAATTTTATCTTTTTTATATTTGCAGTATAAAATTTGATGTATGTTTTCAAAAGCCTGTGAATATGGTATCCGTTCTTTGATCTTTATTGCAATGAAATCGAACGAGGGTAAACGGGTCAATATTTCAGCTATTTCAAAACAGATAGATGGACCAGAAGCCTTTACCGCAAAAGTGTTGCAACAACTTGTAAAAGGCGGTGTGATCAAATCAATAAAAGGACCTCATGGTGGTTTTGAAATTACATCAGAAAGTATAGAGGCGACTACACTTGCAGATATAGTAGCGATTATCGATGGACCTAAAATTTATAGCGGCTGTGGGTTGGGGCTCAACGACTGTAACGAAGAAAAACCCTGTCCATTACATTTTCAATTTGCAGAAGTAAGAAACGGACTTAAAACAATGTTGGAAAATACGACGCTCCAAACCCTAGCTTTTGACCTAGAAGCCGGGACATCATTCTTAAAGCATTAAAAATTTAAATTCAATAAATAAAATAATATGGAAGCACTTAAAAAGAAAGAGATAGGGCGATTTGTAGCCGAAGATTTTAGAACAGCCGCAGTATTTTCTGAATACGGAATCGATTTTTGCTGTCGTGGCAACAGACCTCTGGACGAAGTTTGTGAGAAAAATAATATTGTCTTGGAAGATATTCTTGAAAAACTGGAAATCTCGTCCACACAAGTACAGCATAATGTGCAGGCTTTTAATACGTGGCCACTGGACTTACTGGCAACCTATATTGAAAAGACCCATCATAAATATGTAGAAAGCAAGATACCAGTACTATCACAATTTTTAACCAAACTTTGCAAGGTTCACGGCGAACGCCATCCAGAGCTTATTGAAATTAACCGCTTATTTGAAGCCGTTGCGGGCGAGTTGGCACAGCATATGAAAAAAGAAGAATTGGTGCTTTTTCCACGTATTAAAAAGATGGTTGAAAGTATTGACGAAAATATACCTCTGGAACCAGCTCATTTTGGCACCGTGCAAAATCCCATTTCTATGATGGAACACGAGCACGACAATGCGGGGCAGATCTTTAGAGATATTTCTAAACTTAGTGATGGATACACGCCACCAGAAGACGCTTGTAACACCTACAAAGTTACATTTTCTATGCTTGATGAGTTTGAAAAAGACCTTCATCTACATATTCACCTTGAAAACAATATTTTGTTTCCAAAAGCATTAAAAATGGAACAAAAGCTGATGTCAAGTAATCAAAGTTGTGCCCTCTAAGAGGTTTAAGACTTCATACATATTCTATAAAGCAGATGGTAAAAACGATTGAAAACAGGGAAGATATTTCATTTCTGGTGCATAGTTTTTATGCGAAGGTGCGGAAGGATTCCCTTTTGGGTCCAATTTTTAACAGCCATATACCTGAAGAAAAATGGCCTGAACACCTTGAAAAGTTAACCGATTTTTGGGAAACCAATCTTTTTGGTATTGCAAAATTTAAGGGAAGTCCTACTCAAAAACACGTGAATGTGGACCGTAACCTAAACCATACCGTAGGCCAAAACCATTTTGGGCAATGGCTCAATTTGTGGTTTGAGACAATAGACATTCTTTTTGAAGGTCAACTGGCACAAAATGCGAAAGAAGCTGCCAGAAGAATGGCACACGGGCAGTTTATGGCTATCTGGAACCATCGATAATACATTTAAAATAATTTATACTTTACGATAAACCTAGAAAAAGCCCTTTTGAGAATTACTCAAAAGGGCTTTGTTTATAGAACAGAGCTCTAAATACTAAAAATTAAAATCAAATTAATTCTGTTTCTGAATCGTTGACTTCATTATTTTTAACAGGAAATCCTTTAATGGGGTGTCCTATTTCAGCAAGACTCATTTCGAGCGATATCAAAGCATTGTGCGAAATGCAGTCCAAGATCAAATAGCCGTTAGAGATATCTAACTGAGTGTTGGATATTCCTTCTATGCTCGCCGCTTTCTTCACTACGGTATCGGCACAATCTTTACACTTTAAAATATGTGATTTAAATTCAACTTTCACAACCTTTAATCTTTAAGACAAAATTAGAAGGTTTTTATCCTATGGATTATGACAAAAGTCAGTTAGGTCTTTTTTTGATATGGCGTTTGCACAACCCTCGCATTTTAAACTTCATCAAATGAATGTTGTGTTCATAGCAGGCTTAAAATTTTCTTATTCTTCCAGTTATCTCATCCATACTAATGGAAAATACAAATGGTATTTCGTCATTCTCTATTTTACTTGAGAATTCACTTAAAAAATTTAAATCCCTTAGTTCCTTACGTATAATTAATTCTTTTACCCCTAAAGAGAATTGATGAAGTAAGGCTTTTGCTGTACTTCCCGAGCTTTCCTCATACGTGCCTTTAATAAGGACTGATTTCCACTCATTAACAGATTCAATATCTGTGACAGAAAGAGAAACCGAATGGTTTTTACGCATAGCATTAATCTTGTGCCCGATAGCTGAATAACAGATGATTTTCTTCTGCTCTGCATTATAGAAATACGTAATTGGTACTACAATAGGTGTGTTTTGATGTATATATCCCAATGAACCAATGTAATTATTACTAAGTAGTAGCAAATTTTCGGTTTTGTCTAATCTCCTTGTCATATCATTGAATTTAATTCAACATAAAATTAAACCGGCTGCCTTGAAAATTTTATGACTTATGTCAGCAAATCGATATTTCCTATTAAGAAGTATCGTGATTTAATAAGTGGATGTCTTTTCAGAATCTCGTGATAGCATCAAAATAATTTAGACTGACTTAAATCATCTTTTTTATGCAACGGGTCTCATAATTTTGTAACAACATTTAAAACCAGATACTATGAAAACCATTTTAATTCCTATAGATTTTAGCAGCACCAGTAGTAAGGCTTTAGAAATAGGTGCTACGATAGCAAAACGTATTTCTGCCAAGATTGTGCTTACACATATGGCGGGAATAGGAAAAGGTGTTTTAACAAGGACGACTAACTTTGAGGAAACATTATACCATACCAAGCTTGCAGAAAAACAGTATAGTGAGTTATTGAAGCAACCTTTTTTAGAAGGCATACTTGTAGAGCCTGTTCTACAAAAAACATTGAATTTTTCAAGTATCAATAATTTTGCAAAGGATATAGATGCATCGCTTATTGTGATGGGGTCTCACGGCAGTAGTGGCTTAAATGAAATTTTTAAAGGAAGTAATGCAGAAAAGGTGGTGCGAAGTTCAGAAATTCCTTTGCTCGTAGTAAAAGAAAATGAACTTGCTTTTGCGCCCGAAAGATTAATTTTTGCAAGCAATTTTGACGAAGAAGCCTGTGACGCCTATTCTAAAATCGTCGAGATAGCTGAATTATTATCTGTTCAAATAGAATTACTATACGTTAACTTACCTGGAAAAGAGTTTATTAGCACCATAGAAATGGACGAAAAACTACTGCGTTTTTTCAACAAAGTAAATCATCCAGACCCGGTAAATGCTATTAAAACAGTAAATCGGGTTGCAGATTACAGCGTAGAGGAAGGTGTTTTCAATTTTGCATCATTATCAGGTGCAGATATCATCGCCATTCCCACACACGGTCGTATGGGACTGTCCCATTTATTGAATGGTAGTATAGGTGAAGACATTGCAAACCACTCAACACTTCCGGTTCTTACGGTAAAGATTTAAAAAATGATAGATCATAACCCTTTGCAGGAATTTCATAAGCTGTTCTGCAAAGCCAATGACCATAGCAACGGTTCCGAAGTAAATGCAATGCTTCTTACCACAATAGGACAAGATGGTTTTCCCCATTCTCGGACGGTATTACTTAAGAAATACGATTGGGATGGGTTAACATTTTTCACAAATTACGACAGTAAAAAAGGACGTGACATTGCTTATAATAATCGAGTTCATTTGTTGTTTCAATGGCAGCATATTTCGACTGAAATCCATATCGAAGGAATCGCAGAGAAATTACCAGAAGCTATTTCGCAGAATTATTTTAGTGTACGTCCAAGAGAAAGTAAATTAGGTGCCTACGCCTCACAACAGAGTCGAACAATAGCATCAAGAAAATTACTTGATGCTGCTTTTGCGAAAGCGGACAAAGCATTTCAAAACAAAGAAGTACCAAAACCTAACAATTGGGGTGGTTATTTGGTAAAACCCTCGAAAATTAGTTTTATTAATAACAGTAATTATGTGGTTGAAGATAAAACCTACGCACTCAACAAAAATTATAATTGGTCTTTAAAGGCCCACTATTTTATAAAAGAAAAATAACTATAAATATGAAGTATGTTACCGCCCAAGAAGCAGTAAAAAAAGTTACATCTGGAAATCGTGTCTTTTTTCAAGGTGCAGCGATGACCCCTAATCTTTTAATTGAAGCACTTTGCGACAGACACCAAGAATTTAAAGATGTAGAAATATGTCAAGTACACACTGAAGGCAATGCACGATACACTCAAGAACCCTATAATAAATCATTTAAAGTAAACAGCTTTTTTGTAGGTAGTAATGTGAGACAGTCCGTGAATAAAGGCAATGGTGACTACGTTCCTATTTTTTTGAGCGAAATCCATCATTTGTTTCGCCAAGAAATTCTACCACTTGATGTGGCTTTTATCCAAGTTTCAGAACCAGATGCACACGGGTTTTGTTCTTTAGGAACGTCTGTTGATATTACATTGCCTGCGATTGAAACTGCCAAAACAATAATTGCCCAGGTCAACCCAAAGGTTCCCAGAACACATGGCGACGGCATTATTCATTCGTCAAAAATTGACATTGCGGTACACTATGACCGACCCATGAAAAATACGGAAAGCGTAGCACTTACGGCAATAGAAAAACAGATAGGCGAGAACGTAGCAAATCTCATTGAAGATGGTGCAACCTTGCAAATGGGAATAGGTAATATTCCAAATGCTGTATTAAATAATTTAGGCAACCATAAAAGCTTAGGAATACATACCGAAATGTTTTCTGATGGTATAGTACCCTTAGTAGAAAAAGGTGTCATTACAGGCGAACACAAGATTATCAAACAAGGAAAAATTGTGACTTGTTTTGCTGTGGGAAGCCAAAAATTATATGATTTTGTAAATGACAATCCATTGGTACATTTCAAGGAAGCTGCCTATACCAATGATACGGCAATCATTCGACAGAATCCTAAGGTAACTGCTATAAATAGTGCAATTGAAATAGATTTAACAGGGCAAGTATGCGCAGATACCATTGGCGGAAGGCAGTATAGCGGCGTAGGAGGACAGATGGATTTTATACGTGGTGCATCACTTTCTAAAGGTGGTAAACCTATTTTTGCTATGACTTCCACGACCGCAAAAGGAATTTCAAAAATAACACCGTTTCTCAATCAAGGTGCTGGTGTAACTACAACAAGAGCGCACGTACATTATGTAGTAACAGAATATGGCGTTGCAAACCTCTTTGGCAAAAACCTGAAACAACGCGCCAAAGCATTGATCGAAATTGCTCATCCCGATGTTAGGGAAGAGCTTACAAAAGAAGCTTTTGAAAGGTTTGGGAGTTTAAATTTTTAGAAAAATTAAATGCCTTCTACTAGGTTGTAGAGGGCTTTTTTATCTTCAATTTTTATACGTTTTCCAGACGTAGAAATGAGACCTTCTTTTTTAAACTTGGTAAGTGTTCGTATCAATAGTTCAGTAGCGGTTCCCACGACATCGGCAATATCGGCCCTGGTAAGTTGAAGGTACAAATAGCCTTCATTATCAACCCCAAAATTATCTTCAAGATACATCAGTACTTCGGCAAGACGCTGGCGCACATTTTTTTGCGCCATATTTACAATTACGTCATCTGCAAATTTCAATTCTTGCGCCATATGTTTTAGCACCGCATTTGTAAAAACAGGATTAGTTTGAAGCGGTTCTTCTATATGCGTTTTTGGGATAAAGCAAACTTCCATATCTTCAAGAGCAGTGGCACTTAAATTAGTAGCTTCTGAAGAGATCACAGAGCGATGTCCCAAAACCTCGCCTTTAGTAGCGAGTTTCACGATTTGATCGCGACCATTATCGCTCATTTTAGACAATTTAGAAATTCCATTACGTACACAAAACACGCCTCCCAGCCGTTCACCTTCACTAAAGATAACTTCACCTTTTTTGATGACTTTTGTTTCTTTATGGTCGGCCATTTGTTTCAACTCTTCCTTTTTAAGGGCCTTAAAGCTGTTCATTTGCCTAATAATACAATTCTCGCAACGCGAGTTTTCGTGTTTACTCATACCACCACAAAATTAGTGGAAATAAAATTAATGGAGATAGTTTTACCGATTTCTAAAATACCCGTGAAATAGTTGAATCTTAAAATAGATAACAGAGTTTACAATATTAAAAAATTGTACTACTGTCCCAAATCCGGTCTGTCCTCGTAAAAATCCTTAAAGGTTTTATCTGTTTGGTAATCATCTACAAGTATTTTGTAAACAGTATATATCAATAATACCTGCCCACCGCAAGTGGCATAGAACACCCAGCTAAATGGAAAGTCCATAGCTGTAAAAATCACGACTGTTAATAAAAGTAAGGTCGTGATACCTAATAATGTCATTGCTGATAATTTCATTTTTCTTATTAAGATACAATTCTTAAGTTTAAAATATTTTAAGGTTTTCCTAAAGTTTAAAACCAGCTGACAAAAGTCATCGACAATAAAATGGAAAACCCGTATGTTGCATATTTATCTAAAGTAATTCAACAATATGAACGACTATCCAAAACCTATAAAACGTCATAAAGCATTACAACCATTGAGTAGGCAACATCATTTTGGACTCTTGTTTTCTTGGAAAATAAGGAAAGGTTTTGCTCAAAACACTTCTCTAGAACGTATGCAAAACTATCGGGATTGGTTTTTTACAACTGAAATTCTTCCACATTTTGAGGCTGAAGAAAAGCACATATTCCCTATTCTTGATAAAAACCACCCTCTTATATTACGAGCCTTAAAAGAGCATCGACGTATTAAACAACTGTTTACAGATACCGAAAATGTTGAGAAAAGCTTAAGCTTACTGGAAGAAGAACTACAAGCGCACATACGATTTGAAGAGCGCATATTATTTAATGAAATTCAAGAAATCGCTACTACAAAGCAACTTAAAAAGATTGATGAGTTACATCTTGAAGTTGCCGGTAAACCAGGATATCATGACCCCTTTTGGAAATAAGTTGTGATTTTTATGCATTTTAATGGTCCTCAATATAATTTAAGTTAGTTAAAATAGTAATACACATTTTCCATTGATACTAATAAGATAGCCATCCTTTCATTCTGACTTCTATCTTTTTTTCTTGAGGATAAACCGCTTCAATAAAACCTGGCCTTTCTTATTGATTTACGAGATAAAGCAACACGATCACAGGTGGTTATATTGCTCATTTTTCCATTTTCAAAAGCCTTTATTTCATTTAAAACTTATTTTAGTCATTTTTGATGTTTATGAGAATTTCCTAAAAAATAGGCGCAGGCACTAACCAGTCCAGCATAGCAATGATGGCCAAGCCAATTAGTACTGCGACTATATAGAATGTACGGTTGCTCATTGATTTCATAGCTATCTGTGTAGTGCTATTACAGGTGTACCGGGGAGTGGGCCCAAATCTGTGATTCGCGAATGGGTAATGCCCAATTTTCTCCAGAAATCTGGTTTTCTGTCCATTAAACAAATTATATAATCTGAATGATATTTTGCAAAATCTTTTAACGCAGGGGCATTTTCAACATATTCCACTGCAATGGATTTTTCAGAGAGCATTTCCAGGTAATAGCGCACCTTGTTTTGATGGGCTATTTGAAGCCCAGATAGGTTTTCTTTACCAGATAGCGTTACTATCTTAATACTACCATTGGAAATTTTTACCAAAGAGTACCAATTTTCGAGTTCAGCTTTTGGAAGCGCTAAATCAAAGTTTGATACCAATACAAATTTTGGTTTCTTATGCATTTTTGCAGAAGATGGAATAATCATTACGGGACATTCCCTTATATTTTCAATAATATTTTTAGTATTCCTACTGTATCTTTCTACACCTTCATTGGTGTTATCTCTCCCAGGAAGCACTACTAAATCTATTTCTACCTTCTTAATAGTTTTTTTAATTGCCTCAATAAGATTAGAACATTGGGAAATGGCGTTGAAACGGTGTTTGTCATTTCTGTTGTTATGGGTGTATTTGTCTATTGCTTGCCCCAGGTTCACCTCTGAAAAAAGCTTTGGTTTTTCAAAGAAATCATCGTCAGCTTGTAAAAGTTGAATACCGTTTAAACCATTTATATCATAGGAATAGGTATTCAGGAAATAGAACTGACATTTCTCTTTTTTAAAGAATGTAACGGCATAATCGATAGCATCATAGCTACTGAATTTAAAATTGATAGGAATTAATATCTTTTTCATCTTTTCAAGGTTTTATCTACGTTGATACTTGGATAATTTTTGGTATATCCCTTTTTTGAATTGTGTGAATTCTTGAATAAATGCAATATGAACACCACGTTTCTTTTCGTGTTCTTTTGCTCGGCTTACATTATATTCCCTTTTCCCGTATTCATATTCTGTCTTAAGTTCTTGTTCATATTTGCAGAGCATAGCTAACAGTAAGGTATTCTTCCTGCGCAAGCCCTGTAGCATAGCTTCTGCATTTTGATCTTTAATAAGTTGCTGTCCAATAATTTTTAAATAATCAATTTCTGTGTTTATCTTGGTAACTGTATCCATCCAATGGCATAGTTCTATAAGATCTTTCTTAATACATAGCCTTCGGTGCGCATTTACTTTGTATGGGAGTTCAATTTCCAAAATAGCTTGACCTTACGATATCCCACTTAAAAGGGTAAACTTGCCCTGTACTTTGCTAAAAAATTCATCTTTCAACCTTCTGTATTTATCAAGATGGTACAGATAACTCCTTCTGTAGCTTTCGTGCTCAGTAATAAAGGCCATGTCACATTGCGTGTCTTCACATTCAACAATTTCCTCTCTGGAATTCATATAGTTATGAAGTGCCCTGAGTAATGTTTCATTTTCAACATCTTTCTTCTGAAATTTTTGGAGCACGCTATCGTCTTCAAGTGTATTGCTTAAATCTTCTCCACAAAGACCAATGAGGTTGCTCAGCTCTTTTTTTATGTACTTTAAATGGTTTATCCAGTTTTCAAGCTCCATCGTGTTTATTTTGTGTGTAACATCCACATCAGTATCATGATTAAATATTTTTGTTTGTATGGCTTCCATTTTCTCAATTTTTTAAATAGGTACTTCTATTTTTTTTTGGGTTGCGTCCTGGGTTACAGTTACAATTTTTATTATTTGTTTGCCAGAGGGAAAATCCCACTCAATCTTGTCTCCTTCAGAATAACCATATAGAGCAGCACCCATAGGTGTAAGAATGGATATTTTATTCTGTTTGGCATCTTTATCTGCTGGAGCTACTAGTTGAATGACTTTCTCCCAACCATTTTCAGAATACACCATCACTTTACTATTAAAGCGAATCACGTCTTCTGGCATTTCATCCTCATTCATAATTTGAGCACTTTTAAGCTCTGTGCTCAATCGTTGTAGTGATTTTTGTGTTTCAAAATCTTCGGCATAGCCTGAGATATTGAGTATGCGTTTTAGGTACACATACTCTTTTTTTTCTATAATTAAACTTCCGTATTTCATTTCTTCATTTTTTAGAATTCATAAATCAAGGGAAAATACCTCGCTGGATATAGGCCTTTTCAATTCTTCTAATTGCAATACAATATGCAGCGGTTCTAAAATCCATATCCTCATTTTTAGCATACTCATACACTTTGTTGAATGATTCACGCATTTTCTTGTCAAGTTTTGCCATTACCTCGTCCAGTTGCCATAGTTCACCATTTCGGTTCTGCAACCATTCAAAATAACTGCCTACCACACCGCCAGAATTGCAAAGAATATCTGGGATTATAGTCACGCCGCGCTCTAGAAGTAATTTTTCACCTTCTACATTGGTAGGACCATTGGCTCCTTCGGCGATGAGTCTGGCTTTTATTTTGGTAGCGTTTTCTTTGGTAATCTGGTTGCCTAATGCCGCCGGAATACAGATGTCACATTCTGAAGTAAAGAATCTTTCATTGTCTAGATCAAATGCTTCAGGAAAACCTGATATGCTTCCGTTATTTAATTTTGAATAATTGAAAAGATCTTCCACTTTGATACCATTGGTATTTCTAATACTTCCAAAAGCATCTTGAACTGCTACCAATTTGGCACCTTCTTTTTCTAAAAAATGAGATGCCCAATATCCCACATTACCAAATCCTTGAACAATGAATTTTTTGCCTTTTAGTGTTTCTTTATTTTTTTCTGCCCAGAATTTGATGTTTAAAAACACACCATACCCTGTTGCACGGTCACGACCTTCCAAGCCTCCACTACCGTCGGGCTTTCCTGTTACAACATGCTGGTTTGCGGTACGCTCTGCTGGTGGGCGCGTACTCATATAGGTGTCTGCAATCCAGGCCATTGTCTGGCTATTTGTATTTACATCTGGTGCAGGAATGTCATGCTCTGGTCCTATATTATCTGCCAATGCAAATGTGAAACGACGTGTGATGCGCTCTAGCTCGCCCTGTGAATATTTTGAAGGATCTAACTGTATGCCACCCTTGCCACCACCGTATGGTAATCCTGCGAGTGATGTTTTCCAGGTCATCCACATAGCTAATGCTCTTGCAGCATCTATATCTACCGTTGGGTGATATCGTAACCCCCCTTTGTAAGGACCTAATGCATTATTGTGTTGTACACGATATCCTGTAAATATTTCAACTTCGCCATTATCCATCTTTACGGGAAAATGTACGATAATTTCATTATTGGTAATGCTTAAAATCTTACGTATGTTGGGGTGGAGGTCAATATGGTCTGCAGCGCTGTTAAACTGCTCCATTACGTTGTCCATCATTCCCTTTACAGGAATTTTTTTCTTTTTAATATTATTTACTTCAGCTGTGATTGTTGTCATAAATATGAACCGTTTTGAACGGATTTTTTTTCGTGATTATTTAAAAAGTCGGTTGGTGATGCTTCTTTCGTGATATTTTTCGATGATGTACCTACTTCTTCGTTTTAAGACTTCAGCTCTTTTTTGAGCTTTATGATTTGATTGCACTTGTGTGTTCATAGTTTTATTTTTAAAAGGGATTCACTGTCAATCCTCTGTTTCTTAAATTCCGTTTACCTGCAAACCTATAGGGGCTATTGCGTATGGTATCAAATTTTAATTTTGTTCCTTTTCCTGTTTTTGAAAGGAGTACATCGATTAATTGGTTAAAAATCATATCTTATTTTTTATGTTATGCCATTGCCATTTCTAGTTGGCGCTCTGTTTCTAAACTTTTTTCTGGTATTGAAACCTTATTTGCTTTTTCATCATAATCGCTACACGACCAAACACTGTTTTTTTGGTGTGTTAATATGCAGGTAGCGCTATGGATACAAGTGGGACAAATATTGAAAGTGTTTAATCTCATAGTACATAGTTATCATTTGATGTAGATAAGACAAGGTGTGTGCCACTAGATGTGCCAAAAATAGTTGGAAATTAAAAAACCCTTGTAGAATAAGGGTTTGGGAGCTTTTAATAAAATTAAAGTAAAATCAACAACCGGTACAAAAACTCCCGGTCGGGATAAAAAGTACCAGTCTTAAAAATTTTTAATCTGAAAGTTTTTGTCTGATAGTCTTCCTGTCAATTCCTAAAATTTCCGCAGCTTTCGTTTTGTTGTTATCTGTTGCGCGAAGTACTCTTTTTATATGGCGTATTTCCATTTCTTTGAGTGAAAGCAATGCTTCTTCTGGAAAAGTAATGGTGCGTTTTAAAGCATATGGAAGGTGTTCAATGTTCACCATTTTATCGCACATAATTACAGCGCGTTGTATTACGTTTTCAAGCTCTCTTATATTACCTGGCCAATCATAACGTTGTAAAATTTCCGAAGCCTCTGGGCTTATCTTTATAAAGCGGTCTTTGTATTCCACACCATATTTAAACAGGAATTTTTTAACCAATAATGGAATGTCTTCTTTGCGTTCTCGTAAAGGAGCTACATCAATTTCAACAACGGTTAGGCGATAATAGAGGTCTTCCCGAAACGTTTCTTTTTTAATCATTTCTTTTAGGTCGCTATTGGTGGCAGCTATGATACGAACATCAATTTTTTCTGCTTTTTGCGCTCCTATTTTTACCACTTCTTTTTCCTGCAATACACGTAGTAAACGAGATTGCACTGCGGTGGATGCGTTACCAATTTCATCTAAAAAAATGGTTCCCCCATTGGCGGCTTGAAAGAAACCATTTCGCTCTTTTTCTGCCCCTGTAAAGGCGCCTTTTGTATATCCAAATAATTCTGCTTCCAATAAATTTTCAGGAATACCGCCACAGTTTACAGCAATAAAGGGGGCTCTGGCAAATTTTCCTTGATAATGAATTGCACGTGCCACGAGCTCTTTACCCGTACCGCTTTCACCCTTAATAAAAACGGTGGCTTTGTTATCCTTAACGCGTTCAATAATTTGTATCACTTCATTTATTCTTTCGGAAGCACCTATTATTTCACCGTAAGTATTATCTTTTTTTGTTGAAATCTTGATGTCTTCAGGAGTCTTCTTCTCTGAAGAATCTATTGACTTGTTGATAGCGGTCTTTAACTCATCTTTTGTAAAAGGCTTGGTTAAGTACTCTACCACTCCAGATTTTATGACGGCCAGCGAGTCCTGTACCGAAGGATATCCGGTAACAACTAATTTTGGAAGATTTGGATAATGTTCTGAAACAAATTTAATGAGTTCAAACCCATCTATTTCAGGCATTTTTAAATCGGTTATCAATAAATCTATTTTGGTGTCACGCAAGATTTGTACAGCTTCTTTGACAGATACTGCTTTATAGGTATGATACTCCCAGGTTGATAAATGACGGTGTAATAATTCTAAAATATGGAGGTCGTCATCTACTATGAGGATGTTTTCTTTTTTTAGCTGCATAGGTTAAGATTTTGGGAGTTTTACGGTAAAAGTTGCCCCTTTATTTTCATTATTTTCAACAGTAATACTCCCGTTGTGGCTGGCAACAATACCGTGTACCACACTCAATCCCAGTCCAGAACCATCACCGGTAGGTTTCGTAGTAAAAAATGGTTGGAATACTTTTTCCATTGCGGTATCTGTCAATCCTGGGCCTTCATCCATTACTTTTAAAATAATACAATTTATAGTTTGCTGGGCTTCAATAGTGACCAATCCTCCTTTTGGGGAAAAGTAAATGGCATTTATGATTAAGTTGAAAATAATCTGTGTTAACTGAATGGTATCGGCCTTTAGGAGTAATGTTTCATCTTCAATTTTAACAATGTACTTAACTCCATTCTTTTTAAAGGAAGCATCTAGTAGCGCAATAGCATTTTTTATACTGGGTACAATATTTACTTCCTGCATTTCTTGTGGCATTTCGCAGGCAAAAAACATTAATTTTTTGACAATCTCACGAGAAAATATGGCATTGCTAATAATCTTATCTACATCTTCGGAAGCAGTAGTGTCAGAATCCAAATTATCCTTTAACAATTCGGCAAAGCCCAAAATATTTGCTAAGGGTGTATTTAATTCGTGTGCGATACCAGCAGTTATTTCGCCCAAAATCCCCAATCTGTCTGCTCGTTCCATTTGACGTTTAAGGGAACGTTCATTTTGCTGGATTTCAATTCGCTCTAAGAGATTTCCTAATTTTAGGGTAACGTTATCAAGCAATGGTTGTTCTTCTTTTAAAAAAGTGGCTTCATTATTAGTGAGGGAGGCTATAATTTTACCCTTTGGGTTATTAAAAACATTGATAGTTGCCGTAATATAATTTTTTAGATCTTTATTGGATGTCTTGTAGATCTGAAGCGGTGTTTCAATTATAATTTCGGTGCTTTCTGGAAACTGAAATCCTTTTTTCAAACTTATGGCGATAGCCCTTAGCGTTTCGGTCATTGCACCAACATCTGCATTAACAATTATCGAAGACACTTCATAAAGACACGTAAGTTCCTTAATACGTTCTTTTAGCGCTATTTCTGTTTTACTCATCATTATGATGCTAAAATAAACAAATTAGGTTTTAAACTATGAAGCAAGGCTGTTGTTCAATTTTATACAACGCCCTTTTTAGGGAATAAAAAAGTAAAACTGACAAAAGTCATCTTTTCAATGAGCCATCTTTTACACCTTTGCCACAGGTATAGAGTAAATTATGGAAAATTGTTATCACTGTGGCGACGCTTGCCGTGATACAACTATAGAGCATCAGGAAAAATTCTTTTGTTGCAACGGTTGTAAAACGGTGTTTGACATTCTCAATGAGAATGATCTTACCTATTATTACGACTTACAAACAACACCAGGAAAAACGCCTTTGGATATTGAAGGCCGTTTCGATTTTCTGGACAATCAACATATTATTCATCAGTTATTGGAATTTGACGAACAGAACACTCAGATCGTTTCGTTTGTTATCCCTCATATTCATTGCAGTTCTTGTATTTGGGTGCTTGAAAATCTCAACAAGTTACATCCAGCAGTAAAAAATGCACAGGTCAATTTTCCGCAAAAATCAATTCGGGTTACCTATAATTCAACAGAAATTAATTTAAAGGAATTGGTGCTGTTGCTCTGCAAAATAGGCTACGAACCTACTATTTCACTTGAAGATTTCAACAAAAAAGAAAAGAAAATTGACCGAAGCTTGATTTACAAATTGGGCGTTGCGGGCTTTGCCTTTGGCAATATTATGTTCCTGTCCTTTCCTGAATATTTTGAGGTAAGTGAGTTTTGGCTGGAACAGTTTAAACACCTTTTCCGCTGGTTAATGTTTGCTTTTGCCATTCCGGTAGTTTTTTATTCTGGTCGCGATTATTTTGTATCAGCATACAAGGGTCTGCGCTCTAACATTTTAAATATTGATGTTCCCATTGCGATTGGTATTGCAGTACTTTTTCTGCGTTCTACCTTAGAGATTGCGATGGATTGGGGAACAGGCTTTTTTGATAGTCTCGCAGGATTGGTGTTCTTTCTGTTACTCGGCAAATTTTTTCAGCAAAAAACATACGCATTTCTTTCTTTTGAAAGAGATTACAAATCCTATTTCCCTATTGCGATAACACAATTGTCAAAACAGGAAGAAGTACAGACACCCGTTTATGGACTCAGACCTGGCAACCGCATTCTAATCCGAAACAATGAACTCATTCCCACAGATGGTATTTTAATTAAGGGAAGCGCACTTATCGATTATAGTTTTGTAACTGGGGAGGCAGCACCTGTGGCAAAACAATCTGGCGATAAAATCTATGCTGGTGGGCGTCAACAGGCAGGTGTCATTGAAGTTGAAGTGACCAAAGAAGTTGAGCAATCTTACTTAACACAGTTATGGAACAATGAAGTTTTCAGTAAAAACAAAGCCACCACCTTTGAAAATCTGACAGACCAGATAAGCCGAAGGTTTACCGTTTCTATTTTAAGCATTGCTGTAATAGCAACGGGTATTTGGTTATTTATAGATGCGTCCATCGCTTTTAATGTCTTTACCGCAGTACTTATTGTGGCGTGCCCTTGCGCCATAGCACTGGCAGCACCATTTACGCTGGGTAATATGTTGCGCATCTTTGGAAAACGAAAGTTATACCTCAAGAAAAGTAGCGTCATAGAACAGATGGCACACATTGATACCGTGGTTTTTGACAAAACAGGAACGCTCACCACGCACAACAAAAGCCTGATTACCTACCAAGGCATATCACTTACTGAAGATGAGCAGAAAGTGTTGACCAGCACCTTGCGTGCATCCAACCATCCGTTGAGTAGAGCACTTTACGAATTGTTGCAGGATAACGATATATGTACGTTGGATGATTTTACGGAAGAAACGGGTAAAGGGATTGAAGGAATTTACGGAAAAACGAGCGTAAAGGTAGGAAGCTTTGCTTTTGTAGGAAATAAAAATCAACAACCTGAAACGACAGATACACAGGTACACATAAGCACAAACGATGGTTACAAAGGTAGCTATGTGTTTTACAATACGTATCGTGAAGGGATGCAAAAACTCTTTTCTGAATTGAGTAATACGGCAAACTTAATCGTGCTATCTGGCGATAATGATGGCGAGAAGAAATTTCTAAAAACACAGTTGCCGCAATCGGCACAGTTAAAATTCAATCAAAAACCAGATGACAAGCTCAACTTTATCAAAAGGCTACAACAACAAGGTAAAAAGGTGATGATGGTAGGCGATGGACTGAATGATGCGGGTGCACTGGCACAGAGCAATGTAGGCATCGCTGTTTCAGAAGATGTAAATGTATTCTCACCTGCGTGCGACGGCATTATCGATGCCAGTAAATTGAGGGTTTTATCTGAATTTATGACGCTTTCGCAAAAGTCAATTCGCATCATTAAATACGCATTTGTGTTCTCATTATTCTATAATCTCATTGGGCTGGGATTTGCAGTGACAGGAAATCTCGCACCCGTGGTTGCCGCTATTTTAATGCCTTTAAGCTCAATTAGTATTGTGGTGTTTACCACCATATGTACCTATTTATTAGGTAGAAAATCAATAACATAAATTCATTAAAAATGAAACAAGAAATCATAGTAGTATCACAATTATTTCTTCAATTAAAGAAAAAATATGAAATGAGCAATTGCACACAATGCCTTGTGATGCAAGATTATTTTAAAAGTGAATATCATCGCCTTAGAATGAAATTGCAATCATTGGAAAAACTTTCGGCACATAATGATTTGGTGTTGAATACTACATTTACAGAGGCACAACAAACAGCTGGAATTTTAGGCTTGTATGTAATGGTCTGATAAGTATTCAAAATTAATTTTTTGTAACTGACAAAAGTCATCTTTTAAGCAAGTGCATCCAAGTAATTTTACACCATAATTCAGGTAGGTATGAGTATTATTTATGTTTTAATCACTGTGAGTGTGATTGTGGCTATCATTTTCTTTATCGCGTTTGTGTATTCGGTAAAGAAAGGGCAGTATGATGATACCTATACGCCATCTGTTAGAATGCTTTTTGAAGATGAATTGGTTAAGCCTAAAAAAGAGCAGGAAAAAAGCGACAACAAAGAAATCATTCAAACCAGTAACCAATAAATTATGCAAACAGAACAATTCTACTACGACAATAAAATCGTAAAAAAGTTTGTAAATGCCACCATTTTTTGGGGTATTATCGGGATGAGCGTAGGACTACTGCTCGCCTTTATGTTTTTATTTCCTAACGTAACAGACGGTATTTCGTGGTTAAGCTTTGGGCGATTGCGACCCTTGCACACCAACGCTGTAATATTTGCCTTTGTGGGCAATGCTATTTTTGCAGGGGTTTATTATTCTACGCAACGATTGCTTAAAGCACGTATGTGGAAAGATTGGTTGAGCAACCTGAATTTTTGGGGCTGGCAAGCCATTATCGTAGGTGCTGCCATCACACTGCCATTAGGCTACACTACTTCAAAAGAATATGCCGAGCTGGAATGGCCTTTTGATATTGCTATAGCACTTATTTGGGTAGCTTTTGGTGCCAATTTGATAGGTACAATACTCAGGCGAAGACAGCGCCATTTATATGTTGCGATTTGGTTCTATTTAGGAACTTTCGTGACGGTTGCTGTGTTACATATTGTGAATAGTATCGAAATTCCTGTTTCAGCATTAAAAAGTTATTCGGTGTATGCAGGTGTACAGGATGCCTTGGTACAGTGGTGGTATGGGCACAATGCGGTGGCGTTTTTCCTCACCACGCCATTTCTTGGTTTAATGTACTATTTTGTGCCTAAAGCGGCCAATAGGCCGGTGTATTCTTATCGACTGTCCATCGTGCACTTTTGGTCGCTTATTTTTATCTACATATGGGCAGGACCGCACCACTTGTTATATTCTTCTTTACCGGATTGGGCACAGAATTTAGGGGTTGCCTTTTCGGTAATGCTTATTGCACCTTCTTGGGGTGGTATGATAAACGGATTATTGACATTGCGCGGTGCCTGGGATAAAGTGCGAACAGACCCGGTTCTTAAATTTATGGTGGTAGCGATTACCTGCTACGGTATGGCCACTTTTGAAGGACCTATGCTTTCGCTTAAAAATGTGAATGCCATTGCCCATTTTAGCGATTGGATTATTGCGCACGTACACGTAGGTGCATTGGGCTGGAACGGGTTTTTGACCTTCGGTATGATTTATTATCTCGTGCCAAAACTATTCAAAACCAAATTATGGTCAACAAAACTCGCCAACGCACATTTCTGGGTAGGAACTTTAGGGATCATAATGTATGCGCTGCCTATGTATGTGGCTGGATTTGTACAGGCTTCTATGTGGAAACAATTTAATCCTGATGGAACGCTTACCTACGGAAACTTCCTCGAAACACTCAACGAGATCATCCCAATGTACTGGATGCGTGCCATAGGGGGTAGCTTGTTCATCTTAGGTTCGTTTATAATGTTGTATAACATTGTAATGACAGTGCGCCAAGGTAGTAAGGTAACAGACGAACTTGCTGAGGCTACACCATTACAACGCGTGACCAAAAAACGAACAGCAAAAGAAGGGTACCACACGTGGTTGGAGAGACGACCTGTAAAGTTGACCATTTTCGCCACCATCGCCATATTGATTGGTGGTATGGTACAGATAATCCCATCGTTGATGGTCGATGACTATGTTCCGGTAATTTCAACCGTAAAACCATATACACCTTTAGAATTAGAAGGGCGTGACATTTACATCCGTGAAGGTTGTGTATCCTGTCATTCACAGATGGTTCGACCCTTCCGAAGTGAAGTGGAACGCTATGGCGAATATTCAAAATCTGGGGAATATGTATATGACCACCCTTTCTTATGGGGAAGTAAACGAACGGGGCCAGATTTAATGCGTGTAGGTCAAAAATATAGTGACAACTGGCACTTAAATCATTTTTATGACCCACAGAGCACAAGTTCTGGTTCGATAATGCCATCGTACAAATGGCTTATAAATAAAGAGCTGGATAAATCACAGACTGAAGATAAAATGGAAGCAATGGTTTCTTTGGGTGTGCCTTACACAATGGAAGAGATAGAACGGGCACAACAATGGATGGACGAACAAGGAACTCAAATCGAAAAGAACTTATATACAGACCCTGATTTTGTAAGTTCCTACGAGGCCAATAAGAAATATGCAGAAGAAAACGGTGAAGCGTTTGTTGAGATGCGCGACCGTGAAGTAGTAGCTCTTATAGCATACCTACAACGTCTTGGTACAGATATCAAGATTAAAACAAAAGAAGAAGTAACCACAAACCAAAACCAATAGTTATGTTGAAATATATAAAAGGCAACTTGGAAAATATAGATGGTGTAGAAATTTACCCAATGATTTCCCTACTCATTTTCTTCATCTTTTTTGTAGTGCTTTTCTGGTGGGTATTTACCGCCAAGAAAGCGCACATCACAGAAGTGAGCAACATACCGTTAGAATTTGATAATAACGAAAACAACGAATCTCTATGAAGACAGCAGCAATAGTAAGAATACTGGGATTCTCAATCTTTGGGTATTTTTTCCTGAATTGGATTGGGTCTGAAGGCGAAACATCTGTTTTTGTAGAACAGACTTGGGTCTGGGCTTTCTTGGGTGCTTTAATGCTATTTTATATCGCATTTGAAGTATGTCTTCACGCTTTTGAAAAGATAATGTATAGAACACTTTCAGAAGAAAGACAAGCAAAATATGATGCCGATATGGCTCTTGCAAAAATAAACCAATTCAAATGGTTTAAGGATACCTACAAAAAGTTATTGGGTAGCAAGCCCATTGAGCAAGAAGGCGAGATAGTTCTAGATCATAATTATGACGGCATCCGCGAATTGGATAATAAACTACCGCCGTGGTGGGTATATGGCTTTTATGCCACTATCATTTTTGCTATTGTTTATATGGCGCGCTACCACATCTTTGATGGAATAAATCAAGATGAGGAATATCAGATAGCAGTTGCCGAAGCAAAGATAGAAATCGAAGAATACAAGAAAACAGCAAAGGATTTAGTAGATTTTAATACCGTGGAATTATTGACAGAAGCAGGAGACCTCGATGCAGGTAAAACCATTTTTGTAGGAAACTGTGTTGCCTGTCATAAAGCAAGTGGTGGTGGCGGTATCGGGCCGAATTTAACGGATGACCATTGGATTTTAGGGGGTGGAATTAAAAATGTGTTTAAAACGATTTCTGAAGGAGGACGTGCCGGCAAAGGAATGGTAGCTTGGAAATCTGACCTGAAACCTTTCGAAATGGCACAGGTTGCCAGTTATATTTTAAGTCTTCACGGTACCAACCCAGCCGATGCCAAAGAACCCGAAGGTGAAATATGGAGGGACCCGCTTGCACCTGTTGAAGAGATAGACGTACAAGTAATAGATAGTACAAAAGTACAAGTGATTATAGAAGACCAACCTGTAACCGGCGATGTAGTTAATGACAGTATAAATTGATTCTGAAACCTTAAAATGTAGCAAGATGATGACCGAAGTAGCACAAAATCTAAAGGTAAGTGACCATCCCGTTGTTAAAAAAATACTTGATAAAAACGGAACGAAAATAATGGCCATAGGTTTAAGGCGTGGTGTGGAACTTTCAGAACGCGTTGTACCCTGCAAAGCAAAATTACTTGTAGTACAAGGCGAAATAGATTTTAATACAGAAATGGAAAGTAAACGATTTGCTCGTTACGAAAGTTATGATATTCCAATGAATGTGAAACATAGCGTAGTGGCTTGGGATGACGCTATATTCCTATTGTTCTTGAATGAAAAAAAATGAAAGATATAGAGACAAGGAATGATATAGAAGTATTGGTCAATAGCTTCTATGATAAAGTAAAAGCAGATAAAACTATAGGCTACATCTTTAATGATGTTGCTGCGGTAGATTGGATCCTACACCTGCCTAAAATGTACAGCTTCTGGGAAACTGTATTGCTAGGCAAGATGAGCTTTAAGGGAAACCCGATGCTTAAACACATCCAATTGAGTAAAAAGACAAAAATGAGCAAAAAACATTTCGACCAATGGTTAAAATTGTGGAATACAACTATTGAAGAGCACTTTGAAGGCATCACAGCCACAGAAGCGAAGCAGCGAGGTAAGAATATAGCTGGATTGATGCTTCATAAAATTGAGAGTTACGCAAACTAATGGCAGAACAGGGTAAAGATAATTTCAGAGATACCATAGGTACGCTCAATGAAGAAGGAAAGCGAGCTTGGGTGTTTCCAAAAATGCCTGTGGGCAAATGGTACGAGTATCGCAAGTATGTGAGTTACGTGCTTCTCGTTTTTCTGTTTGCTGCACCCTTTGTAAAAATTAACGGTCATCAGTTTTTGCTCTTTAATGTATTGGAACGTCGTTTCAATATTTTTGGTTTACCGTTCTGGCCACAGGATTTCTACATTTTTGTGATGGTTATGTTGGTTGGCGTGTTATTCGTCATTCTGTTTACCGTTGCCTTTGGGCGTTTATTTTGTGGTTGGGTATGCCCGCAGACCATCTTTATGGAAATGGTGTTCCGCCGGATAGAATACTGGATAGATGGCGACCGTGGCAAACAAATGCGATTGGCTAAAATGCCGTGGAACAGGGAAAAGATTCTCAAACGCTCTTTAAAGTGGTTTGTCTTTTTTGTGATTTCGTTTTTGATTGCCAATGTGTTTTTGGCATACTTAATAGGTAGTGACCGCCTGATACGCTATATCACAGATGGCCCGATGGAACACATGAGTACACTAATTTCGCTCATCATTTTTACAGGGGTATTCTACTTTGTGTTTGCATGGTTTAGAGAACAAGTTTGCATCATTGTCTGTCCTTACGGAAGACTGCAAGGTGTGCTACTGGATAATAAAAGTATTGTGGTTGCTTATGACCATAAACGTGGTGAAAAAGAAGTGGGACGTGCAAAGTTCAATAAAAAAGAAGACCGTGCAGCTTCGGGTAAAGGTGATTGTATCGATTGTTTTCAATGTGTACACGTTTGTCCTACAGGAATTGATATACGCAATGGAACACAAATGGAATGTGTGAATTGTACCGCCTGTATCGATGCCTGTAACAATATAATGGAAGCCGTGGACCTGCCCAAAGGGTTGATACGCTATGCGAGTGAAGAAAATATAGAAAAGAAGGCCAAGTTTGAGTTCACACCACGTCTTAAAGGGTACACCGTGGTTCTTGGAATTCTAACAGCTGTATTAGTAGGAATGCTCTTTCTGCGCAACGACGTGGAAGCAGATATTCTACGATTGCCAGGTCAGTTATACGAGCGAAAAGCAGATAATATTATCAGCAATGTGTACACCTATAAACTGGTCAATAAAACCAATAACGACATTGAGGATGTACGTTTCAAACTTTTATCCCACAATGGCAAGATTAAAATAGTGAGCCACGAGACCTTTACCGTGCCAGCAAGCGATTTTGCCGAAGGCACACTTTTTATAGAGGTAAATGCTAGCGCTTTGAGTGGGGATAAAGATAAAGTGGTCATAGGTGTGTTCAGCGGCGATGAACAGATAGAAACAACTCGGACAGCTTTTCTTGGCCCGAGAAATTATAAATAATATGGATGTCTGTTCTAAACGAGACCAGAACGTAATGAAAAAGTAATAGATGAAAAACCAACACGAAAGCAACTGTTGTAATGGTTGTAAAAATGGACGACCTGGGGGTAATGCTGCGTGTCAAGCAAAACTGATGGTCGAGAAAATGAAAAAGATGGACATACAACACGTTTTAAAAAATAGAAATTAAAGGTTATGAAAATAAACTGGGGAACGGGATTGGTCATTGGGATGGCACTTTTTATAGGCTTTATCTTATTTCTGGTGTACCGTATGACGACGGATAATAACTTGGAACACGACTTGGTTACAGAAGGCTATTATCAAAAAGAAATGGAATTGCAGGAAAATATTTATGCACAACAAAACACTGCTGCTATGGAAAAACAGATCACGGGAATTAAAAATGATATGGGCTATTTGCTTCAGTTTCCTGAAGGCTTTGAACCACAAAAAATAAAAGGAAAAGTGTTCCTATACAGACCGTCTAATAAGCAACTGGATTTTGAACTTCCGCTGGAACTCACAGATCCTAATTTGCTCATACCTGACAATCGCTTGCTGGACGGTCGCTGGAACATTACCATAGATTGGGAATACGAAGAGAAGAAATACCGCTTTAAAAAAGAGATAACCTATTAACAATGTTGCTAACGGCACTCATATTCGGATTATTAGGCAGTTTCCATTGTGTGGGAATGTGTGGCCCTATTGCTTTTTTGCTTCCGGTAGATAGGAATAATCCGGTAAAACGTGTGTTACAAATATTGAGCTATCACGTTGGGCGACTACTTACGTATGGAACCATTGGGTTGTTGTTTGGCTTTTTGGGAAGACGGTTGGATTTGTTTGGCTTTCAACAACATATATCCATTGTGATAGGTGTACTGATGATTTTGGTAATCATATTACCTTCAAAAGTATTCAGTAAATACAATGGTTCTCGATTTATGTACAAATGGGTCGGGAAAGTAAAAAGTGCTTTGGGTGCAGAGCTCAAACGAAAATCAATAGACAGTTTTTTTACCATTGGCTTTCTTAATGGTTTCTTGCCCTGCGGCTTGGTTTATATGGCAGTTTTTGGAAGCGTGGCAGCAGGTGGTACTTGGGAAGGGGGGGTATATATGGTGTTTTTTGGATTGGGAACCATCCCTTTGATGACAACAGCTACTTATTTGGGTAATTTTCTCAATACCAATTTTAAAGAGCGTATTGTAAAAGCTATACCCGTGTTTGTAATAATTGTAGGTGTGCTTTTTATAGTAAGAGGACTTGGGTTGGGAATACCCTACGTGTCGCCTTCAAATATGGTAGCCATTGAAAAAGTATCAAACAACCATTCGTGTCATTAAAACAAAGAATAACCAAAAAACTATAAAATTATGAACTCACTCTTCTTGCCACTTGTGAACTGGGGATTAGGCACAATACTAATTGGCGTATTTGCAATTGTTTGTATTGTACTTGTTGCAGTTATTTATAACCTTACCCGTAGCAATCAAAATATCAAAAACGAACGTAACGAAGATTCTGAAAATGATACTATCATAAATAGATAATGATGAGAACAACACAAATTTTACTTCAAGATATAGGTCGTTGGACAGACGGCTGGGTGGCTTATAGCCTGTATGGCATTGTAGTAATAGCCATTGCGGTATTTTTAATTTATAAATTAAGAAAGGCAAAAGACCGTAAACGCCGCAATGAGCGCATTCGTAAAGAAGATATTGAAAAGAGAAAATAGAAAACCCGCAAGACAAATAGGTTCAAACGGGTTTTCTGAGTAATGAACTTTTAAAATATTTAAACCGTCATCGAGAACAATTTAGTCTGTGGTTTTTTACGCTGTAACCGCAAGTCAAAAGGCAAGCACACATTACGCACATAGGGTTTTCCTGCTTCTGTAACTTTTAGATGGTTTTCTGTTATTTCAATAAGACCATCATCCTGCATTTCTGAAAGTTTGCTCAAAATTTCTTCTATTTCTGGAACGCGCATTGTTTTTTCTTGCCAAGAGGTTTCAAAATTACACATCAAGTTCAAGATGTGTTTACGCATAATAAGGTCTTCTGTATTTAAAATGTGCCCGCGCATAACAGGTAATTCATCATTACCTAAAAGCTCGTAGTATTCTTTTAGAGTTTTCACATTTTGCGCAAATCCATACCAGCTATCGCCTATGGCAGAAACGCCCAGGCCAATCATCACATCTGTCTTGGAAGAAGTGTAGCCCATAAAATTACGGTGGATACTCCCATTTTGTTGAGCGCTATATAAGTTGTCGGTTTTAAGCGCAAAATGGTCCATCCCAATTTCCACATATCCTGCCTGCAACAGCATTTTTTTACCTATCTCATATTGTAACCGCTTTTGTTTTGGCGATGGCAAGTGTTCTTCACTATAACCACGCTGCCCGTTTCCTTTTATCCAAGGTACGTGTGCATAGCTATAAAATGCAATGCGGTCTGGCATCAATTTTATGGTTTTGTTGACTGTATTAATTACGTCGTCCTGTGTCTGAAATGGAAGACCAAATATAATATCGTGGCCTACCGATGTAAATCCGGTTGCACGTGCATCTATCGTAGCACGTTCTACATTTTCGAAAGGCTGGATACGATTGATGGCTTTTTGCACGGTCTCGTTATAATCCTGTACTCCATAACAGACTCTTTTAAATCCATTGCGGTTGAACATTTTGAGATGTTCCCGTGTAGTATTATTGGGGTGGCCTTCAAAGCTAAATTCGATTGAATCAGCCATATCTGCGATTTCAAAAATTCCAATCAATAGGTCTTCCAGATTTTCGGAAGAAAAGAAGGTGGGTGTACCACCCCCCAGATGCAATTGCTGTATCAAGGGTCTGTGACCGATAATTTTGGCATACATTCTCAATTCCTTCAGCAATGCTTGGATATACGGTTTTTCAACCAAATGATTCTTTGTAATTCTTTTGGTACATCCACAAAACGTGCACATACGCTCGCAAAAGGGTAGATGTATGTAAATACTTATACCTTTGCTTGTTTGGTTTTCGGACAAGCATAAACCCTGTTGAATACTCTTCTGCCATCCATCAACAGAAAAACTATTTCCATCCCAATACGGTACGGTAGGATAGCTTGTATATCGAGGACCTGGAACGTTATATTTAGAGACTAAATAAGTGTCACGTTTCATATAAAAAGGCTTATTACAATTACAAAACTATTAATAAGAACACTTGCCATTAAAAGTTTAAATATTAATGTAGGCTTTTGAACTGTTAGGATAGCCGCGTTGTGCAAGCTACAAACGGCTACGCATACCAAGACGAGCGCCATATTTAAAACTCCGTGTCCAAAATTGAGTATTTGAAAAATAGCAATAGAACCCACACACGTGGAAAGTACAATTCCTAATGCCGAATATCCCATTACGTTTTCTGTAAAATCTTTTTCTAATCTTGCTAAAGCTGTCATATCTATTATTTTAATATTACAGGACAAAATTAGCAGAGAAGGGAAGGGTATTTTATGACTTTTGTCAGTTTGGAGAAACCAAAACTGAATACTATAAAAGCTATAAGATAAAGCTTAAATATTTTAATCAAAAATTCACACACTATCCAAAGCGTATTCTGCATTTATGTGAGTAAAATTGGCTTGTTAGTACAGTGTTTTTTTTAAATCACTTTGACGATATAATTTTTGAAGCATCAGTGGATGAATTTTATCTTTTGCAATATTTCTGTTAGTGGTGCTTTCGCCTCTAATTATGCAGAATGAGGAGCGTAGCCATAAGAATTATAAAAATTATTCTACGACTTCAAAAGCCTGAATCGCCGCATTTGGCTCCATAATGGTATGATCTTTCCAGAAATCCGGATCGTATTTGGTAAGATAACTAGCCTCCACTTTTGGGTTTTCAACTGTGTTTTCAAAGTCTCCCTGTGTTATAGTTTCTGAGGAAAAAACGACCAGTTCATATTTGGTCCTGTTGGTGATGCCAATATCCAGATGCAAGGCCAGTTCGTTCTGCTTGCGTCTGCCTTTTACGTGCTTGTTCTTTTCTATCACATTAAGGGGCCTATCCACGCCAACAGTTTTCCCGTCTTCCAGTTCTATATATCGGGGACCATAACCGCCACTTGCTTCTTTTGCAAACAACATTTTTCCTTTAAAAACCGAGTGCCGGTACCTAATGCCAAACAAACCAAATTTCTTTAAGGGACGCACATTTTGAAATTCTAAGCGCATCACCGCAAAGTCTTCCGTATTTACGTATAACACACCTTTAAAATCTTTTCTTCTTTTCGGTTCGAAGGTGATGATGTACACGGCCGCATCGTCTATAAAAGTGTAGTCCGTATGGGTAAATCGATATCGGTTGGATTTATCTAAAATATCCAAGGCGGTACCCTCCTTAAAAAATAACTGTTCGTAGAGTTCAGAAAGCCGGTTTTTCATGCTGGACTGGAAACTGGAGCTTTTGGGTTTTTCAACTTCACGCTGTACCACAGCTGCTTCTTCCTTGTTTTCATTTGTAATGGAATCTAACTCTAACTTTGTTCCTATAAGTCCGGAACGTATTTTAATATAGGAATCTGGTTTTACATTCTCTTTAAAAATACGCTCTAGGTTTTCTGTAAGCCCTTCAAAAGAGACATCTTTGGTTTTGTCATAGAGCCGTGCTGCCTTATCTACATACAATTTTTGAGTGCGGTAATCGCCATAAAAGTCGCCCACAGCCTCTTTATAGCTCCAGGACTCCCTGGATATAGAGGCGGCAATCTCATCTATAAGTTCTTTGTTGAGTTCTTTGATAGTAGACTTTTTAAACCCAAAATCTACTTTGTCCATAAGGTTAAGGTCGCTTTGTCTAAAGAATATTTTCCTTTTGGACGGAGCGATGTTGTAATTTGTGTTTAGATTTTCCTTTACCTTTTCAATAACTTCCTGGGCAGACAATGGGTTGGCATTTATAAATACCTCTGCCAACTCGAAAGTTTTGGGTGCCAAGCGAATGGTTAAGTCTCCCGTAGGTTTCCAAAGGGCTACATTTTCGTATCCCATGGAGGAAATAAAAATAGAATCTTTAATACGCTTTAGCTGTGCCTGTGTGATCGTAAATACACCGCTCTCGTTGGTGATAAGTCCGCTGTGCTTACCTGTAACTATGGTAGCAAAGGGAATAGGGGCTTCTGTTTGAGCATCGACGATGGTTGCCGTTAGGTCCTGACTAATTATAGGCTGGATTCCTAGAAATACGATAAAAAAGAAAAAAAAGCTTCTCATGGTGATTGGTTTTTATATAGAGACGCAAATCGTGAGCATTTGGTTGCCTCACTTTCAAGACGAATATATTAAAAGGATGTTACTCGGGATTATTGGTCAGCAACTCACGATATAGCTCTTTTATAGAATAAACGTTACAATGTACGTAGTTGAAATAAAAAAGAGTCGGAAAAACTCCGACTCTTATCAGTTATAAAATATCTAAATTCATTTTATTGTTAGCATCAAGAGGTTAGCGCTAAATGCACAGCTTGCTGTTTCTTGATCTTTTTTCAGAGAGCAAGTGGTCTGCCAATTGCGTCCAGCTTTTAGCCAGACTTAACTCATCACTCAATAAAAAGTATTCCTCATTGTACAACGACACCTTTTATTCCTCCCTTTGATTTCTGAATAATCTAACAAGCTGCCTTATGGGTATCCGTAATTAAGAGAATTCCGAACAAATCAGGTGTTTCGAAACTTCTACCTATTAAATTTTATTGATGGGTTAGAAATGAGCCCTTTTCCTTGCTTCTAAGATGGGTATCAAGACTGTATGGTCATTTTGTAATGATTTGTATTTTTTTGTAATCTTATAAATGTCTAAACTGTAAACACTTAGGCTCTTTAATTACACAATTACAAAATTTTACTATTATTAGAGCAACTATTCTACTTAAAAATATCTCTAATAAACTCAAGTATTAAAGGCTTTATTATTTCAACGTGCTCCCAGGCTAAATTGTGACCTACCTCTGGTATTATTTTTACAGTGCTATTTGAAAAAATACTGTCTGTATATTTTAAATTTCCAACGGGTACCACACTATCTTCTGAGCCATGAAGGTGTAGTATTGGAATAGAAACCTCCCTCCAATTCTTTTCTATTTTTTCTAATTCTAACGCGTGTACCTTTTTTTCATCGCCTGCTACTCTGTACCCTGTAGGGACAATCCATCGTGTGAACCACCATTTTGTAAATCTTGAAGCCCAAATATCTTTCTCCTGTCTGGGATCCATAGCAGCAGACAATAGCATGACACCTTTTACATTTGGATTGAGCACCGCTAATCGTGCCGCCAATGGGCCTCCATACGATGTGCCTATTGCAATAATATTATTCAGTTCTAAATCGTTTATAATGGTATTCATTATTTCGGCTTGATGTTTAATTGAGGGCATTTCTTCACCAAAATTTGAGTACCCATAGCCTGGTCTGTCAATAGCATATAAATTTGCAGCCTCTCCTAAATCTGAGTCACTCATGTAGGCTTGCCAAGCGGTAAGGGAGCTGGGTGAACCGTGAAAAAAGACTATGTTGATTTCCCGCTCGGACAGATTTACTTTTTGAACCCGGATTTTAAGGTCTAAACTATCAATATTAAAATAGGTTAGCTTTGTGGCAACTCCCTTTTCCTTGAATTCATCTATAATCTCGGTATCGGTTCTTCTGTATTGTAAGGTTGTGCAGGATAAAAATAGCAGACAACAGTAAACGGATAGAGCGGTAACAACTATTTTCTTCAATTTTACTTCCCTGTTCTTCATTACTATATTAATTTTTGGGCTGAATTTTGCTTTCCACTTTACTACTACCCACCTTCAAATCTTCAGTCAATAATTTTTCCTGTTGCGCAATTTCTTCTTTTGCTCTAAAGATATATTCCTTTTTGTTTTTTCGGGTTCCAGCTAGTCTTTTCAAACTATCGACATCAAGTTCAATAAATTTTCGGGCCTGCCCTTCAATGGCTTCTTTGTCAAATCCCATAAAGCGCAATACATCACTCGCCATTAATACAGAGGTATCCAACGACTCCCTGTAAATATGTTCTATCCCTAGCTCGTGTAAATCATATGCATCATATCGGTTTTTTGCCCGGACCAGAAGCTTTACCTGTGGGTATTTTTCCTTTACTTTTTTTACGATTCCGAAAACTGCATCCGGATTATCTATGGCGCATATTAAATAATCGGCTTCTGCTATTCCTGCAGATTCCAGTAAATCCATTCTGGAAGCGTCTCCATAAAAGACCTCAAATCCCATTTGTCGTAAAAAATCCACCCTGTTAGAGTCCATATCAAGAACTGTTGTGGGAATGCCATGGGCACGTAGAAATCGGCCCACAGTGCTTCCAAAATGTCCGAACCCCACTAAAATGGTCTTATGGCTTCTTTGAATATCGTCCATGGGTCTTTTTTCAGATTCCTTGGTGCCAACGTTAGGTAAACACATACGTTCGTTCAAGATCCATAAAATTGGGGTTAGTGTCATGGTCAGTGCGGTAACTACGAGCATTATGTCAAGTTGCTCTCTTTCAAAAATGTTTAGTTGAAATGCGAAAGAAAGTAGAACAAAGGCAAATTCCCCAATTTGTGCCAACCCTACCATTAATAGTAAGCGTTGATCAATTTTCAGCTTAAAAATAATCCCTACTACAAATAAGACAATGGCTTTAATAATGATTACTGAAACTACAAGTCCTGTTATTAAAAACGGATTTTCGCCAATAACCACAAAGTTGATAGAGGCGCCAACGGCCATAAAAAATAGACCCAGAAGTAAATCTTTAAAAGGGTCTAGTGTGCTTTCCAGTTCGTGTTTAAACTCACTGGTTGCTAAAACCACGCCTCCTAAAAAGGCGCCCAAGGCGGGACTTAGGCCCACTAGCTCCATTAAAAAAGAAATCCCTACAACAATCAATAATGCTGAAGCTACTAATAATTCCCGAACTCTGGATTTGGCAACAATTCGTAGCATAGGAATAATTAAATATTTACCTGCCACTATAATGAGGACAATGGAAAAAACAATGGCAAGTCCCTGTAGTCCCAAGGGTAAATTATCGAGAAGGTTGGTATGGGCACCATGTCCACCTGCTTCTGCTGTAGCGTTTTCTGAAACATTGGACAATAATGGTAATACCGCTAACATTACAATTACAATGATATCCTGAAAAAGTAAAATCGAAAAGGATGAGGTTCCATAGTTGGTTTGCATTAATCCCTTTTCCTTATTGGTCTGGAGTGTGATTGCTGTAGATGAAAGTGCTACTGCCATACCTACGGTCAAGGCTAATTTCCAATTTATCCCGAAAGCATACAGTACAGCAAAGGTAAGTGCCATCGTTCCAAAGACCTGGATGCTTCCCATCCCCAAAACAAGCTTTCGCATTTGCCAGAAGCTTTTGGGTTTTATCTCTAAGCCAATTACAAAAAGCATCATCACGACACCAAATTCTGCAAATTCGAGGATATCTTCTCCTTCTTGTCCCACAAACCCTAAAATATAAGGTCCAATTAACATTCCTGCCATTAAATAGCCTATGACAGAACTCAAGCCAAACCGCTTTGCAATAGGGACACAAATTACTGCGCCGGCCAGAAAAACAATGGCTTCAAAAAGGATGCTTCCACTCATACTAGGTAGTTAGATTTTTATATTAAATCGTATTAATTACAAACCGCTCGTTTCAGAAGCATATATTCTCCGTTGTTCTTAAAATTACGTACCGAAATACCCACGTAGCGTTTAAAGGTTTTAGACAAGTGGCTCACATCTGTAAATCCTAATTCGTCTGCAATCTCAGTTAAGGTGTAGTCTGAATTTAAAAGTCGTATCTCTACCAATCGAAGTTTTGCTTTTATAATGTATTCCCGCAAAGGCATATTCACCTGTTTTTTAAAGAACTCACTCACGTAGGTTGCAGACATCATAAAAACATCAGCTAAATTCTCTACTTTTAATAATTCAGTATTTCCTAGGTTTTCATTGATGTAGGTCAGCATTTTCGTGGCTCTGTCGTCACTACTATTTTCTGCCACTTCGTAATGACTTCCTTTTTTAATATTCCGTATTAAGATTTCCAACACACTGGTCATTAAACTGGAAACTAATGAAATGGAATCCCCGCCATAATTTCGGGATTCTTGTAGGATCATTGCTGTCAACCGGTTAAGGTGCTCTCTGTCAATGTCACTTTTAATAATGTCACCGGGCAACTGATTGTAATTGGAAAGAATATAGGCAGCTTCACTGAACCATTCAGCCCTGTCCACAGCAACCCGCTTCGAATTTTTAAAGAACGAATCTGTAAATTTCAAAAACACAAACTTAGAGGGAGACTCTATGTTAAAGGAGTGACATTGTAAAGGAGGTAGTAGAAAAATGCTCCCCTCGCTATATGGGTACAGATTGTAGTTAATACACTGTGTTCCTTCCCCTTGTTTGATTAAAACCAGTTCAAAAAAATTGTTTTTTACAGGACGTTGTTTCCATTCAGACAATTTTAATTCTTGTATTTCAAAAGGTTTATATGCTTCTAAAACTTCCATTGTTGTATCATTTAAGGTCAAATTTATATAAAAAAGAGTTATTCAAACTAATTTTTGTGTTATAAACCTTTAAATATACCTAAATACCCATTTTATGTACAAATAATCGTGGTGAAATGGAAAGTATATTTGTAGTATATCAAACTTAAAACAGAAGAATAATGAAAGCAATGCAATTAAAAGAATATGGTGAAAACGCGAATTTTGAGATGAAGGACGTTGAAAAACCATCCCTACGATCGGATCATGTTTTAGTGAAAATTGCTGCTTCGAGTATAAATACGGTAGATACCATGATAAGAAACATGGGAAATGACCTGCCCTTTGCACCTGCTATACCAGCAATTTTGGGAATGGACTTCGCAGGAACGGTAGAGGCACTTGGCGAAAATGTTACAGAATTTGCCGTAGGGGATGAGGTGTATGGGTGTGCTGGAGGTCTGGGAGAGCTGCAAGGTACCTTGGCAGACTATATTGTAGCAGACAGTAAGTTACTAGCTAAAAAAGCAAAAAATATTAGCATGAAAGAAGCTGCTGCGTTGCCCTTGGTGGGTATTACTGCGTACGAAGGTTTAATTCGTGCAGGAGTTTCGAAAGGCCAAAAGGTGTTGGTTCACGGAGGATCTGGTGGTGTTGGACATATCGCTCTACAACTGGCGAATCATTTTGGAGCTGAAGTATTCTCTACAGGCGGTGGTGATATTCAAGTGGAGGTGATTAAAAATTTAGGGGCAACACCAATTAATTATAAAACCGAAACAGTAGAGCAGTATGTAGAAAAACACACCAATGGTGCTGGTTTTGACATTATTTATGACTCAGTAGGTGGCGAAAACTTATCAAAATCGTTTGAAGCGGCAGCACTCAATGCACACATAGCAACAACCGTATCATTGTGTGAACTCGATTTAAGCCCTGCGCATTTTAAAGGGTTAAGCTTGCACGTAGTATTTATGCTCATTCCAATGATACACAGTCATAATCGGAAAGCACACGGAGAAATTCTTACAGCCCTCACTAAGATTATTGAAGCAGGTGATTTAAAACCTATTGTAGATGAAAAGAACTTTTCACTGAAGGAAGTAGGGGGTGCCTATGCTCATTTGACAAGTGGTAAAGCTATAGGAAAAGTGGTAGTAGAGAATTAATAGTATCATCTGGTCGAGCATTATTTGAAAGATTATGAGAATACTATTGAAATATCCAACACAGTTTTCGAGACCTACTCGGGTATTCCTAAGTGACCTCAATCCCACTGATAACAACATTTCAGTTATATATATATGGTAACTAATGAAGAAGTTTGAACAAATTAACAAAGGATATAACAGCGTTTTTAAAACCAATCGGTTAAGCGTGGGCATTGTGGTTCCCATCGAAAGGTACGCAATGGGGCCCGTGCCAACAATGCAAGATCATTTGCAGCGCGTGCAGCTTGTCGAGAAACTGGGATTTAAAGCGTTATGGATTCGTGATGTGCCGTTTCATGTACCCTCTTTTGGTGATGCAGGACAAATCTTCGATCCTTTTACTTATTTGGGCTATCTCGCTGGACAAACCAAAGAGATTGCTTTAGGCGTTGCCAGCATTGCACTGCCCCTACACCATCCCGTTCACGTGGCAAAAAGTGCTGCAACGATAGACCAATTATCCAACGGACGATTGATTTTGGGTGTAGCTTCAGGTGACAGACCAGACGAATACCCTGCTATGGGCATCGACTTTGAGTCTCGTGAGGCACGTTTCCGCGAAAGTTTTAAGTACATCCGTAAAGCCCAGGAGAGCTTTCCAAGGGTAGAAACAAAACACTACGGAAATTTGAACGGACATATCGATATACTGCCAAAAGTAACAGGACACAAAATCCCATTGTTAATGACCGGAAGTAGCCGACAAAGTCTGGAATGGAATGCTAAAAACGCTGATGGATGGATGAACTATCCAAGAGATTTATACACTCAAAAACAAACGATCAGGCAATGGCGAAAATTGGTGAATGAATATCACGAATTTGACAAACCCTTTATGCAACCCTTATATGTGGTGTTGGAAAAGGACAGCGATTTTAAGCCACAACCCATTCAATTGGGTTTCAGGATAGGAGCCAGATATTTAAAAGAGTATCTGCAAAAAGCAGAAGAAATAGGTGTGAATCACGTGGCACTTAACTTGCGATTTAATTCAAGAGATATGCAGAAAACACTGGAAGAAATTTCTGAAAAAGTACTACCACATTTTAATCATTTAAAAGAAGAACTAGTATGAGTAAAACAATTTTAATAACGGGAAGTACCGATGGAATCGGAAAATTGACCGCCATTAAGTTGGCTAAAGAAGGTCACAAAATATATGTGCACGGCCGAAACGAAGTTAAATTAGCCAAGGCAGTGCAAGAGGTTAAAGAAGAATCAAATAATGAAGAAATATACAGTTTTATAGCAGATTTTTCCGACTTGTCAGCTGTGCAAAAAATGGCGAGACAGGTAAAAGATCAGGTTGGGGCGTTAGACATACTCATCAATAATGCAGGGGTTTATAACAGTCCACAATTAAAAAATAAGGATGGGATTGATATGCGAATGGTAGTAAATTACCTTGCTCCTTATGTATTGACAAATGCACTACTTCCTACTTTAAAAAAAGGTACAGACATCCGTGTTGTAAATCTGAGCTCAGCTGCGCAAATGAGTGTTTCAGAAGAAGTACTAAAGGGAGTTCAAAAAGCTACAGAACAGCAAACCTATGCACAAAGTAAATTAGCATTGCTGATGTGGAGCTTTTATTTGGCTGAAAAAGAACCAGACATACAAGTAATCGCTGTTAATCCAGGATCGCTTTTAAATACTAAAATGGTAAAAGAAGCTTTTGGACATCATTATTCTTCTGTTGACAAAGGCGCAAACATTCTATATGATCTGGCAGTTTCAGATGCATATAAAGGAATTACTGAACAATATTTTGATAATGATAGAGGTGCTTTTGGAAATGCACACCAGGATGCCTACGACCAGTATAAAATAGAACGCCTGATAAGCGTAACAAATAAAATTTTAAACCACTGAAAACAGTATCTTATGAAAAAGAATATTTTCCTTGTATTAGTAATAGCAATTGGGGTTTCAGCAAATGCACAGACACCTAAAACAGACAACACAAAATCTATTAACGAAGTAGTAACAACTACAGATATAGAATGGGAGTGGTTAAACCCACTTCGGGGCGATAAAAGTCCTGCAGCCGGAAAACTCTGGGGTGATCGTACTGGAGCGGATGCGTCTGGTTTTTTAGTTAAGTTCAAAAAAGGGTTCTCTTCACCACCACACATTCACAATGTCACCTACCGTGGTGTGGTTATTAAGGGATTATTGCACAATGATGATGAAGAAGCTGAGGAAATGTGGTTGCCCGCAGGTTCATTCTGGCAACAGCCAGCAGGAGAAGCACACATTACCGCAGCAGCGGGTAAAGAAAATATGGCGTATATCGAAATTCAGGAAGGTCCGTATTTAGTAAAACCAACCACTGAGGCTTTTGATAATGGTGAACGCCCTGTAAATGTGGATCCAACGAATCTGGTTTGGTTAAACGCCTCAGATATTACATGGGTTTCAGATGACAGCACGATACAAACTGCTTTTTTATGGGGAAGCCATAAAGAAGGTGAGTTGAATGGGTCACTTATAAAATTGCCGAAAGGCTTTAAAGGTGAAATCAAAAATATGAGTCGGAATTTTAGAGCCGTAATTATTCAAGGAAGTATTAAGCATCGTGTTTCTGAAAAAGGAGAAGAATCTACTTTGGAAGCTGGAACCTATTTTGGAGCTGCTGAGAATTCAATGCATACAATTACTTCAGCAGCCAGCGAAAGTATTATCTATATCAGGGCAAATGGAAGGTTTGAGGTAGTTTCAGCTCAAGAATAAGTCAATGCTTTAAAGTTTCTGCAAAAAGTATTCAAGGTTCTGCAAAATAGATACGTTTTTTAAAGCTGTTAAAAAGAAATTACTTTACATGTGCATGCACAAAACAGCATACGCATTAGGTTTAAAATCCCGTGCTATTTTAATAAGACCTCCACCATTAAAACTATCTGCTTTTAAATAGTTTTTTGATCGCATTTAGAAAGGTGTTTTCTAATTTTTCAAAGGATTTTGGGTTTATAGCTTTTAAAATGGTTGTTGCAATGGGTTTGTCTTCAGAAGTCACGGCTATATCATATACGGCTGCTTCTAAAGTATAGGTAGTTATTTCTTTCTTTTCGTAAACAAGGTCATCCTCATTCCTGCTATTTAACTTCAAGGGTTCTAAGGAATTCATATAATTATGTAAAGATTTGGCGAGTACTGTATCTACGGTCATCTCTTTTTGTGAAGCCAAGAGCACTTTGTCAATACCTTTGTTTTTACATTGTAATACAAATGCATTAATATCTTCTTGTGTATGGTCTTCTTTATGTTCAATTTCTGGAAACAGTTCGTGCATTTTTAACGGGGCAATGCCTTCAGCAGCCAGCAACAAGGCCATTTTGTCCTCAAAACGGTTTTGAAGCTCCCTGTCCTCAGTGTTAGCAAAAACTAACATGCGATCAAATTGCTGTTTTTTAAATTCATTTGACATCCATTGTGACGGGATTGTTTTTGAAGTTGAACATCCCGTACAAATAAGTAATGCAAGCGAAAGCCAGATAATGCTTTTCATAAAATGAAGTTTTATGCAAGATAACCAAAATCGTATTTATCGTTGACGCGCTACTTCTTGAAAGCGATTAATTTTTCAGAAATTTTAAGTAAATCGGGTTCATTTATCTCCACGTTTGGCGCCAAAGGAAACAGTTGTTGCCCTGGCCTGCTAATAAAGGCTCCTCGCCATCCAGCCCAGAGTGCTCCTGCAACATCCCATCCGTGAGCTGCAATAAGCATGCATTCTTCTGGTTTTATACCCATTTTACGGGCTGCCCAGGAATATGTATCTGTAAAGGGTTTAAACTTACCTACTTCCTCCACACTTAGTCGTTCATCAAAATACTCAGTTAAACCTGCGTTTTCAAATTGCTTTTTCACACCTTCATTTGAAGAATTTGTAAAGGATACTAGTGTATAACCGTCATTTTTTAATTGGGCTAAGGCTTTTTTAACCTCAGGATGCGAAGGCAATCCGCGCAATGAGTTTACGACTGTATTGTGTGCCTCTTCTTCGGATATTTCGATATTATTATTTGCGGCAACCATTTGTAGGGCTGCAGCGCCAATGGTTCCGAAATGCTCGTAGTGTCCGCTTGCGGTTGTTACTAATGAATACTGTAGCATAGTTGTAAACCAAAGGGATAGTAAGTCATCCCGATCGTTCAATGCTTTGCTTATTACCTGTTTCATATCGGTAAGATCCAGAAGTGTTTCGTTAACATCAAAGAATAGTACTTTTGGTCTTACGCTATTGTTGTTTTTCATAGTGTTTTCTTTTGATTGCCCTAATACCATGTGGGGGATTAGTATTCCTGTTGTTCCTAGTAACCCCAGATTTTTTATAAAATTTCTTCTGTTATTGTTCATATTTAATATCATGCTGTTCAGCAATAACTCTTTTAAACACATCAACTGGTTGCGCACCTGTTACAGCACTTTTTTTATCGAAAACGATTGTAGGAACTGAGGTAACTCCAAGGTTCTTCCAATATTCTTGTTTGCTTCTTACGTCAGAGCGTGCTTCTTCACTATCCAATTTTGCCAGCGCTTCCTCTGCATTTAACCCAACATCTATTAAGGCCTGCTTTAATACCGTCCTGTCTGAAACATCTTTGCGTTCGCTGAAAAAGGCGTTAGTTAACCGCATTTTCAGTTCGGTTTGCTTACCGAAGGCTTTCGCATATTCCAATAAAATATGTGCATCGAACGTATTCACCATTCTCATAGCATCAAAATAGTCAAAGGTAAACCCAAGCTCTTTACCAATGTGGGTCATTCGCTGTTGCGATTCCTTTTGTTGTGCTAGGGTCGAACCGTACTTTTGAGTAATATGTTCCGTTACACTTTGTCCCTCGGGAGGCATAGCTGGATTCAATTCAAACGGATGCCAGGTTATGTCAACCTGGTCTTCCATTCCTAATTCTGATATCGCTTTTTCTAATCGTTTGTATCCAATGGTACACCAGGGGCACACCACATCGGATACAATATCTATTTTCAATTTTTCTTTCATAATTTAATTTTTTAATAATAGACCTTCCTAATAAACGGAAGGTCTATCGTTATCAACCAACCTGTGATTTTTGGGATTAGGAAACCACATTTTCTTTAGACCAGGCAAATTTTTCGAAAGGTGCATCCACAGGTGTGTTAGCAATATGGTTTACATAATTACTAATGGTCTTTTGGGATACCCCTAAAATGATTTCCAAGACTTGTGTTTCGCTATAACCGACCTTATAAAAAGTGTCTAAATCTTCCTGGGTCACATGACCTCTATTTCTAACAATAGTTAACGTCATGGTGCGTAAAGCCTCTAATTTTGGGTTTTCAAGAGCTGTTTCGTTGCGCAATGCTTCTGTAATGGCATCGTCTACCTTCATTCCTTTAGCGATTCCCGTATGCGCAGGCACACAATAATGACAAGCGTGTTCTACGTTTATGGTTTGCCATACTACGGTTAATTCTTCCTCATTAAATGAAGTTTCAGTAAATAGCTGATGTAATGTTTGGTACGCCTCTAAAATTTTTGGCGCTCCTGCCAGCACTCCGTGCAAAGCAGGAATCATACCGTATGCTTTTTGAGATTTTTCTAACAGTTGCTTGCTATCTTCTGGTGTAGTTTCTAGGTTGTGAATTTTTAATGTTGTCATAATTTCTGTTTTAATTACTATTTATTTTAAATTTTAGTGGTAGTATATTTTATATGCAGCAAGCGAGATCATCCAGATATTTTTCAAATGAATTTTTTCGGAACAAATGAAAGATGGAGTGCATATCCTGATGCGATAGCTCGTTCGCAATGCTGTAATTTTTTGTGGCAAGAAATGATTTAAACTCATTTAAATTATTGGTCTTCATGGCTGCTCTCCTCAATAGTTTGGTGAGTTCTTTTTTCGTAAACGTATCCTGACCTACTTCATAGATTTTTTCAGAATTTTTGGCTTCCCTCAAAAAATTACGGTATTTAAATTCGTTTTCAGATGCAACTTCCACCATGAAGTTAGAAATTTGATGGGAGGGTGATGAAACCATTTCATCTGTAGCAATACTGTTTGAAACAGTAATAAAGTTTTGTGCTATAACCGATATCGAGATCAGTAGTAGTGCAATGGTTGAGAGTACATACTTCATAATAAAAGGTTTTTAAACTAAACAATCGGTTAGTTTTGAGTTAAAAAAAATGCTTAGAGATTTTTAAAAATATTTTTTATATAATTATCAAGTTGGGTTTTATTAAAAATTCTGGTTGCTGAAGAAAGGCCGAACATCGATATTAAAAGATAATCTGCCTGTTCTTCTATAATAGTTTCGCTTTTAGTAGTATCCTGCCTGAGTTTGGTGGCAAAAACTTCTTTCACATCATTGGTAAATTGTGAGAGTAATTCTTTGATACAATCTTGGCAATCCTCTCGTATTTCATTAGCAGTATTGGTGATTAAACAACCTTTCCCAAAATCTGTAGCTTTTGTAAACGCTATAAAATCATAGAAATATTGTTTAATTCCCATAACATCATCAGAAGATGCTTTTAACGTCTCGATAAGTTTATTCAACTTTTGTTTATAGCACTTTAAGCTTTCCATAAAAAGCCCATCCTTGCTCCCAAAACTTGAATAAATAGAAAACTTATTAATTCCCATTTCCTTTTCAAGCATTTGCATAGAAGTGGTTTCATACCCATTACGCCAGAAAAGATTCATCGCCTTTTCTACTACTTCTTGCTCGTTATACTTTTTTGTTCTAGGCATTATTAAATTACTTGATGGCACAAAACTAAACAATCGGTTAGTTATATAAAAATTTTTAAGAGAATTTTATATTTTTGAGTGGTAGTTATAAGTCTAAGTAGTTTTTATTAAAGAAATTTTCAACTCTGTTTACAGACTTCCTTCTAGGAACGAAGTATCTTTGTAGTTGAAATATAGTTAGAAAAAAATAACGCTATAGCAACTCAAAGCAGCACTTCGTCAATACTACGATTTTTGAAAAGCACTAACTTTTCAAAGGCGATGCTGGTAGGCATTGCTGTGAGTATTCCTGTTGTTTTAGGAATTGTCACGGGGCACATAGGGGTTGGGCTGGCATTGTGTTTTGGGGCATTTTGGAGTTCGCCCAGCAATACGCCAGGTAGTTATTACCATAAAAAAATAGGGATTCTATTTTCTACAGTTCTTATTACTGTCGTAAGTTTTATAGGAGGGCATCTGAATATTGCCACGTGGTTGTTGCTTCCTATTTTAGGTGCACTTACTTTTGGGATCGCTTACATTTCTATTTACGGTTTTCGGGCTTCGCTCATTAGTTTTTCGGGCTTGCTGGCGTTGGTTTTAGGATTTGCTCACACCCCATCAGAATTAGCACCTTATCAATATTCACTTCTCGTAGGAATTGGCGGTTTATGGTACCTGTTACTGGTTACCATTGCTTACCGTATCAACCCCAAAGCGCAAACCGAAGAATCACTTTCTGAAACTTTTTCACTTACCGCCGATTTTCTTGAAACACGCGCGCTGTTAATGGGAGAGCAAGTTGAGCGCGAACCCCTAGAAAAAAAACTTCACGAGCTACAAACAGAACTTATTGAACACCATGAAACCTTACGTGATATTTTAATTGCTTCGCGTAAAACATCTGGAAATTCAAACTATCAAAATAAACAATTACTCATTTTTATTCAGCTGGTTGAAATGCTAGAGACCGCCATTGCAAACCCGGTAGACTATGATAAAATGGATACGGTATTTGAAGGACATCAGGAGTTAAAAAGTGATTTTCAGACCATAATTTTTACCTTTTCGAAGCAGCTAGAGTATTTTTCAAATTCAGTTAAACCTAAAAAAGATGAAGCTTTTGCAACCCTGACAGCCTTGTTTAAGGCTACAAAAAAAAACATTCAAAAATTAGACAACAAAGCCGATTTTGAAAGTTTTGTAATTCTCCAGAATTTATGGGAGTACCAGGAAAAGCAGTTCGAAAAACTAAAAAGAATCTACAAGCTACGAAGCAACTCCAAAATAGACGCATCAAAATATCTGCCTACCAAAGTTCTTAAGCGGTTTTTGGTTCCGCAGGAATTCGATTTAAAAATAGTGCTGCAAAACTTCACATTTAAATCGGCTATTTTTAAACATTCCTTACGACTTTCGGTTACTATGATGGCAGGGTACCTTGTTGGAGACTTGTTTGAGTTTCAAAACCCATATTGGATCTTACTTACCATAATTGTAATAATGAGGCCTAGTTATGGACTTACAAAGTCACGCTCCAAAGACCGGATCATTGGTACTCTTATAGGGGCTGTTATTGCAACGGGGTTGGTTTTGTTTATTAAAGATCCATTTCTACTGGGAGGGCTGGGAATGGTCTCGCTTATTGTTGCGTTTTCGGTAATTCAGAAAAATTATAAGGTATCTGCCATTTTTGTAACGCTTAGTGTGGTGTTTATTTATGCTATTTTACGCCCAGATATCTTAGTGGTCATACAATACCGCATATTTGATACTCTTATTGGTGCGGCGCTTTCATTTATGGCTATTCTATGGTTGTGGCCAGCCTGGGGATTTATAGAAATTCGCGAGAACATTAAAACAAGTATTTCGGCAAATCGTACTTTCTTTGAACATATTAGCAAAGTATATGTTGAAAAAACTTCAGTTTCAACAGCATACAAAGTAGCCCGTAAAACAGCTTTTTTGGAAACCTCCAACCTTAGTGCTGCGTTCCAGAGAATGGCGCAAGAACCAAAGTCCAAACAAAAAAACATAGATGCTATTTATGAACTTGTGGTGCTTAACCACGCAATGTTATCATCTTTAGCTTCCTTGAGTACCTATTTGCAGCATCATCAAACTACACCGGCAAGTGATGCGTTTAAAGATGCCGTAAGGTTAATTAATGCAGACTTATCCCGGGTTTTCAATCGTTTAGATAAACCAACCCTAACGAACGAAACCATTCCGGAAAAGGCAAAACGAGCTTTAAACAGTGAACAGCTGTCCAAGTTTTCGTTTACTGATGTTGAGGCAATGATTCACTCCACACCGCTGAACGAGTACAGTTATCAGGAGGCCCACCTGGTCTGGGAACAATTGCGGTGGTTGCATTCCATTAGTGAAAAAATGCTTGAGCTTACGAATACTTTATTCAAGAAGATATAGATTGGTTCAACACACTTCTGAATGTGTTTTTTGTGGTAGCTCTTTTTTGACGAAGTACTTTCTAACCCTTTTTTTTTCCTGTTCGCTCATTCAAGAACAACGTTCCCTCATTCCCCTTTTTAAGAGATTTTGTCAGGCTTTACGTTTGTACAATACTCTTAAAACCAATCAAGATGAAAACAAAAATTTTAAGCATTTTCGCAATTTTAATTACAATTACCACTTATAGTCAACAAACACTATCGGGTACTGTTACAAACGAGTGGGGAGAATTTCTAAACGATGCACACATCATTATAGTGGGTAAACAAACAGGTGTGGTGGCAATAGACGGGAGGTATCAAATAACAGCGCAACCTAAGGATACTCTAAGGGTGTCGCATTTAGGGTATGAAACCAAGGAGGTTCTAGTTTCAGATAAGAAGAACATTGATTTTATAGTATCGCTGGCAACTTTAGATGAAGTTCTCATATCGGTTCAGGCCGAAAGTAGAGTGACATGTGGTTTTAGTTACTGTTACACTACTTGCGTAACTAATTGCTCAGTAGAGTTAACGGAAGAAACATTGGGGAATGCCATTCCTGAAAAAACAAGTACAATAACACTGTACCCTAACCCCTCCCCAAGTGGTTATTTTAAGTTGAAATTTCCAGAAAAACATAAAGACCTTAGCGTGGAAGTCTTCTCCATAACGGGTCAAAAGATACGTTCTTTTTTATTTAATGAGCTTAGTACTACGGTCTCATTAGACCTGTCTTCTCTTGCGAAGGGAATTTATTTAGTAAAAGCAGCTGCAGGGAATAAGGAACTAGGCACCCAAAAAGCGCTTGTTCAGTAAAGAGGTAATGAGCCATAGGTGGTTTGACATAGCATTGTAGCTTGAACCAGGGCAACAAAAGTTTTTGATAGAAACCCGTACGGTTATAAAATTTAAAACAATGGGTCGGAGGTGTCCCGACCCATTTCATCTAACTGTAAACCAACGTATGAAACTAAGTTATCTTTCATTTCTTAGGCTACTGCTGTAGCAACTTGTTGTTCGTTTTTTTGTTCTATAACTGAATTCCTTTCAGAGAGTACGCCTTGCACTATTTTTTTCCAGTTTTCGGCAATGGCGAGCTCGTCGGTCAAGAGACTTTCTGCTTCGTTGTAGAGCTCTAGTTGTACTACTTCAATGCTCTTTTTTGAAATGAACTCTAAGTGTATGGTTTCCAACATTTCATCAAACCCCTTATCCTTTTTAATACGTTTTGTTTTGCTGACAATTTCGCAGGATTTTATATCTGTAAGATCAATTATTTGAGAGGTTTCATTTTCTTCACTTTTCTTAAAAAAGTAGAGAATCTTGTGGGTTTTATCTATCCCTAGTGCAAAATTATATTGCTCGGTGTGTTGAGATAATACTCCATTCTTTTGTGCCACAACGGCATTGAGTCCGTTAAATAATTTTTTAGACTGTTTTTTTGTATTTTGAATTAGTACCAAAGTAGGTACTAAGATTACTGTGAAGAGTACCACAGCAATCATGATCATTCCTGTTTCCATGAGTGTATATTTTTAATGTAATTAAATTGTTGTTTTTGTACAGGGTTTTTCAATGAAACCCTATACTAGCAGAAGAAAATCAACAATAATTTACCAATGCGAATGGAAAGGAAAAAGTAACCGTTTTGTGTAATATTTGTGTACTGAAGCGTTCTCTGTAGCAGTAATTGTACAGTGTTCTAAAACGCTTAAAAGGCCACTCTTGTTAAAAAGACCTGTGAAAAAAGGGCCGTCGTCCCATACTAATGGAAGCGACTCTTGTTCCTTCTCAACAATTAGTTCTTGTTGTGGACTGTCAATAAGGTACGCTGCAGTTTTACCAAGAGAAATAGCATCTACTAGGTTTTGAGGTGTAGAAGTTGTGTCTAAACTGCCCGTAGTTCCAATACTAGTTGCGTTTGCAGATAATGCTGTAAGCAAAATCGTCATGCATAGGCTCACTATTTTCTGAAACGTTTTCAATATAATTACTAATTTACAGGCAAATGTAGGATACACTTTTTATAGAATACTACAATAAAATCATAAATATTTAATTGATTACCTTGCCTTCTTAGACGGCAGCTAATAGCTGACATATTTTTGTAACAGTCAATGATAGCTAAAAGAGTACTAAGAAGATATACGTTGCAAATGTTTAGAAACTTTTAAGTAATGTCACAAAACAAAGAAGAAAAAACATCAAAAAGTAATGTGCCACTTTACCTTTCTATACTATTGGTAGGGGGCATGATTGTTTGCTATTTTTTAATCCCGAGTGTCCAGCAATTTTTTAATGAAGCCTGGAACGTACTCACCAGCAATGATGAGAAACGTATTGAACAATGGGTGTCCGGCTTTGGGTGGTTTGGACCCTTTGTATTGATTTTGGCCATGATTTTCCAGATGTTTTTACTGGTCGTTCCTTCTCTAGCGCTTATGGTAGTTTCTATTTTGGCATATGGTCCCATCTGGGGAAGTGTAATTATTTTAGTGGCTGTGTTTGCAGCATCTTCTGTAGGATATCTTATTGGGCGTTATTTGGGGCAAACAGTAGTGCTAAAGCTGCTAGGAGCAAAAACTGAAAATAAAATAGAGCGTTTTATTGAAAGCTATGGGTTCTGGGCTGTCATTGTCACAAGGTTAAATCCTATTTTGTCCAATGACGCTATAAGTTTTGTAGGAGGCATCTTAAAGATGAACTATTGGAAATTTATAGGAGCAACCTTACTGGGTATTTTACCGTTAACTGTATTTATTGCAATTCTCGGGAAAAGTACGGAAACCTTGAAAACGGGTTTGTTATGGGGTTCTGTTGTTAGTCTGGTGCTGTTTGGAGTTTATATTTGGTGGGATAAACGTAAAAAATAATGGGTATGCATCCAGTATTTTCAACTTAGAATAATATGTAGAAATGGCAAAAAAGGGAAAAGCAAAAAACACAAAGAATAAAGCAAAGCACTCTAAATTGATGGATCGCAAGATGAATAAATTAAAGAGTGAAACAGCGCTTAGAAAAGAACGCTTAAAGGAAATCATTAAAAAAGCAAATGAAAGCAATGGGTTGCTTTAAATTCCTTTTTTGGTTGCAATGGCATCTACGCAATTAATTCCATCGATTGCTGCAGAAATAATTCCGCCAGCATATCCGGCGCCTTCTCCACAGGGATACAACCCTGCAACTTCAATATGTTCTAGGGTTTCCGTATTCCTTGGAATAGAGATAGGGGATGAGGTTCTGCTTTCGGGAGCATGCAACACAGCTTCATTGGTGTAATACCCTTTCATTTTTTTGCCAAAAGCCTTAAATGCTATGCGTAGCCTTTTAGTTAGGAATGGCGGTAATACGTTGTTTAAGTCTGCCGAAACAATGCCCGGTTGGTAAGAGGTCTTCGGAAAGTGTTCAGATACGCGCCCTTCCACAAAATCTATCATTCTTTGCGCAGGAACCCTCTGCGTTTTTCCTGCAACTTCCCAGCAATCTTTTTCCACCTTTTTCTGAAAATTAAGGCATACAAACGGATCTCCCTCAGTATAATTAGGCAAATCTTCTGGGGAAACACTCACGACGATTCCAGAATTAGCATACGGATTGTTACGTTTGCTAGGACTCCAGCCATTGGTAACCACTTCTTCCTGAGATGTGGCACAAGGAGCAATTATACCACCTGGGCACATGCAGAAAGAATAGACGCCAAGGCCATCCACTTGTTCTACCAAACCATAGGAGGCAGGTGGTAGATACGGATTGTCTGCATCTCCATGGTATTGGATAGCGTCAATTAACTCTTGCTGATGTTCTACCCGCACACCAATGGCAAAAGGTTTTGCTTCAATTTTAATACTGTGCTTGTGAAGTAGGTAGAAAATATCACGGGCAGAATGACCCGTCGCTAAAACCACATTGTCAAATGAATGCCAGTGAGTGTTATTAATTTCAATGGCAACAATGCTACTATGTTCAGTTTTAAGATTAGTAAGTTTTGAGTTAAAATGCACCTCACCACCGGCAGCTATGATCGCTTCACGCATGGTCGTAATAATTTTCGGTAATTTGTTGGTGCCAATATGCGGATGTGCGTCTACAAGAATTTCGGCATCGGCTCCAAAGTGTACAAACCACTCTAGTGCTTTTAAAACATTCCCTCTTTTTTTAGAACGGGTGTATAGTTTTCCGTCGCTGTAGGTTCCAGCACCTCCCTCGCCAAAGCAGTAATTTGAATCCGGATCGACGATGTGTTCTTTATTAATTGTTGCCAGATCTCTTCTACGTGCCCGAACATCTTTACCTCTTTCAAAAAGAATAGGCTTTAACCCGACCTCTAGGGCCCTAAGTGCAGCATAGAGTCCTGCAGGGCCTGCTCCTATAATAGCAATAGCTTCTTTATCTTTTACCTGTTGTGGAATAAAGGGTGGAATCTGGGTAATTTCCTCGTTTTTATGCCAGAACTCTACTTGTAGATTCAGTTTTACCGGAGCGCGACGCGCATCGATAGAACGTTTTCTAATGCGCCAGTCCTTAATGTCTCTTTTGTATAATTTTGCTTTGGTAAGACCCAACTCTAAAATATAGGGTAAATCCTCTTGTTGTTTGGGTAAAATTGAAATCTGAACCAATGTACTCATGCTGTCAAAGATAAATCAAAAAAACGGGTGTAACATGCTATCGTTTTTTTACCTTACTAGTCTTCTCTAATAAATTTAATGCCAGTATTATATGGTTTGTGTTATTAATTCTGGCTTTTCCATCCATAAATAAAGAATATATAACAAATACTTAACGTTAAAAACGGATTTGTGTTCCGATATTTGCACTATTAAAATTAGGGTTCCCTCAAACCCAGAAACATACAAACCTACTTGACATGCTAAAATCTACAGAAGAAAAGAAATCCGTAAAATATGCAAATATAGATATGGATAAATTTAAATTCGACTTTCATCTTTTTGTGCCAACCGAAAATGAAAACGGTAAGGTTACAGATGAAAAGCAAACCAATACATAAATCTTATACTTGTAAGAGTTTTGAGTAAAGGAATTTAGTATTTTAATTTTACTGAATATCTTTGCCTCATGCAACCCAATAACTTCACAACTGAATTTTTCGGAATAGGTATTCTCCACGGTAAAACTCCAGAAAATCTTGGGGTACTTTGGCGAACAGCTCAAAACCTAGGGGCTAGTTTTATTTTTACTGTAGGAAAACGATACGCCAGCCAAGCGAGCGATACGCACAATGCGGTAAAATCTATGCCGTATTACCACTACAAAAATTTTGAAGATTTTTTCAACCACCTTCCTAAAGGGGTTCGTATTGTGGGGGTTGAAAAAACTGATACAGCCGAAAACCTGGAAGACTTTCATCACCCAAGACGCTGCGTATATCTATTAGGGGCCGAAGACAACGGCCTCACCAATGAAGCGATCGAAAGGTCGCATTTTTTAGTCCAATTCCCGTCTCAGTTTAGTTTAAATGTAGCCGTTGCAGGAAGTATTGTGATGTATGATAGAGCTCGTGATAAACCCTTTCTTAATGGCTAGGTTTTTCATTTCGAGATTTAATTCTAGTCGTCTATTTTTTCTTGTAAAATAGCCAGTTTAGAATCTTTACCCAGATAGCTATATATATTCATAAGTTTAGTAACCCAATCTTTATCTTGAGGTTGTGATGCCACGATACTTTCTAAATAGGGGAGCACTTCATTGTAGAGTTTAGTACGCTCCAGTTTTAGTTCTTCATACCTTTTTTCTTCAGCATCAGACATGCCTAAACTGTTCATTTCTTCAACAATACCTGTTTCTTGTTCCAACAGTAATAGAGATAAATTTAATGTTGCATTTACGTGGTTAGGTTTCAAATCCAGGGTTTTTTTGTAAAACTCCATTGCTCTTTCAATATCGTTATTTTGCGTACTGGATACACCAAAGTTATAATACATATTAGGATCGTTAGGGGTCTCCTTACTAAGCAAATCCATTATTTTAAAATACTTGTCTTTGGCGTCTAACTGGCGATATAGATGGAAAGCCTGGTTTAATAATAACCTGTCGTTAGGCATTTTTGCTAATGCGTTATCAATAATTGCTACTGCTGCATGTTTGTTATTAAGTTCAATAGAAGCCATGGTAACACCTCTTAATAACTCGGGTATTTTGGAACTAGTCATCGCTATTTCAGGCTTTTTGTGTGTTCCTTGTCGTATCGCTGTATTTCTTGCAGAAGAAGAACTGAAAGCCTCTTTCTTTTGAGATTCAACATTTGTGGCCACGTAGCGAATCTTAGCATCGGTATAACCCATGTAAAAAAGACGACTATAGGCTCTGAAAGCTTCATCATACTCTTTAGCTAATAAATGACTTTTTGCAGCGTTGAAAAAATGAATGGTATCTTTAGTAGCATCGTAAGCTACATTGTAAAGGGTAGCGGCTTCAGAGTAATTTTTCTTTTTAAACTCGCCTACTGCTGCGTTTGCTGATAATCCCTTAAGTTTTGATTCAATTTCGGAAATTCTAAGTAATAGTGATGAATCTGGATTATAGCTGCTAGCAAGTTTTATAGAATTTGAAATGGACTCCAATCGATTCTTGTCTAAATCCTTATGAGCAAGATTCATTTCAGCTTCCACAACATAGTAGTGAGCCCTTGTCTTATCATCAGCAGCAGCAAAAATTCGTTTTGCTTGTTGTAAATAGGAAGAGGCACTTGATAGGTAGCCAGAATTTACGGCTTTTTCAGCTTTTTTTATTTCTTGCTTTTGTGCCTTCATAGAAGGAATAGCTATAAGTAAGGCGGCTAGAATCGTAATATTTTTCATGGGGGAATATTTTTAAGATTTTAATTCTAATTTTTACTATATCATTACTAAATTTTGATGTTACTCTATTGTCTTTAACAACGTGTGATTTCAACTGTAGCAAACAATTTTTATAGGCTTCAAAGTCTATTATTACAGGGACAAATCAGTTCCGAAACTTTTCTTTAAAACAAAAGCTTTCAAGATGTTAAGGAAAGGCAATGTAAAAAAATATGGTATAAATGTAAGAATTTTTTTGCAAAACCTTTGCTTTTTTATGTATTACATCGATATAATTTACTTTACGTCGATAAAAATATAATTATCTGTAAGAAGTAATAGTGGCTTTTAGTACTGGTATTTCAGCTTATAAAATGATGTAATTGGTAGTTAAAAAATGCAGCTTATTTTGCAGGGACAAATAGTAATAGCGTTCTCAAAAGGAATTTTTAATAGGTGCTTTTAATTCGGTTTTCTGGTTTACTTAACGTGAGGTGCAGTCTTGAAGTAATAGGTTGTACCACCGTCCTGAGAACAAACCAAAAATTTATAAAAGTTGACACTTCGATTTTTAAGAACGCCGTACCTTTGCATTATGCAAGAAAAACAGCACAAAGCAGGATTTGTAAATATTATTGGTAACCCGAATGTAGGAAAGAGCACATTAATGAATGCCTTTGTTGGTGAACGCCTTTCCATTATTACCAACAAGTCACAGACAACCCGTCACCGTATCTTAGGAATCGTAAATGGGGACGATTTCCAGATGATCTTAAGTGATACCCCCGGAATTATTAAACCAGCGTATCAATTACAGGAAAGCATGATGGACTTTGTGAAATCTGCTTTTGAAGATGCTGATGTTTTACTGTATCTGGTAGAATTAGGTGAAAAGGAGCTTAAGGATGAGCAGTTTTTCAACAAGATCACCAATGCAAAAATTCCTGTATTATTGCTTATCAATAAAATTGACAAGGGAAATGAGTCTTTGTTAGCCGAAGCATTACAACACTGGCAGCAAAAAGTTCCCAATGCCGAAGTTTTTGCCATTTCAGCCCTGGAAAATTTTGGTGTTGCTGAAGTCTTCACCCGAATTATAGAGTTACTTCCTGAAAGCCCACCCTTTTACCCAAAAGATCAACTTACCGATAAGCCCGAACGTTTTTTCGTAAATGAGATCATTCGCGAGAAAATCCTGATGCATTACAAAAAAGAAATTCCCTATTCCGTAGAAATAGATACCGAAGAGTTTTTTGAAGAAGAAAATATCATTCGGATCCGTTCCATTATAATGGTAGAGCGGGAAACACAGAAAGGAATTATAATTGGCCATAAAGGCGCTCCTTTAAAACGTGTGGGTGTAGAGGCAAGAAAAGACCTGGAAAAGTTTTTTGGAAAACAAGTGCATCTGGAAACCTATGTGAAAGTGAATAAAAACTGGCGTAACGACGACAGACAATTGCGTCGCTTTGGGTACAATAACAAGTAAGCAGTGCTTCGTTGCAGTAAACAGGAATAATATTATATAGAAAACTGCCAACTGCGACTGAATACTGCCAACTATATTCTAACTTTGTACCCCTTAAGAAAAAAACCATGAGTATTGTTGCTATCGTAGGAAGACCCAATGTAGGGAAATCTACTTTTTTTAATCGTTTAATTCAACGTCGTGAAGCAATTACAGACGCTGTAAGCGGTGTTACCCGTGATCGTCACTATGGAAAAAGTGACTGGAACGGAAAGGAGTTTTCGCTTATAGACACGGGAGGGTATGTAGTAGGAAGTGATGATATTTTTGAAGCTGAAATTGACAAACAGGTAGAACTTGCTATTGACGAAGCAGATGCTATCATTTTTATGGTAGATGTAGAATCTGGAGTTACTGGCATGGATGAGGAAGTAGCCGAATTACTCAGAAAAAGCGGAAAGCCTTATTTTCTGGCTATAAACAAAGTAGATAGCGCCAAACGTGAAAACGATGCTGTAGAATTTTACTCCTTAGGGGTTGAAAAATATTATACTATTTCCAGTATAAATGGTAGTGGTAGTGGGGATTTACTGGACGATCTGGTAAAAGCACTCCCGGACGAACCTGAAGTTAAAGAAGAACCGCTGCCAAGATTTGCTGTAGTAGGACGTCCTAACGCAGGAAAATCCTCTTTTATAAATGCATTAATTGGTAAAGATAGATTTGTAGTAACTGATATTGCGGGAACCACACGTGATAGTATTGATACAAAATACGATCGCTTTGGTTTTGAGTTTAACCTAGTGGATACGGCAGGAATCAGAAAGAAAAGTAAGGTAAAAGAAGACCTCGAATTTTACTCGGTCATGCGAAGTGTGCGTGCTATTGAGCATTGCGATGTTATTCTGTTGGTTTTTGATGCTACCCGTGGGTTTGATGGGCAGGTACAAAATATTTTCTGGCTGGCTGAACGTAACAATAAAGGCGTGGTAATCCTGGTAAACAAGTGGGATTTAATTGAAAAAGACAACCAGAGTACGAAAGAAATGGAGACCTACGTACGCCAGCAGTGTGAGCCTTATACCGATGTTCCTATTGTATTTATATCGGCATTGACGAAGCAGCGTATTTATAAAGCGATTGAAACTGCTGTTGAAGTCTATAAAAACCGAACCAAAAAGATCAAAACTTCGGTATTGAACGAAACCATGTTACCCATAATTGAAGCGTTCCCGCCACCACAATACAAAGGGAAATACGTTAAGATTAAATACTGTACCCAGCTTCCAACACCGTATCCTTCCTTTGCATTTTTTGCGAACCTTCCGCAGTACGTAAAGGAACCTTATAAACGGTTTATAGAAAACAAGTTGCGTAAAGAATTTGATTTTACAGGAGTTCCTGTGACTATTTATATTCGGAAGAAGTAATTGCTTTATTTGAAACAACCTTTGTGTTAAGAATATCTTAATACGAAACATTGTTTTACTTATTTCGTTAGTTTTATACCAACATCAATCAACTAACTAACACATACCACTTATGAAGCATTGCTTACGTGCGCTCATATTTTTATGTAGCCTTTCTACATTTGCTCAATTACAGCCTTTTAAAATTACAGGTACACTTACAAATCAGGACACTCAAGAACCGCTGGAATCTGCTACTGTGTATGTAGAGAGAGCCAGAGACAGTACCTTAGTTACCTATACCATTACAGATCAGGATGGGGCTTTCAGCGTACAGGAACGCGTAGGGGTGAAGGAACTAAAAATTTATATCTCTTATGTTGGGTTCGAAACGTTTCAGAAAGACATCACCTTAACTTCTGAAGAAATAGACCTGGGAATTATAAAAATGAAAACTGATTCCAATACGTTGGATGAAGTAGTCATAAAATCGAGGGCTCCCATCACCATTAAAAAGGATACCTTAGAGTTTAATGTAAAATCTTTTAAAACAAAAAAAGATGCCAACGTAGAAGATCTGCTGAAAAAACTTCCAGGTGTTGAGGTAGACGAAGAAGGACAGATTACCGTAAACGGGAAACCCGTAAACAAAATTCTCGTAAACGGGAAACCATTTTTTGGGGACGATCCCACCATTACTACCCGAAACCTTACCAAGGAAATCATCGAAAAGGTGCAAGTAACCGACACCAAAACAGATGCTGAAGCTTTTGCAGGGGAAGCCAGTGACGGTCAAAACAAAACGATAAACCTTACCATTAAAGAAGAAAACAACAAAGGAGTCTTTGGAAGAGTAGCAGCCGGTGGCGGAACTGACGAGCGCTACGAATTTGCAGGCTTTTTTAATCGTTTTGACAACGACCAGCGCATAAGTGTGCTGGCGGGAGGAAATAATATAAACTCGGCCGGGTTTAGCTTTGGCGAGATTCGGAAAATGTTTGGTGGGGGGCGAAGTATTTTTACTAGCAGTGACGGTTCTTTTGGTATTGATGGACGCCGTTTTGGTGGGGGTGAAGGAATTGTACGTTCTAAAAATGCAGGGGCAAACTATGCTGATTCCTATGGAGAAAAGATAGAAATCTCTGCAGATCATTTTTATGCGGGCAGTAACAGCGAAGACAGGAACAGTACCCAACGTGAGAATATTTTACCCGACAGACGTTTCTTTACCAATTCAAATTCAGAATCCTTTACCGAAAATAACAACAACAACACCAACGTACGGCTGGATATAAAACCAGATTCTACCTTTTTAATAAATTTACGTCCATCGTTTACCTATGGAACGGGAAATAGGAGGTCTACCAATAACGAAGTCTCCAGGAATGAGGAAGGCACTATTACAAACCAGGCAGACGCTGCCCGTTTTTCTGAAAATATAAACCGAAGTTTTAGAAATGCGTTAGACATCACCAAAAAATTTGGCGATAAAGGGGCTTCTGTTAGCCTGGATATTGACACTGAATTTGAAAATAATGATTCTGAACAATTTTTAGAATCCAGCACAGAAGTCTTTGGTGATACTCCTTCGGTTTTAAACCGAAATCAATTTACCGATAGGAAGTTTACGTTAGACAGTTACAACGCTACGATAAGCTATAGGATGCCTATACTAGCCAAAAAACTATACTTAAACCCACGTTTTACACACCGGGAGGATGTGCGGAATAGTACCGAGAGTACCTTCGATTTTAATGAAGATACCCAGCAATTTTCAGATTTTAATCAGTCATTAAGTACAAACTTTAAATATACTAACAGACGCACCACCCCTTCCTTGGGGCTTCAATACAATACGGATAAATTAAATGCCAATATAAGCGCGTCGTATGTATTTCGAACTCTGGAAAACAATGACCAGTTACGCCCGCAAACCTCTTTCGAGCAGGATTTTGAAGCCGTTGAGTTTAATACGTATCTTAATTACAGGTTTAACCCAAAAGCTTCGCTGTACGCAAATTACAGGGTGAGTAACCGTCCGCCGGAAGTGGAGCAATTACAGCCCTTTCAGGATGTAAGCGACCCCTTAAATATTATTACTGGAAACCCAAATCTGGAGCCCGCCAATGAGCATCAATTGTATGCAGGATATAACGCATTCGATTTTCAGAAGGGAACTGGATTTGGTTTTTGGTCTAACGCAAATTTCACACAAAACCAGGTAGTACCGCAAACCACTGTAGATGAAAATCTGGTGCGAACCACCACCTATACGAATGTAGATGGAAATTATTATTTCTACGGAAGTGGAAATTATAGTAAGAAGGTTAAGCTAGATACCATTAGAGATGTAAAATTTCGAGCTGCAGCATCGGTGAGTACAAATAGAAACATCAACTTTAATAATGGGGTGGAATATGCTGCCAATAGTACTACCTATTCCCCTGATGTGCGTATTACGTTTACCTGGAAAAAGTTCTTTGAATTCATCCCAAACTACAGAGTAAGTTTTACAAATACAACCTACGACCTGGCTAGTTTTGACGACCGAAAATTTACACGTCATAATGCTGGACTTGAAACCGCTACCTTCTTTCCTGAAAAGCTGGAATGGCGCAATACTATAGACTACAACTACAACCCAGATGTAGCGGCAGGATTCCAGCGAAGCGTTGTTTTCTGGAACAGCACCTTAGCCTATTCGGTGTTAAAAGATCAAGGTACAATTACCTTAAAAGCCTATGATCTACTGGGCCAGAACAATAACACCCGTCGAACCGCCACGGCCAACTATATTCAGGATTCCCAAAGCTTAGTACTGGAGCGTTATTTTATGCTGAGTTTTAGCTGGAAATTTAATAGCCTGGGGAAGAAAGGAGAAATTAATGATGGTGGGTTTTTTAATTTTTGATTAGAGGGTAAGTTTTAGTTGACGGTTGATTGTGACTAGTACGTCCGCCAGAGCGGACTGGTAGTTTACTGGCTGCTATCACTAGTTCTGTTGAGTTGAGAGGTTGAAAAGTATAGAAGTTGAGGCAATCAGTTTCGGCATTTGAAAAATTCATAGATCGTATCTCGTACTTCAAATCACCAACTTCCAGAAGCCCCGCCTCCTCCAAAGCCACCGCCTCCGAAGCCTCCTCCGAAACCACCGCCACCTCCAAAGCTTCCACCGCTGCCAAATCCTCCGGTGCGCCCCATATTGCTGAGGATAATTACGTCGAGCAGGCTTCCACCGCCTTTTCCGCCGTTGTTTTTGCCTCCTCCTTTATTCCTACGCCTTAGAATTATGATGATGATAAAGAAAATAATAAGGATGTGTATAATTAGCCTTAGAGAACTTCCGTCATTAAACGTTCGTTCTTCTTCAAATTCCCCCTGAAGCGCTTGAAAAATAGCGTCGGTTCCCTGGTCCAGGCCTGCGTAATAATTGTTCTGTTTAAATTGAGGAATGATAACCCGGTTAATAATACGCTCGGTCATTCGGTCTGTCATTCGGTATTCAATTCCGTAGCCCGTGTTAATATCTATTTGCCGGTCTTCTTTAGAAAGTAGAATAAAAATACCGTTATCTTTTTCTGCTTGTCCCACTCCCCAGGATTGCGCCCACTTGGCACCTACCATGGAAATATCGTCTCCGTTTAAATTTTTTACGGTGGCGATTACTATCTGGGTCGAGGTACTGTCGGCATAGCCAATTAATTTCTTCTCTAGTGCATTTCTTTGGGAAGCTGTGAAAATCTGTGCCCCATCGTAAATAGAGGATTGTTCAGATTGTTTGCTGAGTTTAGGAGGAATGGTGAACTGCGCAAAAGAACTATGGAAAGCCAGCACCGCAGACACGATGAAAACTATACTGAAATATTTATGAATTGAAATCTTCAAATTAATTTTAACTACTAACTACTAACTACTAACTACTAACTACTGACTACAACATTACCCAACAGAAATATCATCAGGTAATTCATTTACATCCTTCTTTGTATACGGAAAATGTTTTTTTAACTGCTCACCCGCTTGCAGAATACCATCTACCAACCCTTGTTTCATAGCTCCTTTTTTGAATTGTTTGATAATGGCGTCATTGGTGCTTTCCCAGAAATGCGGCGGTACTTTATCATTGATCCCTTTATCGCCCATAATTACGATGGTGCGATCTTCTACAGCAATATAGATAAGTACACCGTTGCTCAGCTTGGTATTGCTCATATGCAGAAAATCGAAAACTTCGGCAGCGCGATCGAAGACATCTTCGTTGCTGTGTGCTTCCAGGTGAACGCGTATTTCACCCGAGGTATTTTTCTCGGCAGTTCTAATGGCTTCTACAACGGCTAGTTCTTCTTCAGCGGTAAGGAAATCTTCAACTTTGGACATGGGTAGTTAAATGGTTAACGGTTAAATGTCTGTCTGAGCGCAGTCGAAGACTAATGACATTCTTGTAATTGTAATCACTTCGACTGCACTAAGTATGACATTCTATAATTATTAATTAAAATCAAATTCAACTTCGGGAGCATCTTGAGCTCCTTCATCGGCTTTAAAATAGGCTCTTTCATCAAACCCAAGCATACCTGCAAATAGTTTGGCAGGGTATTTTTTTATTTCAACATTCAACCCTTTAGCCGCTTCGTTAAAACGGTTACGCTCTACATTAATACGGTTTTCGGTACGTTCCAGTTCGTTGATAAGTTCTTTGAAATTTTCATTCGCTTTTAGATCCGGATACCGTTCAAAAACTGCTAAAAGCCTCGACAGGGCAGAGGTAAGTCCTTGTTGTGCCTGTTGAAATTGCTGCAATTGTGCCGGCGTTATATTACTTGGATCTATTTGAATAGAGGTCGCCTTGCTTCTCGCTTCGGTTACTTTTATAAGGGTGCTTTGCTCAAACTCTGCATAGCCTTTTGCCGTATTTACAATGTTTGGAATTAGGTCTGCACGGCGTTGGTATGCGCTTTCCACATTTCCCCATTGAGCCGATACATTTTCGTCCAGGGGTACTAAGCGGTTGTTAAGGCTGGCTAAGTATGCTCCAGCCAATAAAATGATACCTAGGATAATGATAATGGGTAGCCATTTTTTCATAATTATGATAGTTTTATAGTTGGTCTTTAATTTTTAGTAATTCGGCTTTCACGGTTTCCAGTTTCCGAATGATCTCAAAGGTATGCAGGGTATCTTGCTTGTTTTCTTTTAAATGAATTTTAGCACCTTCTAATGTAAACCCACGCTCCTTCACCAGATGAAAGATAAGCTCCAGGTTTTTTATATCGGTTGGTGTAAATTTCCGATTCCCTTTGGCATTTTTCTTTGGTTTTAGCACATCAAATTCCTTTTCCCAGAAACGAATAAGGGATGTGTTTACATCGAAAGCCTTGGCTACTTCGCCAATACCATAATATAATTTTTCAGGAAGGTCTACGTGCATAGTGTTTTATTGCTATACGAAGTTAATGAATTTATGGAAAGCTTAGGTAGTATTGTGTAAAATTGGTGTTTCAGAAAAAACAATTCAAAAAAATCAACAATCTCCAATCAACAATCGTTAATCTAATGACTGATTCTCCTGTTGTGATTTTTTCAACAGTTCGGCAAATTCTTCAGGGCTTAAGTTTCCGTAGTAGAAATTAATAGGGTTAATACGCTCGCCATCTTTAAAAACCTCGTAATGGAGGTGAGGGGCTTCACTACGACCGGTACTTCCTACAAAGCCAATTAAATCGCCACGCTTTACTGTTTGCCCAGCACGAATATTATATTTATAAAGATGGGCATACAAGCTTTCGTAGCCATAGCCGTGGTCTATACGAATGTGATTTCCATACCCCGATGCCGAGTTATCTGCACGGGTTACTTTTCCGTCACCACTAGCGTAAATAGGTGTTCCGCGGGGAGCGGTAAAGTCCATGCCCCAGTGCATTTTACGCGCTTTTGTAAAAGGGTCGGTTCTATAGCCATAGCCAGATGCCATACGGGTAAGATCTTCATTGTTTACGGGTTGTATGGCTGGAATGGCTGCAAGTAGCTTTTCTTTTTCTTCGGCAAGGGAGGCGATTTCATCTAAAGAACGGGATTGCACTACAATTTGTTTGGTTAAAATGTCCAGACGTTTGTTTGCGGTCACAATAAGTTTTGAGTTGTCAAACCCTTCCAGATCTTTATAGCGATTTACACCCCCAAAACCAGCTTTTCTTTGTTCGTTGGGAATTGGGTTTGCTTCAAAATATACGCGGTACAGGTTGTTATCCCGGTCTGCAATCTCATTCAATACAGTTTCGGCCTGGTCCATTTTACGGTTCAGCAAATCGTATTGCAGTTCCATATTGGCCAGTTCACGTTTTAGGGTTTTTTCTTTTGGAGTTTCAACGTAGGGTAGGTTTAAATACACGAGTAGCAGTAAAAAACCACTTAATAACATACCCACTAAGCTCAGTAAAAAGATGCTGAGTTTACGGCCTTTTTTCTTTTCAATTTTCCGATAGGAAAGGGTCTCGCTATCGTAGTAATATTTAACCTTAGACATACGCTAA
>TARA_R100000935_G_scaffold54882_1_pt1 | contig 93163 bp, 104 predicted proteins | sample TARA_R100000935 | Tara Oceans TARA_R100000935 (sample SAMEA2621502) | marine metagenome | biome: marine biome (ENVO:00000447); feature: surface water layer (ENVO:00002042); material: "saline water (ENVO:00002010), including plankton (ENVO:xxxxxxxx)" | depth 5 m
GGCTGCTCCACCGTCGCGCGGTTGAAGAAGAGGCCGACCACATCGGCGCCCGCCCCGGTCAGGGCGTCCCGCAGCAGGGCCGGCGCGCGGACATCAACCTCGTCGGCGGCCACCACCATCAGGGTCTGATCCATGAAGGGCGCCACGGTCATCGCCGCCTGGGAGCGGTCGGCCGAGGGGCAGTCGACGATGATCAAATCGGCGAAACGGCGCAGGGCGCTCCAATAGTCGCCGTCGCCGAGGATGTGAACGCTCTGGCGGCCGCGCAGGGCCTCGCGCCGGAACCGGGTCACCCACCAGCGGGCCGCGCCCACCCGATGGGCCGAAATATAGCGCGCATCGGGCCAGGGCTTGCCGTCCGGCCCCTGGGCCGGCGGCTGAATAGAGAAGAAGATCGAGCCGTCGGGGCTCGCCGCCGCAGGCTGGCCCAACAGGCCGTATCGATCGCTCTCGGCGGCGACAGCGGCGTGCTGCGGCGAGGCCATCAGGTCCAGGTCCACCAGCCAGACGGATCGCCCGGCCCGGCGGGCGGCGAAGAAGGCCAACTCCCGCGCCACGGTGGAGGCCCCCTCGCCCCGCCTCGCCGACACGATTTGGATGGTGCGCGCGCGACCGGCCGCAGGCGCCCCGAGGGACGCCCAAAGTTCAGCCATCTCGGCGTTGAGGTTCACCATGACTCGAATCGCCGCGCACTCACTGCGCGAGCCTATCGGAAAGCGACATGCCGCGCTGACGTCATCGATCAGGCCGCCTTCAACGGCGCCATGCCCAACACCGGCAGATCGAGCGTACGCGACGCCGACGCTGGGGTCGGCAGGCCAGGCCGCAGGAACATGCGCAGGAGGCCGGCGCACAGGGCGGTGAAGCCGGCGAACAGGAAGGCCAGCACCAGGACCGGCTTTTTCAGGCTGGAGCCCCGGGCCGGCGCGGTAGCCCGCTGGACGATGCGGATATTGTCATTGGAGGCTGCGGCGATTTCCCGGGCCGCGCGGCTCTGTTCTTCACGGACGGCGAAGTCACGGACATTGGCCTGCAGAACGTCCCGGTCGAGGCTCAGCGCCTGGAAGCGCGGCTCAAGCTCGGCCAGCTTCAGACGCCGGTCGAGAAGCTGGCTCATCTGGGTGTTCAGCGCGTCCAGGGACTGCCGCAGGGCGGCCACCTCGGCCTGCAGCTGAATGCGCTCGGTCTGCAGGGTCTGGTAGACGGGATTGACCCCGATGCGGCGGGCGCCCTCACCCGTGGTGCGGCCTTCGGAAATCCCCGCCTCCAGCCGCGCGATCTGAGCGTCCAGCGCGCGGACCGGCTGTGCGTCGGGCCGGTAGCGGCCGAGCAGGTCCTCCCGCTGCAGCTTCAGCTCGATCAGCTTGTCGGACGCGGCGTTGTTCACATCGCGATAGAGACCGACCTCCGGCTCGACCTGCCCCATCTGGGCCTGCAGCGCCGCCAGCCGGCCGCTGCGATCCTGCAACTGGGCCTCGGTCAGATACTTCTGTTGCTCGATCTGCGACTGCAACTGAGACAGGGCGGCCTTTTCGGCCACGAAGTCGGCGATCCGGTTGCTGGTCAGAAAGTCCTCATAGGCCGAATCGGCCTCCTCCAGACGGGTCTCGAAGGCCTGACGCTGCAGCGCCATGGCCGGGGTGTTGGCCTCCACCAGCACGGTGCGTCGGAAGATCAGATACTCCTCCAGCAGCGTGTTCAGCACCAGGGCCGCAGTTTTGGGATCTTCGTGAGTAAAGACCAGCCGCACGATGGGCGTGTCCGGCGCGGTCTGGATCTTCAGGTTTGTCTCCATGGCCCGGACGGCCTGGCCCATGACGACCCGCTTCTCGGCGGCCGACGCCTCGGCGAACTTCTTGGCCAACTCCGGATAGATGCGCATCAGACCCAGCCGGTCGATGACCCGCTGTTTCAGCTCGCTCGACCCGATGATCTCGGTCTCGGCCTGGATGACCTGGTCGGAGTCGGGCACCGCCCCGCGCCCGGCGTCCCCGGCCCGGGGCTCGTATACGTATTCCTGCCCCAGCCGCACCAGGATGCTGGAGCTGGCCGGATAGGTGGTCTTCAGGTTCAGGGCCACGGCCGCGCCGATGACGAACAGGACGGCGAACACCGCCAGCATGAGAAACCGTTCGCGCCACAGGAGCACGATGAAGTCGGAGGGCGCATAGCGAGGCCGCGCCACCCACTCGGAGCGCGGGGCGGCGTCGTGCGATCTGACGGTCCAGGCGCTCGTGGCGGCCATAGCGAATCCGGTAATCCGAGGGGAGACTTCAGCCGACCGTGGCGGCCCGCGCTTAAGACTTCGTTACCCATTCCTGTTAACTCTGGGGCCATGCTGAACCGACGCCGATTTCGCGCCCTGACAAGCCTCGCCGCCGCCTTGATCGCTGCGGGCTGTGGCGGCGTGCGCGCCATGCCGGGCGCCGATCGTGTGGGCCTCGCGCCCCCGGCGCACGAGGCCCGGTTTGCGAACATTCCCTACGCCCGGTGGACCGAGGACGAGCCGGCCTATCGATTCTATCCTGGCGATGAGATCGAGGTGGCCGTTCCCTCGGCGCCAGAACTGACCAAGACGGTCACGGTGCAGCCGGATGGGCGCATCACAGTGCCCCTGATCCCGCCGGTGATGGCGGCGGATCGGACGACCCTGCAGTTGGAGGCGGCCCTGTCGAGGGCCTACGGGGCGCATCTTCTGCGCCCTGAGGTGTTCGTGACGGCCAAGGCCGCGCCATTGAAGGTCTTTGTCGGCGGCGAGGTGGGCGCGCCAGGGATCTATGACATGCAGGGCGACGCTGACGCCCTGCGGGCGGTGATCCAGGCCGGCGGGTTCCGTCCCACGGCCGATCGCAGCAAGGTCATCATCATACGGCGCGGGTCTGATGGTCAGGGCATGATGCGAACCGCGGACCTGTTGGCCGGCCTGAGACAGCCGACCATGGATCTGGTGCCCCTGCGGCGCTTCGACATCGTCTATGTGCCGCGCAGCGGGGTGGCCAACGCCGGGCTGTTCGTCCAGCAGTATTTCCGGGACCTGTCGCCGATCCAGTTCGGGTTCAGCTACGCCCTGGGCGAAACGGGCGTGAACTGAAGCCGGCGAAAGCGGCTCAGCCCTGGGCCAGCCACTCGCGGGCGGCGCGTTGGGCCTCGGCCACGTCTTCGGACGCCATCTCCTGCGACAGCTCCTTGCGGTAGACCTTGGCCTCGATCGAGCCCTTCATGGCCGCCAGGTTGAACAGCATGTGCGCCGACACATAATCGAGCGGCGCGCCGCCCTGTCCGGTTGAATAGAGCATGCCCAGCCGGAACAGTTCGTCACCCGAGGCTTCGGGGCCCGGCAGGGGAAGGCCTTCGGCTTGTCCCACTTCCACGTTCGCAAACATGACTTTCGCGTCCTCATCCAGCGGCGGGCGGCGTTCTGACGTCCCTGCTCCGCTATCCATGCAGCTACAAAAGTCGAGATCGGCTGAACATATGGTTAAGTCCGAAAAGAAGCCGAATTCATGCGACATTCTGGCAGACTACAGACTGCTTACTACTGCGAAACCTTTGTCTACACGGCCTTAACAGACGCTCGTGCGACTCCCGTCCCATGGCGCCCCATTGACGCCCCAGGCGTTAATCCTGACCGAGCCGTTCAGGTTGGGTTCAGGGCGCCAAGGGGATGGTGTCGGGATCGGGGGATGTGGCGGCCCGCTCTGGCGGGCCCGCAGAAAACGGAGACGTAGAATGAGACGTCTGATCTTGAGTCTTGCGGCCATCGCCGCTGTTGCGGGCCCCATTGCGGCGTCGGCCACGGCGGCCCAGGCCCAATCCTGGGACCGCCGGGAACATCACGCCGACCGTCGTGGGGATCGCTGGGACCGTCGCGATGACCGCCGTGACCATCGCTATGAGCGCCGCGACCATCGGTATGACAATCGCCGCTACCAGCCGCCGCGGGCCCAGTCCTGGGATCACCGCCGCTACAACGGCTACTACTACCAGAACCGCTGGGCCTATGGTCCGCCGCCGGCGGTCTATTACGGCCATCCGCAGTATCGCCCCGGCTATGTCACCTGGCGGCGGGGCGCGGTCCTGCCGCCCCATTATCGCGGCTATGTAGTCCACGACTACCACCGCTATCGCCTGCGGCCGCCGCCGCGGGGCTATGCCTGGCATCAGGTGGGCAACGACTATCTGCTCGCCGCGGTCGCCACCGGCATCATCTTCGAGATTATCAGCGGTCGCTGAATCTCCTGAACGGCGAGGGCCCCGGATCATCGATCCGGGGCCCTCTTCGTTCTGATAGAGTCGTCGGAGACCTAGAGGCCGAGCTTGGCCTTCAGAAGTTGGTTGACCGTCCCCGGGTTGGCCTTGCCGCCGGTGGCCTTCATCACCTGACCGACAAACCAGCCAATGGCCTGGGGCTTCTCCTTCACCGACTCGGCCTGGGCCGGATTGCCGGCGATCAGGCCATCGATGATGGCTTCCAGTTCGCCGGTGTCGGAGACCTGCATCAGGCCCTGCTTTTCGACGATCTCAGCCGGCGCGCCCCCGCCGGCCCACATCCGCTCGAACACGTCCTTGGCGATCTTGGACGAAATGACCCCGTCCTCGATCAGCTTGACCAGATCGGCGATCTCACCGGCGCTGATCGGGCTGTCTTCGATATCCAGGCTGGCGGCCGTCAGCCTGGCGGCCAGGTCATTGGTCACCCAGTTAGCCACCAGTTTGGCGTCGCGACCCTTGGCGGCGGCTTCGAAGAAGTCGGCCCGGGCCTGATCGCCCACCAGCACGCCGGCGTCATAGGCCGACAGGCCATACTGGCTCTGCAGCCGCGCCTTCTTCGGATCGGGCAGCTCGGGCAGGCTGTCCTCGATCGCCTTCACCCAGGCCTCGTCCAGCACCAGCGGCAGGAGGTCCGGATCAGGGAAGTAGCGATAGTCGTGCGCCTCTTCCTTGGAGCGCATGGAGCGGGTCTCGCCCTTGCCGGGATCGAAAAGCCTAGTCTCCTGGTCGATCTTGCCGCCGTCCTCCAGAATCTCGATCTGCCGCCGGGCCTCATATTCGATGGCCTGCTGGATGAAGCGGTAGGAGTTGACGTTCTTGATCTCGCAGCGGGTGCCCAGATGGCTGAAGTCGCCTGTGGCGCGGAACTTCTCATAGGCGCCGGGACGACAGACCGAGACGTTCACATCGGCCCGCAGATTGCCCTTCTCCATGTCCCCGTCGCAGGTGCCCAGATAGACGAGGATGGTCCGTAGCTTCTTCACATAGGCCGCGGCTTCCGGCGCGCTGCGCATGTCCGGGCGCGAGACGATCTCCATCAGGGCGGTGCCCGAACGATTGAGGTCCACATAGGTGGAGTCCGGATCCTGGTCGTGCAGCGACTTGCCCGCGTCCTGCTCCAGGTGCAGCCGCTCGATACGCACAGTGATGGTCTCGCCGTCGTCCAGCTCCACCAGGACCTCGCCCTCGCCGACGATGGGCTCCTTGAACTGGCTGATCTGATAACCCTGGGGCAGGTCTGGATAGAAATAGTTCTTCCGGTCGAAGGTGGACTTCAGATTGATCTGCGCCTTGAGGCCCAGCCCCGTGCGCACCGCCTGTTCCACGCAGCGGCGATTGATCACCGGCAGCATGCCGGGCATGGCGGCGTCCACCAGACTGACCTGCGCGTTGGGCCCGGCGCCGAAGCCGACGGCCGCCCCGGAGAAGAGCTTGGCGTTCGAGGCGACCTGGGCGTGGACTTCCAGCCCCAGGACCAACTCCCAGGGGCCGGTGCGACCCTGGATCAACTTGGTGTTCTCAGTCATGCGTTCTTCCTAATCCCAGCCGCCGCCCTGCGGAAGCGGCCAAGTTAAACCCCTTGCGAAACGCCCGCGCCTGCCGCTCACTCCGCCTCGGCAACAACGCCGTTCCAGGGAGGAACTCCATCCATGCGCAAGGCTCTTATGACGGGCGCCCTCGCCCTTTCGCTGACGCTCGCCGCCGTCTCCGGCGCCGCAGCCTCCACCCTCAGCATTGAATCCCATTCCGTCGCCGAACTGGTCGCCGACGAAAAGGCCAAGGCCGTGCTGGAGAAGCACATCCCCGGCATCAGCACCCATCCCTCCTACGACATGTTCAAGGGCATGACGCTGGTGGAGCTGAAGCCCTTCTCCGAAGGCCTGATCACCGACGACACCCTGGCGGCCATCAAGAGCGAACTGGCCACCGACTGAGCCCCGGCGTAACCGCTTCCGTCCGGCGCCTCAGTTGGCCGGACGGAGGCGCCTACCACCAGCGGTCGGGACGCGCGGTGAAGCCCGCCGCCTGTTCGATCACCCCGCCGAGGGAGAACAGCGAGCCCTCGTCCAGGGCCCGGCCGATCAGCTGAAGGCCCAGCGGCAGCCCCTTGGCGTCGACGCCGGCCGGCACGCTCATCCCCGGCAGACCAGCCAGGTTCACCGTCACGGTGAAGATGTCGTTGAGGTACATGGCCACCGGATCATCGGCGTTCTCCCCCAGGGGGAAGGCGGCCGAGGGCGCCGTTGGCGTCAACAGGGCGTCGACCTTCTCGAAGGCCTGATCGAAGTCGTCGGCGATGCGCCGGCGGACCTTCTGGGCCTTGAGGTAATAGGCGTCGTAATAGCCGGCCGACAGCACATAGGTGCCGATCAGAATGCGCCGCTTGACCTCTTCGCCGAAGCCCGCCGCGCGGGTCTGTTCATAGGTCTCGGTCAGGTTGGCGCCGTCCACTCGCAGGCCGTAGCGCATGCCGTCATAGCGGGCGAGGTTGGACGAGGCCTCGGCCGGGGCGACGATGTAATAGGCCGGCAGGGCGTATTTGGTGTGCGGCAGGGACACCTCGACGATCTCGCAGCCGGCCTCCTTCAGCCAGGCGACGCCCTGCTCCCAGAGTTGCTCGATCTCGGCGGGCATGCCCTCGACCCGGTATTCCTTGGGGATGCCCACCCGCATGCCCTTCACCGACTTGCCCACGAAGCTGGCGAAGTCGGGGACGGCCACGTCCAGACTGGTGGAGTCGCGGGCGTCGTGTCCAGCCATGGAGGTCAGCAGCAGGGCGGCGTCCTCCACCGTCCGGGCGATCGGGCCGGCCTGATCCAGGGACGAGGCGAAGGCCACCACGCCCCAGCGCGAACAGCGGCCATAGGTCGGTTTGATACCCACCGTGCCGGTCAGGGCCGCGGGCTGACGGATGGAGCCGCCGGTGTCGGTAGCCGTAGCGCCGAGGCAGAGCTGAGCAGCGACCGCGGCGGCCGAGCCGCCGGACGAGCCGCCCGGCGTCAGCGCCGTGGTCTCGCCCGACGCACGCCAGGGATTGATCACCGGGCCAAAGGCGCTGGTCTCGTTGGACGAGCCCATGGCGAACTCATCCATATTGAGCTTGCCGAGCATCACCGCCCCGTCCCGCCACAGATTGGCGGTGACGCTGGACTCATAGGTCGGCTGGAAATTGCCAAGGATCTTGGAGCAGGCCGTCGAGCGAACGCCCTCGGTGCAGAACAGGTCCTTGATCCCCAGGGGCGCGCCGTCCAGGGCGCCGGCCTGGCCCCGCGCGCGGCGCGCGTCGCTGGCCTGCGCCATGGCAAGCGCCTTGTCCGGCGTCTCCAGCACATAGGCGTTCAGCGCCTTGGCCGACTCCACCGCCTCGATATGGACCTGGGTCAGCTCCACGGCGGAAAAGGCCTTGGTTTCGAGGCCTTCAAGGGCGGACTTGAGGGTGAGCTTGGTCAGGTCGCTCATCTATTCCACCACCTTGGGGACAACGAAGAAGTCCTTGGCCGCCTTGGGCGCATTGGCCAGCACCTTGGCCGGGTCGCCACCCTCGGTGACCACGTCCTCGCGCATGGGCAGTCCCTGGTGAACCACCGAGGTCATGGGCTCGACCCCGTCGGTGTCCACCTCGTTCAGCATCTCGATCCAGGTCAGGATGCCGTTGAGCTCCTGGGCCAGGGGCTCGATGCGCGCTTCGGGTTCGGCGATGCGCGCCAGCTTGGCGACCTTGCGCACGGTCGCCGCGTCGATGGCCATGGGGGCCTCCTTGCAATCTGACCCGTGGGTTAGCCGTGCGACGCCACCTTTGACAAGCCGCGCGCAACGCAATCCCGTCACGCTCGTCAGTCTGCCGCCGCCCGTGGGCCCTATACAGCCACGCCCTCGGCCAGCCAGGCGGCGGCCTGGGACCCCAGTTCGGCCTGCGCGCGCGCCTCATAGGCGGCGATATCGGCCGGCGTCAGCACATCGCGCCAGCGGCCGTTCACCCCCTTGTTGATGAAGGTCTGGGCGCCGCCCTCGAAGATCGCCCCGCCGAGCGGCGCCACATTCTCCGCATGGGCCTTCATCCAGTCGAAGGAGCAGTGCTCCAGGATCTGCGGCCAGCGGTCCTCGGGGATGTCGCAATCGAGGAAGGCGGCGATTTTGCGCATCTCGCCTTCCAGGTCCTGCTTCAGGTCATTGAAGTGGACGAGCTTGACATTGGGCAGGTCGCGGATCGCCCACCAGCTGGCGATATTCTCCCAATAGGCCCAGAAGGGCGCGCCATCCTGCTCGAGCCAGGTGAGGAAGTAGCGGCGGATGTCGGGATCCGGCCGCCCGATCGGCGGACCAACCCGGCCCGGCGTGTCGTTCATCGCGTCGTACCAGAGCTGATTGGCCCCGGCATGATGGTTGTAGAGGCTCCAGACCACGTCGCGGCCATCCCGGCCGATATAGAGATACTTGGCCTTGGGCGAAAAATTGAGCGCATCCACCGGCAGGTGGGTCTTCATGATCCGCCGGTGGGACTGCGCTTCCAGAATCTCTGGAAGATTCGGCGGCATGACCCGCAGGTCCACCCACGGCGAAATCTCGGCCACCTTCACCTCAGGATCGCCGGCGAAGACCAGTTGCCCTACGATGTGCTGGGTCCAGGTGGTGCCGGACTTGGCGTAGGTCGCCACCACCACGTCATCGTCCCGGAATTCGATCCGGTCCCAGACGGTGGAATCCATGTGATGATTGTGAATATCCCGCGTCTTGCGCGGCCAGTCGGTCGTCTCCGTCGTCGACATCTCAGTCCCCCGCCTTGTTTCCCCGGTCTACGCTCAAGCCTGGCCTTGACCAATATAGCCGGTCGATGAACCGACAGCCCGAGCCCTCGAAATCCCGTGGCGCGTGGGGGCGCCGGTGGTATGAGCGGCGCATGCCCGTTCTTGACCTTCTCGACCTGCCCGCCGCCCTGCCGCCGATCGCGCCTGTGCTCGGCCTGGACCTGGGGGAGAAGACGATCGGGGTTGCGGTGTCCGACGGCATGCGGATGGTCGCCTCGCCGCTCGCCCTGATCCGCAAGACCAAGTTCACCCAGGACGCCGAGGAGCTGTTTGCGCTCATGGCCGATCGCGGCGCCCTGGCCCTCGTCATCGGCCTGCCGGTCAATATGGACGGCACTGAGGGCCCCCGCTGCCAGTCCAGCCGCGCCTTCGCCCGCAACCTGCTGCGCCTTCGAGACCTGCCCATCGCCTTCTGGGACGAGCGGATGTCCTCGGTGGCGGTCAACCGCATGCTGGTGGACGAGATCGACATGACCCGGGCCCGCCGGGGCGAGGTGGTCGACAAGACCGCCGCGGCCTGGATCCTCCAGGGCGCCCTGGAGCGCCTGCGCAACCTGCCGGCGGCGGAGGCCTAGGGCGAATGGAGGGGCGCAGGACAGACGTCTTGGCGAGACCGCCCCGCCCCCTTAAGAGGACGGCCCCATGAGCGCCCCCGATTCCAGTCTGATCGACGTCCTGGGGAAGACCTTCCCCTTCCCCAAGCGCCACTTCCTGTCGGTCCTGGACCTGAATCCTGTCGAAGTGACCGACCTGCTGAACCTGGCCGACGGCTTCGTCGCCCTCAACCGCCAGACCTCGAAGAAGCTCGACCTGCTCAAGGGTCGCACGCTGATGAACCTGTTCTTCGAGAACTCCACCCGCACCCAGAGCTCCTTCGAACTGGCCGGCAAGCGGCTGGGCGCCGATGTGGTCAATATGAGCCCGCGGGCCTCGTCCATCTCCAAGGGCGAGACCCTGATCGACACCGCCGTGACGCTGAACGCCATGCAGCCGGACCTGCTGGTGGTGCGCCACGCCTCGTCCGGCGCCGCCTCGCTCCTGTCGCAGAAGGTGTCCTGCTCGGTGATCAACGCCGGCGACGGCCAGCATGAGCACCCAACCCAGGCCCTGCTGGACGCGCTCTCCATGCGCCGGGCCTTTGGCCGCATCGCCGGCCTGCGGGTGGCCATCTGCGGCGACGTGCTGCACAGCCGGGTGGCCCGCTCCAATGTCGGCCTCTTGCAGATGATGGGCGCCGAGGTTCGCCTGGTGGGTCCGCCCACCCTGATGCCCGCCGAGGCCGACCGCTGGGGCTCGGCGGTCTATCACGACCTGCGCAAGGGCATCGAAGGCTGCGACGTGGTCATGATGCTGCGCCTGCAGCTGGAGCGCATGGACGGGGTGCTCGCGCCGTCTCAGCGGGAGTACTTCCGCTTCTTCGGCCTCGACCGGGAAAAGCTGGCCTGTGCGGCCCCCCATGTCCGGGTCATGCATCCCGGCCCCATGAACCGCGGGGTGGAGATCGATTCCGAGGTGGCCGACGACCTGGCCGTCAGCCTGATCCAGGATCAGGTGGAGATGGGGGTCGCCGCCCGCATGGCGGTGCTCGCCGCCCTTTCGGCAAGGCTGGATAACGACTGATGGCTTCCCGTCCCCTGGCGATCCTCAACGCCCGCCTCGTTGATCCGGCGTCCGGCCAGGATGCGCCCGGCGCCCTTCTGGTCAAGAACGGCAAGATCGCCGACGTCGTCTTCGGCGGCGAGCTGGGAAGCCTGTCAGACGAGATCGAGACCCTGGACGCCCGCGGCGCCATGCTCAGCCCCGGCCTCATCGACCTGCGGGTCAAGACCGGCGAGCCGGGTGCCGAGCCCAAGGAGACGCTGAAGTCCGCCGCCCTGGCGGCTGCGGCCGGCGGCGTCACCTCCATCGTCGTCCAGCCCGACACCTCGCCGGTGGTGGACGATCCCTCGGTGGTGGACTTCATCCTGCGCCGGGCCCGGGACATCGAGTTGGTGCATGTCTATCCGGCCGGCGCGGCCACCAAGGGCCTTGCGGGCGAGCGGATGGCCGAGATCGGCCTGATGCGCGACGCCGGCTGCGTCTATGTCACCGACGCCGACCATCCCATCGTCAATTCAAAGGTTTTCCGCCGCCTGCTGGCCTATGCCCGCAGCTTCGGGGTGCTGGTCGCCCACCGACCAGCCGATCCCTGGCTGTCGGCCGGCGCGGCGGCCACCGAGGGCGAGCTGGCCGGCCGCATGGGCCTTCCGTCAGTCCCGCCCATCGCCGAAAAGATCATGCTGGAGCGCGACCTCGCCCTGGTCGAACTCACCGGCGGGCGGCTGCTGGTGGATCAGATCACCACGGCCTGCGCCCTGGAAAGCCTGGAGCGGGGCAAGGCCCGCGGCCTGGACGTGACCGCCACCACTTCGATCAACCACCTGTCCTTCAACGAGGTGGACATCGGCGACTACCGCACCTTCTGCAAGGTCGACCCGCCCCTGCGCGGCGAGGACGACCGCCAGGCGGTGATCGAGGCCCTGGCCTCAGGCCTCATCGACATCGTCGTCTCGGCCCACGCCCCGGCCCCGGCCGAGGACAAGCGCCTGCCCTATGACGAGGCCGCGCCGGGCGCCGTGGGCCTGCAGACCCTGCTGCCGGCCCTGCTGGCCTTCCATCACGAAGGGCGCATCCCCCTCATCGACCTGATGGCCAAGGTGACCAGCCGCCCCGCCGCCCTGCTGGGCCTGCCCGCCGGACGCCTGGCCAAGGGCGCGCCCGCCGACCTCGTCCTGTGCGACCTGGCCGCGCCCATGGTGGTGGAACTGGCGGACCTGAAGTCCAAGTCCAAGAACTCCCCCTTCGACGGCCGTCGCCTGCAGGGGGTCGTGCGCATGACCCTGGTCGACGGCCGGGTGGTCTATCGGCGAGATTAGAACCCTCCGTCCGTTTCGCCGCCCATTGCCAAGCCGCGAATTCTGGAACAAAACAGCAACGTCAAGCGCAACCGTGACGGCGGCGCCGGGCGCGGCTACGACTGGGGCGACAGACAAGACGGGGGACTCGCCATGCCGACCGACCAGCTCAGCCTGATACTCATCGCCATCGCCGTGATCGGCGGCTACCTCCTGGGCTCCATACCCTTTGGCGTCATCGCCACCCGCCTGGGCGGCGCCGGCGACGTCCGCTCCATCGGCTCGGGCAATATCGGCGCGACCAATGTCCTGCGCACCGGGCGCAAGGACCTGGCCCTGCTGACCCTGCTGGGCGACGGGGGCAAGGGCGCGCTTGCGGTGTTCATCGCCTGGTCCCTGACCAGGACGGCGCCGCAGGGCGTGCAGGCGACCCTGACCTCCCTGGCCGGCGGGGCGGCCTTCATCGGCCACATCTTCCCGGTCTGGCTGGGTTTCAAGGGCGGCAAGGGTGTGGCCACCTTCTTCGGCACCCTGCTGGCCGCGGCGTGGCCGGTGGGCATGCTGGCCGGCGCCACCTGGATCCTTATGGCCCTAGTCTTCCGCATGTCCTCCCTGGCCGCCCTGACCGCGGCCGTCCTGGCGCCGGTCTATGTCTTTCTCACCGATCGCCCCTATCCGGTGGCGGTGCTCGCCCTGGTCATGGCGGTGCTGATCTTCATCCGCCACAAGGACAATATTGGCCGCCTGCTCAAGGGCCAGGAGCCGAAGATCGGCGGCGGCAAGGCGACCAGCCCCGAAGAGCCTGCATGACCCATACGCTGTCGCCCGAGGCCCGACGGGACTGGCTGCGGCTGGCCCGCACCGAGGGTGTCGGCCCGGTGACCTTCGACCAGCTGATCCGCCGCTATGCCGAACCGGGACGGGCCCTGGCCGCCCTGCCCGAACTCGCCCGGCGCGGCGGCCGCAGCCGGCCTCCGGCCATCCCCACCGTGCAGGAGGCCGAGGCCGAGCTGGCCGCCGGCGAGGCCCTGGACGCCCAGCTGATCTGCGCCTGCGACCCCGTCTATCCCCCGTCGCTGGCCGCCCTGGACCCGCCGCCGCCGGTGCTCTGGGCGCGGGGGGATGTCAGCCTGCTGGAGCGCACCACCGTCGCCATCGTCGGGGCGCGGGTCGCCTCGGCCGCCGGTCAGCGATTCGCCCGGGGCCTGGCGGCTGATCTTGGTCAGGCCGGTCTCGTGGTGGTCTCCGGCATGGCGCGCGGGATTGACGGCGCCGCCCATGAGGGCTCGCTGGAGCATGGCGCCGTCGCCGTCCTGGGGGGCGGCGTGGACGACATCTATCCCCCCGAACACCGCGATCTCTATCAGCGGCTGATCGAACACGGCTGCGTGGTGGCCGAACACCCCCCCGGCCGCCAGGCCCAGGCCCGGGACTTTCCCCGCCGCAATCGGATCATCGCCGGCCTGTCCCGCGCCGTTATCGTGGTCGAGGCCGAGCTGCGCTCCGGCTCCCTGATCACAGCTCGGCTGGCCGGCGAACAGGGCCGCGAGGTGCTGGCGGTGCCGGGCTCTCCCCTCGACCCGCGGGCCCGGGGAACCAATGACCTGATCCGCCAGGGGGCCGCCCTTTGCGAGGGCGCCGCCGATGTCTTCAGGGCCCTGGAAACCCTTGGCGGGGTTCGCGAGCCCCCCTGCGCCTATCGCGGCGCGGGCGACATGACGGACTCCGACGTTGGCTTGACCGAGACGGTCGCCGCCCTGCTGTCGCCGACGCCGGTGTCCCGGGACGAACTGGTGCGCGCCACAGGCCGGGAGGCCGGCGCCGTGGCCGCAGCCCTGGTGGAGCTGGCCCTGGCCGGACGGGCCGAACTTCTGCCCGGCGGCATGGCGGCGACCGGATGAGGCGTCAGATTTCGGTGTCTGGCGCCCCGGCCGAGGCGCGGGCGGCTTCCAGGGCGGCGACCATCAGGGTCGTGGCCAATCCCCGATACCCCTTGACCGCCGCCAGCTCCGACAGATCACGCAGCATCTCTTCGATAAACAAGGCCACCTGTTGGGGCGAAGCGTCATGCGGCAGGGGTGAAGTCATCGCATATCGGAGATATTCAGATTCGAGATCTACACCAAATACGATTTTCTTAGATACTCAAGGTTGTATTTTCAGGCCGGTTGACACGGCCCTACCCCCCGGCCCACCTTTCGCGCCTTTGTGTTCCGGGCGTTTTGCTCGCGGAACCCCCAGTCAAAGCTCCATAAATGAACGTCGTCGTCGTTGAGAGCCCGGCCAAGGCCAAGACCATCAACAAGTACCTGGGGTCGGACTATATCGTCCTGGCCTCCTACGGGCATGTGCGTGACCTGCCGCCCAAGGATGGCTCGGTCCGTCCCGATGACGACTTCGCCATGAGCTGGGATGTGGACGCCAAGTCCGCCAAGCGGCTCAACGACATCGCCGACGCCATGAAGGGCGCCGACCGCCTGATCCTGGCCACCGACCCCGACCGCGAAGGCGAGGCCATTTCCTGGCACGTGCTGGAGGTGCTTCAGAAGAAGAAGGTCATCAAGACCGCCACGGTCCAGCGGGTGGTGTTCAACGCCATCACCAAGTCCGCCGTCACCGAGGCCATGAAGGCGCCGCGGGACATCGACATGGAGCTGGTCGAGGCCTACCTCGCCCGCCGCGCGCTCGACTATCTGGTGGGCTTCACCCTGTCGCCGGTGCTTTGGCGGAAGCTTCCGGGCTCCCGCTCGGCCGGCCGGGTCCAGTCGGTGGCCCTGCGCCTGATCGTCGACCGCGAGCTCGAGATCGAGCGCTTCAAGACCCAGGAGTACTGGACGGTCGACGCCGACGTGTCGGCTGGCGGCGATCCGTTCCTCGCCCGGCTGGTCAAGCACCAGGCCAAGCGCCTGACCAAGTTCGACCTGGGTGACGAGGCCGCGGCCGAGGCCGCCAAGGCCGCCGTCCAGGCCGCCAGCTTCACGGTCGCCTCGGTGGAGAAGAAGCCCGCCAAGCGCTCGCCCGCCCCGCCCTTCACCACCTCCACCCTGCAGCAGGAGGCGTCTCGCAAGCTCGGCTTCTCGGCCCAGCGCACCATGCAGGCGGCCCAGAAGCTCTATGAGGGCGTCGACATCGGCGGCGAGACCGTCGGCCTGATCACCTATATGCGGACCGACGGCGTGCAGGCTGCGCCCGAAGCCCTGGACGAGGCCCGCCAGGTGATCGCCGGGGTCTATGGCAAGGACTATGTCCCCGAGCAGGCGCGGATCTATCGCACCAAGGCCAAGAACGCCCAAGAGGCCCACGAGGCCATCCGTCCCACCAGCCTGGCCCGCAATCCGGGCTCCTTGCGCCTCGAGGGCGATCTGGGCCGGCTCTACGAGCTGATCTGGAAGCGGATGATCGCCTCGCAGATGGAGAGCGCCCGCATCGAGCGCACCACCATCGAGCTGGAGAGCGCCGATGGCCAGACCGGCCTGCGCGCCACCGGCCAGGTGATCCTGTTCGACGGCTATCTGGCCGTCTACGAGGAGGGCCGCGACGACGCCGACGACGAGGAGTCCGGCCGCCTGCCCCAGGTCAGCCAGGGGGCGGCCGCCAAGGTCGCCACCGCCCGGGCCGCCCAGCACTTCACCGAGCCGCCGCCCCGCTATTCCGAAGCCAGCCTGGTCAAGAAGATGGAGGAGCTCGGCATCGGGCGGCCGTCCACCTACGCCTCGGTGCTCACCGTGCTGCGGGACCGCGACTATGTGAAGATGGACAAGAACCGGTTCGTGCCCGAGGACAAGGGCCGGCTGGTCACCGCCTTCCTGGAGCAGTTCTTCCGCCGCTATGTGGAGTACGACTTCACCGCCGCCCTGGAGGAAAAGCTCGACCTGGTCTCGGCCGGCGATCTGAACTGGAAGGTGCTGCTGCGGGAGTTCTGGCAGGACTTCCACGCCGCCGTGGGCGAGATCTCCGAGCTGCGGGTCACCAACGTCCTGGACGCGCTGAACGAGGCCCTGGGGCCCCACATCTTCCCGGCCAAGGCCGATGGATCAGATCCCCGGGCCTGCCCCACCTGCGCCACGGGCCAGCTGTCCCTGAAGACCGGCAAGTTCGGCGCCTTCATCGGCTGCTCCAACTATCCCGAGTGCCGCTTCACCCGCCCCATCGCCCAGAGCGAGGGCGACGAGGCCGACGCAGCCAACGCCGACCGGGAGCTGGGGACCGATCCGGAGACCGGCCTGATCGTGCATCTGAAGAACGGCCGCTTTGGCCCCTATGTGCAGCTCGGCGAAGGCGACAAGCCCAAGCGCTCCAGCCTGCCCAAGACCTGGTCGCCGGCGGCCATGGACCTGGAAAAGGGCCTGCGCCTGCTGCGCCTGCCCCGCGAGGTGGGCGAGCATCCGGAGGACGGCCAAATGATCCTGGCGGGGCTTGGCCGCTATGGCCCCTTCGTCCAGCACAACGGCGCCTACGCCAATCTGGAGAGCATCGACGAGGTGTTCGAGGTGGGCCTCAACCGCGCCGTGGCTCTGATCGCCGAAAAGAAGGCCGGCGGCAAAGGGCGTCGCGGCGAGGCCGCTGCGCTGAAGGACCTGGGCGTCCACCCGGCCGACGGGGCGCCGGTGCGCATCCTGTCGGGTCGCTTTGGCCCCTACATCAAGCATGGCGCCACCAACGCCAACATCCCCCGGGGCGGCGATCCCCAGGAGGTGACCCTGGAGCAGGCCGTCGCCCTGCTGGCCGAGCGCGAGGCCAAGGGCGGGACCAAGAAAAAGCCGGTGAAGAAGGCGGCCGCCAAGCCCAAGGCCGAGAAGGCTGAAAAGGCGCCTGCCGCCAAGACGGCCGCGAAAAAGCCGGCAGCCAAGAAGCCGGCAGCCAAAAAACCCGCCGCCAAGAAGACGCCGGCCAAGAAAACCGCGGCGAGTTAAGACCGGTGGACCTGCCTGTCCGCGACATCTCGGTCTCAGGCTACCGGTCGCTGCGGGCCATCACCTATCCGATGTCGCGGCTGGACGTGTTTGTCGGCGCCAATGGCGTCGGCAAGTCCAACCTCTACCGGGCGCTGGACCTGTTGCAGGCCGCCGCCCAGAACCAGCTCGGCGCGCGCCTGGCGGCCGAGGGCCTGGACCTGGCCATGTGGGCCGGCCCCCGCAAGGGCAAGGAGCCGACCCGCATCGCTCTGTCGGTCACCCTGGCTGCGCCGGGCGCCCGCAACAGCGCCTTCCGCTACGAGGTGGAGGTGGGCTTCCCCCAGAAGGTCACCGCCGCGGCCTTCGAGCTGGAGCCGCAGGTGAAGGCCGAAAGCCTGACCTATCTGTCGGGCCAGCGCCGGTCGCGCCTGGTGGAACGCCGCAACGCCTCGGTGATGGCGCGGGACGCCGAGGGCCGGCCGGCCGAGCTCGACATCGACCTGCTGTCCTCCGAGACCCTGCTGGGCCGGCTGGAGGATCCCGGCCGCTATCCGGAACTCGACGCCGTGCGGCGAACCCTGCTGGAGTGGCGCTTCTATCACGACGTCCGCACCGACGCGGACTCAGCCCTGCGCCGGCCGTGCGTGGCCGTGGCCGCCCCGACGCTCGCCTCCGACGGATCAAACCTGGCGGCGGTCTTCGCGACGCTCGCCCATATCCGGCAGGATCGGCGCGACCTGGACGAGGCGGTGACCAGCGCCTTTCCCGGCGCGGTGCTCAGTCTGCCTTTTCCGGACCGGACCGCCACCTTCGGCCTGCGCCTGCCCGAATTTCCCCAACGGTTCTTTGAGCCCGCCGAGCTGTCCGACGGCACCTTGCGCTTCCTGGCCCTGGCCGGCGCCCTGCTGGCCTATCGCCTGCCGCCCTTCATCGCGCTTAACGAGCCCGAGGCCAGCCTGCATCCCGACCTGATGGAGCCCCTGGCGGCCCTGATCGCCAAGGCTTCGGAGCGGACCCAGGTCTGGCTGGTCACCCACTCAGAGCGTTTGGCGCAGGCCCTGAAGGACCACGGCGCGGTGCGCACCGTGCGCAAGACCGACGGCGCCACCACCATCGAAGGCCTGACCCTGTTCGGCGCCTTCAAGGACGATGACGACTGAAGCGTAAGCGCGATTCCCGCGTTACAAGGCGCGATGGCCAAGACCCGCAAGCCCAAGTCCGAACGTTTCGCCGCCGCCCGCGCCCCGGGCCTGCCTGACCGCGAGACCCTGCTGCGCCACATTCGCGAGACCGGCGAGACAGATCGCTCGGAGCTGGCGCGGACCTTCGGGCTGAAGGGCGCCGACCGCCGGGCCCTCCGTGAGATGCTGGGCGAACTGCAGGCCGAAGGGACCTTGAGCCGACGGGGGCGCAAGGGTGTGGCCGAGACCGGCGCCCTGCCGCCCGTGGGGGTCGTCGACGTGGTCGAGCGCGACACCGACGGCGACCTGCTGGTGCGCCTGACCAAGGGGGCGGAGGACACGCCGCTCGTCCACCTGGCGCCGGACAAGGCCGAGGAAGTGGCTGGGGCGCCGGGCCTCGGCGACCGGCTGCTGGTCCGCTTCGTCACCCTGGAGACCGGCGAGATCGAAGCCCGGCTGATCAAGCGCCTGGGCCAGAGCGCCCACCGGGTGCTGGGCGTGGTGCGTAAGCATCGCCGCGAGGTCCGCGTCGAGCCGGTGGACCGCAAGTCCAAGGAAAGCCTGATCGTCTTCGATGACGGCCAGCTCAAGGATGGCGACCTGGTCCTGGCCCAGGTAGGGACGGCAGAGCGCCATCATGGCCCCAAGCGCGGCAAGGTGCTGGAGGTGGTCGGCCGCGAGGACGAACCCCGGGCCGCCAGCCTGATCGCCATCCACAGTCACGGCATTCCCACCGGTTTCTCCGACGAGGCTGTCGCTGAGGCCGAGGCCGCTCAGGCGCCGACCCTGGCCGGCCGCGAGGACCTGCGCGACCTGCCGCTGATCACCATCGACCCCGCCGACGCCCGCGACCATGACGACGCCGTCTACGCCCAGGCCGACGAGGATCCGGCCAACGAAGGGGGCTGGATCGTCTGGGTCGCCATCGCCGACGTGGCCGCCTATGTGCGCCCGGCTGGCGCCCTGGACCGCGAGGCCCGGGACAAGGCCAACAGCGTCTACTTCCCCGACCGGGTGGAGCCGATGCTGCCCGAGCGGCTCTCCAACGGCCTTTGCTCCCTGCGTGAGGGCGAGACCCGGGCCTGCATGGCCGTGCGCATGGTCTTCGACCGCCAGGGGCGCAAGCGCAGCCACAAGTTCGTCCGCGGCCTCATGCGCTCCGCCGCCAAGCTCGCCTACGAACAGGCCCAGGACGCCATAGACGGCCGCCCCGACGACAAGGCCGGCCCCCTGCTCGACCCCATCCTCAAGCCCCTGTGGGCCGCCTACCTGACCCTGAAGAAGGGCCGCGAAGCCCGCTCGCCCCTGGCCATCGAAAGCTCTGAACGCCGCATCGTCATCGGCGACGACGGGAAGATCGATTCGATCACGCCCCGCCCTTCCCTCGAAGCGCACAAGCTGATCGAGGAGATGATGATCCAGGCCAATGTCTGCGCGGCCGAGACCCTGGAGGCCAAGCGGACGCCGCTGATCTACCGCATCCACGATGCGCCCAGCCCGGAGAAGCTGGACTCCCTGGGCGAGTTTCTGGGCTCGATCTCGGTGAACTGGTCCAAGGGCGAGGCCGTCCGCACCGACCGGTTCAACCGTCTGCTGGACCTGACCCGGGAGGGCCCCCACGCCGAGATCGTCAATGAGGTGGTCCTGCGCACCCAGATGCAGGCCCATTACTCCACCGACAATATCGGCCATTTCGGCCTGAATCTGGCCCGTTATGCGCACTTTACGTCGCCTATTCGCAGGTACGCCGACCTCATCGTCCACCGGGGCCTGATCAGCGCGCTGGGCCTCAACCTGCCGGGCGCACCAGACGGTCTCAGCGACTGGGACATCTCCCACATGAAGGCCACGGCCGAGGAGATCACCCATGCCGAGCGCCGGGCCATGGCCGCCGAGCGCGACGCCACCGACCGCTATGTGGCCGCCTTCCTGTCCGACAAGGTGGGCGCGACCTTCGGTGGCCGCATCACCGGAGTGACCCGCTTTGGCCTGTTCATCCGCCTGGCCGAGACCGGCGCCGACGGTCTGATCCCGATCTCCAACCTGGGGGATGAGTTCTTCATCCACGATGAGAAGATGCACGCCCTGATCGGCGAACGCTCCGGCGCCCGCTGGCCGCTGGGCATGAGCGTTGAGGTGCGCCTGCGCGAGGCCACGCCGATCACCGGCGGCCTGCTGTTCGAGATGCTGAGCGAGCCGGCAGCGCCCGACCCCACCGCCCCGCGGCCGCGCCTGGGGATCCGCCGCAAGGCCGGCCGCCCGCCCCTGCCCCGGCAGGGCGGCAAACACCGACGGCGCTAGGGGGCGATTGCGCTCCCATCGCCAAGCTGACGTCCGTTTCCGCTAGGCGCCACTTGCGGACATAGGCTCCGAGCCAGACTGCGGACATTTGAGACCTCAGTCCTGTCGGCCAGGCGGCAAGATGATGAGAGGCGTCATTGCGCGAGGCTGCAAGCGCGGCTACCAGCGGATTGGCCACGGGCGCCAGTGGCGAGGATTGTACTTCCTGCTGTTGCGAATGCCGGTTTGATCAAAACGGGTCTTCACCCCGATGCATACCCCCGCCAGATAGAGTGCGGCTAGGCCCAGTCGGACCAATTCGCCGGCCCTGCCCTCGGGTCCGTAGGCCAGCAGACAAGATGCAATGACGTGGACGGCGCCAGCGGCGAGGACCGAGCGCCATCTGAAGCCAAAGCCGAGTATCGCGAGCATTAGGGTCGCTGCGCCGCCAATAGCGAAAGACCAGGGCGGCCCGATGAGGAAGGCTTCAGAGGAGCACGGTGACATGTCTCGTGCGGTATCATGGCTCTACTAACATCGACTTTTCACCCTGCGGCTCAGCGGGCTGTCCCGGAGCGAGGGTAGCCAGTTGAGGGGGCATCGAGTCAGCGCCAGAAGCAAACGTTCGCAGACTGTCGGAACGCGGACTTTCGGCAGCCAGTTCGACGGGTGCGGCCTGCCTGCCTTTAAAACGGCCTGGCAATCACGCCGACTGCGGGGCGGCGGGCCGGCGACTCTCTGATGTTCAGCCTGGGTTTTGGCCCGGTGGTGCTGCTTCCGGATCTGGCCATTCGCCTTCATCGGCGGATCCGCGGATCGTTCGCAGGGTCGCCCGAAATGCGCGGTGGCTTTCGTCATCCGGACCAAGCCGCTCCGCGAACACGAGCCGAAGAATGGCAAGCGCTGCAGCGCCTGCCTCAAGCACCGCATGCAGCCCGAACACGAGCCGAGGGCCGTTCTGATGCAGATAGATCTGGATAAATGGCGGCCTCCTTCGTCAGGCATTGCCTGCGCATTCGCGCTCAAACCCCGTTCGTTCGGGTGGCCACCGTAGTCGATCGATTGCTGATAGAGCTCACCGAACAGCGCGCCTACTCTTGCGTCCAACGCCATCACGCTTGCTAGGACTGTGGTGTGGTGAAAATCCCGCCCTCGCGCCACTTTCATTGCGGCGGCTCCATCATGCCGTCTCAACCATGCTTCCGTCCGCTTCGCGTCACCCTCTAGGTGGACAGCGTAGGCCGCCGCCTCGATGCAGGCGCGAATCATCGGGAACATGTCGCCAAGCTGACCTGCCAAGGCGTGTTCGCAGGCCGCGCGGAAATTTGAGTGGCTGCGGAAAGCGAGGTGCGGCGTGACAGGGTTGGGAGGGTCGCGCCAGCCATCCAAGCCCATGAACTGGGCGTCAAGATAGGCGAGATTTCGCATCGTCGGCCCGTAGTGCGCGAATGTCGCCCACCGGTTTCGCGCTGCGTCAGCCATAAAGGACGTCAGCGGGTCGGCGCCCCACCCAGGCGGTGGTGGAAGGTCGGTCACGTGCGCCTTGCCGATCAGCACGTGCCACGCCTGCCGAACTCGTTCACCCGAAAGCATGGGGACTCCTTGGTCGTTTATTCCTGCGGCTCTGTTGGGCCGCGTCGCATCAGTTCAATTAGCTTCTCCTGCATCGGCACCAACGGTTCGCACTCGCGCGCGAATTCCATAGGCAGGGACTCTGTGATGAACGCGGCGTCCTGTTCGTACCGCGCCTTCAGCTCCATCAATCGGACCTCCACCAAGTTGTCGAAGGTCGCCGTCGCCTCCGTAGCTCGACTGGGCGCCATCCCCTCGACCATGAACAGGAGTCCCGCCACCTTCCAGCCGCGCGCGCGACCCTGCGCCAGCGTCACCGTCTCGGGCATGCCGGTGCGCGTTGCGACCACCTCCATGAGTCCGAACCACGCGCTACAGTTCGCGAACCGCTGCGCCGTCGCGTAGTTGTCTTCGCGGGTCGTCGGCAAGGGTTGCAGTTGCTGCGCTACAGCAGAGTTCGTCACGACGAGGACGCTAAGTAGCGCCGCGATGCTCAGCTTTTTCATGCACCAAGCTTCGCCCAAGCTGGGCCTTCTGGCTACGGGCCTATGAAGCAAGACGAAATGGGCGATGAAGCTCACCGCCCCAAAGCGGACATCCCGGACGCCTCCTAGGAGCCCGATGCAGGCGCATTGGATTTAGGTTCCAGTGCGTGCTCGGGAGCGGACATTCCGAACCGCCGCTATGAGCCCATTCGAGACGCAGGAGATTTGAGAGCCGGTCCTCGTCGCCACTCTCCCCCTGCCCTAACGTCACCCTTCCTCTGCGTCCCGTCGCGGTCATACAGTTGTTTCATGACTGAGCCTGAGATTCCCCGCCGCCCCGAGGGCGGCCGTATGCGCCCCGAGGGGGCCCGAGCCGTGAAGCCGCGGGATGCGGCCACCATCATCCTGGTCCGCCGGGACGCCGCCAAGCCCCGCGTCCTGATGGGCAAGCGCAACAGCGGCCACGACTTCATGCCCAATCTCTGGGTGTTTCCCGGCGGGCGCATTGACCGGGCCGACTTCCGCGCCCCCCACGCCACCGACCTGCGGCCCGAAGTGGCGGCCAAGTTCGACCGGCACATCAAGCCGGGCCGTGGCCGGGCGCTGGCCATGGCCGCCATCCGTGAGACCTTCGAGGAGGCGGGCCTCCTGCTGGCCAAGCCCGCCCCGCCGAGGCCGGGCGTCGGCCCCTGGCGGGAATTCCTGGCGCAAGGCGCCATGGCCGATCTGGAGGCCATGGAGATCATCGCCCGGGCGGTCACCCCGCCCATGCTGGCCAAACGGTTCGACACCTGGTTCCTGATGGCCGACGCCGAGCGGCTGATCAGCCTGGATCGCCAGCCCGATTGCGGGGAGCTGGAGGAGATCGCCTGGGTGGATTTCGACGATGCGCTGGGCCTTGAGCTGCCCATGGTCACGCGGACCATGATCAAGGAAGCAGTGCTTCGTCTGGATGATCCGGAGCGTCCGTCCCCCTATATGCGTTTCGGCGTGAAGGGCCATAAGCTCGGCCACCTCTAGAAACCCATTCAGGAGTCCGCATGTCCGATCGACCCAAGGTCGCCGTCATCGTCGGCAGTCTTCGCGCCCAGTCCGTCAACCGGCGTCTGGCCGAGGCCATCGCCAAGACCGTCGCCGGAAAGCTCGACCTGCAGATCGTCGATTATGCCGATGTGCCGCTCTACAACCAGGACCACGAGGCTGACCCGCCCGCTGCGGTCATCGCCTTCAAGGACGCCCTCAAGGCCGCCGACGCCGTCCTGTTCGTGACCCCGGAATACAACCGTTCCATGCCGGGCGTGCTGAAGAACGCCATCGACTGGGCCTCGCGGCCGCCTGGCCAGGGCGTGTGGTCGGGCAAGCCCGCCGCCATCGCCGGCGCGACGCCGGGCGCGGTCGGCACGGCCGCCGCCCAGGTGGACCTGCGCAATGTGCTGACCGCCATCAATGTGGCGGTGATGGGCATGCCGCAGATCTATTTCACCCACAAGGATGAGCACTACACGGCAGACGGCGGTTTTTCCGATCCCAAGTTCGCAGCCTTCATCGAGGGCTGGGGCGACAAGTTCGCCGCCTGGATCGCGAAGATGAACGGCTGAGCCGATGGCGCTTGCGATCGACCGCATCGAGACCGCCGGCCCCCGCAATGTGCTGGGCCCCCGCCACCAGAACCGCCTGATCATCGCCCCGCAGGAGCACGGCCCCTACAGCCCCTTCCTGTTCCTGGCCGAGGACTGGTTCGCGCCGCCGGCCGGCTTCCCCACCCACCCCCACCGGGGGATGGAGACGGTAACCTTCGTGCTGGAAGGCCAGATGCTGCACGAGGACCATACCGGCGCCCACGGAGAGCTGGAGGCTGGCGACGTTCAGTTCATGACCGCCGGCGGCGGGGTGATGCATTCAGAGATGCCGGGACCGCGCGGCGTCCATTCCCTGCAGCTGTGGCTGAACCTGCCGGCGGCCCAGAAGATGACCCCGGCCCGCTATGGCGACCAGCGGGTCAGCGACACCGCGCGGGTCACCGGCGAGGGCTACGAGGCCAGGCTCTATGCCGGCGAGCTGGGTGGGCAGAGCCGCCCCCACGGCAGCCTCTGGCCCCTGGCCCTGATGGATCTGCGCCTGGAGTCTGGCGCAGCGCTGGCCCTGCCCCTCAAGGCCGGCTGGCGGGGCTTCCTGCTGGTCCTCGAGGGCGAGGCCCAGGTCGGGGCCGACCTGGCCGCCCTGAAGGCGGACCAGCACGCCTGGGCCCATGCCGCCGAGGCCGACGACATCCTGCCGGTGAGCGCCCAGACGCCCGTCCGCGCCCTCTTCTACGCCGCCCCGATCATCGATGAGCCCGTGGTCGCCCACGGCCCGTTCGTGATGAACACGGTGGACGAGATCCGGCAGGCCCTCCTGGACTATCAGAGCGGGCGGTTGACCGCGGTTCGGGGCTGAGGTCAATCAACGCCCTCCCGCATTGACTTTGGTCTGCGGATTCGTATTGTCCGCGGCTCATTCGAAATGACTGCCGGGGTAAGCGCGCTTGCCCGGCCCCGCGAGGACCGACCATGGCGAAGCCAGCTTCCATCAAGATCCGCCTGAACTCCTCGGCGGACACCGGCTTTTTCTACGTGACCAAGAAGAACGCCCGCACCAAGACCGACAAGCTGGTCATGAAGAAGTACGACCCCGTCGTGCGCAAGCACGTGGAATTCCGCGAAGGCAAGATCAAGTAGGATCGCCTCGCCACGAGCGAACAAGGAAACGCCCGGCTGGATCAGCCGGGCGTTTTGCGTTTCGTCCCTAAGAGTCCCGAGTCGTTTTACGCCGCCCGGGATATGACCTTGTTGCGGCCTGAGGACTTGGCCTCATAGAGCCCCTCGTCGGCGCGCTTGAGCAGGGCGTCGGGGGTGTCGTCGGGGCCGAGCGTCGCGGCGACGCCGATGGAGATGGTGGCGGTCAGGAGCTCGGTCCCGTGGGCCACGCGGAAGGGCGAGCCGGCCACGTGCAGGCGGATGCGCTCGGCGATGCGTTCGGCGTCCTCGATCCGGGTGCCGGGCATGACCACCACAAATTCCTCGCCGCCATAGCGACAGGGCAGATCGACGGCGCGCACGTTCGAGGCCAGGCGCACGGCGAACTCCCGCAGCACCTCGTCGCCCACATCGTGGCCGTAGCCGTCATTGATCTTCTTGAAGTGGTCGATGTCGATCAGCAGGGCCGCCACCGGCTCGCCCCCATGGGCGGCGCGCTTGACCAGGGCTTCAAGCTGGCCGGTCATATAGCGGCGGTTGTGCAGGCCCGTGAGCTGGTCGGTGACCGCCAGCTCCAGGGAATGGTCGAGATTGTCCCGCAGATAGTCGGTGTAGCGCTTGCGGCGGATCTGGGTGCGCGCGCGCGCCGACAGCTCCTGGGGGTCGATAGGCTTGGACAGCAGATCGTTGACCCCGATGTCCAGGGCCTTCATCAGCCGCGGCCGCTCGTCGAAATCGACAATCGCCAGGATGGGCAGGTGGCGGGTGGCTTCGTCCGAGCGAAGCTGGGCGGAGAATCGCAGGCCATCGAAGCTGCGGGCGGTGACATTGACGATCACCAGGTCCACAGGGCCGCGGGCCGTCAGCAGGGCCTTGTCGGGCTCCGATTCGATGACCGGGCGGTGTTCGATGGAGAGCTCGGCGGCGACCCGCTGGGCCTGGCGTTCATGATCATCGACGATCAGCACCCGGCCGCCCGTGCCGCCCAGGCGCGAGCCGGCGCCGGCGATGACGCCGATGCGGCGGCCCGAGGCCTCGCGCACCCGCAGCTCGTCGATGACGGTCTTCAGGCGGGTCAGGCTGCGCACCCGGGCGAACAGCATGACGTCGTCGATGGGCTTGGTCAGGAATTCATCAGCCCCGGCCTCGAGGCCCGCGATCCGGTCGGCGCGGCCGTCCAGGGCGGTGACCAGCACCACCGGCACATGGCGGGTTTCGGGATCATCCTTCAGCCGGCGGCAGACCTGGAAGCCGTCCATGCCGGGCATCATCACGTCCAGCAGGACGATATCGGGCTGCTCGGCCGCAGCCATGGCCAGCGCTGTGGGACCATCATAGGCCGTCAGCACCTCGTAGTATTCGGCGCTGAGCTTGGCTTCGAGCAGCCGGACATTGGCCTCGATATCGTCCACGACCAGGATGCGTGCGGACATGGCGGCCTATCCCAGCAGTCGGCGGATCGTGTCGAGGAAGTGCGACACCGAAATCGGTTTGGAGATGTAGGCCTCGCAGCCGCCCTCGCGGATACGCTCCTCATCGCCCTTCATGGCGAAGGCTGTGACGGCCACGACGGGAATACCCGCCAGCTCGTCGTCTTCCTTCAGCCACTTGGTGACCTCCAGCCCGGAAATCTCCGGCAGCTGGATGTCCATGAGAATGAGGTCGGGACGGTGCTCACGGGCCAATGAGAGGGCTTGCAGGCCTTCGCGGGTCTGCAGGGTCTCATACCCCTGGGCGTCGAGCAGATCATGAAACAGCTTCATGTTCAGCTCGTTATCCTCGACGATGAGGACCTTCTTGGCCATGGTCATCCCGACGATGCTCTTGTCGGCCAGCGAATCTGCCGCCGACCCCACCTTTGGTTCCATTGATCCCACGGATATCCTTAAACTGGCGTTAGCCGCACGAGAGAGCCAGTGGTCGACACGCCGCACCCCACCCCGCCCGTCCCCGACCCTGTGACGACGTCACGGGCGGCTGGCCCTGCGCCGAGCGCCCGGGACCGCGCCCGCACCCCGCAGGTGGAGGCCCTGGGGCTTGATCCGGCCCGCCCCCTGGTAATCGTCGACGTGGACGAGGTGCTGGGGCATTTCATGGAAGGCTTCGGCGCGTTTCTGGAAACCCGCGGGCTGGAGTTCCGGGTGGAGCGCTTCGCCCTGTTCCAGAACATCTATCGTCCGGGCGAAGAGGCTCACCTGGCGATCGAGGAAGGCCGCCGGCACTATGACGACTTCTTCCGCTACGGGTCGGGCGAGATGCGGGTCGCCGAGGGCGCGGCCGAGGCCCTGCGCCGCCTGGCTGAGCAGGCCGGGGTGGTGATCCTGACCAATGCCCCAGGCCAGGGCCGTCTGGCCAGGGCCCGCTGGCTGGGCCGCAACGGACTGGACTATCCCCTGCTGCTCAATACGGGGCCCAAGGGGCCGCTAGCCGCGGCCCTGGCGGAGCAGGTGAAGGGGCCCGCCGCCTTCATCGACGACCTGCTGCCCAACCTGGACTCCGTGGCAGCGACGGCGCCCGCAGTGACCCGGTTCCAGCACGTGGCCGATAAGCGTCTGCGCCCGCTCGCCCCAGCCGCGCCGGACCGACACACGCGAATTGACGACTGGGACGCCCTGCGCATCGCCATCGCCGATTCGATCTCCTGACGTCGACACGACCATGATCCGCATCGGGGTCGATTTCGGCGGCACCAAGATCGAGGCCGCCGCCCTGGACGCCAGTGGCGACATCGCCGCGCGCCTGCGCCGGCCCAATCCGGGCGCCTATGAGCCCGCCCTGTCCGCCGTGGCCGAGCTGGTGTCTGCGGTAGAGGCTGAGATTGGCGGGAGGGCCGCAAAGATCGGCGTCGGCATGCCCGGCTCGATCTCCCCGCGCACTGGCCTGATCCGCAACGCCAACTCCGTCTGGCTGAACGGAGAGCGGTTCGGCGAAGATCTGGAGGCGACCCTGGCTCGCCCCGTGCGCCTGGCCAATGACGCCAACTGCCTGGCCCTGTCGGAGGCCGCCGATGGTGCGGGCGCTGGCGTGAGTGTGGTGTTCGCCGCCATCCTCGGCACTGGCTGCGGCGGTGGGCTGGTGGTGGACGGCCGTCTGATCGAGGGGCGCAACGGGGTGGCCGGCGAATGGGGCCACACCCCCCTGCCCTGGGCCACGGCGAAGGAGCATCCCGGGCCGCCCTGCTGGTGCGGACGCCGGGGCTGTCTGGAGACCTGGATCTCTGGCCCGGCCCTGGCCGCCGACCATGGGACGGGTCTGACGGCCCCACAAATCGTCGAGGCGGCGCGGGCGGGAGAGCCCCGAGCCCAGGGCGCCCTTGGCCGATACGTGGACCGGCTGGGCCGGGCCCTGGCCGGCGTGGTCGACCTGATCGATCCCGACGTGATCGTGCTGGGCGGCGGCATGTCCAATGTGGCCGAACTCTATGAGCGCCTGCCGAGCGCCATCGGGCCGCATGTGTTCGCCGATGGGTTCGACACGCCGATCCGGCCTGCGGTCCACGGAGATTCCTCGGGCGTGCGGGGGGCGGCCTGGCTCTGGCCGCTGGAAAACCGATGAAAGCCCTCTGCCGCGACTGCATCTGGACCGGCGAGGCGCCGGCCACCCGCCGTTGCCCATCCTGCGGCTCCCCGCGACTGGTGGCCCACGTCGAGCTGTTTGACCTCTCCATGGCGCACCTGGACTGCGACGCCTTCTATGCGTCGGTGGAGAAGCGCGACCGGCCAGAGCTTCGGGATCAGCCGGTCATCGTCGGCGGCGGCGTCCGGGGCGTGGTGACCACCTGCTGCTACCTGGCCCGCGTCTATGGGGTGCGTTCGGCCATGCCGATGTTCAAGGCCCTGGCCGCCTGCCCGCAGGCCGTGGTGATCAAGCCGGACTTCGCCAAGTACAAGACCGAGAGCAAGACCATCATGGGCCTGCTGGCGGAGCTGACGCCGCTGGTCCAGCCCCTGTCGCTGGATGAGGCCTGGATGGACCTGTCGGGCACCGAGCGCCTGCATGGGGCGCCGCCGGCCGTGACCCTCGCGAGGGCCCAGGCCCGCATCGAGGCGCAGACGGGGCTCACCGTCTCCATCGGCCTCGCCCCCAACAAGTTCCTGGCCAAGATCGCCTCGGACCTGGACAAGCCCCGGGGCTTTTCGGTGATCGGGGCCGCCGAGGCGCAGAGCTTCCTGGCGCCGCGTCCGGTGGGCCTGCTGCCAGGCGTGGGGCCGGCCATGGTGAAATCCCTGGAGGCCGCGGGCCTGAAGACCATCGGCGATCTGGCCCGGTGGGACCAGAAGGACCTGGCCCGGCGGTTCGGGGCGCACGGTGTTCGCCTGCATGATCTGGCGCACGGGCGCGACACACGGCCGGTGGATCCTGATCAGGTCCGCAAGGGAATCAGCGCCGAGACGACCTTCAACACCGACATCGCCGCCTATGAGGCGCTGGAGGACCGGCTCTCACCCCTCTGTGAACGGGTGGCGATCCAGGCTCGCGCCGCCGGCGTCACCGGCCGGGTGGTGACCCTGAAGCTGAAGACCCCGGACTTTCGGCTGCTGACCCGAAGGCGCGCCCTGGTCGAGCCGACCCAGACCGCCAAGACCCTGTTCGCCGCCGCCCGCGAGCTTTTGCGTCGCGAGGCCGATGGTCGCACCTTCCGCCTGATCGGCGTGGGGCTGAGCGAGCTTTCCCCCGCCACACAAGGGGCCGGCGAGCTGTTCGGCGGCGACGAGCAGAGGATTCTGAAGGAGGAGACGACCGCCGACGCCATAAGGGCGCGCTTTGGTCCCCAGGCCCTGACACGGGGCCGCGCCCTGCGCTCAAAACCCCTTGATCGGGATTGAGGCGGGTCAAAAACGCCTGTAGGCGCAACGATAAAAAGATGGGCGTCGGCTGCTTGGGGTCGGGCTTCGACGATTTCAACCCTTTCAAACGCGCCCCTTTTCCATATCTAATCCCTTAGCGGCGGGAACCAGACTCCCGCCAGGAGACGTTTTCGATGGCCGAGCGCAAGCAAGGTGATGTGTCGACGGGCGTCAAATCGGCGGTCATCACTCAGACCAAGCCGAAGACGCAAAAGCCGTCCATGTACCGAGTCCTGCTGCTGAACGACGACTACACGCCGATGGAGTTCGTCGTTTACGTCCTGGAGCAGTTTTTCAACAAGTCGCGCGAAGATGCGACAAGGATCATGTTGCACGTTCATCAGTATGGCGTGGGCGTTTGCGGTGTCTTCACCTTCGAGGTGGCGGAGACCAAAGTCGCGCAGGTCGTAGATACCGCCAGGCGGCATCAACACCCGCTTCAATGCACCATGGAAAAGGATTGAGAGGCTCAGATTGCCCTCGTTTTCGCGCCCCCTAGAAGAATCACTGCATCGCGCGGTCGCTTACGCCAATGAGCGAAAGCACGAATATGCGACCCTGGAGCATCTGCTCCTGGCGCTGATCGACGATGAAGAAGCCGCGGCCGTCATGCGCGCCTGCGACGTCGACCTGGGCGCCCTTCGGGCCACCCTCACCGGCTATGTGGACAATGAGCTCCGCTCGCTGGTGGTCGATGACGGGGAGGACGCCAAGCCCACGGCGGGCTTCCAGCGCGTGATCCAGCGCGCGGTCATCCACGTCCAGTCCTCGGGCCGGGAGGACGTCACCGGCGCCAATGTGCTGGTGGCCATCTTCTCCGAGCGCGAGAGCCACGCCGCCTATTTCCTGCAGGAGCAGGACATGACGCGGTACGACGCGGTGAACTACATCGCGCACGGCATCGCCAAGAAGGCCGGCGCCAGCGTCGAGGGCAAGCCCGTCAAGGGCGCCGACGACGAGGAGAAGCCGTCGGTCAAGACCGGCGGCGAGGCCCTTGAGGCCTACTGCGTCGATCTCAATGAGAAGGCCAAGGAGGGCAAGGTCGATCCCCTGATCGGTCGGGCCGCCGAGGTCGAGCGCTGCATCCAGATCCTGTGCCGGCGGACCAAGAACAATCCGCTGCTGGTAGGCGACCCTGGTGTGGGCAAGACCGCCATCGCCGAGGGCCTGGCGCGCAAGATCGTCAACAAGCAGGTGCCTGAGGTCCTGGCTGGCGCGACCATCTTCTCCCTGGACATGGGGGCGCTGCTGGCCGGCACCCGCTATCGCGGGGACTTCGAGGAGCGGGTCAAGCAGGTGGTCAAGGAGTTGGAGAACCACCCCGACGCCATCCTGTTCATCGACGAGATCCACACGGTGATCGGCGCCGGCGCCACCAGCGGCGGGGCCATGGACGCCTCAAACCTCTTGAAGCCGGCCCTGGCCTCAGGCGCCCTGCGCTGCATGGGCTCGACCACCTACAAGGAGTTCCGTCAGCACTTCGAGAAGGACCGGGCGCTTGTCCGGCGCTTCCAGAAGATCGACGTCAACGAGCCGACGCTTGAGGACACGATCAAGATCCTGAAGGGCCTGAAGACCTACTACGAGGAGTTCCACAAGCTCCGCTACACCAATGACGCCCTCAAGGCGGCGGTGGAGCTGTCGGCCAAGTACATCAATGACCGCAAGCTGCCGGATAAGGCGATCGACCTGATCGACGAGGCCGGCGCCAGCCAGATGCTGCTGCCCGAGAGCCGTCGGAAGAAGACCATCGGGGTCAAGGAGATCGAGGCCGTGGTGGCCAAGATCGCCCGCATCCCGCCCAAGTCGGTCTCCAAGTCCGACACCGAGGCGCTGAAGCAGCTGGAGACCGACCTGAAGCGGGCGGTCTATGGCCAGGACGATGCGATCGATCAGCTGTCTGCGGCCATGAAGATGGCCCGGGCCGGCCTGCGCGATCCCAACAAGCCGATCGGCTGCTACCTCTTCTCGGGGCCCACCGGCACCGGCAAGACCGAGACCGCCCGTCAGCTGGCCTCGACGCTCGGCATCGAGCTCCTGCGCTTCGACATGTCGGAGTACATGGAGCGGCACACGGTCAGCCGCCTGATCGGGGCGCCTCCCGGCTATGTGGGCTTCGACCAGGGCGGCCTGCTGACCGACGCCGTCGACCAGCATCCCCACGCCGTGGTCCTGCTGGACGAGATCGAGAAGGCCCATCCGGACGTCTACAACATCCTGCTGCAGGTCATGGACCACGGGGTGTTGACCGACTCCAATGGCAAGAAGATCGACTTCCGCAACGTGGTGCTCATCATGACCACCAACGCCGGGGCGGCCGATGCGCAGCGCAACACCATCGGCTTTGGCCGAGGCAAGGCTGACCATGAGGCCGAAGAGGCGATCAAGCGGGTCTTCACGCCGGAATTCCGCAACCGCCTCGATGCGGTGGTGGCCTTCCGTCCGCTGGACTCCTCGATCATCCGCCAGGTGGTGCAGAAGTTCGTCATGCAGCTCGAGGCCCAGCTGGCCGACCGGCACGTGACGATCGAGACCAGCGACGAGGCGGCCGGCTGGCTGGCCGACAACGGCTTCGACGAGCTCTATGGCGCCCGGCCTTTGGCCAGGGTCATCCAGGAGCACATCAAGAAGCCGCTGGCCGACGAGATCCTGTTTGGCCGACTGGTCAAGGGCGGCCACGTCCGCGTGGTGCTCAAGGACGGCAAACTGGACTTCGAGATCGAGGGCGACGACCGCCCGCCCGGTGCGCCGACGATCGAGAACCCGTCCAAGGATGCGGCCACCGAACTGGCCGACTGATCTGGACGCACCTCAAAGACGTCAAAGCCCCGGCCATCGGCCGGGGCTTTTTCGTGGGCGAAACCGCGATCCTGAGTTCAGGCGATCTTCCGCTCAGGTGATCTGGGCGGCGATCTGTTCAGCCAGGGCCTTGAGTTCGGCCGGATCGGCCATGCCGCCCGAGGCGTGGCGGCCGACCGCCACCCCGTCCCAGCGGGGCAGGATGTGAAAGTGCGGATGGAAGACCGTCTGGCCGGCCGCCGTCCCGTTGAACTGGGTGATGACCAAGCCGTCGGGCTCAAGGGCTGCGCGCACCGCCCGGGCCACCCGTTGCACCCCCAGGATGAGGGGGCTCAGCACCTGGGGCTCCTCCTCCAGCAGGTTGCGGGCGCTGGAATGCTTGGGGATCACCAGGGTGTGTCCCTTCACCTGCGGAAAGACATCCATGAAGGACAGGACGTGGTCGTCCTCGAACACCCGGGCGCAAGGGGCCTCGCCGCGCAGGATCTTGGCGAAGATGTTGTTGGGGTCGTAGGTCCCGTCCAGGCTCATGGCGCGCTCCTTGGTTTCCTGCCCTCTTCCTAGCGGTTTCGCGCTGCTGAGGGAATCGCGCCCGCTGATCCCTTGCGCCATAAGGGATTTTTCTCACGCCCGACAAATTTAAGCCTGTCACGGCATCGTCGCGCTTCTATCACTCGACCGTCAACGAGCGCCCCTATCGCAACGCCGATTAGCAATTGCAGCAAAGCTGCAGGGGGATCTCCACATGCACCGCAAGAGCCAACTTTTGCTGGGCGCCGCCCTGGCCGTCCTCGGCCTGGCGACCCAGGCCCACGCCCAGTCCGCACCGGCCGACACCGTCGTCGACGAACTGATCGTCACCGCCCAGCTGCGCGAACAGAAGTCCATCGACGTGCCGATCGCGCTCACCGCCTATGGCGCCGGCCGGCTGGATGATCTGGGCGTGCAGGAGTTCGAAGACCTCGCGCTCTTTGTCCCCGGCTTCGAGGTGCAGAACCAGTCGCCCAACAACCCCGGCTTCGTGATGCGCGGCATCACCTCCGACTCCGGCGAGGCGACCAACGAGCCCCGGGTGTCGGTCTTCCAGGACGGTGTCTCTATGTCCAAGTCGCGGGGCTCCTATGTGGAGCTGTTCGACCTGGAGCGCGCCGAGATCTCCAAGGGCCCGCAGTCGACCCTCTATGGCCGCGGCGCGCTGATCGGGGCTGTGAACCTGGTTCAAGCCAAGGCTGACCCGAGCGCCCTGAAGGCCGCCTCCAAGGTCGAGGTCGGCAACTATGGCTACGCCATGGTCGAGGGCATGCTGAACATGCCGGTGAGCGACACCTTCGCCGTGCGGGCGGCCGCCCGCCTGAAGGCCCGCGACGGGTTCGTGGAGAACCTGCTGGGCGGCAAGGACTTCAACTCCACCGACACCCAGGCCTTCCGCGTCGCCCTCAACTGGGCGCCCAACGACCAGTTCAACGCCGACCTGATCGTCAACTACCAGCAGGACAATCCCAGCGGCACCTCGTTCAAGTCGCTGACCTTCCTGCCCACGGATCCGACCACTGGCGCCGTGATCGGCGATCTGGGTCGCAATTCGGGCGCCGCCCTGTCCAGCGGTCTTGGCTTCCTGGGCGGCAAGGACCTGGGTCTTGACCGCCAGGTCTGGGGGGCGACCCTGCTGGCCGACTACGCGATCAGCGACAGCCTCAGCCTGAAGTCGATCACCGCCTATCGTGAGTTCGACAGCCTGGAAGTGTTCGATCCGGACGGCTTCTCCCTGCCCCTCTTCGTCTTCGCCGAAGACGCCATGGGCGAGCAGGCCAGCCAGGAGTTCCGCCTGAACTATGACGCCGGCGGCCGCCTGACCGCCTTCGCCGGGGTCGGCCTGTTCCACGAGGAAGGGTCGCAGGCCGTTCCCCTGCAGTTCAGCGAGAAGATCTACGCCCTCTATTCCACTGGCGCCCTGGCGCCGCCCCGCGGCCTGCCCCTGCCCGTCATCGAGGCCGTGGCGCCCGGCCCGCTGAAGTCCGCGCACCGCGAGACCTACGCCAACTTCGGCGAGACCACCGCCTATGACGTCTTCGCCGACGTCACCTACAAGCTCACCGACACCCTCGAGCTGACCGGCGGCGTCCGCTACACCACCGAGGACAAGACCAGCGGCTATCAGGCCCAGCTGATCAATGGCGGCTCGGTCCTGGCCGGCAGCACCCCCACCGTGGGCCGCGGCCTGTTCGTCCAACCCACCGCTGGCGGCGCTGTCGAGAGCCGCGACATCTCCGATGATGGCCTGACCTATCGCGTGGTGGCCCGCTATGCCCCCACCGCGACCCTCAGCGCCTATGCCTCCTACGCCAAGGGCCGCCGCCCGAAGGTGCTGAGCGCAGGCTCCCCGACGACGCCCGGCGGTCCCGTGCGGTTCACCGAACTGCCGGCCGAAGAGGTGGACTCCTTCGAGGTGGGCGTGAAGAGCGAGCTGTTCGACCGCGCCCTGTCGCTGGAAGGCTCGATCTATCGCTACGACTACCAGAACTTCCAGACCTCCGTGCTCAACAGCGCCGGCCAGATCGTGGCGGCCAACGCCGGCGAGGCCGACGCCACGGGCTTTGAAGGTCAGTTCACCTGGCGGCCGAGCAACCGTTTCGAGGCCTTCGGCACCTATGGCTACAGCGACGCCCGGTTCGGCAACGGCCTGTTCAAGGGCAACCAGTTCCGCCTGGCGCCTGACCATGCGGTCTCCCTCGGCTTCCGGGCGGCCATGCCCCTGGCGGGCGGCGACCTGGCCTTCATCCCGGCCTACACCTGGCGCTCGGAGGTCTTCTTCGACAACAACAACGACCGCTCCGACCTGCAGTCCCAGGACCGGATCGTCGATGAGGTTCAGAAGGCCTATGGGCTGCTGAACCTGCGGGTCGTCTATCAGCGCGACGACGCCCCGTGGACCCTGGGGGCCTTCGTCACCAACGCCCTGGACCAGGACTATATCAAGGACGCCGGCAACACCGGGGACGCCTTCGGCATCCCCACCTTCATCGCCGGCGAGCCCCGCTATTACGGCGTCTCCTTCGCCGTGAGCTACTAAGTCCGGATAAGCGCGATCCGTCCCGCAAGGGGCGGGTCGCGTCTTCGAACACGCTCTACCCCTGGCGGAAGGGGGAGTATTCCTCGGCCAGCCATTCCATCTCGCCGTCCACGGCCGCCTTTTCCCGGGCCACGAAGTCCTCGACCGGGCCGCGAAGGGCGGGATCGGCGATGTAGTGGGCGGAATAGACCGGGGTGGGCAGATAGCCCCTGGCGATCTTGTGCTGGCCCTGGGCGCCGGCCTCCACGCGGGAAAGACCCCGGCCGATGGCCCACTCGATGGCCTGATAGTAGCAAACCTCGAAATGCAGGAAGGGCACGTCCTCGACGCAGCCCCAGTTACGCCCGTAGAGGGCCTCATCGCCGATCAGGTTCAGGGCCCCGGCGATCCACCGCCCGTCCCGCCTGGCCATGATCAGCAGCACCCGCTCGGCCATCCGCTCCCCGAGCAGGGAGAAGAACAACCGGTTCAGATAGGGCTGACCCCATTTGCGCGAACCGGTGTCCATATAGAAGCCATAGAAGGCGTCCCAGGCGTCCTCGGTGAGGTTCGCGCCGGTCAGGCAGACGATCTCCAGCCCCGCCTGGGCGTCACGGCGCTCGCGGCGGATGGTCTTGCGCCGGCCTGAGGACAGGTCGCCCAGGAAGTCGTCAAAGGTCCCGTAGCCGCGGTTAAACCAGTGGTACTGCTGGCCCTGGCGCTGGGCGAGGCCCTGGGCGCCCAACCAATCCCACTCGGCCTGCGGCGGGAAATTGATGTGAACCGAGGAGACGCCCATCTGCTGGCAGAGCGTCAGGGCGCCCCCCAGAAGCATCTCATAGCCAGCTTCGGCGGGGATATCGGAACGGACCAGCAGGCGCGGCCCGGTGGCTGGGGTGAAGGGTGCGGCGGCCAGCAGCTTGGGATAGTAGCGCCCGCCCGCCCGCTCATAGGCGTCGGCCCAGCTGTGGTCGAAGATGTATTCGCCCTGGCTGTGGGACTTCAGATAGAGGGGCATGACGGCCCCCACCTCCCCGGCCTCGTCCTCGATGGCCAGGTGCTGCGGCCCCCATCCGGTGCGCTCGACGGCGCAGCCGGACTGCTCCAGCACATCGAGGAAGTCGTAGGCGACGAAGGGATTGCCGCTGGGCGCGGCGCAGGCCTCCCACGCCGCCTTGCCGATGTCGGCGATGCGGCGGTTCACGCGGACCGCCGGCTTCAGGCTCACGGCTTGAAACCCTCGAAGATCAGGTTGTCACAGTGGTCCTTCACCGCCTCCCACTGCTCGGGCTGGCGGACGGTCCAGGCCACCACCGGCATGCCGTCGGCCCGGTAGGCGTCGGCCCGTTCGCTGGGAAGCATGTCCAGCCCAAGCGCCAGAAAGTGCGGGCGGGCGATCGCCACCTGCTCGAGGCGGGCATAGGCTTGGCGCTCGACCTCGCTCAGGTGCTTCACGCTATTATAGCTGAAGGAGTCCAGCCCTCGCAGAACGCCGGGATAATGGTCGGCGAACCAGGCGTGGGAATAGGGATTGAAGCCGATGATGCAGAGGGGGCCGGCGTGGTCGATGATGATCTCGTGGACCCGTCGCTCCAGGGGGCCCACCTCGCCCCAGTGGGTCTTGAGCTCGATATGCACCATGGCGCGATGGCCGATCAGGGCCAGGGTCTCCACCAGGGTCGGAATGGTCTCGTCCGTGCCCTTGAGGGACATCTCCCCCAGCTCGGCGGCGGTGTGATCCCGCAGACGCCCCTCGATCCCGGTCATCCGGTCCAGGGTGTTGTCGTGAAAGACCATCGCCTCCCCGTCCGAAGACAGGTGGACGTCGAGCTCTATGCCGTAACCGGCCGCGCAGGCGGCCTGGAAGGCGCCGAGCGAATTCTCGGGAGCGCCGTCCGGCGTCCACAGGCCCCGATGGGCCACCGGCGGGTGGAAGAGTAGGTCCCAGGCCTCGCCGAAGCGGTCCCTCACGACAGCTCCACCACGGCGTCGACCTCGACGGCGAAGTTCATCGGCAGGCGGTAGACGCCCACCGCCGAGCGCGCGTGGCGGCCAAGGTCGCCAAAGGCGTCGACCATCAGGTCCGAGGCGCCGTTCACCACCTGGGGAATGTCGAAGAAATCGGGTCCGGCCTGAACAAAGCCGCCGAGCTTCACCACCCGCACCACACGGCCGAGGTCGCCGCCGCAGGCGGCCTTCATCTGGGCGATGAGGTTGATGGCGCAGAGACGTGCGGCGTAGCGCGCGGTCTCCATATCGACATCCTGGCCGACCACGCCGGTGACGCCGCCCTGGGCGTCCCGGGACACCTGTCCGGAGATGTGGAGAAACCGGCCGGCCCGCACGAAGGGCACATAGTTGGCGACCGGGGCGGAGGGCTCGGGCAGGCGGACGCCAAGCGCGGCCAGACGTTCTTCGACGGTGGACATGCCATAGTCTCTAGCGCTCAGGCCGCCATGAGAAAAGCCCGGTCCGTCGCCGGACCGGGCTCTCAACAGATCGTGCGGCGCCCAGGGGGCGCCAGGCCAGCTTAGCGGGCGGCTTGCAGACGCTCGACGGTCGCGGTGACGCGCTCGTTGATCGGCTTCATGGAGTCCTTCATCGAGGCGGTGAAGATCTCCGACATGCGGGTCATTTCCGACATGTAGGATTCCATCGCCTTCTTGGTGAAGGCGGTCTGGAGCTCCATGGCTTCCTGCAGGCTCTTGGCCGAGGCCAGGGTCTTGGCGGCGGCCATCTGCTCTTCGACGTTCTTCTTGGCGAAGGCGATCGCCTCGGCGCTGACAGCTTCGGCGCCCTTGGCGGCGGCGGTGGCCGAGGCGACCAGGGCCTCGAGGTTCTGCTTCGAATAGGTGTTGGTCTCGGCCAGGGCGTTCATGGACTTTTCCATGACGTCCTTGAAGGCGGTGTTGCCGGCGAGGGTGAATTCTTCGGCGGCGGTTTTGGCGGTCTTGGCGGTGTCGGCGGCGGCCATGGCTGAACTCCTTCAGAAGTCAGATGCGCGGCGTCGGCCGCGCGGGGATGTCAGGGGGCGCGGCGGCGGCCGCGCAAACGCTTGGTCGAAACTGGGCTCTACGCAACTGCAACATCCCATGTTGCACCGCAGCAGTCAACCTTGTTTTTGTGCAGCGCACAATGAACGAGGCGCTCGCCTCCTAAGCGGGCTTTGCGACAATTTGGGATACTCAACAGGTGTTTACTCTCGCGCAAGGCGGGACGTGTCATGTTAGCCTTTGATCCATGGCGCGCGCCTCGGGGGGCGTGTCAGAACCCCAGACCGTGACGGACGACGCGATGCTCAAACACGCCCGCCGCCAGATTCTCGCCGGCCTCATCGCCGCGGCGACCCTGCTCGGCTTTGCCGCTCCAGCCGCCCAGGCTCAGATCCCCTATCTTCAATTGCCGGCCCAGCAGCCGAAGTACGCGTCCATCGTGGTGGACGCCGAATCCGGCGAGGTCCTCTATGGCAAACGCGCCGACAGTGCCCGCTATCCAGCCTCCATCACCAAGGTGATGACCCTCTATCTGATGTTCGAGCAGCTGGCCGCCGGGCAGATGACCCTGGAAGATCGGGTCGTCTTCTCGCCCCGCGCCGCCGCCGCGCCGCCCACCAAGCTGTTCGTGAAGGCAGGCGACTCGATCTCGGTGGAAGAGGCCATGCACGCCCTGGCAATCCGCTCGGCCAATGATGTGGCCGTGGCCGTCGCCGAGAAGCTGGGGGGCAGCGAGGCGCGCTTCGCCGCGCTCATGACCCTGCGCGCCCGCGAACTGGGCATGGACTCCACCACCTTCGTCAACGCCTCGGGCCTGCCCGACAGCCGCCAGCTGTCCACCGCCCGGGACCTGGCGGTGCTGTCGCGGGCCATCATGCGGGACTTCCCGCAGTACTACACTCTGTTCAGCACCTCGCAGTTCACCTTCCGCGGCTCGGTCATCCGCGGCCACAACAGCCTCCTGCGCCGGGAGCTGGGGGTCGACGGGCTGAAGACCGGCTACACCAACGCCTCGGGCTACAACATCGCCATTTCCGGCGTGAAGAATAACCGCCGCCTGATCGTGGTGGTGCTCGGCGGCGCCTCGACGGCGGCCCGGGACAATCATGCCCAGGACCTGCTGCTCACCGGCTTCGACGTGGCGGACCGCCGCTCGCGCGGCGAGCGGATCACTGTGGCCCAGAACCTGTTCGAGCCCGAGCCCACCGGACCCATCATGCGCCCGTCGCGCGAACAGGGGGATGGCGAGCAGGATGGGCTGAAGATCGTGCTGGCCACCGCCCCGCCCCCGCCGGCTCCGACCCGGGCGGCCGCCCAGGCGGCGCCCGCCGGCCAATGGCAGGTGCAGGTGGGCGCGTTCAAATCCAAGGCCCTGGCCCAGGAGCAGCTCAAGCTGAGCCGCCGCCGGTTCGCCGAGGCTTTCTCTGGCGCCGGCACGCTCGTCACCGACGCCACCGCCGGCTTCTACCGCGCCCGCTTCTCCGGCCTGACCGAGGCTCGTGCCAGGGCGGCCTGCGAAACCCTGAAAGCCAAGAACCAGGCCTGTATGGTCATCGGACCGGCCTGAGGTCGGGTTCTAGCGTTTGAGCAGACGGTCGCGGGCGGCGTTGATCTGAGCCGCCAGACCTGCTGAGCCCCCCGCATCCGGATGGGTGCGACGCATCAGCCGCGTATAGGCCGCCTGGATTTCGTCTGCATCAGCTTCAGGCCCGACGCCCAATATGTCCCGGGCTTCCCGCTCGCTCATCCCGCCCTTGCCGCCGGAACGCGCGCCGGCGTCGGCCCCAAGGCCAGGACCAGCGCCGGCGGTGCGGGCGCTCATGGCCAGCCACAGACCGATCACCACCAGCACCGGGGCGAAGGCCCAGCCGCCACGGACGGCCAGGAAGGCGGCGGCGGCGAAGGCCGCAACGCTGGCCAGACCCGACAGGATCCGCCATTCGCGGCGCTGGAACATGGGTCGGCCGCGACGGCCCATCCACACGAACAAGGCCAGGGCCGCGCAGCCCAGCGCCAGATAGAGCATGGGCCTATTCGGCCGCCATCAGGGTCTGGCCCGTGACATCCCCGAGGCCCAGGGCGCCGATCAGGGCGCGAAGCTCCTGCCGGGCGGCCACGTGCTGCAGGGAGATGGCCACAGGCCGGATGGCCGGCGACAGGTCGGCGATGGTCAGGCCGAAGGGATAGAGCTCGCGATAGATGACCCGGTCGCGCAGGCCGGGACCCACGCGGAAGCCCACCCGGCGCGACAGGGCCTTGACCCGTTCGTCCAGGCGACGGCGGTTGCGGGCCTCGGTGGGCGCCAGACGGTTGCGCAGCACCACCCAGTCGATGGACCGACCATCGGCCACGGCGCGCGCCTTGCGGCTGTCCCAGACGGTGACCGAGTAGAGGCCAGGCCGTTTCAGATCGAGCGAGACCGGATCGACGACGCCCAGCATGTCGAAGTCGACGAAGCTGTCATTCATCGGGGTGACGATCAGATCGGCCAGGCCATGGGCGGCCCGGGAGATGGCGGTGTCGCCGCCAGGGGTGTCGATCAGCACGAAGTCCGCCGCCTCATTGGCCGCCTCGAAGGCCTGGTGGAAGGCCGCCAGTGCCTCCCCGTCCGTGGCCAGGGCCAGGTCAGGGCTGAGGGGGAATTCGAGGGGCATCGGGGCTTCGGCCTCGTTGGCCGCGAGCCAGGCCCGCCGGCTGGCGAAGAAGTGGCCCAGGGACTGCTGGCGCAGATCCAGGTCGAGCACAGCCACCTTGGCGCCGCCATACATCAGGGCCACGGCGAGGTGCAGGGCGATGGTGGACTTGCCAGCACCGCCCTTCTCATTACCGACGACGATCACACGGGGTTGGGACATGAGTCCTGCTCCATCGATTCGGCCAGGCGGGCCTATAGGTTAACGAGAGGCTTATGCCGGCCGCCACGTCAACTTGGCAGGCCCCAGCCCCTGTGGACGGATGGACGCACCCCCCAGGGTTCAGCCATAAGCCGCGGGCCGCTTTAGACCGTGAGATGAGGCCCCATGTCCGCCGATCACCTGCCCATTGTCCGCACCGTCGCTGAACTTCGGACCCAGGTCCGCGCCTGGCGGGCTGCTGGCCAGACCGTGGCCATGACGCCCACCATGGGCGCCCTGCACGAAGGGCATCTGTCGCTGGTGCGGCTGGCCAGGACGAAGGCCGACCGGGTGGTGGCCAGCATCTTCGTCAACCCGGCGCAGTTCGGGCCCAATGAGGATTTCGAACGCTATCCCCGGGACGAGGCCGGCGACGCCCGGCTGCTGGCCAGCGCCGGCTGCGACCTGCTCTATGCGCCTGACGTCAGCCAGATCTATCCGCCCGGCTACGCCACCAAGGTCAGCGTCTCAGGGGTCAGCGAACCCCTGGACGGGGCCGCCCGGCCCGGCCATTTCGACGGCGTGGCCACCGTGGTGGCCAAGCTCCTGAACCAGGCCCAGCCCGATGTGGCGGTGTTCGGCGAGAAGGACTTCCAGCAGCTGCAGCTGATCCGCACGCTCACCCGCGACCTGGACATTCCCGTCGAGATCGTCGGCGCCCCCATCGCCCGGGACGCTGACGGCCTGGCCCTGTCCTCGCGCAACGCCTATCTCAGCGCCGCCGAACGGCCCGTCGCCGGCATGATGAACAAGGTGCTGGCCGATGCGGCCGCCAGGCTCGTGGCCGGGGATTCGGTGGAAAAGGTGGAGGCCACCGGCCGCGCGGCCCTGGAGCGGCACGGCTTCCAGCGGGTGGACTATTTCGAGGTCCGGCAGGTGGAGGATCTCTCGCCCGCCGGCCCGCCGCCCTATCAGGGCCGGGTGCGCATCTTCGCCGCCGCCCACCTGGGCAAGACCCGGCTGATCGACAATATGGCGGTCTAGACCGCTACCAGAGACCGGCCTCGCGGAGCTGCCGGGCCAGTTCGGGGGGCGTGTCCTGACCGCTGTCGCTAGCGAGGTCCGGCGGGACGTCTTTGGGCTCCAGATAGCGCCACCCCTGGAAGGGCCGCCTGGGCGTCGGGGCGACCCGCACCAGGGTCTCGTCGAGCAACATCTCGCAGCGGGCGTCCTGCCCCTCCCCCACCGTGGTCACCTCCAGGATCAGCTGCCGGGTGAGGATCGCGCCCTTATAGACCCGGTAGAGGGAGCCCCCGTCTGTGAGTTCGGCCGCCCGCTTTGGCGTCTGGCGGGTGCGCAGAATCCAGGGCTGGCCAGCCCTGGCCTGGGGTTCACGCCAGTCCAGCAGTTCCTCCACGGTGTCGCAGCCGACGACGAGCTTGATCAGATGCACGGTCATGGCGGAGGGTCTACGGGCTGGGCGACAGCCGCGCCAGCACCACGCCCTCGCTGACCTGGGCGCCGACGCTCACCGAAACCGACTCGACCACGCCGTCGAAGGCCGCAGTCAGGGCGTGCTCCATTTTCATGGCCTCGAGCGTCACCAGGGTCTGGCCGCGGCTCACCTTGTCGCCCTGCGCCACCGCGACGGCCACTACCTTGCCCGGCATGGGGGCGATCACCACGCCATCGCCCGCAGGTCCTTCCCCGGCCACCGCCGCCGGCGCCTGGCCGGAGAAGGCGTAGGCCTCGCCCGCCTCGAACACGACGGTGGCGCCGGCCGCATCCAGCAGGACATCGGCTGACAGGGGGCCCGCCTCCAGGGGCGCCTCCACGGCCGCGCCGTCACGATAGAGCCTGAGGCTCGCCTGCGGGGCGGCGTTCAGCCTGAAGCCGGTGAGCGCGCTCCAGGGACCGCCCGGCTCGCACGCCGTAGTGGGGGCCTGGGATAACAGCCCCTGGGCGGCGGCCGACAGGACCGCTGGGCTGGGATCAGGGGACTGAGCCAGGGCGTCCTGGCGGGCGGCGATGAAGCCGGTGTCCACCTCGCCGCGCAGGAAGTCGGGCTCCCCCAGGCAGCGGGCGAGGAAGCCGGCATTGGTCCGCACGGGCCAGACCTGCACCTCGCCGCAGGCCTTCTCAAGGCGCCGGGCGGCCGCCTGCCGCGTGGGGCCATGGGCGATCAGCTTGGCGATCATCGGGTCATAGTGCGGGCTGACGGCGCCGCCGGCCTCGACGCCGGTGTCCACCCGAACGCTGTCGGGCAGCACGAAATGCTCCAGTTCGCCGATCGACGGCAGGAAGCCCGCCGCCGGGTTCTCGGCATATAGCCTGGCCTCCATGGCCCAGCCGTTCAGGGTGATCTGGTCCTGGGCCAGCGGCAGGGGTTCGCCAGCGGCGACCCGCAACTGCCACTCCACCAGGTCCTGTCCCGTGACCGCCTCGGTGACCGGATGCTCCACCTGCAGGCGGGTGTTCATCTCCATGAACCAGACGCGGTTGGCGCGCAGGCCCTCGCTGGCGTCGGCGATGAACTCCACCGTGCCGGCGCCCACATAGTCCACGGCCTGGGCTGCGCGGACGGCGGCGGCGCAGACGGCCTCGCGCACGGCGGCGCTCATGCCCGGCGCAGGCGCCTCCTCGATCACCTTTTGGTGGCGGCGCTGGAGGGAGCAGTCGCGCTCGAAAAGGTGAACCACCTGGCCGTGGCTGTCGCCGAACACCTGCACCTCAATATGGCGCGGCCGGGCGACATAGGTCTCCAGCAGGACGCGGTCATCGCCAAAGGCGCCGGCGGCTTCGCGCTTGGCCGCGCCGAGCGCCGCGGCGAAATCGCTGGCGCGCTCGACCTTGCGCATGCCCTTGCCGCCGCCCCCGGCCACGGCCTTGATCAGCACCGGATAGCCGATCTGCTCGGCCTGGGCGGCGAGATGGGCGGGGTGCTGGTTTTCGCCGTGATAGCCCGGCGTCACCGGCACCCCGGCCTGGATCATCAGGGCCTTGGCCGCATCCTTCAGCCCCATGGCGCGGATGGCCGACGGCGGCGGTCCGACCCAGGTCAGGCCCGCGCCCATCACCGCTTCGGCGAAGTCGGCGTTCTCCGACAGGAAGCCATAGCCGGGATGGATGGCGTCGGCGCCGCTGGCCCGGGCCGCCTCCAGCACGGCGGCGACATTGAGATAGCTCTCCCGGGCCGCCGCCGGCCCCAGGCGCACGGCTTGGTCGGCTTCGCGCACATGCGGGGCCTGGGCGTCGGCGTCGGAATAGACCGCCACGGTGGCCAGGCCCATCTGGCGGGCGGTGCGGAAGATCCGCCTTGCGATCTCGCCGCGGTTGGCGACCAGGAGGGTCGTGATCATTCGGACCAGCGGGGCTTGCGCTTTTCGAGGAAGGCCAGGACGCCCTCCTGCCCCTCATCGCTGACCCGCACCCGTGCGATGACCTTGGCGGTGTCTTCCATCAGGCCGTGATCGATCTCCTGATAGGCCACGTGCTCGACGATCTTCTTGGACTCGATCACGGCCATCGGGCCGCAGGCCATCATCTCGGTGGAAAGGCCGGCGATGGCGCCGTCGAGGGCGGCGTCGTCGGCCACCACCTGGGTGATCAGACCGATCTTTTCGGCATGGGCCGCATCGAAGGTGCGCCCCGTGGCGAACAGGCCCCGCGCGGTGCGCGGGCCGACGGCGGCGACCACATAGGGGCTGATGGTGGCGGCCACCAGACCGAGCTTGACCTCGGCGAAGCTGAACTTCGCGTCCGCCGTGGCGATGGCCATGTCGCAGGCCGCCGCAAGTCCCGCACCGCCGCCATAGGCGCCGCCCTGGACCAGGGCCACGGTCAGGGCCGGAATGTCCCAAAGGAGCTTGAGCATCTTCGCCATGGCCATGGCGTCTTCGCGGTTGTCGTCCTCGGTGTGACCGGCCGCGGCCCGCATCCAGTCGAGGTCGGCGCCGGCGCTGAAGGTCCCGCCCGCACCGCGCAGGAAGACCAGCCGCACATGCTCGGCGCCATGCAGGGTCTCGAAGGTCTCCGACAGGGCGGCGATCAGGGCCGCGTCAAAGGCGTTGCGCCGCTCGGGCCGGTTGATGGTGACGACGGCCACGCCCTCAACCGTGGCCTCCAGGCGCACCAGGGGCGAGGTGGCGTCGGTGTCGAGGCCTTCCACCAGGGGATCAACGATGGGATTGCTCATGATCTCAAAAGGCTCCGTCACATGCGGAAGACGCCAAAGCGCGTCTCCGGTACTGGCGCATTGAGCGCCGCAGATATCGAAAGGCCCAGCACATCTCGGGTCTGGGCGGGGTCGATGACGCCATCATCCCACAGGCGGGCGGTGGCGAAATAGGGGTCGCCTTCGGTCTCGTAGCGTTCCCGGACCGGGGCCTTGAACGCCGCTTCGTCTTCATCGGACCAGGCCTCGCCGCGGGCCTCCAGGCCGTCGCGGCGTATGGTGGCCAGGACGCTGGCGGCCTGCTCGCCGCCCATGACGCTGATCCGGCTGTTGGGCCAGGTCCAGAGGAAACGCGGGGAATAGGCCCGGCCGCACATGCCGTAATTGCCGGCCCCGAAGGAACCGCCAATCAGGACGGTGAACTTGGGGACCTCGGCGCAGGCCACCGCTGTGACCAGCTTGGCGCCGTCCTTGGCGATGCCGCCGGCCTCATAGCGGCCGCCGACCATGAAGCCGGAGATGTTCTGCAGGAAGACCAGCGGGATCTTCCGCTTACAGGCCAGTTCGATGAAATGGGCGCCCTTGAGCGCGCTTTCGGAAAACAGCACGCCGTTGTTGGCCAGGATGGCGACCGGATAGCCCCAGATCCGCGCAAAGCCGCAGACCAGGGTGGTCCCATAGAGCGCCTTGAACTCATCAAAGTCCGAGCCGTCGACAATGCGGGCGATGACCTCGCGCACATCGTAGGGGGCCCGCACGTCGCCCGGAATGATCCCGTAAAGCTCTTCGGCGTCGTAGGCCGGAGGCCGGGGCTCGGCCAAAGCCATCTCATGGGTCTTGGTGGTGTTCAGGTTGCCGACGATGGAGCGCACGATGACAAGCGCGTGCTCGTCGTTCTCGGCCACATGGTCCACGACGCCAGAGCGGCGGCCATGGGTGTCGGCGCCGCCCAGCTCCTCGGCGCTGATGACCTCGCCGGTGGCGGCCTTAACAAGGGGCGGACCGCCCAGGAAGATGGTGCCCTGCCCCCGGACGATCACCGTCTCGTCGGACATGGCCGGCACATAGGCGCCGCCGGCCGTGCAGGAGCCCATGACGCAGGCGATCTGGGCGACGCCCGCCGCGCTCATCTGGGCCTGATTGAAGAAGATGCGGCCGAAATGGTCGCGATCGGGAAACACCTCGGCCTGGTGCGGCAGGTTGGCGCCGCCGGAATCCACAAGATAAACGCAAGGCAGATGGTTCTGCAGGGCGATCTCCTGGGCCCGCAGATGCTTCTTCACGGTCATCGGGAAATAGGCGCCGCCCTTCACCGTGGCGTCGTTGGCGAGGATCATCACCTCGCGGCCCGCGACCTTGCCGACGCCGGCGATCAGGCCTGCGCCCGGCGCCTCGTCGTCATACAGGCCGTGGGCGGCCAGGGCGCCGATCTCCAGGAACGGCGCGCCGGGATCGAGCAGCCGCATGACCCGGTCCCGGGGCAGGAGCTTGCCGCGCGATTCGTGCCGCTCGCGCGACGCGGACGGTCCGCCCAGGGCGGCTTGCGCCAAATGCGCCCGAAGCTGGTCAACCAGGCCGCGATTTTGCTGAGCCTGGGTCTGAAATGCCTCGGAAGCGGGGTCGATGGAGGAAGTTAGCCTCGTCATATGCATGGCATAGCCCCGCACGCCGTCCCGCGCTAGGCTCCCCGACTGTGGCACGGCTGCCGGACCTTCCCAGTGATTCCGCTCTGGCCCAACTGTTCTTCAATGAACAGGTGGAGGGCGACGCCACGTGGTTTTCGCTGCCCGGCGGCGGGGTGCTGTTCGAGCCCGGCGAGGCCGCCGACCAACTCTACTTCCTGCGGGCCGGTCGCCTAGGCGCTTTCCGCCGCGACGAGGGTCAGGAGCCTGAATTCCTCGGCGTGATCCGGCCAGGCGAGCCGGCGGGTGAGATGTCGCTCCTGTCGGGCACGCCGCACACCGCCCGGGTGGTCGCCCTGCGCGACTCCGAGGTCTTCGCCCTGCCCCGCGACCTGTTCCTGGAGGCCGCCGAGGAAGACCCGGGGGTGATGCTGGAGCTGGCCCAGCTCATCGTCCGGCGCAGCCGCCGGCAGACCCATCGCACCGCCGGCGCCGAGCCGTCAGTCTATGGCTTCGTCACGGTGGGAGAACCGGTCGCCGTCCGCCCGGTGGTGGACCGCATCGCCCGCCACATCATGCGCCAGGGCTATAGCGTCACCGTCGTTGGCGCCGAGGCCGCCGTGGCGCCGACCGAGTGGTATTCCGAGGTCGAGCGGACCCACGACTTCGTCCTCTATGCCGCCGAGGGCCAGGACCTGGGCTGGCGGGCGGTTGTGGCCCGGCAGGTGGACCGCCTGTTCCGTATCGGCAAGGCCGCCGCCCAGCCGCCGACCAACATCATTCTGCATCCCGCCCAGCCCCTGCAGGCCCACCAGCTGGTGGACCTGATCCTGCTGCATCCCCGGGAAAGCCCCGCGCCCCGCACCTCGGAGGCCTGGGTCAAGGCCGCCCAGCCGGCCCGGCTGTTCCACATGCGACGGGACGACGAGGCCGACGCCGCGCGGCTGGCCCGGGTGTTGACCGGCCAGTCGGTAGGGCTGGTGCTGTCGGGGGGCGGCGCACGGGCCTACGCCCATGTGGGCGCGATCCGGGTGCTTCGAGAACGGGGCGTGCCCATCGACTTCATCGGCGGCGCCTCCATGGGCGCCATCGTCGCGGCGGGCCTGGGTATGGGCTGGTCTGACGAGGAAGCGGACCGGCGCATCCGCGACGCCTTCGTCGCCTCCAGCCCCCTGGACGACATCGCCTTCCCCCTGGTGGCCATGACCCGCGGGGAGAAGGTGCGGGCGCGGCTCTATGAGCATTTCGGCGACACCAGCATTTCGGACCTGTGGCTGCCCTTCTTCGCCGTCTCCTCGAACCTGACCACCGGCGCCTATCAGATTCACCGCAGCGGCCGGCTGGTGGACGCCCTGCGGGCCACCATCGCCCTGCCCGGCGTCATGCCACCGGCCACGCAGGGCGATGATGTGCTGGTGGACGGGGCGGTGCTGAACAACTTCCCCGCCGATGTGATGAGCGCCCTGCACCTGGGGCCGGTGGTCGGCGTCGACGTCACCCGGGGCCGCAGCATCACCGCCCGGGATGTGGCGCGGCCCTCTTCTGTCTTTCGGTGGATCCTGTCCGGCGCCTGGCGCCAGGGGCCGCCGATCGTCTCCCTGCTAATGCGTGCGGCCACCGTGCCCACGGGCCGCGACCTGCGGGCCGCCCGGGAAAGCGTCGACCTGCTGGTCACCCCAGACATGACCGGCGTGGAGATCCGCAACTGGGAGGCCTACGACCCGGCCGTGACCGCCGGCTATCACGCCATGGGCGAGGCGCTGGATCGCCTGACCACCCCAGTGACGGAGATGCGGCGGCGCAAGGCGCTCAGCGAAGGCGGCGGCAAGGGCTGGCGTTGAAACGCCGCAGCGATCACGCAGAGTTGGGGTTTGCCAAACCCGGAATCGCGTCCCATATTCGTTGTGGTGTTCAACAACTGAAAGGAGGTGATCCAGTGTCTCATTGTCATTCGTCGCAGTCGGTGACCGTAGCCTGGGCCTCCCACGAGGTTCGCGCTTAAGCGCTGCTAAGGTTGCGGGCCGCCGCACTTGCGGTCCGACAATGGAAGGGCCGGCCCCGACAATGGGCCGGCCCTTTTTTGTGGTCGGTTTCGAGGGATGAGTTGGGCGATGATCTTGCCCAGGCCAGGCCTCTTCTAGTTGCGGCGGTCTGTGGTGGCCGCACCGGCGACGCCGCCGATAGCTGCGCCCGCCGCAGCGCCCGACAGGTCGCCGCTGACAGCGCCGCCGACAGCCGCCCCGCCCAGGGCGCCGGTCGCCGCCCGCTCCGTCACAGTGGCGCCGCAGGCCGCAAGGGCCAGGGCGGAAAAGGCGATGGGGATCGCGATCAGGGTCTTGCGCATAGGGGACTCCTCTGGGTTTCCCTGAGAGGAAGGCGCCGGCCCCGCCGAGGGTTCCGCCCCTAGAAGGTCAGACAGACCGGAGCGGTCAGTTGCAGGACGGCCTCCTGCAAGAACCGATCGCGATAGGCGGCGCGGATCTCCGAGAGGGCTGAGCGCTCAATCGTACCGGCCTGGACGAGGACCACCACCTTGGCCGCCTCCGTCATGACCTGACCCTGGCTCGCCCATCGCCCTTCAGCGTCAAGGATGGTCATACCGGAAGGGAAGCGCGGCGAGATCTCGCGAGCCACGAAGTCCTGGAAGGCCGCCTCGTCGACGCCGAGGGTGGGGCCAATATTGCGGCCAAAGAACAGCTGAGCGCTCTCGCCGGCGCGCTCGCCGGGCCCGCAGGTCGGGACGCTGGCGCACCCGACCAGGGAGAGGGCGGCCAACAGGGCGACCGCAAACCCCCTCACCCGCCGATCAGCTCCCGGCCGATCAGGAAACGGCGGATCTCGTTGGTGCCGGCGCCGATGTCATAGAGCTTGGCGTCCCGAAGCAGCCGCTCCACCGGATAGTCCTTGGTGTAGCCTGCGCCGCCCAAGGCCTGGATAGCTTCCAGGGCGCATTTCACGGCGTTTTCGGAGGCCATCAGGATGGCGCCGGCCGCGTCGAACCGGGTGGTGAGGCCCGCATCGCAGGCCTTGGCCACCGCATAGACATAGGCACGGGCCGAATTCAGGGCGACATACATGTCGGCGACCTTGGCCTGCATCAGCTGGAAAGAGCCGATCGGCGCGCCGAACTGTTTGCGCTCACGCACATAGGGCAGCACGGCGTCCAGGCAGGCCTGCATGATGCCCAGCGGACCGCCGGCCAGGACGGCGCGCTCATAGTCGAGGCCGCTCATCAGGACGCCGACGCCGCCGTTCAGGGGGCCGAGCACATTTTCCTGCGGGACCTCGCAGTCCTCGAACACCAGCTCGCCGGTGTCGGAGCCGCGCATGCCCAGCTTGTCCAGCTTCTGGGCGCAGCTGAAGCCCTTGAAGTCCTTCTCGATCAGGAAGGCGGTGATCGCCCGGCCGGTCGCCTCGGGGTCGGTCTTGGCGTAGACCACCAGGACATCGGCGTGCGGCGCGTTGGTGATCCAGAACTTGGTTCCGTTCAGGACGTAGCGATCCCCGCGGACCTCGGCCCGCAGGCGCATGGAGACCACGTCGGAGCCCGAGCCAGCTTCGCTCATGGCCAGAGCGCCCACGTGCTCGCCGCTGATCAGCCGGGGCAGATAGCGCTGCTTCTGCTCTTCGGAGCCCCAGCGGCGGATCTGATTCACGCAGAGGTTGGAGTGCGCGCCGTAGGACAGGCCCACCGAGGCTGAGGCCCGGCTGACCTCCTCCATGGCCACCACATGTTCGAGATAGCCGAGGCCGAGACCGCCATAGGCCTCCTCAACAGTGATCCCATGCAGGCCAAGGGCGCCCATCTGGGGCCAGAGGTCGCGGGGGAAGGTGTTGGAGGCGTCGATCTCGGCCGCCCGGGGCGCGATCTTGTCGGCGGAGAACCGCGCGGTGGTCTCACGGATGGCGTCGGCGGACTCGCCGAGGCCGAATTCGAGCGATGGGCCAGTCTGGAGGGTCATGACTTAGGGCTAGCACGGCCCGTGACGGGCCGCGAGAGGAACAGCCCCCAAACCGACGCTTCGTCAGCAGGTCATGCCTCGCCAATGGCCGCGACGCCGTCAGTTAAACCCTTCGTCCTGCTCTTCCGGATCGTCTTCACCGCCCAGGCGCTGCAGCACCAGATAGGCGGCCACCCCGAAAAAGGCCACGCCAGCGATGCCAGCGATCCAGCCGACGGTCAGCGGGCTGATCAGTCCCCCTTCGGTGACGCGGGCGTTGAACGCCCAGAAGAGACCGCCGGCGAACAGGGCGAGCCCCGCGCCAGCCAGGGTCAGCAGGGCGCCGAAGTCGCCGCGATTGATCGCCCGGGGCACGGGCTCGAAGGTCATCAGAGACGGTTCGGCCACGGTGTCATCAATGAGCAGCCGCGGCCGAGTGTCCTCGACGGTTTCGGCTTCCGGCGGGGCGGCGGGCGCCTCAAGCGGATCATTGGCCGCCAGGATCGGCGGAACGACCCGGTTCGGGGGCTCGCTCGGCGCGGCCGTCGGCTGAGCCTCCCGGGTCTCCAGTTCGGACTCTTCGGGCGGCGTCAGGACGAAGGCGCGCTCGGCGCCGCCGCTGACCAGGCCAAGGCCACCGCCCCAACCCGCCGCCGAGGCCGCGCGGGGGGCCTGCGGGTCGGGCTCCGGGGGCGCGATCTCGGCGCTTTCCGGGGGTGCGGGTAGATCGTCCGTCAGGGAGACCGGACTCGCCTCGTCCTGGCTCACAGCCTCAGGCTCCGGCGCGACGTCAGGCTCAGACGAGGCGGTCTGCTCGGACTCCGGCTCGGCCTCCGTCTCTGGCTGAGCTTGGTCCGAGGACGGCTCGTCCTTGAAGATGGCGGCCAGGCGATAGCTGACCGCCGCCGCGGCGGCCTGGGCGGGGCTCGGGCTCGAGGCTTCCTCCTCCGGCGGCGCAGGGCGCAGGGTGGCGGCGGTCGGGTCGCGTTCGGCGACGGCGTTCAGTCCGTCCAGGGCCGCACGCACGGCCAACGGGGTCTCCCGCGGGACAACGCCGGCGATATCGGCGTCCACATTGGGCCGCAGGATCGGCGACGGCGCCGGCACCCAGCCGTCCATGGGCGTCAGGAACAGGGTCTTTTCGGCCGCGCGGCGACGCACCAGGGCGTCGATGACGATCCGCTCGCCCTCGAAATCGGCCTTGCGCCACAGCTCCATGGCGCAGGCCGCCTGCAGCAGCTGGCCCTCATTGATCCGCCGCAGGACCGAGGAGCGCCGGAAGTTGTCCAGGCCGATATTGAAGGCGAAGCAGCACAGGGCGTCGAACTGGTTCTGCGTCAGCGGCGCATAGGTGATCTCGTTCACCAGATGCGCCACGGCGATCAGGTCGTAGAGCAGCAGGGCCTCGGCGTCCCGTTCAGAGACTTCCGCCCCCTCCCGCGCCGTCAGGGTATGGCCATAGCCAATCGTCCATCGGCCGTCAGCCAGCCGTGCGGCCTTGGCGCGGTAGCCTTCGAAGCGCTTGATCAGGTCGATCGCAGCGCGGGAGATCTGGTGACGCGGTTTCATGGCCGTCCTGATCCATGTTGAGACACAAACACGGGGTCCAGGCCTCAGGCCGCAAGATAGGGGCCGCTTACAACAGGATCAGGGCGGCGATCCCCAGGAAGGCGAAAAATCCTGTGAAGTCGGTGACGAAGGTCACAAAGACGGCAGACGACACCGCCGGGTCGCGGCCCATGCGCTCCAGGGCCAGGGGCACCAGGGCGCCGGCGACGGCGGCGACGAACATGTTGATGATGATCGCCGCGCCAAAGGCCGCGCAGAGCCGCAGGTCGCCGAACACCAGATAGATGGCCACGCCGGTGACCACCGCCAGCACCCCGCCATTGACCAGACCCACCAGCATCTCGCGGCTGACGGTGCGCACGGCGTTCACCGCCGAGAGCTCCCGGCTGGCCAGGGCCCGGACAGCGACGGTCAGGGTCTGGGTGGCGCCATTGCCCCCCAGGGAGGCGACGATGGGCATCAGGACGGCCAGGGTGACCACCTGGGCGATCTGGGCCTCGAAGGCCTGAATGACGCTGACGGCCAGGGCCGCGGTCAGGGTGTTGAGCAGCAGCCAGGGCAGGCGCGAGGCGACCATGTCCCAGACCCCGCCATGGCGGCCGCTGTCGGAGACGCCGGCCAGGGCCAGGATGTCCTCCCGGCTCTCCTCATGGATGACGCCGACAATGTCATCGACGGTGATCTGGCCCACCAGGCGGCCGCCGGGCTCCACGACGGGGGCGGAAATCAGGTGGTACTTGTCGAAGATGTAGGCCACCTCTTCCTGGTCCATATCGACCGGGATTTCGGAGAGGGACTCCATGATCTGGGCGAGCGGCACGTCGCGACGGGCGCGCAGCAGGGTGCTGATCGGCACCGCGCCCACCGGCTTGTAGGCCGGGTCGACGACATAGACGTCGAAGAACAGCTCGGGCAGGTCGTCGGCTTCCCGCCGAAAATGGTCGATGGCCTGACCGACGGTCCAGAACTGCGGGGCGGCGACCACCTCGCGCTGCATCAGGCGCCCGGCGGTCTCTTCGCCATAGGAGAGCGCGCTCTCGATGGCCGCGCGGTCCCCTTCCGGCAGGGCGGCAAGGACCTCGGCGCGCTTGTGGACCTCCAGGTCCTCGACCACGTCGGCGGCGTCATCGGAGTCCAGCTCGCCCAGCGCCCGGGCCAGGACCTCGGGCGAGACCGCCTCAAGAATTTCCTCGCGGATTTCGTAGTCGAGTTCGGACAGGATCTCGGCCAGGGCCTCGGGATCCAGATGCGGCAGGATTTCCTTGCGGTCGTCGGCCGCGAGAAAGCCGATCAGGTCGGCGACGTCGGCCGGATGCAGGGCGCTCAGCAGCTCCCGCAGGCGATCGGAATCGCCGCGATCGGCCGCGTCCACCACCATGGAGACGAACTGCGGGTTAAGCGCATAGTCCTCGCCCAGGGCGAGGTCTTCCAGGTCTTCTTCGCGGTCGATCTCGATATCGGCGGCAGGGTCGGCCCGTTCTCGGCTCATCTGGCCCTCCCCCGTCCTGCTATCGCAATCTACCGCTTCTGCTGTTCCTGGTTCACTGGTGCGGTCGAGAAGACTCGAACTTCCACGGGTTGCCCCACAGCGACCTCAACGCTGCGCGTCTACCAATTCCGCCACGACCGCTCGTGGTGAGCCGCGGGGCGTAGCAAACCGCCGCTGCTTTGTGAAGGAGAGTTTTGCGCCCTCAGCTTCCGCCGGCCATGTAGTCGAACACATTGGCCTCGCGGGTGACCGCGATGGCGATCTTGTCGTCGCTGATCTGGATCTCGCCCCGGGCCACAGGATGGTTGTTGGCCAGGATCCAGACCTCTTCATTGACGGTGGCGTCGAGGGGAATCACCGCCCCGCGGCCCATCCGCAGCAGTTGCTGCATCGGCAGGGAGGCGCGGCCGAGCACGACCGAGATCTCCACATTGACCGCCTGAACCTGATTGGACAAACCACCACCCCTGAGCGCCGCCGCGTCTGCGACTTTGCAGCCGACGGCGTGAGGCCCCACATTGACCCCACCATGCTTGACCACGCGTTAAATCCCGGACCCCTGCAGACAAAGTTCCAGCGTCAAGACGGCGCACCGGCCGGCTGGGCGGTCTCCCGCGGGCTAGTGGACTATGAGGCGGCTGTTCAGGCGATGGAGGCCCGCGCCGCAGCCATCGCCGAAGGCCAGGCCGGGGAGCTCGTCTGGCTGCTGGAGCATCCGCCGCTTTACACCGCCGGCGTCTCGGCCAAGCCCGCCGATCTGCTGACGCCGGAGCGCTTCCCCGTGTTCCAGAGCGGGCGGGGCGGACAGTTCACCTATCATGGGCCAGGCCAGCGAGTGGCCTATGTGATGCTCGACCTCACCGCCCGGCGCCGGGACGTGCGCGCCTTCGTCGCCGCCCTGGAAACCTGGGTCATCGAGGCGTTGGGGAGGTTCAATGTAGAGGGCGCCGTCCGCCCCGGGCGCGTGGGCGTCTGGGTGGAACGCCGGACCCCCGGGGTTCCACCGCAGGAGGACAAGATCGCCGCCATCGGCGTCAAACTGCGCCGGTGGGTGTCATTTCATGGGATCGCGCTGAATGTGGAGCCCGACCTCAGCCACTTCTCGGGCATCGTGCCCTGCGGGGTCACCGAGCATGGGGTCACCAGCCTCATCGATCTGGGCCTGCCCGTAAGCATGGATGAAGCCGACGCAGCTCTCCGCGCCGGCTTCGAATCCGTATTCGGGGCGACGGCGGAGGTCGAGCCTCCGCCCCTGCCCTGAGCGCCAGGCTAGGCCGTGGCGCCGTAGTAGCCGGCCACCTCAGCGCGCCAGCCATAGTCATCGGTGTTGAACCGCGACTTGTCGTAGCCGGGGGCGCCTTCGAGGGTTTCCTTTTCAAGGGAGACGACGAAGCCGTCCTGATCGGTGTCGTAGGTCAGGACCGACCAGGGCAGCGGATAGTGCTTCTCGCCCATGCCCAGCAGGCCGCCAAAGGCCATGGTGGCGTATTCGGCCTGGCCGGAGCGCTTGTCGATGAAGATGTTCTCCACCGTGCCCAGCTTCTCCCCCTTGGGGTTATAGACGCTGACGCCTTCGACCTTGTCGGCGGCGATCAGGCGCATGTCGGTGCGGTCGGCGGGATCGTTTGCCATGTCAGGCTCCTCTCGTGGTGGACTGCCTCAAGGGAACCCTCCAGAGTCGCCTCTGTTCCGACGGCCACGCTCGCGGTCTGAAATCAGGCGAACTCGGCCAGCACCTCGTCGGCGGCCACCGAGTCGCCGGCCTTGGGGCCGACCATTTTCACCGTCCCATCCCGCTCAGCGCGGATGATGTTCTGCATCTTCATGGCCTCGATGATGGCCACCACCTCGCCCGCCTTGACCTCCTGACCCTCGACCACGCTGAGGCTGACCACCAGGCCCGGCATGGGCGAGAGCACCAGCTTGGCGGTGTCGGCGGCCACCTTGGGGGGAATGCGCTTGTGCAGCAGGGCCGAGACGGGCGTCAGCACCAGGACCCGGGCCTCGGCCGCCCGGTGCCGGATGACAAAGCCCTCGGCCGCCGGTCGCACCTGGACGCTGAACCGGGCGCCATCGAGCGTGGCGGCGAAGACCGGCTGGCCCGGACGCCAGTCGACGTCCGAGAGCACGAGACGTCGGCTCGCCTCGGTCAGCTCCACGCTCACAGTGTCGCGATCCTGGCTGAGACGCACCGGATGGTCGACGCCCCCCAGATTGACCACCCAGTCGTCACGGCCCCGGCCGGGCCAGGCCCGCTCGCTCATCACTTGATGCATGGCGCAGGCCGCGGCGATCTGGATGTCGGTCTGACGTGGCGTCGGCTCGGTTCCCTGGAAACCCTCGGGGAACTCGTCCTTGATGTAGCTGGTCGACAGCTGGCCCGAGCGGAACCGGTCCTCGTCCATCACCGCCACCAGGAAGGGGATATTGTGGCCCAGGCCCTCGATGTGGAAGGTCTCCAGGGCCTCGCCCATGGCGTCGATGGCGGCCAGCCGGGTCGGCGCCCAGGTAGACAGCTTGGAGATCATCGGGTCGTAGAACATCGAGATCTCGTCGCCCTCGCGGACGCCGGCGTCATTGCGTACGGTGAGGCCGTGGGCCTCCCGCTCCTGCGGCGGGCGGTAGCGCACCAGCCGGCCGATGGAAGGCAGGAAGGCGCGATAGGGATCCTCGGCATAGATGCGGCTCTCGATGGCCCAGCCGTTGATCTTCAGATCGTCCTGCGTGAAGGCGAGCGGCTCGCCGGCGGCCGACCGGATCATCTGCTCCACCAGATCGACGCCGGTGATCAGCTCGGTGACCGGATGCTCCACCTGCAGGCGGGTGTTCATCTCCAGGAAGAAGAAGCTGCGGTCCTGGCCGGCGACGAACTCGACGGTGCCAGCGCTGTCGTAACCGACCGCCTTGGCCAGCGCGATGGCCTGATCGCCCATGGCCTTGCGGGTGGCCTCGTCCAGCAACGGACTGGGCGCCTCCTCGATGACCTTCTGGTTACGCCGCTGGATCGAGCATTCCCGCTCGAACAGGTGAACCACGTGGCCGTGCTTGTCGCCCAGCACCTGGATCTCAATGTGGCGCGGGCTCTCGATGAACTTCTCTATGAAGATCCGGTCGTCGCCAAAGCTGGACTTGGCCTCCGCCTGCACGGCGGGGAAGCCCTCCTCCACGTCCTGGCGACTCCAGGCCACGCGGATGCCCTTGCCCCCGCCCCCGGCCGAGGCCTTGATCATCACCGGATAGCCGATCTCCTCGGCGATCTGGACGGCGTGGGCAGTGTCGGAAATCTCGCCCACATGGCCCGGCACTGTGGAGACGCCGGCCCGGCCGGCGGCCTTCTTGCTCTCGATCTTGTCGCCCATGGCCGCGATGGCCTCGGGGTTCGGACCGATGAAGACAATGCCTTCCTCGGCCAGCCGCCGGGCGAAGCCGGCGTTTTCAGACAAGAAGCCAAAGCCCGGATGGACGGCCTCTGCACCCGTCTCGCGGCAGGCGGCGACGATCTTGTCAGCCACCAGATAGCTCTCAGACGCCGGCGCAGGCCCAATGAACACCGCCTCGTCGGCCATCTCCACGGCCATGGAATCGGCGTCGGCCTCGGAATAGACCACCACCGTGGCGATCCCCATCCGGCGGCAGGTCTTGATGATGCGAACAGCGATTTCGCCGCGATTGGCGATCAGGATCTTGGAAAACATGCTCACCGAACTCAACGCAGCTTCACCGCCGTACCCGAGGCGCTGACCATCAGCATCCCGTTCTCAACGCCCAGGGTCTCGTAGTCGAGGTCGACGCCGACCACCGCGTCGGCGCCCAGGCTGCGGGCCTCGTCGCACATCTCCTTGAGCGCGATGTCGCGGGCCTCGCGAAGGGCCTTTTCATAGCCGCCGGCCCGGCCGCCGATGATGTTGGTGATGCCGGCGAAGAAGTCCCGGAAGATGTGGGCGCCGATGATGGCCTCTCCGGTGACGACGCCCAGGGTCTGGGCGGTCTCGCGCTCGGCGAGGCTGGGGGTGGTGGCGGTGATCATTCCTGGGCTCTCCGACATCGCCCCCATTTGTCAGGGGGTCCTTCCGATCCGTCGGGGGCGACCTTAGATTGGCTCACATGACCAAGCCAGCCGAGTCCCCCGCGACGCCCTTCGATCTGACGCCCCCCGACCTTGCGGAACGCAAGACCCTGGAAGCCGACCTGACGCTGGAAGAGGCCGATGTCCTCCTTCGCCACGGCACCGAGGCCCCCTTCTGCGGCGGCCTGCTCGATAACAAGGAGGACGGCGTCTATTGCTGCCGCCTCTGCGGCCTGCCCCTGTTCCGGGCGCACACCAAGTTCGAGAGCGGCACCGGCTGGCCGAGCTTTTTCGCCCCGATGAACGAGGCTCACGTGATCGGCGTGCGGGATGTCAGCTATGGCATGGTCCGGGTCGAAACCCGCTGCGCCCGGTGCGACAGCCACCAGGGTCACGTCTTCCCCGACGGCCCGCCGCCTACCGGCCTGCGCTACTGCATCAATTCGGTGTCCCTGGAATTCGTGCCCGACGGCGAGCCCCTGCGCGATCCCCTGGGCCGGGGCGACAACGCCCAGACGGGCGCACGCTAAGCGGATTCAAGGATGGCCAGCATGGCCCGGGCCGTGGCCGGGTCCGTGCCGTCCTGGGTGTGCCAGGCGGCAGACAGGCCCGCATGGGCGTGGGCCCAGGCCCTCAGGCGGGCCGGCTCCAGATCGGCCGTGCGTGCAATCTGCGCCAGGCGTGCGGCGAAGCGGTCTGGGGTGACAGAGGCGAGGTCGGGATTGGGGAAGATGTTGGCGTAATCATAGGCCCGCTCCCCCACCAGCCCCCAGGGATCGATGGCCAGCCAGCCGTCAGCGCCAAAATCCAGCACGTTGGCGTGGTGAATATCCCCGTGCAGGAGCACTGGATCGCGCGGGGACTCCAGCAGGGTCGTCGCGATGTCGCGCGCCCGGGACAGGGTCGGGTCATCTGCTTGGATGAGGGCGTCGAACAGCTTTCCCAGGGGCGGCGCCGTCGGCGGGGCTGAGCCACGCGGCGCGTGCAGCCTGGCCACCACCTGGCAGAGGATCGCAGTGGCCGCCTCGTCCCGTCCGGCCTGAACCATCGGGACCAACGTACCGCCCGCCGCGCGTCGCATCAGCAGCGCCTCATCCTGGAACGCTAGCACCGGGGCTGCGCCCTGCCCGTCCCACCAGGCCATGATGCTGGCGCCCCGCCGCTCGTCGGCGCTGTGGGCCAACTTCAGCATGGCGGGCTGGTCCCCGGCGCGGACCGGCAGCAGGCGCGAGCGGGTGACGGGCATGGACATGACATCGCCCTCCGGAACGAGGGTCCAGAGGGCGAGCCAGGGTTCGAAATCGCTCAGATCAGCGCCCATGCGGCCAGCCTAGGCTGGCGGCGGCGCCGGGCGCAATCGCGGCCTACTCCTCGCCGTCGGTGACCTTGGCGAGGGTGGAATTGGACGCCATGCGCGGCGGTTGACCGGTGGCGGAGGCCTGGTCGACGCGAGCCTGCACCCGCAGGTTATTCTGCACGTGCTTCACGCCGTGAATGTCCTCGATGCAATGCTCGGCCCGGTGCTTGGCGCGGCGGTCGTCCACCGTCCCGTTCAAGGTCACTTCGCCATCCTTCACCTGCACCTGGATTTCCGAGGCGTCGAGCCACGGGTCGTCGGTCAGATGATGATGGACGTCGTCGCTGATGCGGTCGTCAGGCCGGACATAGCCCTTGGGACCGCGGCCGCGATGGCTGCGGGCATGGTCCCGGTCGCGGCGGCGCTCGGCGTCTTCGTCGCCGAACCACGAGGCGACCTCATCGCTGGTGCGATCCCAGAAGCCGCGGTCCTCGCCCCGGTCGATGCGCCGTTCATGACCGCCATAGGCCCGGGCGTAGGCGTCCCGGGTGGAGGCCCGCTGGGGCGCGGCCGGACCACCGAAGCCGCCGCTCTCCATCGCGTAACCTTCCTGTCCGAAATGACCTTCGCCATAGATCCGGTCACGTTCGTAGGCGCGGGAGTCGTCGCGAACCTGAAGGCGGCCATCGTCCTGGCGGCCATACTGGGCGCCGGTCTCACGATCGCCGAACACCGGGCCGCGGCCGCCCTGGCGAGGCGCGAAGCTGCGGCCCTCGTCGTCGCGTTGCCCGGAACCCGAAGAGCGGCGGTCCTGGTCGCCGCGCATCGCACGAATTCGGTCGTATTCCTGGTCTTCAGTCCACCTGTCGGCCATGGCTGGATCTCCCGTTGTTGATTGAGTGCGCGCCGCGCGCGCTGTCCCAAGACAACAGGTTCAAGCCGACCTTGTTCCGAGACGCCGCCGGTCGGCGGCCGCCTCAGAGCGGGATATTGTCGTGCTTCTTCCAGGGGTTGGACAGGGTTTTGCCCTTCAAAGATCGCAGGCCCCGGACGATCCTGCGCCGGGTCCCGTGGGGCATGATGACGTCATCGATATAGCCGCGGGCTGCGGCCACAAACGGGTTGGCGAACCGCTCCTTGTACTCCGCCTCCCGGGCCACCAGCTCCTCGGCCGTCTGGTTGCGGAAGATGATTTCCACGGCGCCCTTGGAGCCCATGACGGCGATCTCGGCCGTGGGCCAGGCGTAGTTGAGATCGCCGCGGATATGCTTGGAGCTCATCACGTCATAGGCGCCGCCATAGGCCTTGCGGGTGATGATGGTGATCTTGGGCACCGTGGCCTCGGCATAGGCGAACAATAGCTTGGCGCCGTGGCGGATCAGGCCGCCCTGCTCCTGCCGGGTGCCTGGCATGAAGCCCGGCACGTCGACAAAGGTCACCAGCGGGATTTCGAAGGCGTCGCAGAAGCGCACGAAGCGGGCGGCCTTGCGGCTGGCGTCGATGTCCAGCACCCCAGCCAGCACCTGCGGCTGGTTGGCGACGACGCCCACCGGCTGGCCATCCATGCGGGCGAAGCCGCAGATGATGTTCTTGGCGAAGTCCGGGGAAATCTCGAAGAAGTCGGCCTCGTCCACGACCTTCAGGATCAGCTCCTTCATGTCGTAGGGCTTGTTGGGATTGGCCGGGACCAGGGTGTCGAGGCTGGGCTCCTCCCGCTCGGCCTCGTCGAAGCTCACCCGCACGGGCGGGCGTTCGCGGTTGGAGGTGGGCAGGAAGTCCACCAGACGGCGCACCTGGGTCATGGCCTCCAGGTCGTTCTCGAAGGCGCCGTCGGCGACGCCGGACTTCATGGCGTGGACGCGGTAGCCGCCCAGGTCCTCGTGGCTGACATCCTCGTGGGTGACCGTCTTCACCACGTCAGGGCCGGTCACGTACATGTAGCTCGTGTCCTTCACCATGAAGATGAAGTCCATGATCGCCGGCGAATAGACGTCGCCCCCGGCGCATGGGCCCATGATCACGGCGATCTGCGGAATGACGCCCGAGGCCAGGGTGTTCTCCAGGAAGATGTCGGCATAGCCGGCCAGCGAATCCACGCCCTCCTGGATGCGGGCCCCGCCGGCGTCGAACAGGCCGATGATCGGCGCGCCCATCTTCAGGGCCTGGCGCTGAACCTTGAGGATCTTTTGCGCATGCGCGCTGGAAAGAGATCCGCCGAAGACCGTGAAATCCTTGGAGAAGACGAAGACGGTGCGGCCGTTGATCGTGCCCCAGCCGGTCACTACGCCGTCGCCGGGCACCTTCTGATCGGCCATGCCGAAGTCGGTGGCGCGATGCTCGACGAACATGTCGAACTCCTCGAAGGAGCCCTCGTCCAGCAGCAGGTCGACCCGTTCCCGGGCGGTCAGCTTGCCCTTGGCGTGCTGGGCTTCGATCCGGCGGGCGCCGCCGCCCTGGCGGGCGGTTTCCCGCATGGTTTCGAGCTGCTTGAGGATCTGCTTCACGCTGCGTCCCGTCCCTGAAGACCACTGTAGGGCTCAGGCGTAATGGGCGCCGCGAGACCGCGCAAGTTCACGCGGCGTCAGCAGAATTGGCCCTTACGCCGCGTCCAGGGCGCGGAACCAGGCCTCAAGCATGGCCGACTCCACCGACAGGCGCGCCACCCGCTCAGCGGCCTCCTCATCGATCCCCCAGGCCTCTTCCTGGAAGATCTCGTCCAGGCGCGAGAGCGTCAGGGCCTGGGCGCCGTCCAGCCAGCCCCGTTGCAGGGCCAGCGCCAGGACGCCGGATCCGTATAGGGAGGCGCCGAAGGCGACGCCGGCCAGACGGAAATCGTCGAGGGCGGCGGCCAGGTCGCGGACCTTGCCCAGGGTCTCCTCCGGCTGGGGTCTATGAATGATGCCGGCGGCGCGGACGAAGCGGAGGCCAAGTTCGCCCTCGGCCCGCTGCAGCACCGGCTCCCATTGGGCGGTCTGGCGCGCCACCAGGGCCTCAGGCTCTTCGGCGAAATAGCAGAGCAGGTCAGAGCTGGCGTAATCGGCCACCGACTGGGCGGTGGCTGCGCGGGCCTGCGAGATGGAGTCGATGGCGGTGTTGGCCAGCCGGGTGGCGTGCATGCCGGCCACGTCCAGGATCTCGCCCTGGGACTCCCATTCCCGGGCGACCAGGTCGGCCAGGGCCCGGGTCGGGGTGATCAGCCGGCCGCCCCTCGGCCCACGGACCTGACGCTCATCCAGCAGGACGGCATGGCCGCCATCGGCCTCTGCGACAGACACGGTCTTGTAGAATCGACGCGGCCGGTCGGAGGCCTCTTGAAATCCACGTCTCAAATTCGACTCCATTGGGTACGACGGAGATGGGGCGGATAATCGTGGAATGGGGGATCGCCCCACCGCGCGCAAGGAGGCGCCTTATGGCCCTGCCAGACCGTGATCTCCAGGCCGCAATCGCCGCGACCCGGTTTGGCCTGGGCGCAAGACCCGGCGAAATCAAGGCTGTGCGGTCTGATCCGCAAGGCTTCCTGCTGGCCCAGACCGCGCCAAGGGGCGTTCCAAATCCGCTTCGCGCCCTACCCCGGGACCGTGTTGAGGCCCTGCAGGAATTTCGGCAGGCTCAGTCGGCCTTCCAACAGGCCAACCAGCAGCAGGACCGCAAGGCCCGCGATCTGCGCCCGGAACTCAACGCCCGGCGGGCCGCCCTGCGCGACCAGATCGCCAGCGACGTCCTGCAGCGGGCCGCTCTGGGCGCGACCACCGAGCAGGGGTTCGCCGAGCGCTGGGCCCTCTTCTGGGCCAACCATTTCAGCGTCGGGGCCGGAAACTTTGTGCGCACGGCCACCATCGGCCCCTATGAGACCGCCGCCATCCGCCCGCATGTGTTTGGCCGGTTCGCCGACCTGCTGGTCGCCGCCGAGACCCATCCGGCCATGCTGCTCTATCTGGATCAGAACGCATCGGTGGGACCCGACAGTCCGCTGGCCCAGCGCACGGCCCGGCGGCCGGACGCCAAGCGCCAGCTTGGCCTCAACGAGAACCTGGCGCGGGAGATTCTCGAGTTGCACACGGTCGGGGTGGACGGGGGCTATACCCAGGCCGACGTCACCGAGTTCGCCCGGGCGCTCACAGGCCTGAGCTTCCGTGGCTTCAACGCCCCGGCCGAAAAGGCGGGAGAGACCTATTTTCGCGAGATCGCCCATCAGCCGGGGCCACGGTCGGTGATGGGCGTCGCCTATGAGGTGGAGGGCGAGGCCCAGGCCCTGGCCATCCTGAACGACCTGGCCGCGCGACCGCAGACCGCCCGGTTCATCTCCCGCAAGATCGCCCGTCACTTTGTGGCCGATGATCCGCCAGCAGCCCTGGTGGCGCGCCTGGAGGCCGTTTGGCGCGACACCGACGGAGCTCTGGACCAGGTGGCCGCGGCCCTGATCGCCGCCCCTGAGGCCTGGGCGCCCGCGCCGGCCAAATTCAAGACGCCCTACGAGTTCATGATCTCAAGCTGGCGGGCGGTGAACGCTGCGCCCAGAAAGCCCGCCGATCTCGCCATGCTGACCGCGATGGGCCACCGCCCCTTCTATGCTCCCTCTCCGGAGGGTTGGCCCGACGAGGCGGCCGCCTGGGCGACGCCGGATGGGATCATCAAGCGGCTGGTCTGGACGCAGGACTTCGCCCCGCAAGTCATCGGGACCGCCGATCCTTCAGAGGTCGCAGCCCAGGCCCTCGGCGCCCGCCTTTCGCCGGCCACAGCCAGGGCTGTGGCCCGGGCGGAGTCCCGCGGCGAAGGCCTGGCCCTTCTGCTCATGAGCCCGGAGTTTCAGCGCCGATGACCTCCTTCAGCCCTGTCCTTGCTCCGCCATCCCTGTCCCGACGCCGCCTGCTGGCCGCTGGCGCTGGCCTTGGCCTGCAGATGTGGGGCTCCCGCGTCCTGGCGGCCTCGAGCCGCCGGAAGTTCGTGCTGGTCATCCTGCGCGGCGCAGCTGACGGCCTGTCCATCACGCCGCCGGTGGCCGATGGCGACTATGTGGCCCTCCGGCGTGAGCTGGCGATCACCGAGGCGGCCCTGCCCCTGGACGGCGACTTCGGTCTGCATCCGGAGCTGAAAACCGTTCACCGCCTGATGGGCGCGGGCCAGGGGCGGTTCGCTCCGGCTGTAGCCATGCCGGCGGCCGGCCGGTCGCACTTCGAGGCCCAGGACCGGCTGGAGGCGGCCGCTGGGAACGATGTGAGCTCCGGCTGGCTGAACCGCGCCATGGCCGCCCTGGGCGGCGGCTCGACGCCCGAGGGGTTGTCTGTGGGGCCGGTGGCCCCATTGGTGATGCGCGGCGATCTGGCTACCTCCTCCTGGTCGCCGGGACGGACGGTGGAGACGGCGGCGAGGCTGCCCATGCTGGTCCAGGACCTCTATGCCGACGACCCATTGCTCGGCCCCGCCCTGGCCCGGGGGCTGAAGACCGAGGTCCTGGCCCAGGCCAATCTCGCCAGGTTGGCGGCTGACCTGCCCGACGCATCCGGGACGATGAACAGCGCGAAACTGAGCCGGACCCTGCTCGGCGACAACCGCGACGCCGGCCGCCTGGGCGGGGCGGTGGCGGGCTTCATGCGCGAAGACGAAGGCGCAGACGTCGTCGCCGTCTCCCTGGACGGCTTCGACACCCATGCCAATCAGGCCGGCGCCCTGTCGCGCAGACTGGCCTATCTGGACGCCTTGCTGGCTGGCCTGCAGGGGGGTTTGGGCGGCGGATGGCGTGAAACGGTCGTGCTGGTGGTGACCGAGTTCGGGCGCACGGCGCGGGTCAACGGGACCTCGGGCACCGATCACGGGACGGCCTCGACCGCCCTGCTGCTGGGCGGCGGTCTGAAAGCCGGCGGGCTCATCGGCGACTGGCCGACCCTGCAGGAGTCCCGCCTGTTCGAGAACCGCGACCTGGCCTCGACCACCGACCTGCGCAGCCTGTTCAAGGGCGTGCTGGCCGACCACCTGGGCCTGGAGCGACGGACCCTCGATACGACCGTCTTCCCAGACAGCGCCCAGGCGCGGCCGATCTTCGGCCTCGTCTAGCGCCGCTTGCGGCCGAAGGGCTCGGGATCGGCCTCGTGCTCGTCGAAGCCGAAGCGGGCGAAGCCGGCCTTCATCTCCGGACTCAGGGGCGCCTCAAGGATCAGCATGCCGCTGGAGGGGTGCGGCAGGGTCAGACGCCGGGCGTGCAGCTGCAGCTTGAGCTGACCGGACAGCTGGGCTGAGGCCTCATCGCCATACTTGGGATCCCCCAGGATCGGGTGGCCCATGGCCTTCATATGGGCCCGCAGCTGGTGGGTGCGGCCGGTGTGGGGGCGCAGGGCCATCCAGGCGGCCCGGGGACCCGCCCGGCTGATGGTGACGAACTCGGTCTCGGCGGGATCAGCCTCCTTGTCGCCCTTCTCGGCCGGCACGATCATCTCCCGGTCGCCGACGCCGCGCTTGATCAGGGGCAGGTCCAGCACCCCTTCGGTGGGACGGGGATTGCCCATGACCAGAGCCCAGTAGGTCTTCTGCGCCTTACGCCGCGCAAACGCGCCGGCGAGCTTGGCCGCCGCCGACGGCGTCTTGCCCAGCACGAGGACGCCGGAGGTGTCCCGGTCGAGCCGGTGGACGAGCCGCGGCCGCGACAGCCCCTCGCCCCAGGCGCCCAGCAGGCGGTCCACATGGCTGTTGGTCTTGGTGCCCCCCTGCACGGCCAGGCCCGAAGGCTTATTGAGGACCAGCACCTCCTCGTCCTCATAGATGACGAGGCCCTTTACGAAGGCGACGTCCCGGGGATGCAGCTCCACGGCCTTGCGGCTGTCGCCCTTGGCCGGCGCGTCCGGCAGGGGCGGCACGCGCACGGTCTCGCCGCCCTCCAGCCGCGTGTCAGGCTTGGCGCGAGCGCCGTCGATCCGCACCTGGCCCGAACGGATCAGCTTGTGCAGCTGGCCCTGGGTCAGGTGGGGCCAGCGGCGGCGGAACCAACGGTCCAGACGCACCCCGCCTTCGGCGGGATCGACGACTATGTTGCGGACCTCACGCATCAGGCGAACCTGCGCATGAGCATCAGGCCGGCGAACAGGGCGGCGACGGAGGCGAGCACCGAAACCAGGACATAGCCCAGGGCCTCGCCATAGGCGCGCCGCTCGATCATCAGGACAGTCTCCAGGGAAAAGGCGGAAAAGGTGGTGAAGCCCCCGAGCAGGCCAACGCCGAGCAACAGGCGGATCCGCTCTTGCTCCCCGCCTCCGCGCAAGGCCAACCAGCCCACGAGCAGGCCCATCAGCAGGCCGCCGGACACGTTGGCGATGAAGGTGCCCGCCGGCCATGACATGCCGAAACGGTGAAGGCTGGCCACGCCCAGCAGGTATCGCGCAGCTGCGCCGACCCCACCGCCGACGGCGACCAGAAAGAGCTTTTCCATGGCCCCTTATGCCGGGGGAGGCTTAGGCTCGCCAAGCGCCGAATGCGGCGGCGACTCAGACGCGGGGTCGCAGGGACTCCCGGACGCCGCGGGCCAGATAGGCGTTGGGATCGGCCGGTCGCTCGCCATGGCCCATGACCACCTCGAGGCTATGGGCGACCGCAGGACCGCCGCCCAGCGAAAAGCTGGTGCCGACGCCGACGCCAATGGCGCTGCGCCCACCATACGAGCCGCCGCCGGTGCCCAGGGACAGACGCGGCCCGGAGTCCCGCCGGCCGGAGGTGGCCCGGTCGGTGATGGCGAACCAGTCATAGCCCTCGGCCAGGGTCAGCTCGGCCGCCCGCAGCAGGGCGTAGTCAGCCACCTGTTGCGGCGGCGCGCCGGGGCCGCCCTGGAAGGTCACGCGATAGCGGCCTGGCTCGATGCGGTACTCCGAGAAGCCCGCCCCACGGGGACCATAGGCCGGCCCATAGGCGGTGTCGGCCATGGCGCAGGCGCCGAGCGCGGCGCAAAGGGAAAGGCAGGCGAGAAGGCGCTTCATAGGGCCACAACGTATCGCAGGCGACCGGTGTTCCCTCGCCACTTCAAGGCGTTGGCGTCTTGAGGTCCAGGGCTGCGCAGAATGCAGTCATATCCGCCGGCGGCGGGGCGGTGATGCGCAGGCGCTCGCCGCCGGCCAGGGGCACGTCCAGGGCCGCGGCGTGGAGCATCAATCGAGAACAGGCCTGTCCCCCCAGGCTCAGCGCCCCGCCATAGCGGACATCGCCGGCGATGGGCCGACTGATGGAGGCCATATGAACCCGCAGCTGATGCATCCGGCCGGTCTTTGGCGACAGCTCCACCAGGGCGGCGGTGGCGGTGGCGCTGAGGGTTCGGTAGCGGCTCTGGGCGGTCTCGGCGCCTTCGGCCTCGGCGGCGCAGATGCGCATATAGGCCTCGCGGCCGATCTCTTCCCGGCGCATGGGCTTGTCGATCAGGCCTTCGCGGGGTTCCGGCGCGCCGGGGGCCACCACGGCCAGATAGGTCTTGCCGAACCGCCTGGCCATCATCGCCTTGCCCAGCGCCGAGGCCGCCGGCTTGGTCTTGGCCGTCAGGATGACGCCCGAAGTGTCCCGGTCCAGGCGGTGGATCAGGCGGGGCCGCGCCTTGCCCGGCTTGGCGAAGGCGAACAGCAGCTCGTCCAGCGTATGGACCTGGCCGCGCCCGCCCTGGCTCGACAGGCCCGAGGGTTTGTTGAGGGCCAGCAGGTCAGCGTCCTCATAAATCACTAGTCCGCGCACGAAGGCGATTTCGTCGGCCGAGAGCTGGATGTCGCGTTGGGGCTTCACCCGCCTCCCTTAGCGCAGAACCCCCCGGCGGGTCATCGCCCATGCATAGGCCAGCAGAGCCACCCCGATCCCGCCGATCACGAAGGTGATCGCGCCGCCCATCAGAGCCCAGCCCCCCGGCGTGAACAGGGCGTAGCCGTTGCTGCCGATGATCCCCAACAGGGAGAGAATGAAGGCGTGAACGGCGAACCGGCTGCGCAGCAGCAGCAGCACCGAACCCGCCACCGCACCCCAGACCCCGAGCGCCCATACGGCATGCATCCAGGCGGGATAGGCCGCCATGTAGGCGATCTGAGCGTCGCTCATGCCCACCTGCTCGTAAAATGCTGCGCCCTGCAGATGGCTCATCAGGTAGTCGTAGCCGCCATACCCGTTCCACAGCAGCGCTACTGCGCCGACGACCCACAGATGCCAAGGGGTCGTCCTGGCGTTGACGGTATCAGACATATCAACCTCCCCGATCTCGACGCGACCCTAGATCGCGCCGTTTGGGAGAACAATGGTCTTTGATCTAGGCCTTGCCGTTGCGGATCGCCGCCCAGCGCTCCAGTCGCGCCTTGATGGGCGCCTCGGCGCCCTCGCCCTTGGGACGGTAGAAGGTCGGCCGCTCCATCTCGTCGGGGAAGTAGTTCTGGCCGGAGAAGCCTTCCTCGGTGTCGTGGTCGTAGGCGTAGCCCTTGCCATAGCCCAGGTCGCGCATCAGCCGGGTGGGCGCGTTGCGGATGTGGGCCGGCGGCATCAGGGAGCCGGTCGCCTTGGCCGCCTTTTGGGCTGCCTTGAAGGCCACATAGACGGCGTTGGACTTGGGCGCGGTGGCCAGGTGGACCACCAGCTGGGCCAGCGCAATCTCGCCCTCGGGGCTGCCCAGGAAGTCGTAGGTGTCCTTGGCCGCATTGGCGAGGACGAGCGCCATGGGATCGGCCGCGCCGATGTCCTCAGCCGCCGTGCGGATCAGGCGCCTGGCCAGATAGAGCGGGTCCTCCCCGCCCCCCAGCATGCGGGCCAGCCAGTAGAGGGCGGCGTCCGGGTCTGAGCCGCGGATCGACTTATGGAGGGCGGAGATGAGGTTGTAGTGCTCCTCCCGGTCCTTGTCATAGGCCGGGCTGCGCTTCTGCAGGATGGCGCCGAGCTCCTTGGTGGACAGAGCCTTGGCCGTGCCGATGTTGAACAGGGTCTCGGCCAGGGTCAGCAGATAGCGGCCGTCCCCGTCGGCCAGGGCGACCAGGGCCTGGCGGGCCTCAGGCTCCAGCGGCAGCGCGCGGCCCTCGAAGGCTTCGGCCTTGGCCAGCAGCGTGGTGAGCGCCTCGTCGTCCAGGCGCTTGAGCACGAAGACCTGGCAGCGCGACAGCAGCGCCCCGTTCAGCTCGAAGGACGGGTTCTCGGTGGTAGCGCCCACCAGGGTGACGATCCCCTCCTCCACAAAGGGCAGGAAGCCGTCCTGCTGGGCCCGGTTGAAACGGTGGATCTCGTCGACGAACAACAGGGTCGACTGGCCGGCCAGCCGCCGCGCTCGGGCCTGTTCGAAGGCCTTTTTCAGGTCGGCCACCCCGGTGAAGACCGCCGAAAGCTGCTGGAACTCATAGCCCGCCGCCTTGGCCAGCAGCCGGGCGATTGTGGTCTTGCCGGTCCCCGGCGGCCCCCACAGGATCATGGAGGCCAGGCGATGGGCCTGAGCCATGCGGCCGATGGGGCCATCCTCCCCCAGCAGATGGTCCTGCCCCACCACCTCGCCCAGGGTCTGCGGGCGCAGGCGGTCAGCCAACGGCGAGGGCGCATGCGGGGTCAGCCCAGCGGCTTCGAAGAGATCGGCCATCGGCGACTCATAGCAAATGCCGGGCGCGCTCGCCGCAACCACTTGGGGGGCGCGTCAGCCCGATGGGCCGAGCCGAAGTCCGCTTTCGGGCCGGGCACCTCATCAAGCGAGCCTGCGTCTGACGGCTGTACCGCGCTGGGTTTCTGACACCACCTTCGACAATGCGAACTGGACTGCAGCGCTTAACTAAGGTCGTCTCCGCTGATGGGCGGCGAGATCATATTCCTAGTCCCGGCGGTGTTCGGTTTCGCTGCTGTCGCAACGGTCGGCGGTACGCTCGTGCTCTGGCTGGTCTGGCTCGGAGCCCACCGATGGAGTCCTCTCTCACGGCGCACGGGTTCGTCGCGCTTTCCGGTCGGCGTGGCTGCTTCGGTACTGCTTGTGATCTCATTGCCTGTCGGCTGCATGCGAGCCTGCCAGCCCGTCCCCCAGCCCGAAAGCGCCAGGACAGTGGCTGCCTTCGAGGTGCCGCTGACCACGGCGGTCGACCGGGCCGACTTCCTGACTATCCTCGCCGCTGATGCGGCGGCTGAGGGTCTCGACGTCAAGGTTGAGACGGCGGAGGAAATGGAGCGCAATGCGGAGATTTCGCCCATCCGCCGCAGCTCGATCCATGCCATCGTCTATCGCGCCGGTGATATCCACCAAATCGAGGCTCGAGTCTCAGATCAGTTTCACCTCGGCCATGTGTGGATATCCTTCAGCCAAGGGGAAGACGTGGCATTGGCGCGGCGCTTCCGCGACCGGCTGATGTCACGGACCATTGAGCGCTGGCCGGAGACACTGAGCGTGCCGGTCGCCCAGACAGGCGCACTCCCGCTTAAAGAGGACTTGGTCCGGGGCGACCACGGCTATGACATCGACCCTACCAAATTGGCGGGATACGTTTGCGGGACCGCTCCCGGTAACGCGCCCCAGTCAGCCTGCGACTAGGCGAACTGCCGTTCCGCCCATCGCAGGCCTTGAGACCGTCGGCTTACGGGAAGCCCCGGGGAGCGACAGCCGCCTCCCTTAAAGACGGAAGTTGGCGGTCACCGGCTGGCCGTTGCGCTGGATGGTCACCTGCCAGGCGCCGGTCTCGGCCCCGGCCGCCGCAGCGGCGGTCAGGTCGCGGACATTGCGAATCTCCCGGCCATTGACGCTCCGGATCATGTCGCCGGGACGCAGGCCGGCGTTCATGGAGAAGCCGCGGCCGACGCGGATCACCATCACCCCCGGACCCTGGAAGGGATCGACGCCGAGTTCGTCGGCCAGGGCTGGCGACAGATTGACCACGGTGGCGCCGTCGAAGGGATTGCGGCCGCTGAGCACCTGCTCATCTCGGGCCGGCGTGGCGGGCGGGGCCTCGGCGCGCAGGTTGAGCGTGGCGGTGGTTCCGTTTTCACGACGGACACCCAGCCGCAGGGTCTCGCCCAGCCGCCTTGTGCCGACCGCATAGTTCAGGCCGCCGACGTCGCTGACCGCCTGGTCATCGACGCTGAGGATGACATCGCCCTGACGCAGGCCCGCGCGCGCCGCCGCGGCGCCCGGCCAGATGTCGGCCACCAGCACGCCCTGCGGCGCGCTCATGCCGATGGAGCGGGCGATCTCGGCGGTGACGGTCTGGGTCCGAGCGCCCAGCCAGGGGCGCTCCACCCGCTGGCCGCCGCCCACGGCGGTTTCGACCACCCGCTTGACCATGGCCGCAGGCATGGCGAAGCCGACGCCGCTGGAGGTGCCCGAACGGGAGACGATGAAGCTGTTGATACCGATCAGGTCGCCGTCCATGTCCACCAGGGCGCCGCCGGAATTGCCCGGATTGATGGCCGCGTCGGTCTGGATGTAGCTGGCCGCCGCATCCCCGCTGGGATCAGCGGTGCGGTTGAGCGCCGAGATGATGCCATTGGTCACCGTCTGGCCCACCCCGAACGGATTGCCGATGGCCAGGACCAGGTCGCCCACCTCGGCGTCGGTGGAGTCGTCGATGGCGAGCACCGGCAGGCGCTCCTCCCCCAGGTCGATCTGGAGCACGGCCAGGTCGGTGCGCTCGTCGGCCAGCAGCAGCTTGGCGGGGAACTCCCGACGGTCGGCCAGGGCGACGATGATCTCCTGGCCGCCGGCCACCACGTGGTTGTTGGTGACGATCACCCCGTCAGCGCGGACGATGACGCCTGAGCCCAGGGAGCCTTCCACGCGACCGCGGGGCGCGCCGAGGCCAAACAGGTCCCAGAAGGGATCGGCCTGGCGGCGCACGATCCGGCGGGCCGAGATGTTGACCACGGCGGGCGCAGCCTTTTTCACCACGGGGGCGAAGGAGGTCTTCATGTCTGCGGCGGTCTCCGGCGGGGACCGCGTCGGCTGGGCGAGCGCGGGCTGAGCCTCGCTGCGGCTGGCGGGATCGGTGCAGGCGGCCAGAAGGACCAGGGCCGGAAGAAGCAGACGTACGGCGCGCATGGAGACTCCGTGGGACAGTCGGACCTCGCCGTTTGGCGAAGCTTTCGGGCGCAATGATGACACGCCCTATAGCACAGGCCTGGCTCGGGCGGCCGCGGGCGCCGTGGCGGGCGGCCTTGCGACCCGGGTTCCCAGGATCAGGGCGACCACCAGCAGGGCCGAGGCCAGATAGATGGCCAGGCCCGGGGCCTGAAGCTGATCGGCATGGCGGATCGACCAGGCGAAGGTCAGGCCAAACAGGGCTGGCCCCGCCATGGAGGCGATGCCCTGCAGGCTCTGATTGGCGCCCTGCAGCTGGCCCTGCTGGTCCGGCGCCACGCGCCGGGTCATCAGGCCCTGGAGTCCCGGCATCAGGAAGTTCATCAGGGCGAAGACCGGCACGCCGGCGAGATAGAGCAGGCCTGTGGGCGCAAAGCCGTACCAGGCGAAACCGATCGCCCCCGCCGCCGCCCCCAGCATCAGGGCCCCGCGCTCGCCGATGCGGGCGACCACAGGCCCCACAAGCAGGGTCTGGACGACGACGCCCGCCACCCCGGTGGCCATCATGGCCAGACCCATGGTCGAGGGGCTCCAGCCATAGCGATAGCCGGTGTAGAGCACGAAGATGGCCGGCAGCACGGTGTGGGCGAGCTGGAACAGCAGGCCGATGGTCGCCAGGCCCAGCAGGTCGGGGTGAGAGCGCAGCAGGCGAAGCGAGCCCAGGGGATTGGCTCGGGCCAGATCAAAGCTCTTGGTACGCCGCTCCGGCGGCAAGGATTCCGGCAGGACGAACAGGCCATAGAGCCCGTTCACCAGGGCGAGGCCCGCCGCCACATAGAAGGGCAGACGCAGGTCGATGTCGCCCAAGGCGCCGCCGACGGCTGGGCCGATCAGAAAGCCGAAGGAGAAGGCCGAGCCCATCCAGCCAAAGGCCTTGGCCCGGCCCTCCGGCGGGGTGACATCGGCTACATAGGCCCCGGCTGTGGCGAAGCTGGCCGCCGTCATGCCGTTGAGGATGCGCCCGACCAGCAGCCACATGAGGTTGGGCGCCACGGCGATGATGATGAAGTCGAGCGCCAAGCCGAAGATGGAGACCAGCAGCACCGGCCGACGGCCGATCCGGTCCGACAGGAGGCCGAGCAGCGGCCCGCAGATGAACTGCATGGCGCCCCAGGTCACGGCGAACACGACGTTCCACTCGGCGGCCTGGGCGGTGTCGCCGCCGGTGAAGGCCTTGATGAGGTTGGGCAGGACCGGGATGATCAGGCCAAACGAGATGCTGTTCATCAGCGCCGTGGCGAAGATGAAGCCGAAGGCCGCCCGCCCACTCCGCCGCGGGCCGCCGGCCGCCCCCTCGCCGATCACCGCCATCTCACGCTCCCCCCGGACCCTCTAGAAACAAAAGCGGAACGATCCCTACGCCTGAGCGGCGTGGTCGTCCAGGCTCGCCAGTTGGCTGCGCCACCATTCGGCCAGGCGCATCTGTAGCGCCTGATCGGGGAAACCATGCCGCGCCGCGCTCTCGGTAGGAACCCGTGTGAAGCCCCGATGCTCGATGCTGACCCGGGTCTCGCCGCCGACCAGCTCGAAGCACGCTTCCACTTCGGTGTGCAGGTCCGGCGGGAAGGTCGCCTGGCGCCAGGAAAAGACCAGCCGATGGGGCGGCGCCCAGGTCACAATCCGGCCGATCTCGAACACCTTGCCGTTCGCCAGCGTCTCGGTCAGGCGGCCGCCCTCTCCGGCTTCAAACGCCAATCGCCCTAGCGCGCGCGGCGTGGTCTGGAACAGCGGGCTTGGCCGCCACCAGAGACCAATCTCATCGACAAAGGCCTGAAAGGCGCGCTCCGGCGAGGCCTTCACCCGCAGCGCCACATAGACCTTGGACGTCATGCGTCGGACTCTAGGTGGGCCTTGAACGCCTCAAGCTGAGCGCTCCACAGGGCCTCGCTCTCCTGCAGCCAGGTCATCAGCTCCGACATCGGTTCGTGACGCAGGGCGTAGATCCGCACCCGGGCGTCGAAGCCGGGGTGGGAGTCCTCCACCAGGCCGCTTTCGCGCAGGGTCTTCAGATGGCGGCTCATGGCCGGGGCCGACAGGCCCACGGCCCTGGCCAGCTCGCCGGCCTGGCGGGGCCCTTCCCTCAAGAGTTCGATCACCCGACGACGATGGGGGTCGGCCAGGGCGGCCAGGGTGCGATCCAGCACCGCGATCATCGGGTCGAGGGGCGCTGCGTGGTGGACGTGCCAAGTTCGGCGTCCCACTGGGCAGGGCTCATCGGCGCCACGGTCTGGCCGAAGGACCAGACATGGCCTTCCAGGTCCAGCGCCAGATAGGTGCGGTCCCCATAGGCCTGGGTCTCCAGGGGGCGGATGATCTCCGCCCCGGCCGCCACGGCGCGGGCGTGATGGGCGTCGATGTCGGAGGCGAGCTGCAGATGAACGGTCTGGGTGTTGCGCCCCTGGACATCGGCCGGCGTTGCGTGGCGGTCGGACCAGGCACGGGACACGCCGATGGTCTGGCCGCGAAAGCTCATCTCGGCATGGACGAGGCCACCCCCATCATCGGTCACATAGATCTTCGGCTCCAGCCCGAAGGCGGTCTCCAGCCAGGCATAGGCGGCCTTGGGATCACGGTAGGAGACATAGGGGGTGACGGGGGAACGCGCCGCCTCGGCAGATGGTCGGCTCTCCCCGCCAACCGCGTAGATGAGGCCCGTGGCGGCGGTGATCTCAGCCGGACTGACCGTCCGCCGGGGCTGGCTGAAATTCCAGACATGGCCTTCCAGGTCCAGACAGCGGTAGGTGCGATCCCCGTAGAACTCGTCCTGCGGGGCCTGGGTGATCTGGGCGCCGGCCAGGCGGGCGCGGTCACAGTGCTGGTCGATGTCGATCTGAAGCGGAAGCTCGATCCGGCAGAACTGAGTCCCCTGCTCCCCCAGCCCGCCAGGGCTCCGCATCCGGGCGGGCCCCAGGACGCCGCCCTCCCATTCGCCAGCGATTCCCAGCTTCACCCCGCAAAGCTCCATCTCCGCATGGGCCAACCGTCCCTCGGCATCGGTCAGCAGGACGGCGGTCTCGAAGCCGAACGCCGCCGACAGCCAGTCCAGGGCGGCCTGGGGGTCCCGGTAGAAAGCCACGGCGGTCAGCTGGGCCTGGGCGGTCATCGGGTCGTCCTCAGCATGTTGTCATTTTCTGCAATATTTCTCTCATTTCATAACTATCTGGTCAAGCCCCAGCAGGCGACCATGAAAAAACCCCCGGGCGTCGCCACCCGGGGGTCTTCTGATTCAAAGCGCTGGAGGGGACCTTAGTCCTCGCCGTAGGCCTCAGGCTTGGGGCCGCTGTCCTTGCCCTTTTCGGACGGATCGCGGTCCACAAACTCGATCACGGCCAGCGGAGCGTTGTCGCCGTAGCGATAGCCGGCCTTGAGCACGCGGATATAGCCGCCGTTGCGGGCGCTGTAGCGCGGGCCCAGGGTGGAGAACAGCTTACCCACCTGTTCCACGTCGCGGACGCGGCTGATGGCGATACGACGGGCGTGCAGGTCGCCGCGCTTGGCCAGGGTCACCAGCTTCTCGACGAAGGGACGCAGTTCCTTCGCCTTGGGCAGGGTGGTCACGATCTGCTCGTGCTTGATCAGGCTGGCGGCCATATTGGCGAACATGGCGGTCCGGTGGGCGCTGGTGCGGCCCAGCTTACGGTGCGCATAACCGTGACGCATAAGTGTCTCTCCTGGGCTTACCGCCCGCCTGGCGCGCCCGCTTCTGTGGGGCGACGCCGTGTCTCACCAATCCCAGCCTGCTCCCGCCTGGGTCATTACGAAGCGCCGAGCCCCTCCACCGCTGGTGCGGCTTCCCGGGAGCCTGGCCGCCGAAGCGGCCCGAAGTCAGCGCGGATAGGGATTACATCTGGTCTTCGAACTTCTTGGCGAGGTCTTCGATGTTCTCCGGCGGCCAGTTGGGCACATCCATGCCCAAGTGCAGCGCCATGCCGGCGAGGACTTCCTTGATCTCGTTCAGCGACTTGCGGCCGAAGTTCGGGGTGCGGAGCATCTCGGCTTCGGTCTTCTGGATCAGGTCGCCGATATAGACGATGTTGTCGTTCTTCAGGCAGTTGGCCGAACGGACCGACAGCTCGAGCTCGTCGACCTTCTTCAGCAGGGCCGGGTTGAACGGCAGTTCCGGCTTGGCCTCGCCTTCGACCTTCTTCTTCGGCTCTTCGAAGGTGATGAAGATCTGCAGCTGGTCCTGAAGGATGCGGGCGGCGTAGGCCACCGCGTCAACGGGGCTGACCGCGCCGTTGGTCTCCACTTCCATGATCAGCTTGTCATAGTCGAGGCTCTGGCCCTGGCGGGTGGGCTCGACTCGGTAGGCGACGCGCTTGACCGGCGAATAGAGGGCGTCCACGGCGATCAGGCCGATGGGGGCGTCCTCGGGGCGGTTCATCTCGGCCGGGACATAGCCCTTGCCGGTCTGCACGATGAACTCCATGCGCACATTGGCGCCGTCGTCCAGGGTGCATAGGACGTGGTCGGGATTGAGGATCTCGATGTCCGAGGGGGTCTCGATCTGACCAGCGGTCACCACGCCCGGGCCTGTGGCGCGCAGGGTCATGCGCTTGGGGCCTTCGGCGTGCATGCGCACGGCCAGTTGCTTGATGTTCAGCACGATGTCGACGACATCCTCGCGGACGCCTTCGAGGGAGGAGAACTCGTGGACGACGCCGTCGATCTGGACGGCGGACACAGCCGCGCCCTGAAGGGAGGAGAGCAGCACGCGCCGCAGGCTGTTGCCCAGCGTCACACCAAAGCCGCGCTCGAGAGGTTCAGCGACGATGCGAGCCTTGCGGCTGGCGTCGGAACCGGTCTCGATCTGCGGCTTTTCGGGACGGATGAGCTCGTTCCAGTTTCTTTCGATCACGGATGGGTGTCCCTAAACGCAGGATCGCCGGCCGCGAAACGCGGGCCGGCGTTGGGGGATGCGAAACGCCAGTCCTTAGACTCGCCGGCGCTTGGGCGGACGGCAGCCGTTGTGCGGAATCGGCGTCACATCACGGATGGTGGTGATGGTCATGCCGACCGACTGCAGCGCCCGCAGCGCCGATTCCCGTCCCGAACCCGGGCCGGACACGTTCACTTCCAGGGTCTTGACGCCATGCTCGGCGGCCTTGCGGCCCGCGTCCTCGGCGGCCATCTGGGCGGCGTAGGGGGTCGACTTCCGCGAGCCCTTGAACCCCATCATCCCGGCCGACGACCAGGAGATGGTGTTCCCCTGCGCATCGGTGATCGTGATCATGGTGTTGTTGAACGAGGCGTTCACGTGCGCCACGCCGGAGGTGATGTTCTTGCGCTCACGCCGTTTGACGCGCGCCGGTTCTTTGGCCATCGGCTAAGCTCTCTTATTATTTCTTCTTGCCGGCGATCGGCTTGGCGGGGCCCTTGCGGGTGCGCGCATTGGTGTGGGTCCGCTGACCACGGACCGGCAGGCCCTTGCGGTGGCGCAGGCCGCGATAGCAGGCCAGGTCCATCAAACGCTTGATGCTGACCGCCGTGTCACGGCGCAGATCGCCCTCGACAAGATAGTCGCGGTCGATGGTTTCACGGATTTGCAGCACCTCGGCGTCCGTCAGCTGGTTCACGCGCCGCGCGGGCTCGAGACCAACCTTCTGGACAATTTCGGCGGCCTTGGCCTGACCGATGCCGTGGATGTACTGCAGCGCGATCACGACGCGCTTGTTAGTCGGAATGTTGACGCCTGCGATGCGGGCCACTGGGGTAATCTCCTGGTCACGCAGAGATGCGCGAACGGCGCCTGGCGACCCTGAGGCTGCCGTGCGTCCTTCGCGCCCTTTCGCGGAAGCGCCCCGTTATATGGATCGTTGCGTTTCCGTCAATGGCGGAACGTCACATTTCTGTGGGTTCCGTTGGGCGAAGGTGAGAACTCCGGGATCCCCGGAGGCCTCGTAGAAGGGTTTTGCGGGCCGCCGCGTCCTTAGGACGCCGAGGCCCCCATGGCCCGGTCGATGGCCTGGGCCACCGCCTCGATCGTCTCCATGCCGTCCACCTCAACCAGTTTGTTCTGGCCTTGGTAGTAGGGCAGCAGGGGGGCGGTCTGTTCGTTATAGGCCCCGAGGCGAACCTTGAAGCTTTCGGGATTGTCGTCGGGACGGCCGGTCTCCGCATAGCGGGTGGCGATCCGTTCCATCAGAGCCTGGTCGTCAACCTTGAGTCGGATGACCAGGTCAATCTTGGCGCCGCGGCTGGCGAGCATGGCGTCGAGCGCCTGAGCCTGGGCCAGGGTCCGCGGGAAGCCGTCGAAGATCGCGCCGCCGGCCTTCTCGGCCTCTGGCAGGCGCTCCTCGATCAGGGCGATGACGATCTCATCGGAGACCAGCTCGCCCCGCTGCATGATGCCCTCGACCCGCTTGCCGAGCTCCGAGCCCGAGCTGATCGCAGCACGCAGCATGTCGCCGGTGGAGAGCTGGACCATACCCTTCTCGCTCACCAGCCGCTTGGCCTGGGTGCCCTTCCCCGCCGCCGGCGGTCCGAACAGAATCAGATTCATTTCGAAATACCTCCCCCACCGGCCTGAAATGGCGCGGCGTATGGCGAACGGTCCTCCTTTAGGACCGCCCGCGACCGCCCCGCAGCTTCGACTTCTTGATGAGGCCTTCGTACTGGTGGGCGAGCAAATGCGATTGGATCTGGGTCACGGTGTCCATGGTGACGGTGACCACGATGAGGATCGAGGTGCCCCCCAGATAGAAGGGCGCGTTATAAAATCCGATCAGCGCCTCGGGCAGCAGACAGACAATGGTGATGTAGGCTGCGCCGATCACCGTCAGGCGGGTCAGGACATAGTCCAGATACTCCGCCGTCCGCCGGCCGGGCCGGATGCCGGGCAGAAAGCCCCCGTACTTTCGGAGATTCTCCGCTGTGTCGTCCGGATTGAAAACGATGGACGTGTAGAAGAAGCAGAAGAACACGATCAGGGCGCCGTAGAGCACCATGAAGAGCGGCTGGCCATGCTGCAGCGCGCCCACCGTGCCCGGCAGCCACTGAGCCCAGGGCGGCAGGTCGGCGGTGGCCAGGAAGCCCATCACCGTCGTCGGCAGGAGCAGCAGGCTCGAGGCGAAGATCGGCGGGATGACCCCGGCGGTGTTGATCTTCAGCGGCAGGAAGGACGTGTCGCCGCCGACCATGCGGTTGCCCTGCTGGCGCTTGGGATACTGGACCAGCAGGCGGCGCTGCGAGCGCTCCATGAAGACGATGGCGATCACGACGGCGATGGCGATGGCCATGATCAGCAGCATGCCGACGCCCGACAGGGCCCCGGTGCGGGTCATGGAGAACATCTGCCAGATGCCCCGCGGCAGGACCGCGACGATACCGGCGAAGATGATCAGCGAGATGCCGTTGCCGACCCCGCGGCTGGTGATCTGCTCGCCCAGCCACATCAGGAAGAGCGTGCCGCCCGTCAGGGTGACCACGGTGGACACGATGAAGAAGGGCCCCGGGTTCTGGACCAGCCCCTGACTGGCCGAGAGGCCCATGGCGATCCCGGCCGACTGGAACACGGCCAGCACGACGGTGAGATAGCGGGTGTACTGATTGAGCGTCTTGCGACCTGCCTCACCGCCCTCTTTCCGGAGCTTCTCCCAGGGCGGATAGACCGCGCCCAGCAGTTGCACGATGATGGAGGCGGAGATGTAGGGCATCACGTTCAGGGCGAAGATCGCCATACGTTCCACGGCGCCGCCGGAGAACATGTTGAACATGCCGAGAATGCCGCTGGCCTGGCCTTCGAAGGCCTGGGCGAAGGCGATCGGGTCGATGCCCGGGATCGGAATATAGGTGCCCAGGCGATAGACGATCATCGCCAGAAGGGTGAACCCGATCCGCTTGTGCAGCTCCGTCGCCTTCTGGAAGGCGCCGAAGTTCATATTGGCTGCGAGTTGTTCGGCGGCCGAAGCCATTTAGATCCCCGCGTCTAAGAACCGGTCACACATAGGGGAGGCCCGGGCGCATGTCATCCGGCGAGAGCCGGAAGTGCGATGAAAGCGCCCTGCCCCCACCGGTCGCCCGATGGGAGCTGGAAGCGCTTAGGGGCGTCCGTCGGGCCTCAGCCTTCCGATTCAGCTTCGGCCTGCGGACGCAGGGTGGTCACCTTGCCCCCCGCCTTTTCGACCGCGGCGATCGCCGAGGCCGAGGCGGAGTAGACCGTGATGTCGATCTTGGACTTGATTTCGCCCTTGCCGAGCAGTCGGACGCCGTCCTTCTCCCGACGCAGCACGCCGGCGGCCACCAGGGCCTTGGCGTCAATGGCGGACTTGGCGTCGAGCTTGCCGGCCGCGATGGCCTGCTCCAGACGCCAGAGGTTCACCTCGGCGTAGTCCTTCGGACGGTGAATGTTGAAGCCGCGCTTGGGCATTCGCATGTGCAGCGGCATCTGGCCGCCCTCGAAGCCGGCGATGGAGACGCCGGTCCGGGACTTCTGGCCCTTGACGCCGCGGCCGGCGGTCTTGCCCTTGCCCGAACCCGGGCCACGGCCGACGCGCATGCGGGCCTTGACGGAGCCTTCACGGGGCGAAAGTTCATTAAGCTTGGTCATAGTCGCCTCTCCTGACGAGATCTGGCGCCGGGGGCAAACCCCGACTCGGCTGAAACAGGCCCCGCATATGGGGGCGTGGGTATCGGGGTGGAAGGTCTAGCCTTCCACCACCTCAACCATGTGCTGAACCTTGCGGATCATGCCGCGGACCGACGGGGTGTCGTCCAGGGTCGCGACGCGACCCACGCGGTTCAGGCCCAGGCCCACCAGGGTGGCGCGCTGGTCCTTGGCCCGACGGATCGGGCTGGCGGTCTGACGAACAGTGATGCTGGCCATATCGCTTATCCTTCGGCGTCGGCGGCGACGGCGCTTTCGGCCGAGGCGCCGTCGGAACGGCGGCCGATCACGTCGCTGACCTTCTTGCCGCGCTTGGCGGCGACCTGGCGCGGCGACGCCTGGGCCTTGAGGGCCTCGAAGGTGGCGCGCACCATGTTGTAGGGGTTGGACGAACCAACCGACTTGCCGACCACGTCCTGGACCCCGAGGGTTTCCAGAACCGCACGCATCGGACCGCCGGCGATGACGCCGGTGCCGGGAGGCGCCGCGCGGACCATCACCTTGCCTGCGCCCCAGCGGCCATTGCCGTCGTGATGCAGAGTGCGGCTCTCGCGGAGCGGCACACGGATCATAGACTTCTTGGCCTCTTCGGTGGCCTTGCGGATGGCTTCGGGCACTTCACGCGCCTTGCCATGCCCAAAGCCGACCCGGCCCTTTTGGTCGCCCACCACCATCAGAGCGGCGAAGGAGAACCTGCGCCCGCCCTTCACCGTCGCCGCGACGCGGTTGATGTGCACCAGCTTCTCGACGATGTCGCTGTCGGCGCGATCGTCTGCGGGGTTCCCGCGATTGCGGTCCCGGCGATCACCGCCGCCGCGTTCGTTTCCACGAGCCATTCGCTTACCCCTAGAAGTTCAAGCCGGCTTCACGCGCGGCATCGGCCAGCGCCTTGATCCGGCCGTGAAAGATGTAGCCGCCCCGATCGAAGACGACGTCTTTGACGCCCTTTTCGATGGCGCGCTGGGCGACCAGGGCGCCGACGCGAGCCGCGGCGTCCTTGTCGGAGCCCTTGGCCGGCTTGTCGCCTTCCAGAGACGAGGCCGCGGCCAGGGTCACGCCACGTTCATCATCGATGACCTGGGCGTAGATGTTCTTGTCCGAACGGAAGACCGACAGACGCGGGCGGCCGTTGGAGAGCGCACGAAGACGCCGGCGATTCCGCTCGGCGCGGCGCTTGGAGGTGTCACGAGGAGAGAGCGCCATGGCTTACTTCTTCTTGCCTTCCTTACGACGGACCTTTTCGCCCGCGTAACGAACACCCTTGCCCTTGTAGGGCTCAGGCGGACGGATCCGGCGAATGCGGGCCGCAGTCTCGCCGACCAGCTGCTTGTCGATGCCGCTGATCTTGACTTCGGTCTGCTTGGGCGTGGCGAAGGCCACACCCTCCGGGGCTTTGATCTCGACGTCGTGGCTGAAGCCCAGCTGCATGGAGAGCGTGTCGCCCTTCATCGCCGCGCGATAACCGACGCCGACCAGTTCCAGGGTGCGCTCGTAGCCTTCGGTGACACCGACGACCATGTTGCTGACCAGGGTGCGGGACAGACCCCACATGGACTGGGCGCGGGTGGTCTCGACCTTCTTGGCCAGAACCAGCTCGCCGCCCTCCTGGCGGATCTCGATCTCTTCGGCGACCGTCCAGGCGAGTTGGCCCTTGGGCCCCTTCACCGTCACGGTCTGCCCGGCGATCGTCACCTGCACCCCGTTCGGGACGGGAACCGTCTTCTTTCCGATACGAGACATATCAGTAGACCCTGCAGAGCACTTCACCACCCACATTGGCGTCGCGGGCGGCGGTGTCGGACATGACGCCCTTGGGCGTCGACAGGATCGAGATCCCGAGGCCGTTCTTGATCGGCTTCAGGTCCTTGATCGACGAATAGACGCGGCGGCCCGGCTTGGACACGCGACGGATCTCAACGATCACCGGCGCGCCGTCGAAGTACTTGAGCTCGATCTCGAACTCCGGGAAGGCGCCGGGCTTCTGAACCAGCTGGTAGCCGCGGATGTAGCCCTCTTCAGCCAGGACATCGAGGACGCGCGCGCGCATCTTCGAGGCCGGCGTGGAGACCTTGCTCCGGCCGCGCATGGCGGCGTTCTTGATACGGGCGATCAGATCGCCGATGGGGTCGTTCACCATGGGCCCCTCCTACCAGCTCGACTTGACGAGACCGGGGACGAGCCCGGCAGAGCCCAGATCACGCAGGGCGATCCGGCTCATTCTCAGCTTACGATAGTAGCCGCGCGGGCGGCCGGTGACGTCGCAACGGTTGCGAATCCGCACCTTGGACGAGCTGCGCGGCAGCTCGGCCAGCTTCAGGCGGGCTTCGAAACGCTCTTCCAGGGGCAGGCTCTCGTCATTGGCGATCGCCTTCAGCGCGGCGCGCTTTTCGGCGTATTGCTTGACGAGGGCTTTGACCTTCTCGTTGCGGTTGACTGCGCTTTTCTTGGCCATGTCTTCTATCCTTCCCCGTTCCTAAGCGTTGAACGGGAACTGGAATTCCCGGAGAAGCTGTCGGGCTTCGTCGTCGGTCTTCGCAGTCGTGCAGACGATGATGTCCATGCCCCAGACCTGGTCGATCTGGTCATAGTTGATCTCGGGGAACACCAGGTGCTCCTTCAGGCCCATGGCGTAGTTGCCACGGCCGTCGAACGAGGTCGGCTTCAGGCCGCGGAAGTCCTTCACCCGCGGCAGGGCGATGGTCACCAGGCGGTCGAGGAACTCGTACATCCGATCCTTGCGCAGGGTCACCTTGGCGCCGATCACCATGTTCTCGCGCAGCTTGAAACCGGCGATGGACTGGCGGGCGCGGGTGGGCGCAGGCTTCTGACCAGCGATCTTGGTCAGGTCGGTGATGGCCGACTGGATTTTCTTGCTGTCGGCCACCGCTTCGCCGACGCCCATGTTCAGGACGATCTTGTCCAGCTTGGGGATCTGCATCTCGTTGGTGTAGCCGAACTGTTCCTTCATCGCTGCGCGGATGCGCTGGCGATATTCGGTTTTCAGCCGGGGTTCGTAAGCCTGATCAGCCATTGATAACCTCGCCGGTCGTCTTGGCGACGCGAACCTTCTTATCGCCTTCAACCTTGAAGCCGACGCGTGTCGGCTTGCCGTTGGAGTCGATGATGGCCACGTTCGAGACGTGAAGCGGCGCTTCCTTGTTCTTGATCCCACCCTGGGGATCGCCCTGCGTCGGACGGGTGTGACGCTGAACCATGTTCAGGCCTTCCACCACGACGCGCTCTTCCTTCGGCATCACGCGGACCACAGAGCCCTGACGGCCCTTGTCCTTGCCGGCCAGGACGACGACGCGGTCGCCCTTCTTGATCTTTGCGGCCATCACAGCACCTCAGGGGCGAGGGAAATGATCTTCATGTGGTTCTTCGCGCGCAGTTCACGGGGAACCGGGCCAAAGATCCGCGTGCCGATCGGCTCGCTCTGCTTGTTGACGATCACCGCGGCGTTCTTGTCGAAGCGGATGACCGAACCGTCCTTGCGCTTGATGGCCGACGAGGTGCGGACCACGATGGCCTGCAGCACGTCGCCCTTCTTCACGCGACCGCGCGGGATGGCTTCCTTCACGGAGACGACAATCTTGTCGCCCACGCCAGCGTAACGCCGACCGGCGCCGCCAAGGACTTTGATGCACATCACACGACGCGCGCCGGAATTATCGGCGACTTCGAGGTTAGTCTGCATCTGGATCATTAGAAGCGATCCTCTCTTATGTCGCTGACTGGGCGGTCTGCTTGGGCAGGACCTCCCAGGTCTTAAGCTTGGACTTCGGCGCGCACTCGATGATCCGAGCGCGCTCGCCGATCTTGTAGGTGTTGCCCTCGTCGTGCGCGTGATAGCGCTTCGAACGACGGACGATCTTCTTCAGAACCGGGTGCAGGATGGTGCGCTCGACACGGACCACAATGGTCTTGTCGCCCTTATCGGAAACGACCACGCCTTCCAGAATACGTTTCGGCATCAATGGTCTCCTTAGGCCGAAGCCTGCTTGCCGCGCAGGATGGTCTTCAGCCGGGCGATGTCCTTGCGGATCTCGTTGACTCGGTGGGTCTTCTCCACCTGGCCGGTGGCCGCCTGGAAGCGCAGGTTGAACTGCTCCTTCTTCAGGTTCAGCAACGACTCGGCGATCTGATCGGGGGTCATGCCCCGGACGTCAGCGGCTTTCATCACGCGTGCTCCGCGATAGGATCGATGCGGGTGACGATACGGGTCTTCACCGGCAGCTTGGCGGCGCCGAGGCGCAGGGCCTCACGGGCGATATCGTCGGGAACCCCGTCGATCTCGAACATGATCCGGCCGGGGTGAACCCGGGCGGCCCAGTATTCCACCGAGCCCTTGCCCTTGCCCATACGGACTTCGGCCGGCTTGTCGGTGACGGGAAGGTCCGGGAAGATCCGGATCCACACCCGGCCCTGACGCTTCATCTGGCGAGTGATCGCCCGACGAGCGGCCTCGATCTGGCGCGCGGTGACGCGTTCCGGCTCGAGGGACTTCAGGCCATACGAGCCGAAGTTCAGCGTGAAGCCGCCCTTGGCCGCACCGTGGATGCGCCCTTTGAACTGCTTCCGAAACTTGGTCTTCTTAGGGGACAGCATGACTAGTAATCCTTACGCGCCAGCCTGGTCGCGGCGGTCGCGGCGCGGGCCACGGTCGCCACGATCACCACGGCCACCGCCCTCGCCGGCCGGACCGGACTCGGTGGCCAGGCGCTTATCCAGAGCCATGGGGTCATGTTCGAGGACTTCGCCTTTGAAGACCCAGACCTTCACACCGATGATGCCGTAGGTCGTCTTGGCTTCGGCGAAGCCGTAGTCGATGTCGGCGCGCAGGGTGTGCAGCGGAACGCGGCCCTCGCGGTACCATTCCATACGGGCGATTTCCGCGCCGCCGAGACGGCCCGAAACATTGATCCGGACGCCCTTGGCGCCGAGACGCATGGCCGACTGCATCGAACGCTTCATGGCGCGACGGAAGGCGATCCGGCGCTCGAGCTGCTGGGCGATGTTCTCGGCCACCAGCTGGGCGTCGGTTTCCGGCTTGCGGATCTCGACGATGTTCAGGTGCACGTCACCGTCCGTCAGGGCCGACAGGTCCTTGCGGAGCTTGTCGATGTCGGCGCCCTTCTTGCCGATGATCACGCCAGGACGGGCCGCATAGATGGTGATGCGGCACTTCTTGTGCGGACGCTCGATGATGATGCGCGAAACACCGGCCTGCAGCAGGCGCTTCTTCAGTTCCTTGCGGATCTTCAGGTCTTCGTGCAGCAGCCGCCCATAGTCACGGCCGTCGGCGAACCAGCGGCTGTCCCAGGTGCGGTTGATGCCGAGGCGAAGCCCGACTGGATTGATTTTCTGACCCATCAGGCAGCCTCACCAAGTTCGCGGACCACGATGGTGATCTCGGAGAAGGGCTTCTCGACCCGCGAGGCGCGGCCACGCGCACGGGCATGGAAACGCTTCATCACCAGGTTCTTGCCCACGAAGGCCTCGGCGACGACGAGCGAGTCGATGTCGAGGTTGTGGTTGTTCTCGGCGTTGGAAACGGCCGAATACAGGGCCTTGCGCACATCGCGGGCGATGCGCTTCTGGCTGAATTCGAGCTCGTTCAGCGCCTGCTGGACCTTGAGGCCGCGGATCGACTGGGCCACCAGGTTCAGCTTCTGAGGGCTGATCCGCAGGGTCCGCACCTTGGCCATGGCCTCGACGGACGCCAGGCGGCGCGCTTTCGCTTGCTTGGCCATGACTACTTCCTCTTGGCCTTCTTGTCGGCCGCGTGACCCGGGAAATACCGGGTCGGAGCGAATTCGCCGAACTTCATGCCGACCATCTCTTCGGAGACCAGAACGGGCACATGCTTGTGGCCGTTGTGGACGCCGAAGGTCAGGCCGACGAATTGCGGCATGATGGTGGAGCGACGCGACCAGGTCTTGATCACATCCTTGCGGCCGGAGCTTTGAGCAGCTTCGGCCTTCTTGAGCAGGTATCCGTCGACGAACGGACCTTTCCAGACGGAGCGGGTCATGACTTAGCGGGCCTTCCGAGCATGGCGCGAGCGGATGATGAACTTATCCGTCGTCTTGTTGGTGCGGGTCTTGCGCCCCTTGGTCGGCTTGCCCCAGGGGGTCACCGGGTGGCGACCGCCAGAGGTCCGGCCTTCACCACCACCATGGGGGTGGTCGATCGGGTTCATGGCCACGCCGCGGACGTGAGGACGACGACCCTTGTGGCGGGACCGACCGGCCTTGCCCAGGACTTCGTTCATGTGGTCCTGGTTGGACACCGCGCCGACCGTGGCCATGCAGGTGTCCTGAACCATACGCAGCTCGCCCGAGTTCAGGCGGATCTGCGCGTAGCCGGCGTCGCGGCCGACCAGCTGGGCGTAGGCCCCGGCCGAACGGGCGACCTGGCCGCCCTTCAGGGGCTTCAGCTCGATATTGTGGATGATCGTGCCGATGGGCATGCCGCGCAGGGGCATGGCGTTGCCCGGCTTCACGTCAGCCTTTTCGGAGGCGATCACCTCGTCGCCGGCCTTCAGGCGCTGCGGGGCCAGGATGTAGGCCAGCTCGCCGTCGGCGTACTTCACCAGGGCGATGAAGGCGGTGCGGTTGGGGTCGTACTCCAGACGCTCGACCATGCCGACCACGTCGAACTTGCGACGCTTGAAGTCGACCTTGCGGTAAAGGCGCTTGGCGCCGCCGCCGCGGAAGCGGACAGCGATACGGCCACCGCCGCCACGCCCACCGGACTTGGTCAGACCCTCGACGAGGGACTTCTCAGGCCGGCCCTTGTGGAGCTCGGACTTGTCGACCAGCACCAGGCCGCGACGGCCGGGCGAAGTCGGATTGAATTGCTTCAAGGCCATCGGATCAGAGCCCCGTAGTGATGTCGATCGACTGGCCTTCGGCCAGCGTCACGATGGCTTTCTTGACGTCGGAACGACGACCGGTGATGCCGCGGAAACGCTTGGTCTTGCCCTTGACGTTCAGGGTGTTGACCTTGGTCACATTGACCTTGAACAGCGTTTCGACAGCGGCGGCGATCTCATCCTTGGACGCATCGGCGGCGACCCGGAAGACGACCTTGTTCTGCTCGGAAAGCAGGGTCGCCTTTTCGGTGATCACCGGCGCCAGGACGGTGTCGTAGTGGCGGGCGGTCGGCTCAGCCATCACGCAGCTTCCTTCTCAGAGAACCGCGCATTGATCGCATCCACCGCGTCCTTGGTCAGGACCAGGGTGTGGCGACGCAGCACGTCGTAGACGTTCAGGCCGGCGTTCGGCAGGACGTCCACATTGGGGATGTTGCGCGCGGCCAGGCGGAAGTTGCCGTCAACTTCGGGGCCGGCGATGACCAGAGCATTGGTCCAGCCGAGCTTGGCGAAGTTGGCGCGCAGCGCCGCAGTCTTGGCCTCCGGGATGGCCGCGGAGTCCAGCACCACGAGGGCGCCGGCCTTGGCCTTGGAGGACAGGGCGTGACGGAGCGCCATGGCGCGGATCTTCTTGGGCAGATCGAAGGCGTGGCTGCGGACCACGGGACCGTGGGCCTTGGCGCCGCCGACGAACTGAGCCGCCCGGCGCGAGCCGTGACGGGCGCCGCCGGTGCCCTTCTGCTTGTACATCTTCTTGCCGGTGCGCGAGACTTCGTTGCGCACCTGGATCTTGTGCGTGCCGGCCCGGCGCTTGGCCAGTTGCCAGGTCACGCAACGCTGAAGAATGTCGCCGCGGATGTCTTCGATGCCGAAGATGGCGTCGGACAGCTCGATCGAGCCGCCCTTGCCGCCGTCGAGGGTGATGACGTCGAGCTTCATTATTCCTGCCCCTCCGCAGCCGGCTCTTGAGCCGGGGCTTCTTCGGCCGCAGGCGCGGACGCCTGGGCGCCGGACTTGCGGACGCCAGCCGGCTTCGGCGCGTCAGCCGGCAGGGCCGACTTCACCGCGTCGCGGATCTTGACATAGGAACCTTCCGAGCCGGGGACAGCGCCCTTGACCAGGATGAGGTTGCGCTCTGCGTCCACCCGCCAGACCGTCAGGTTCAAGGTGGTGACGGTCTCGACCCCGTAGTGGCCGGCCATCTTCTTGCCCTTGAAGGTCTTGCCCGGATCCTGGCGCTGACCCGTCGAGCCGTGGGCCCGGTGGGAGACAGACACGCCGTGGGTGGCGCGCATGCCGCCGAAGTTCCAGCGCTTCATGGCGCCGGCGAAACCCTTACCGATGGTCACGCCGGTCACGTCGACCTTCTGGCCGGGCACGTAATGCTCGGCGCTCAGCTCGGCGCCGACATCGACCAGGTTGTCTTCGGACACGCGGAATTCGCCAAGCGTGCGCTTGGGTTCGACCTCGCCCTTGGCAAAGTGGCCGCGCAGGGCTTTGGTGGTGTTCTTGGGCTTCTTGAAGCCAGCGCCGAGCTGGAGGGCGACGTAGCCGTCCTTCTCTTTGGTGCGCTGCGCCACCACCTGGCAGCCTTCAAGGCTCAGGACGGTGACGGGCACATGGACGCCGGTTTCATCGAAGAAACGCGCCATGCCCAGCTTTTTGGCGATCACGCCGGTACGCATCGGCTGGTCCCCTTAGAGCTTGATCTCGACGTCCACGCCGGCGGACAGGTCGAGCTTCATGAGCGCGTCCACGGTCTGCGGGGTGGGGTCGACGATGTCGAGCACGCGCTTATGCGTGCGGATTTCAAACTGCTCGCGCGACTTCTTGTCGATGTGCGGCGAGCGGTTGACGGTGAATTTCTCGATGAGGGTCGGCAGGGGGATGGGACCCCTGACGGTGGCGCCGGTGCGCTTAGCCGTGTTTACGATCTCGCGAGTGGAATGATCCAGCACGCGGTGATCGAAGGCCTTGAGCCGGATGCGGATGTTCTGACGATCCATATCGCTCTTAATTTTCCCTACAGACGGCGGTCCGCCCGCGTGACTTTGACCATTTCAAAGACCAACTCCGGAGCCTCCAAAGTGAAAGGCGCCGTACGCGTAGCCCGCAAAAACGAATTCGGCCCTCGCGTCGCCGCGAAGGCTACCCCCAAGATCGCCGTGATAGCGGGCGATCCCGGGTCGTTCTGCGGACCGCGTCTGCGACAGAAGCCGCACAGCCGGTCCAACAGGAAGCGCGGTAGTACAGAGGCGACTCGCCTGCGTCAAGGCCTGCGAGCCGTTCCCTCCCCTTATGAGGCCTCTTCGACCCGGACATCGCCCGATCCCATGACCGAGCGCTCGACGGAGCCGCGCACCTGGCGGACCCGGATATCGCCAGAGCCGATGATGGAGGCCTTCAGCGCGCCGGCTTCGCCGTTGAAGCGGACATCGCCTGAGCCGGCGACCGTGGCCGACATTGCGTCCACCCGTCCATCGTCCACCGTGATATCTCCTGAACCGGCCACCCGCGCCTCCAGGCTTGGCCCGGTCACCTGGGCCACCCTCACATCCCCAGAGCCCGCCACATCGGCCTCCAGGCTGCCGGAGACCTGCCGCACCGCTACGTCGCCGGAGCCGGCCACTCGCAGGACAGCCGATCCGGTGCTGCCCATCCGCATATCGCCCGAGCCGGCCTGGGAGGCCTCCACCCCGCCGGCGACATTGGCGATGGTCCATTCGCCGCATCCGGCGTTGGAGATCTTCAGACTCTGACTGCGGCCGACCGCTCCGAACACCGCGCCGCCGACCTTGAGGTCGACATCCATGGGGGTGCGAATGACCACCTGGGGCAGGTCAGCATAGGACACCTCTCCCACCCCGGAAACGGTGACGCTCGAGCGCCCTCCGCGGCTGCTGCAGGACCGGATCTTGCGATCCAGATCGCCATCGATGATGACGGCGTCGCCCCGGGTGCGGACGCTCAGGGGCAGACTGGGATTGGTGGTCAGCATCTCGACGCGGATATCGCTGCGCGCCTCAGGCGTCACCACGACCCGGGCGACGGCGTCGCGAACCTCGACTGTGGCGGCCTGGGCGGCGCCGCCCAGAACAAGACTGGCGGCGGCCAGGCTGAAAATAGTGATCGAACGGCCCATGGGCGGCTCCCCTCATATCTGTCTGCAGGAAAGCTAGCCGCGGCTTGGCGACCGCACAGCTTAATTCGAGGTCATGACCTCACGGTCATCTTCGCGCAGCTGATCTCTGCGCGGCTTCGAACGCCGCCAGCAGAGCCTCGTGGCGCCATTGCTCGCGAGCCTTGTCACTGGACTCCACCAGGACCGCGCAGGCGCCGCGGGGGACAGCCGCGCCCACCTGCCGCCGACAGGCGTCCGCTGGACGACGATAGTGGCCAGGGTCGCTCCAGAGCCCCTCCCCTGCGAGAAACGAGAAGGCCAAGGCGTTGCGGGCCGAGCGCTTGAGGTCGTCATAGGTCGCCCCATAGGCGTGGGCGCGCTCATACTCGTGCGACAGGTCGATGCGCAGCAAGCCGGCGTCGTCGGTGGAGAGGCTCACCGGCACCCCCCGGTCACGCAGCCATTCGTAGGGATGATCGTCCGGGCCAAGCTCGAGGATCACCGCATTGGAGGTCAGATTGACCTCAACCAGCACGCCGTTGCGGGCCATCTCCGCGGCCAGGGCTTCGGCCCCCATCTCGTGGGGCAGGTCCACCCCATGACCGATGCGCCGGGCGCCGGCGATGCGGACCGCCTGGGCGATGTGATCGCGCAGGTGTTCGGGCGGGGCGTAGTCGAAGGTGAGCTCCCCGGCGTGCAGGGCCACTGGCGAGAGCTGGCCACGGCCGGTGAGGAAGCCGACCATCTCCATGTGGCGGCTGTAGTTCGCCAGGGCCGTAGGGTGATCCTCCGGCGCCACCATCTGCAACCCGACCCAGCGAGGATCGGCCTGCACCAGGGCCACGCCCAACTGCAGCTGGGCGAAGGTCGCCTCCGGCGGCAAGACGCGGATGGTCTGGACGAGATAGCGGACGGTGACCTGGCAGCCCGGGCGGGCGGCAGGCGTGCCGCAGGCCAGCACCTGACGGGCCCGGGCCTCCAGGGCGTCGGTCCCGGCGATGGCGGCGGAGACCAGCGCAGGAAGGCCGGCGGCGTCGATCTCGGCCTTCATCTGCCCCAGGTTGTCCTTGAGGCCGACCTTCAGGCCGAGCGCAGCGGCCGGACCGCCCTGCGGGGTGATCATGGCCTCAAGATAGAAGGTGTTCTGGTGGGCCAGGTCGTCCATGACCACGGCCAGCATGTCGCCCGCCCGTCCGGGACCCAGGCCGCCAATGCGGTCGAACACCCCGAAGAACTGGTCGTGTCCCGATCGGTCGAGAAAGCCCGGCTGGCGGCTGCTGAAGCTATCCAGCAGGTCGGAATAGAGCTCCCCGTCCACGATCGCCTCGGCGGCGGGCCGCAGGCCCTCACGGTCGCAGGGGGGCGGCGCCAGGGCGAGTTTCGGCACATCCACGCAGCGCCCATCCTCGGCCGCCCAGGCCAGGAGCGTTTCGGGAAACACCGCCCCGGAGATGTGATTGTGCAGCTCCCCGCCCTTGGGCATGGCCTTGGTGAAGGCGATCCGCTCACCGGCGCTCATGGCCTTCAGATCAGGTCCAGCGCTGGCGGTCCCAGCAAGGCAAAGGGCTAGGACGAACCCCGCCGCGCCGATGTAGGTCTTCAGATATCCCATGGCCCCCGCCCCTGACGCGCCGGCTCTCCGGCCGTCCGGCCGATAGCGCCCTGCCCCATCAAGCCAGGAACTCCCCCAAAGGAAAAGGCCGCCGGGGTTTCCCCTGGCGGCCTTGG
>TARA_R100000935_G_scaffold27288_1_pt1 | contig 92559 bp, 93 predicted proteins | sample TARA_R100000935 | Tara Oceans TARA_R100000935 (sample SAMEA2621502) | marine metagenome | biome: marine biome (ENVO:00000447); feature: surface water layer (ENVO:00002042); material: "saline water (ENVO:00002010), including plankton (ENVO:xxxxxxxx)" | depth 5 m
GAAAATATCGTGCCAATATTAAAATTGTTGTCCAATAATAAAATGTGTTTCCCAGCCATTTGCTTCGCTTCTCCCTAAAATTGGATCAAAACCGTATCCAAAATCAATACCAAGAAGGCCAAATGCCGGCATAAATATACGTAATCCTGCGCCAGCAGACCTGCTAATTCTAAATGGATTATAATCCCGGAAGCCATCATACGCTGCTCCACCCTCTACAAATGTAAGCGCATAAATAGATGCTAACTGACTTAATGTAATTGGGTATCTTACTTCTAACGAAAATTTATTGTAAATGGTATTTCCATCATTGTCTGAAAGTGATTGGTTAGGATATCCACGTAGTTGAATTACTTCCCTACCATCTAAACTAAATGCTCCTAAACCATCCCCACCTACAAAGAAACGTTCAAATGGAGGAACACCACGATCATTATTATAGGCTCCTAAGAAACCAAATTCAGATTGTGTGCGCAATACTAAATCACCAGTGATACGCGTGTACCAGTCTCCTGAAAATTTAATTTTATAATATTCCAGCCAGTTAAATCTTTCCTGGTCTATTTCAGCAATTCGCTCTCTGGTATCAACACTATTAGGGTTGTCTTCCAGAAAATCCTGAAGGCCATCCCGTTCGCTTCTCAACGCATTGTAATCTACCCCGTTAAATGCAGAGTAGGGCAAGGTCATTTTTGCTGTAATACTCCAGCTGGATCCAGATTTAGGATAGATTGGGTTTGTAGCAGTATTGTTTCTACTCAGGCCTACGGTGTAGGCTAAGTTGTTGGAATACCCATCTCCAAATGTGAAAAGACCCGTGTTATAATTTTTTAAATTATAATGTTGAAAACTAAGCGCTTGCGAAAAGGTAAAATAATCGTCTGGCCATTGTAATCGTTTTGCCAATCCAACAGAACCTCCCGTAATAAGGAAACGTCGGTCTCTGTCTACATCACGTGTTTGGAAATCGAACAGGTACTGAATGGTATGTGAAAAAGAAGTACTTAACTGAACAGGTTTTTTCCCGCCTAACCAGGGTTCTACTAACGATAAACTATAGGTCTGGTAAAAACTACTTGCTTGTGCTCGTAACGATAATTTTTGACCATCTCCCATAGGCAATGGCTTGTAGGCTTCGCCATTAAAAATATTGCGCAAGGAGAAGTTGTTAAAGGAAAGTCCTAACGTTCCAACAAAACCACCACCGCCATAACCTCCTTGGAGCTCTATCTGGCTGGATCCCTTCTCTACAACACTATACTCTAGATCTACCAAACCGTTGTTTTCATCAACAAATTTGAAGTTAGGAGAAAGTTGCTCGGCATCAAAATAACCTAATTGTCCAAGCTCACGGATGGTTCTAACCACATTTCGTTTGCTGTATTTTTGCCCCGGACGGGTACGGAGTTCACGGTAAATAACGTGATCGTTGGTTTTGTCATTTCCAACTACCGTAATATGGTCAAAATAGAACTCTTTGTTTTCGATAATTCTAATTTCAAAATCTATAGTATCTTGACGTACGGCAACTTCAACAGGATTTATTCTGGCAGCTAAATATCCATTGTTCTGGTACAGGTTGGTAAGGTCGTTTGCATCCGGGTCTGTATCATCTGCAATGCGTTCTTGTAATAAAACACCATTGTAAGGTTCTCCTTTTTGAATACCGAGTAATTGGCGTAACTGCCCATCTGTATATTTACTGTTTCCAATAAAACGAATATCTCCAAAGTAGTACCGTTGTCCTTCTTCAACGTCTATATTTAACGCAACATTTTTCTCATCTTTAACGATTAGTGTATCCCTAATAATACGTGCGTCTCTATACCCATTGGCTTTGTATTTTTTGATAACGCTTGCCTTGTCTTCGGTAAAAGCTTCCTCTGCATACTTTGAGCGTTTCCAGAAACGGAAGAAATTTTTACGCTTCGTATTTTTCATGGCGCCTCTTAACTTACCGTCGCTTAAAGCTTCATTTCCGTTAAAGTTAATTTTGTTGATTTTTACACGCTCGTTTTTATCGACGCGTATTACCATGTTTTTTCCAACCTCAACACCAGTAGAATCTACAAAAGGGGTGGTACTAATAGTAACCTGGGTGTTTAAGAAACCGTTTTCTTTATTTTTATTGGTAATGTAGTTTTTGGTAGTGGTAAGAAGGTTTTTTGTAATCTTTTTCCCTTTCTGAAGATCATTGTCTTTTATGATTTCCTTCTTTTTACCTTTTCTTACTCCCTCTATGGTAACTTCATTTAGTTTTGGGAGTTCTACAATGTATAGCTCAAGATCTATAAGGTCTCCATCTATATTGGTAACATAAAAGGCAATGTCGCTAAAAAGATTTTGGTCCCATAACTTCCTTGTTACAGAACTTAATCGTTCCCCGGGAACATATAGGCGTTCTCCTTCTTTAAGTCCGGTAAAGGCAATAACGGTCTGCTCATTAAAACTTTGAGCCCCTGTTACCGTTACGCTGTTTAAGGTGTATTTTCTGCCGCTGTCCAGTTGTTTTTGTTGTGCAAGGGTACTCCCAGCAAAAAATACTGTGACTACAAGTAGACAAAATAACTTTTTAGGTATGCGCAATACTATACTATTGTTCAAGCTGTTCACTAGTCTTTCCAAATCTTCGTTCTCTTTTTTGATAATTTAATATTGCTTCAAAAAGATGGTCTTTTCTATAATCGGGCCAAAGGGTTTCGGTAAAAAACAATTCAGCATAAGCAATTTGCCATAATAGGAAATTACTAATACGTTGTTCACCACTGGTGCGTATTAATAAGTCCACGTCTGGTAAATCGCGGGTGTAAAGATGATTATTTATAGTTCCTTCATCTATTTCAGACGGCGAAATTAGGTTATTTTTAACTTTGTGGCTAATCTCTTGGATGGTTTTTACAATTTCCTCACGAGAACCGTAACTAAGTGCCAGTGTGAGGGTCATGCGTTTATTGTCCTTTGTTTTTTCTATAACGTCCAATAATTCATTTTTAGCTTTTTTTGGAAGTGCGTCCAAATTTCCAATTGCGTTTAAACGAATGTCATTTTTGTCGAGGGTTTTTATTTCCTTTTTTAAAGATGAAACTAATAACCTCATCAAAGTTTCTACTTCTAGTTTGGGTCTGTTCCAGTTCTCGGTAGAAAAAGCATATAAGGTGAGATACTCAATGTTTAATTCGGCACTGGCTTCTACAATTTCCCGAACTGCTTTCGTTCCATTTTCGTGACCAATGCTTCTGAATAAACCTTGTTGTTTTGCCCAACGACCATTACCGTCCATAATAACGGCAATATGCCGTGGAAGTTTGTTCTGGTCTATTTGCGCTTGTAAGCTCATATTAAAAATTACAGTAACAGGGTTTCCTTCCAAAGGTAAAGGTTAGGGTTAACCCGGTAAATACATACCAATCGTCACTATTCACATTTCCAAATTTTAAACCGGCATCGTCTGCCAGATCTTTTACGGGGTTGCTACCATCCAGATCATCTGTAAAGGTGTAGCGCGCCCCAATCTCAAACCCCAAGACCAGTTTTGTTCCCAAGGTAGTTTTATATCCCACTACCATAGGAATAGCAAGTGTTCCTGCCTGGTCGTACTCTGTAATTAAATTACTACCTGGTCTTTTCAACAAGGCATTGTAATTAAAATAGGTAATCCCAGTGTACAAATAAGGGGTCGATACAGGCCTCCCGCTATACATATTAAATTCCCAAAAGGTATATTCTATTCCTAAAGAAAATTCTGTAATGGTATTATCAAACTGGTACCCACGTTGTTGTCGTCTGCTTTCGCTGGATTCCAAATCGTCCCCACTAATGCCAGCAACTAAAACAGATGCTCTAAATGCATGTCGTGGACTTCGATTCCATTTAAAAACTCCTCCAACTACTACATCGCTGGGCGAAATGTAATTGGTTTTTCCAATATCTCCTATATAATTAGCACCTCCTATAAAACCACCAACTTCGTAAGTTTGGGCTTTCATCGAAAAGACACTTATCACCACTATAAAAACGGTCGCGAAATACTTCATATACCTTAAAAGTTTGCAAATATAACAATAAACTCCGCTCTACCATAAGTGAAGCGGAATTGTCTCAGTTGATTAACAAATTTTAGTGGTTTTTATTGTTTTAAATTTCGCTTGTCTTCGCCCCACAGTAACTTTTTTCTTAGTGTTTTAATAAAACTATCATCCAGCAGCTGTACCAGTTTAATGGTAAAGGGCGCTTTCTGTACAGTAAGACGAGTGTTATTTGTGAATGTTGCAATACGGGAGTCTAAAGACACCAAATAAGTGTCTTCACGTCCTGAAACTTGTAATGTGATTTTGCTGGAATCTGGCAATACCAGTGGTCTGGCGCTTAAGTTGTGTGGTGCAATAGGGGTGATTACCAAACTATTGTTACTGGGGTCTATAACGGGGCCGCCACAACTTAATGAATACCCTGTAGAGCCGGTTGGTGTGGCCAAAATGAGTCCGTCGCTCCAGTAAGAAGTAAGGTATTTGCCATCAACCTCGGTCTCTACTTTAATCATGGAAGTAGTGTTTTTTCGGTTAATGGCAACTTCATTTAGCGCAAAATTTAATTCTGAAATTTCCGGATTGTGAGGTTCTGAGGTAAGCTGAAGTAAACTTCTTTCTGAAATAGAATATTTGCCTTCCAGTATCTGATTGATACTTTCAGCAATGTTTTCCTTTTGAATGGTCGCTAAAAACCCAAGTCTACCAGTGTTAATACCCACAATAGGAATTCCTGAATCCTGAACGTAGGTGATAGACTTTAATATAGTACCATCCCCACCAATACTGAAAAAGAGATCGTAGGTAGCATCAAGTTTTGAAAAAGTTTTAAAAGACGAAGTAGTCTCCACCCCGTCGTTATGGTTAATAATGTCCATAAAATCCTCTTCAATAAGAACTTCGTGTTCCTTTTTCCGAAGGGCATCTAAAATTATCTGAATATACTGTTCAGAATTTTTGTGATAGAACTGTCCGTAAATACCAATCTTCATCGCTTAAATATTTAGGTATTTATCAAGGTAGTTGGAGCGTTTTTTTAAATCTTCCAAAAACCTGTCTTCTTCATGATTACTCACCACAGTATAGCTATACCTGCGGAAGGTTTGTACAATGGCATTCATCCCTTGGTGCCCTATTTTTAACGTAATCTGTGTAAGGTCACTGTCACTTTTTGAGATAAAAGCACCAAAAATCTTTGCGTCATTTGTTTCAATAATTTGAGAAATTTCACTGAAAGAATAGTCTTTTGCTCCTTTTTCAACCACAATAATTCCTCCCGCTTCGTTTAAAAAAGGGGTGTCATAAAAGCAGTGCATAATATCATTCAGTTCATAATACCCAAGGTACGAGTTGTCATTGTCTAGCACAGGCATGATGTTGCTGTTATTTAGCGCGAAAGCTTCCAGAATATCTAGCCAATGCGTGGTTTTTCGTACAAAAAAGGGTTCCAGTGCATATTGATACTCTGTAAGTGTTTTGTCGTTTTCAAAACAATGCGCATCGGTTTCAGAAACACAACCCATAAACTCTCCTTTTTTTTCGACAATAAGATGTGAATAGGTAAGCTGGTTGAAAGTTTCCTGTATAATTTTTATAGAAGCCGAAATTGGAAAGGCCTCAATGTCGTTTATAATGTAATTCAGGGTATTCAAAGTAATTTAATTTTTCTGCAAATTAGTCAAAATATGCCTTTAAAGCATAAAGGCAAGTTTGTATTTTTGTTACAAGATATACTAGTATGACAAAGTTAAGTGTAAATATTAATAAAATAGCCACCTTACGTAACGCAAGAGGTGGAAATATGCCCAATGTGGTGCAAGTGGCTAAAGATGCCGAGAAATTTGGAGCGCAGGGAATTACCATCCACCCACGACCAGACGAGCGACACATTCGGTATCAGGATGCGCGGGATCTAAAACCAATAGTCACGACCGAGTTTAACATTGAAGGAAACCCCATAGATAAATTTCTGGAACTGGTGCTGGAGTTAAAACCCACGCAAGCTACCCTCGTGCCGGACGCTGTAGACGCAATTACCTCTAATGCGGGTTGGGATACTGTGAAGCATAAAGACTATTTAAAAGAAGTGATTTCAGAATTAAAGCGAAACGGAATCCGTACCTCCATTTTTGTAGATCCAACTCTGGAAATGATTGAAGGTGCTGCCCATACGGGAACCGATAGAATAGAGTTGTATACCGAAGATTTTGCACACCAATATACTATAGGAACTACAGATGCTGTAAAGCCATACGCCCAATGTGCCGAATTAGCACACAAGTTAGGTTTGGGTATTAATGCAGGGCACGATCTGTCACTTCAGAATATTCAGTTTTTTAAGCAACATGTACCTCACTTACTGGAAGTTTCCATTGGGCACGCACTTGTTTGTGAGGCATTGTACGAAGGGCTGGAGTCTGTGATTCATCAATATTTAGCAAAACTAAAATGATCTTACATTCACAAATTATAGGAGAAGGTACTCCGTTTATAATCTTACACGGTTTTTTAGGATCGGGCGATAACTGGAAAACTCTGGGCAACCAGTTTGCTGAAGATGGCTATCAGGTACATTTGGTAGACCAGCGTAACCACGGACGTAGTTTTCATTCTGAAGATTTCAGCTATGCACTCATGGCAGACGATTTACTGAAATATCTGGAGCATCACGCTATTTCAGAATGTATGTTGCTAGGGCATTCCATGGGTGGGAAAACGGCGATGCAGTTTGCAACGGAGCATCCAGAAAGAGTATCAAAGCTTTTGGTAGCAGATATTGGTCCTAAGGCCTATCCGCAACACCATCAGGATATATTAAAGGCATTGTCTTCCCTGGATTTTTCTGAACTAAAATCGAGAGGGCAGGCAGATAAAGTGCTGTCAGAATATATTCCGGAACTGGGTACAAGACAGTTTTTGTTAAAGAACTTATACTGGAAAGAAAAAGGAAAACTGGGGCTACGGGTAAATTTACCGATACTTTCAGAAAAAATAAGTGAAGTAGGTAGAGCATTGCCAAGTGACCAGGTTTTTGAAAAACCTACCCTGTTTCTCAAAGGAGAAACGTCCGGATACATCGAAGGAATGGACGAATTATTAATCCATAAACATTTTCCAAAAGCGATACTGATCACGATTTCAAAAGCTGGACATTGGTTGCACGCAGAAAATCCTTCCGAATTTTACCAAAATGTTATCAAATTTTTATAACATTGCAAAGGAAAATTTATTATGTATGCATAATAAATCTTAGATTTAAGGAATAATTGACACCTTGATTTAACATTTTGCGCATTAATAACTTAAAAACTTTAATCAATCTTTAAACATTATGAAGAAACTTTTACTCCTTTCTGTTTTTGCTTTAGCAACTGCAGTTACGTATGCTGGAGGGTATCGTGTAAGCCTTCAGGGAAACAAATCTCTGGCCATGGGGCACACGGGAGTTGCTGTAGTAAACAGTAGCGAATCTGTATTTTTTAACCCAGCAGGTCTTGTGTACCTAGAAAATAAATTGAACATTACTGGTGGTGGCTTCGGAGTATTTTCCGATGTAGCGTATCAAAACACAGCGAATGGAGCGTCGGCAATGACCGATAGCCCTGTTGGAACTCCTTTTTATCTATATGGCTCATACCAGGTAACCGATTGGTTAGCGCTGGGTCTTGGAGTATACACTCCTTTTGGAAGTACGGTAGAGTACGAAGATGACTGGGCTGGTTCTCACTTGGTAAATAATATTGACTTGGCTGCTATTTTTGTACAGCCTACGGTTTCTATTAAATTGAGCGAGTACTTTAGTGTAGGAGGTGGACCTATTTATGTGAATGGTTCTGTAAACTTCAACAGAAATCTAAACCGTACGCTTTCAGATCTTGAAGGAAACCGTTCTGAAGTTACTGTAGATGCTACAGGAGTTACAAAATGGGGATGGACCGTTGGTGCTATGTTTAACCCAACTGAAAATTTAACTATTGGTGCGCACTACCGCTCAAAAATTATCTTAGAAGCTGAAGAAGGTGAAGCAGATTTTGAAAATGTGCCTAACTCCCCGTTAGCACCATTTGCAGATACTACATTTGATGCAGCTTTACCACTTCCTGCTGAAATGACGGTAGGTTTATCCTATGAGTTTTGCGACAAGTGGTTGTTTGCTTTCGACTATAACCGTTCTTTCTGGGATGTATACGAAAGTTTAGATATAGACTTTGCAGACCCTAATATTCCGGATTCTATGAATCCTAGGAATTATAAAAATGCATCTACGTACCGTTTCGGATTACAGTACGAAGCTACAAAAATGTTTACGCTTAGAGCTGGATATTATTTCGATGAGTCTCCTGTGACAGAAGGTTTCTTTTCTCCTGAAACACCAAGAAATGATAGTAATGGATATACTGCTGGTTTGTCTGTAAATATCTCAGATCGCCTGGCAATAGATGCGTCTTTCCTATACCTTCACTTTAACGAGGTAGATGCTTCTTACGAAGGGTATACAGAAAACGGACAAGTGGCTCCGTTTAACGGAACGTACAAGTCTAGTGCTTTTGCGCCAGGGCTAGGGGTTACTTATAAAATGTAATTTTAAAAAATTTAGAACATGAAAAAATCAATATACATACTATTAGGCGGCTTACTTACTCTTGGGTTTGTAAGTTGTGAGCCAGAATTTGATAATCCTGTGGATGAAGAAGGATTTTATACCACCGGAGATGCAGACATGAGCAATTTTGTAGCTGTGGGGAACTCCTTAACGGCAGGATTTGCAGATGGAGCTTTATACATTACAGGACAGGAAAACTCATACCCAAACATTCTAGCACAACAATTTGCGTTAGCAGGTGGCGGTGAATTTACACAGCCTTTAATGAATGATAATCTAGGAGGTCTTTTATTAAACGGAACTCAAGTAGCAGATAACCGATTTGTGTTGGCTGCGGATCCAATGACAGGGGAGCCTTTGGGACCAGTAGTTCTGGAAGGAACCCCAACTACCGAAGTAACTACAAGTGCAACAGGGCCTTTCAATAATATGGGGGTTCCCGGAGCTAAGAGTTTCCATTTGGTAACTCCCGGGTATGCAGGTTTAAATCCGTATTACGGGCGTTTTGCAACTAGCGGAAATGCGACAGTACTTGCAGATGCAGCATCTTTAAGCCCTTCTTTTTTTGCACTTTGGATAGGAAACAACGATATCTTAAGCTATGCAACCAGTGGTGGTGCTGGTGTTGACCAGACCGGAAATTTAGATCCGTCTACGTATGGTTTTAACGATATTACAGATCCTAATGTATTTGCATCGGTATACAGCGAGCAGGTAGCAGCGTTAAATGCTAGCGCTTCAGGAGGTGTATTAATCAACATCCCAGACGTAACGTCTATCCCTTTCTTTACTACAGTGCCTGTGCGCTCTATTCCATTAGATGCAGCGACTGCTGCTGCGGTAAATGCGCAATTTGCATTGTATAACACACAGGTGTTACCTTTATTGCAAGGAGCAGGAGTGATTTCGGCTGAAGAAGCTGCCGCACGCCGGATCAACTTTTCGGCGGGTGTTAACTTTCCAACCATAACAGACGACGATCTAACAGATGTGACAGCTGTCCTTATTTCTCAGGGAATTGATCCAGCGACCGCAGCTTTACTAGGTCAGTTACGTCAGGCTAATGAAGATGATTTAGTTGTCTTAACAGCATCTTCAGTATTGGGGAGTTTAGCAGATCCAGCAAATCCACAATCAGTAATTGGAGTAGCAGTACCGCTGGCAGACCAGTTTGTGCTTACAGCTGTTGAGCAAGAAAGAGTGAGTACAGCAACCAGCTCGTACAACATTACGATTAGCTCATTAGCCACTGCAAACGATTTGGTATTGGTTGATGCACGTAGAGCATTAAGAGATGTTGCTAACGGAGGTATCGCTTACGATGGAGGTTTATTAACAAACACGTTTGTAACAGGTGGTGCATTCTCTTTGGATGGTGTACACCCAACGCCTCGTGGGTATGCGTATACTGCAAACCTTATTATAGATGAAATTAACAGAAAATATAATGCTACTATTCCTAATGTGAATATTGGTAATTATGGAACTATTACTATTACTAACAATCAGTAGTAAAATAATAGCTAAATAAATTTTTAGCTTTAAAACCGCTTCAGGGTCATTCCTAAAGCGGTTTTTTTATACCTTTAAATTCAAAACAAAAACCTATGAACTGGATTTTAAAACTCTTGCTAACGGCGGTAGCTGTGATTGTATTAGCATATATACTCCCTGGAGTTGAGGTGTCCGGGTACCTTTCTGCAATAATCGTTGCTGTTGTGCTGGCCATCTTAAGACTAGTAGTGAAACCCATCTTAGTGGTGCTCACCTTTCCGGTAACTGTGATTACCTTAGGATTATTTTTGCTAATTATTAATGCTGTTATTATACTTCTGGCAGACTTTTTTATCGGCGGGTTCGCGGTTCGAAATATTTGGTGGGCACTTATTTTTAGTGTGCTCCTTTCCTTTCTTCAATCTATCTTACATTCCTTGGTTTCAGAAAAAAAATAACGTCTTGAAATTCAGTATTTCTACAGTTGTTCAATCGGTTTAAAAGCCGTACTTTTGCATCCCGAAAATTATAGGATATATGAACATCACAAAAAAAGAAGTAGACAAGCTGAATGCAGTTGTAACTGTTGAAATTTCAAAAGACGACTACGCAGGCAAAGTAGAAGGTATTTTAAACAACTACCGCAAAACTGCTAACATCCCAGGATTTAGAAAAGGACACGTGCCTATGGGAATGGTAAAAAAACAGTACGGTCAGGCAGTACTGGTAGAAGAAGTGAACAAATTGTTGCAAGAGAATCTTCATAAATTTTTAACCGAAGAAAAACTGGACGTGCTTGGAAATCCTATTCCACGTAACGAAGCCGAAATTGATTGGAACAGTGATGATTTCAAATTCGAATTTGACCTAGGACTTGCTCCGGAATTTGATGTAGCCCTACCAGGAAAAAAAGCGACGACACAATACAAGATCGTTGCAGATGATGAGATGATCAAGAACCAAGTGAAAACTATCCGTAAGCAATACGGAACGTTAACTTCAAAAGATACTGTTGAAAAAGGAGACGAAATTACAGGAACGTTTACTTCAACCGAAAAAGAGATTGAAAATAAGACCACTATTGCGTTAGAAGATATTAAGGGTAAAAAGCAAACAACAGCTTTAACAGGTGCTAAAGTTGGTGACGAAGTTGTTCTGAAAACCAAGGGAATGTTTGCAGACGATCACGATAATCAAAAGCATTTAGGAGTGGCGCACGATGATGCACAAGGACTTGATATTGAAGTAACCTTCAAAATTGAAGAGGTAAATACACGTGAAATGGCTGAACTAAACCAGGAATTGTTTGATAAATTGTTTGGTGAAGGTGTAGTAACTTCAGAAGAAGAACTTAAAGATAAAATTAAGCAAGACGCCGAAGGACAATTTGCCCAGCAAAGCGATCAGAAGCTTTTGAATGATGTAGTGGAAGACTTAATTGAAAATACCAAATTTGACCTTCCGAAGGAATTTTTACAACGTTGGATTCAGGTTTCTGGTGAAAAACCCTTGACAGATGAAGAAGCTGCTGCAGAGTTTGAAAGAAGTGAAAAAGGATTGCGTTACCAGTTAATTGAAGGAAAACTAAGAGCAGACAACAACCTGCAGGTAACCTTTGACGAGTTGAAAGACTACGCAAAAAATATGATTAAAGGTCAAATGGCTCAGTTTGGGAATGCTAACCCAACCGAAGAAGAGTTAGAGGGTATTTCGGCAAGAATTCTTTCAAACGAAGAAGAAGTTAAACGTTTGAGCGAGCAGTTGAACACTAGCAAGATACTGCAGTTTTACAAAGAGAAAGCTAAACTGAAAACCAAAGAAATTACCTACGATAAGTTCATCAAAGAAGCGTACGCTTAATTGAGCAAAAAAATCGGTATCTTTGAGGGCGTTGAATGATTAGTTTCAACGCCCTTATTGTTTAAAAAAGAAGTTGCATTTATATGAATTACGGAAAAGAATTTAAAGACTTTGCTATCAAAGATCAAGGCATAAGCAGTACCTACTATGATACAATTTTAAGTAGTATGTATCCTGTAGGCCTCACCCCGAATATTATTGAAGAACGCCAGATGAATGCGGTTGCTATGGACGTGTTTTCACGTTTAATGATGGACCGTATTATCTTTTTAGGAACAGGTATTAACGACCAGGTAGCAAACATAGTGCAGGCACAATTGCTCTTCCTGGAGAGTACCGATGCCTCTAAGGACATTCAGATTTACATTAACTCTCCTGGCGGGAGCGTCTATGCAGGCTTAGGTATTTACGATACCATGCAGTTTATAAAGCCTGATGTAGCAACAATTTGTACAGGAATGGCCGCTTCTATGGGAGCAGTATTGTTATGTGCAGGAGAAAAAGGAAAACGCAGTGGCTTAACGCACTCAAGAGTAATGATACATCAACCTCTGGGAGGTGCACAAGGACAAGCAAGCGATATTGAAATTACCGCCCGGGAGATTGTTACCTTAAAAGAAGAATTATATAAAATTATAGCCAAACATAGCGGTCAATCCTATGAAAAGGTATACGATGACAGTGACCGTGATTATTGGATGAAAGCAGATAAGGCGAAAGAATATGGAATGATTGACGAGATCTTAGCTCGATAATCCCTCCAAAAACAAAATTATGGCGAAAGAAGAATTAGAATGTTCATTTTGCGGTCGAAAAAAAGCCGAAACCAACTTGCTTATAGCAGGACTGGATGCGCATATATGTGATAGATGTATTGAGCAGGCGCATGGTATTGTAGTAGAAGAAGCATTGCATACCACTACTACCGACTTGCACAAAGACGTAATGCTCAAGAAACCAAAGGCTATTAAAGAGTTTTTGGACGATTATGTAATTGGCCAGGAATTTACCAAAAAAGTAATGTCTGTAGCGGTATACAACCACTACAAACGTTTGTTGCAGCCAAAGAGCGATGACGATATTGAAATTCAAAAAAGTAATATTGTAATCGTAGGGCAAACCGGGACAGGAAAAACCTTAATCGCAAAAACAATCGCAAGAATGCTGAATGTTCCTTTAGCGATCGTAGATGCAACCGTGTTAACCGAGGCTGGTTATGTAGGAGAAGATGTAGAAAGTATTCTTACCAGATTGTTACAAGCCGCAGATTACAACCTGGAAAAAGCACAAAACGGAATTGTTTTTATTGATGAAATTGATAAAATTGCCCGTAAAAGCGACAATCCAAGTATTACACGCGATGTAAGTGGTGAAGGTGTACAGCAGGCTCTATTGAAATTGCTGGAAGGAACTACTGTAAATGTACCGCCAAAAGGAGGTCGTAAACACCCGGACCAGAAGTTTATTGAAGTAAATACCGAGAACATTCTCTTTATCGCAGGAGGTGCTTTCGATGGCATTGAAAGGCATATTTCGAAGCGTTTAAACATGCAGGCTGTTGGTTTTAGTGCGTCCAAGAAGGAAAATACACTGGAAAAAGATCATATGCTTAAATATATTATTCCAAAGGATTTAAAAGACTTTGGTTTAATTCCTGAAATTATTGGTCGATTACCTGTGCTTACCTATATGAACCCGTTAGATAAAGCAACGCTACGTGCGATTTTAACCGAGCCAAAGAATGCCATCATCAAACAATATAAAAAGTTGTTTGAAATGGACGGAATAGACTTTGTAATTACTACAGAAGCGCTCGATTTTATTGTGGAGCAGGCTATTGAGTACAAATTGGGGGCAAGAGGGCTTAGATCTCTCTGTGAAGCCGTTTTAACCGATGCCATGTACGAATTGCCAGGAGATGATGAAAACAAAACCCTGAAAGTAACAAAAGATTACGCCGAGGAGAAACTTCAAAAAACAACCATTAAAAAGTTAAAGGCTGTTTCGTAATACGTATTGTAACCCTACAAAAAAAGCCGAACATCCCTGTTCGGCTTTTTACTTACATTAACTTAATCTATCTAATCTATGGCATTTTTCAATGCTATAAATATCTTTAAGGGGTTGCAATAACCGTCTTTGCTTTTTTAGAGGCAATTTTTTGTTGAAATTGCTCTTTCTTATCTTTTATCGTATACTTGGCAACTTCAGTATTCTCTTTTTGAATGGCTGAAGCAGTTCCGCAGGAAGTAAAACTTACTGCGAATAGTACTAGAGTAATTGTATAAACAAACTTTTTCATGTGCGGGGGGTTTCATTCATTTGAACAGTACAAACGTATGACGTAAGAAAAGTACTACCAAAATTTTTAGCCGAAGTGCACAGGAAATTCGTTGAAATACATTTTGAAATTTTACCCTTCGGTGAAGTGCAAGATTCATCGATTTTGCGGATGTTTTTAAGCGACGAAAGAGACTGTTAATCGATGGGGTTGTTTAGCCTACCAGTATTAAGACGTAATAATTCTTCAAGATAATCCCGTTTGTTCGATAATCGTGGGACTTTGTGTTGTCCCCCTAATTTTCCATTACCTTTTAACCAATCGTAGAACAATCGTTCTCTGGCACAATGGATTGTTGGACCGTTTAAGGTGGTGTTGTTAAAACGCTTTGCTTCGTAGTCGCTATTTACTTCTTTCAGGGCAGTGTCAAAAACATCTGTAAATATTTTAAAATCTTTAGGGGGTGTTTTAAATTCAATGATCCACTCGTGAGCTCCCTTTTCTTTTCCTTCCATAAAGATTGGAGCTGCAGTGTAATCTAACACCTCGGTATTGGTGAGTGTGGAAGCTTTTCTAAGAGCGGCTTCAGCATTTTCTATAATTAATTCCTCTCCAAACACATTAATATGGTGTTTGGTGCGTCCGGTTACTTTAATTCGGTGGGGTTTAACTGAAGTGAATCTAACTGTATCGCCAATTTTATAACGCCACAGTCCGGCATTGGTAGTAATAATAATGGCGTAATTTTTTCCCTCTTCCACATCGGCAAGCGGGATGATGGTTTCTTTTGCCGTGCCATAAGTTTCCATGGGGATAAACTCATAGAAAATCCCATAATCAAGCATTAAGAGCAGTTCTTTGTTCGCATTTCTATCCTGGATTGCGAAAAACCCTTCAGAAGCATTGTAGATTTCATAATACCTGAAACTATCCTTCGGTAGTATTTTATTGTATTGTTCTATATAAGGATCAAAACTTACGCCCCCGTGAAAGTAAACTTCCAGATTGGGCCAAATTTCAAACAAATTCTCTTTTCCTGTTGTTTCCAGGACATTGTTCAGCAAAACGAGCATCCATGAAGGCACACCAGCCAGACTTGTTACATTTTCCCGAATAGTTTCATTTACAATAGCCTGCATCTTGGTTTCCCAGTCTGCCATTAAGGATATTTCATTTTTTGGGGTACTGCTATATTCTGCCCAGAATGGCATATTATCAATCAATATTGCAGAAAGATCCCCATATACAGTTCCGTTTTCCTGATACAACTCTTTACTACCTCCTAGTCGTAATCCTTTGCCAACAAACAATTGTGAGTCTGGATTGTTGTTTAAATACATACACAGTAAATCCTTACTGGCAGCATAATGACAATCTTCCAGCGAGTCGCTGCTTACAGGGATAAATTTGCTTTTGGCATTGGTAGTACCACTGGATTTGGCAAACCATTTTATGGGCGTGGGCCAGAAGATGTTGTTTTCCCCTTTCCGGGCACGCTCAATACGTTCCTGGTTATCTTCGTAGGTAGTAACGGGTACGCGATAGGCAAACTCCTGATAGGATTTTATAGTGCTGAAATCGTATTGTTTGCCAATTTCGGTATGCTTTGCTTTCTGAAGAAGATTATGCAGTAACTCTTCTTGTACCTCTATAGGGTATTTTAGAAACAGTTCTATTTGGTGAAACCGTTTCTTTAAAAACCAGGAGGCAATAGAATTTACAATGGGGATTGGCATAATTTTCTGCTATCTTTATGCAATAAAAATAACAATTTTTCTCTTAGGGAATTTCAGATTTTCAATTTTGAAATTTTCTGGAATCTACAAGCTTTAAAACTAATGCAATACAAAGGAGTTTTACGGAAAATGCAGACCGAAAATGGGTCTCCCATTCAATATTATCTGGTGTTTGAAAACGATTTCCTGCAAATGAACCAATTGTTAGACAAACAACTCAGGATTGAATTTTTAGGCTATGAATGCCTTAATTGTGGCCTGAATAAAAAAATATACCGCCAAGGTTATTGTAAATCTTGCTTTTATGAAGTCCCTCAGGCTGCAGATTGGGTAATTAAACCAGAATTGAGTACAGCCCATTTAGACAAGGAAGACCGCGATCTGGAATATGAGAAAAGAGTGCAACTACAGCCTCACGTAGTATACCTAGCCAATAGTAGTAATGTAAAAGTAGGCGTGACGCGTAAGACACAGGTTCCTACGCGCTGGATAGACCAGGGAGCCCACGAAGCTATTGAAATTGTTGAGGTTCCTAACCGTTACCTTGCGGGAATTACTGAAGTGGCTCTAAAAGACCACGTGGGCGATAAAACCAATTGGCGTACCATGCTTAAAAATGAAGTTGATGATGAAAATTTAGTAACCTGGAGAGATAAACTGAAACAATACATTCCAGAAGAAGCACTGCCTTATTTTCTTGAAAACAATTCTGAAACAGAGTTAGAATTTCCGGTATTACAATATCCTAAAAAATTGAAAAGCCTTAATCTGGTGAAAACCCCAAGCTACGAAGGCGTATTAAAAGGCATCAAAGCACAATACCTTATTTTTGAAGACAGCACTGTTTTTAATGTGCGCGGGAATGAAGGCTATGTAGTGGCTATTTCAATTTATTGATCTAACAGCATTCGGATAAACTGGACGATAGAGCCAAGTATAAGCGCTATGCCAATTAAGTTCAATACGATAGGATGCTTCTTGTTTTTTTTCTTCCCAAGTTTTTTGCTCATTTTACCATAAAAATAAAGCGTTGTAACTTTTCCGAAAAAAATTCCTATAAATAAGCAGGCAAGGTTTAGTACGGGGCTAAATTTTGAAATCGCAAACAGATAGGTATTACAAATGCTTATAATCAAGATCCAAAAAATAAGCGCAGGGGGATTTATAAATGCTAATAACAATCCTTTCGAGAAATTACCGATCCTGTTATCTTCTGAAAGTGGATTTTCAAAATCCATGTTAATCAAATTCCGTAACAAGATGAGTACTCCAATGCTGAAAAATATAAACAGAATGGTGTATTGGACCCACGGATTATCTTCAAAAAAATCTGTAAAAACCTGACTGTATAGTAAAGCAATAAAAGCTAATACGACACTACCAACACCAGCGCCCAATGTAATTTGAAAGCCTTTTGCAAAAGTTTTGTCAAGTGTGGTCGTGATTACTGCAATGTTAGAAGAACTGGCAGGAATTGCGCCCAGTCCGGAAGCCAAAAAACCTGTTAACAGGAAAAATAACACCATTAAAATTTCATATACCATAATTCACTAAAGTTGGGGCATGTACGTGTGGTACAAGATTTTAATTGAAATAGATGGGTATTACCCGATTAACACAATACTGTTATTTCTGAACAGAATCTTTCTTTTTTCCAAACAGCCCTCCAAAAATATCTTTTACTACTTCGGTTGGATCGGTTTTAGGGGTTCCTGTATTGTTGGTGTTGGTGGAGTCTTTCGGTTTGTTTCCCCCGCCAATGAGGTCTTTTATTATATCCGTTCCTTTGTCTTTTAAATCCTGCTTTTGCTTGTCAATAAGCTTTTGCGTTAATGTTGAAATTGCAGCTTTGGTGTCTACAGATATTTGTGGGTTGGTCATAGAGCCACGTAAACCTATAGGTAATTTTACGGTGGTATTTGCCGCCTCGGAAGGATCTAACTTTGCTAACAAATTATTTACTTCACCACCCAGGTATTCTGCCGGAACGTCCAGATTTACGTTGTAATTAATAGTTTTATCCAGACTGTGGGTTCCGGCAACTGTCACTCCAATCCCCTTTACATCGAAGTCGAAAGGCTGCACTTCAATGTTTCCGTTATTGAATTTTAAAACTGTGCTTACATCGCGTAAACTAAGCCTGTCTAAATTTAAGAAAGATACCTTATCTCCTAATTTCGAAAGCAACGGGGTTTTGTTTTTATCTACTTCAGCAGTGATTATTTGTGCTAACGCATCTCCTGCCAGGGTGCTTAATTTTGGAGTTAGGTTGCTGTTAAGTGCTCCATTTAATTTTATGTTCGTGTTTAAATCGCCTTGTAAAGACTGTGCGATGGGTGCTAAAAAACTCAAGATGTCCAATTGCTGAAAGGAGCTGGCAATGTCAATCTTTTTCAAATCAAGATCCATGGCAAAAGTGGGGGTATTGTTCTTTGTTGAAACATTACCCGATAGTGCTACATTTCCGCCTAATAAAGATGAAGTAACGTTGTTCAAACTCGCTGTTTCATTTTTTATTGAAACACTCCCTTTTGCATTGTCCAAAGTGATGTCATCATAGATCACCTTCTTGGCATCAAAATTAAGAGTGGCGTCCAGAAAATCTGGAATTTGGAAGCTTTCTTTAGCAGTAGAGGCAATCCCAGCAGTGTTTTCATTGCCTTTACTTCCGGACGCAGGAGCTTCTTCAGCCATAAAGTCATTAAGGTTAAACGTGTTTGAGGTAACGTTAAAAGTTCCTTTTAAATCCTGCTTCGCCATAATCCAGGGAATAAGGTTTTGGATATCGCCATTTGCCGCGACATCGGTACTACCGGTAGTTGCTGTCATTTCATTTAACGTAATGGTTCCTGGAGACATGGTAATGGCAGCATTTCCAATATTAATAGCATTTTTAAAAGCGGGATCGGTATAGGTAAAGTCGCTTAAACTAGCCGTGCCATTGGTTTTTATGTTCTGGTATTGCTCATTTTCTACAGAAGCCATATCAAAATTAGTAGTGACATCTGCCTTAAAAACACCTCGTAAGGGTTGCTCCATTTCAACAGGGAGCACCTGGTCTATGTTCGCCAGGTTTAGCGTTCCTTTCAGGGCTAAATTAACCAGGGCGTTCTCAGTAAGATTTCTAATACTTCCATTGGCTGCAAATAGCTCTTCGTCAATTCTGAAGGTAAGATTGCCAATGTTTAGATAGGTGTCTTTCAACAAGCCTGTTTCGTTCATTAAATCAGCATTAATGGTAATATTTCGAACCGTTTTTGGCAAATCAGGGTATTTAAAAGAAGCATTGTTACTTCGTATTTTAATATCCATGGTAGGAATGCGTTCTTCGTCAACTATCCCTTTCAGCATTCCGTTTACAGTAAAATTGCCTGTGGTGGTAACACCGTCCAGTTCTTTTACATACACCTTCGGAATAACAGCTAAGAAGTTTTTAAAATCTGAAGAAGGCGTTTTAAACGTAAGGTCAATTTCATTGTTGTTCTCGTTCACTTTTACAAAACCATCAAAGGTGAGCGGCAGTTCATTAATTTTTGCTTCGTTTTCAAGAAAAGTATATTTCTGATTGGCGAGGTCTAGTTGAAAATCGGCGTCCAGCGATACTTTGTTGTTACTTAAATATTCAATATCTCCCAGTTTAAAAGAAACTAATGCCTCGGTTGTAGTAGCTAAATTTGAAACTTCTACAGACAAATCGCCATCGCCTTCGTGATGTACTTCGGTAAGCATTAAGTATGTTTCAGTGGCTTCGTCTATGTAGTTGATGCGGGAATTGTTTACTTCATAATGCTGTAAATCGAACACAAATCCTTTTTCTTCAGCTGAAGCATTTTCATCTGTTACAGGAGCATCACTTTTCACTGCTACGTCATAATTGGCATTGCCCAGGCTGTCTATTTTTATATTTATAAAGGCGTTGTCTAGTTTCAGGGCGTCTACTTTTATGGCCTCGGTACTACTTTTAAAGAGCTGGGTAATACCCATATCTATTTTTAGAGACTCGCCACTAGCCAGGGTATCTCCTGCAAAGGGAGCTTTATTAATAACGGTAAAATCTTTTACAACAACTGCGGCATTGGGAAAGCTCCTAAATAAACTAAGATCCAGTTCCTCCCAGGCAACAGTAGCGTTCAGGTTTTTGTTGATGTTTTTCTTCAGTAAATCTTCTATCGTTCCCTTAAATAGAAACGGGGCAAGGAGTAAGAGAATTATAACTAAGCCTACAACGACTCCCAGTATTTTTAATATCTTTTTCATTATAAATTTTTAATGTTTCTTTTTTAATTCAAAGTGCCTTATTAATGTGAGGCAGAAGTATCGCCTCTAAGGTCGAGCTCCTCTCCAATTCCTAATCCGAATCTTTTCCGCAAGGCATAAACGCCTGCATATAGTAATGGAGTATCTAGTGCTGCTACCAGTACTTTAAACAGGAAGCCACTCAATAATAGTGTGCCAAACAAGGACCAGTCAATCTTTCCGAAGGTACATAGCAGCAATAATACCGTGAATGTATCTACAAATTGCGACAGGAAGGTCGAAAAATTATTCCGAAGCCAGAGGTGCTTACCTCGCGTAAGGCGTTTCCAGAAATGAAACAATTGTATGTCTATATACTGCGCTAATAAATACGCCATCATCGAGGCAAAAACCGCAATAGCTGTGGCGCCAAATACAGTGTTAAAAAGGGAGTCGTCTACGGGACTCCAGCTTGTGGCGGGTACTATATCTGCAACATATACTATGAGTAAGGAAAATAGCGATGCAAATATTCCTGCCGTTACTACCTGGTTTGCCTTTTTCTTACCGTACACTTCGCTAATAATATCGGTAATTAAAAAAGTAATGGGATAGGGCAGTATGCCTACTGAAATTTCAAACGTGTACAAACCGAGGAAATCCCATGTAAAGAATTTCTGAAAAATAAGGTTGCCCACCACCAATGCTGCAATAAACAACGCCCCCAAAATGAAGTAGATACGTTGCGCTAACAAAATGTCTTTTACAGAAAGGCGACTCAAAAGTTCTAGTTTGACTACAAATATACTAGTCAGTTCTTTTGTTTTCCTTAATTTCGTCTTAAAACAAAAACCATTGCATACGACTCATAACAACAACATTTACTTGTCTTTAGGGAGCAATCTGGGCAACCGTTTTGAGTATTTACAGCAGGCTGTAGATGCTGTCTTTATGGAAATTGGCACGCTGCATAAAATTTCTTCGGTGTATGAAACTCCTGCAATGGGTTTTAAAGGCGGTGCTTTTTTAAATTGTGTACTTTGGGTACGCACCAGCCTGACAGCTAAACAAACGTTGAAAGCTATCCAGAAGATTGAAAAGAAGCTGGGGCGGGAGCGAAAGAATGCGTCTAAAGGTTTTGCATCCCGTACAATCGATATAGATATATTGCTTTTTAACGATGAACTATTTTCTGAAAAGGACTTACAAGTGCCTCATCCAAGATTGCACGAACGTACATTCGTGCTCCAGCCCTTAGCCGAAGTGAATGGACAATTGGTACATCCTACCTTAGAGCAAAACGTGATCAAGTTGTTATCGCAAACCAAAGACGATAGTAGTATCACAAAACAATCTAAGTGGTTGCGAAATCCTAAACAGGATTACGACATCTCCAAACTGAATTATATAGCCATTGAAGGCAATATAGGCGCAGGAAAAACCAGTCTCGCCTCCAAAATCGCAACCGATTTCAATGCAAAGTTGATCTTGGAGCGTTTTAAGGACAACCCGTTCTTACCTAAGTTTTATGAAGACCAGTCACGGTATGCCTTTCCACTGGAAATGTCTTTTTTAGCCGATCGGTATCAGCAATTGCTGGAAGATATAAAACAATTCGATTTGTTTAAGGAATGTGTGGTGGCAGATTACGATGCGTTTAAGTCGCTTATTTTTGCCAAGGTAACCCTGGCCGATGAGGAGTTTAACCTGTATAAAAAACTCTTCAACTTAATGCACAAAGAGCTGCCTAAACCAGATGTATATGTGTATTTATATCAGAATACTGAAAGGTTGCTGGAGAACATTCAAAAGCGCGGACGGAAATTCGAAAAGGGAATTGCACCCGAGTACCTGAATAAAATTAATGAAGGCTATTTACAGTTTATCAAAACCCAACCTCAGGAAAAGGTAAAAATTATTGATGTTTCAGAAATTGATTTTGTAAAGAACAGGAAAGACTATCTGGCTGTGCTGGAGCAGTTGTTGTTGTGAGCGGTGAGTGCCTCGTTTTCCTCCTTTAAGAGGTAAATCTCAAATATTGATTTCGTTTCCCTATTTTATACACGCGTTGTTCTCCGCTCCTGATTCAAAAAATTTACAGCGCTTTCAGTTTAGAAAAGAAGTCCCAGACCACCACGCCACAACTTACCGAGATATTTAAAGAATGCTTCGTCCCATATTGTGGGATTTCGATAACAGCATCGCTGGCTGAAACTATTTTTTGCTGGACTCCTTTTACCTCGTTTCCAAAAATAAGTGCATACGTGAGCGCTTTTTGTACAGAGAATTCCTGAAGTGGAATGGAGGCTTCTGCTTGCTCAATGGAGGCTACAAAAACACCTTCGTTTTGTAATTTCTCAACAAGTTCTTCTGTGTTTTCAACATATTCCCAGGGCACACTATCGGTTGCTCCCAGGGCCGTCTTTTGAATGTCCTTGTGTGGTGGTTGTGCTGTAATACCGCAGAGGTATATTTTTTTTAGTAAAAAAGCATCTGCAGTTCTAAACACAGAGCCAATGTTGTTAAGGCTCCTAATATTATCTAAAATAATAATAAGGGGTGTTTTTTCTGAAGCTTTAAATTCTTTAGGGTTTATCCTATCTAGCTCGCTATTTTTCAGTTTGCGGTGTTTCATTAAGCAAAGATACAGTCATTTTTAAAATGAGTTATTTTGACGATAGGAGAAATCACATATTCAGCTCCGATGCGATATTAAAAAATGCAAATTCATTCGAATGTGATCTCTCTGTCGTATCTCCTTCGGGGGTACAGGAACCGTTATTTCGATGCTTTGCCACTTGTTAAAACCCTGGCGATGTACCTGGTGTAAAAAAGAGCGTTTTATTCTAATAGTGTGCGTTCAAATCCTTTCTAAAAACATCTAATTCATGTATATTCTCGGCCTGTAAAAAAGAGACATTATGAAGGAGGAAGAAATCCTAAACTATATAAAAAATGTGGTAGAAAATATGCCAGCGGACTGGGTAACTATTACAACCCATCGACTGGATATTTATGATGAAAAACAGGCGAAAACGCAATTTTTAGAGCAGTTTGAGACGCTGTTCCAAAACAACAATGCTTCATCAGCCTCATTAAATAGCTTACCCACGGCATACGATTATATCCGATTGGGACATCCGCTTTCCTGTGTGCTGGAGTGGACAATTGCCAAATTAAATACTCGTAAACCAGAATGTGTTATAAGTTTTTCGTCACAGACAATTCCGGTGCTGGCGATTCTAAGGAAAAATTTATTAGACAATAAGAACACCAAAATTACCTATACAGGGGAATTGCCACCCTTTTTTGATGCTGATCTTATAAAGAACGTTTACGGGTATACTTTCGAGCTTCAAAAAGTTGAAAACCCTGAAGCAATTTCTGAATTCGACGGAAGCACTATTTTTATTTCACAGCAAGATGAAATGGCTACCATGGAGCTTTCCCCAAATATTGATTTTTTAATTACAATGCATGCGCCCCTCGGAAGTATTTTAGTTGTTAACGGAGCGCACAATGAATCGTATATTTCAGAAATACAGCATGTACGAAGAAGGGAGACCGTTGCCATGACACCTGCTAATTGCCATACGGCCTTATTAGGATTGCTAAAACAACCTGCAAAAAGTGTGGAAAAAAATACGCTGGAAGCAAATAAGACACATGTAGTAAACTCTATTAAAGAGATCGCAGGCGTAGCAACTGCGCCATTGGTTGGTTCCAGCGGATTGTCTATTCAATATGCCATTATGATGGGGCTTATTCACGATGCCCAGGAAAAACACAAGGGAAAAGCTATCAAATTTATCGTTCCTCCCAACTGCTATGGGGGAACAAACGACCAGGCAAGACGGGTTGCTGCTTGTCTGGATAATGTTGAGGTAGTGGATTTACCTGTAGACGGGAATAATGATATGGTGCAAAGCGTAGATACCGTTTTGAATAAAATTGCTAAGGAGGACGCAGTTCCTTATATCATAGCTGAAATTCCTACAAACCCCAGAGTTGAAGTTCCGGATCTTGAAAAACTTAAAGCCACGCTAAGTGCAACCCGTAACACGGCAGCCGGTGACATTGCGATTGACCCGGTCTTTATTTTAGACCAGACCTTTTGTCCAAACGTACACTTTTTAGGAGCCCATGAAGTGCTGTCCACAGTGCGGGCTATCTCCTATGCCAGTGGCTCGAAATTTCCAAGTGGTGGGAAGTGTACTGCAGGCTATTGTATTGCAAATAAAAAAGGAGAGGATCTTATGGAAAAGATAGCAACGCACCTGGAGCTTTGTGATAATGAGGCTACCGCGTTGCAATATGAAATACTGGCAGCGCAATTGCCATCCATGAACCAACGCATAACAGCTGCCTATAAGAACACACGGGAATTTGTAACGTTTATAAAGGACACGTTGCCAGCCGCGAAAATAAATTTTGTATCAGAACAATTGGCGGAGCAAGGGTTTACGCCTTCGGTGTTTTCATTAGATCTTCCTACACAAGGAGCAACCCCCGAAGAACGAGAAGCTCACAAAAGAGCTTTAAATCTAAAGTTGATCAATTTGATGATTACCGAAATTCCCAACGAAAGTAAATTTTGTGTAAGCTATGGACAGTTAAAAGGGTGTTATTGGACCATACCGGCAACCTCTACCCAGGGGACAACAAAAGAAGGAGACAAAGACTATATTGTTCGTGCTTCGCTTTCCCCTGATCTGGACCTGGAACTTCATAAAAAAGTATTTCAGGAGTTTGTGGAGACAATGTAGAAAAGTCCTTATACTGCTATCAATATAGCTTTTTTGAAATCATAGCAGATAGCATGGCTAAAGCTGTTCTAGATATTCAATTAGTTCAGTGTTTTCATATTTTTTGGCATAGTCCAGCGGTGTTCGCCCTTTATAAGCTTTACTTATATCTGCTCCAGCATCGATTAATTTTTTCAGCATTTCCAGTCTGCCATATTTAGCAGCATAATGTAAGGGAGTTTTACCTGTGCAAGCTAGATTCAAATCTATTTCTTTTTCTGAAAGGAGCTGTGTAAAACAATTTTCAGCATTTGTTTTTATACTTAAGGAAAGCAAACTATAGCTACTATTTCCAGCCTCATAGCAAATGTTAAGGTTCTGGTATTGAGATGCTTTTTGCAAGGTTGCAACGGTATCATCTTTAAAAGCTGTGTAGATTTCTTTTGAAAGTTCTTGCGCTTGTAAGGAAAGCGTGAAAGCTAGTATAAGTAACAAGAGTGTAGTTTTCATAATTTTTAAGTTTTAACTGTTATTCAACATAAATTAAAATATCACCTGGCTGGCATTCCAATGCTTGGCAAATAGCTTCGAGCGTACTAAAGCGAACTGCTTTTGCCTTGCCCGAGCGTAGGATAGAAAGGTTGGCTTCAGTAATACCAATAATTTCTGCTAGTTCCTTGCCTTTCATATCTCTTTCAGATAAAATTGTATCCAGATTTATTTGTATGGGCATAAGTTATATAGTTAGGTCGTTTTCGTCCTTTACGAGTTTTCCTTTTTCTAGCAAATCCAGATAGAGATAGACAAGTAATGCTACAAAAGAATGTACTATAAGTAGCAAATACTCGCTGTCCATTCTAAAATTATGGGTCCCTATATAGGTAACTAGTATATAACCAACGCCTGCGCAAACAGGAATTAGATTGAGTACCATAAAACGCTTTAAAATTTTTACTGAGGAAGCCGTAAATACTTCCTCTTCGGTGAATATTTTAAAAAACTTTGAAAGTGTAAAAAAATAGAAAGTATAAAATGCAAATGCAAGCCACATAAGTACAATTGCAAAGGAATTTTGATACGCAACGTGTAAGTCTGTGATAGGAATATCAATTCGAGTATAGGATAACGAATCGACACCAGCTTCAACTCCTACAAAAGGTATGTTTATATTCAGATTACTTTCAGCAAAAGCAAGAATACTAAAGAGGATAATGAATACTGAAAATAACAAACAAACAACAAATGCCAATCTGCTTATAAAATAGATGCTATGAGAAATAGTGATTTTTTTCATGTTATATGGTTAAGTCATTTTCATCTTTTACCACTTTGGCGTTGGTCAATATGGAAGTGATAAGTGCAAATAGAAGTCCTATTACCAATAGAAATGTGCCATGTAAAAAGTCTAAATGAAGGGTGTTAAACATGTCAGTTTTTATGAAACCATGCCTTGGAACTCGAATTGAAAGAAATAATGTAAGTATTCCTTCAGCAATAAAAAGATAGGCACAAACGTCTAGTTTTTTGATAATGGAAACGTCATAGTGTTTTATATTGTTCCATTTCCTGAAGGCCATGATTAAAAGAATGCTAGTGATGGCGATTGTCAGGCTTAGAATTATATTGTTAAGAAGCACCGCATTAATCCAAATGCTTGAATATATCTTACCCTCTATAAGGTGTGTGTTGTCAAACACTGAAGGGGTTGGAAGTTCTGAAAAGTATAGCGAAAACGGCCAAATGAGCATAAAGAATAATACAATCAACAAAAGTGCGACTACGGTAGCGTTATTTTTCATAGCAAGTTGGTTATATAGTTAAGTCATTCTCTTCTTTTAAGAATCTAGCATTGGTAAGCGTATTGGCGATTATCTTAAAGAACAATCCAATAATGGCTAAAAATAAAGGCACGAAAATGTTATTTCCATACTGCAGTGAGATCCCAGAACCATCAAAACTTGCGATCCACATTGCAATATAACTAGCGAGGGCGCCCAAAGCTGAAAGAATCATAAAGAGGCCACTTTTATTTAGATTCCTGCTTACAGGTTCTTTTAATAAGTTATTGTCCATAAAATACCGGGCCGATTTCTTTAAAAACCAAAGTGCTGTAAGCATCAAACCGTAGGCAAGCATTGCAATACTAACCCCCACCCAGTAGGAAATGGGTAGGTTTCTAACATCTTCATACCCATCTACTGAAACATCACCTATAGTATTGGTAAACAACCCTAAGGGCAGTATAAATAAAAACCCTAAAATCCCGGGAATCATTAGAATGAATAGCAAATCAATCAGGTTTTTAAGTAACAAATTTGTTTTCATATAATTATTGTTTAACGATAACAAATATATAAAAATTATTGAAAAACAATAATAAACATACTTTAATCATTTTAGAAATGATTTTTTAATAGCTGAAAATGTCGTGGTATATTTGAAGCATGCTCCCAAAAAAACTCCAAAACAAACTAGATAATCGCGTCACCAATAATTCATTGCGCACATTGGAAAATTCAAATAATTTAATAGACTTTTCTTCGAACGATTACTTAGGACTTACTACGTCTAAAGCAGTTTTTTACCGTGCTTCTGAAATTTTAAAAAGTCACAATTTAGAAACAAACGGAGCTACAGGCTCTAGATTACTCTCGGGCAATCATAAACTCTACGAACTTGCCGAACAACAAATCGCCCAATTCCATAATACCGAAAGCGCTCTGCTTTTTAACAGTGGTTACGATGCTAACGTAGGGTTTTTTAGCAGCGTCCCACAGCGCGGCGATCTTATTTTGTATGACGAGTTATGCCACGCAAGCATCCGTGATGGTATAAAAATGAGCGATGCTAAAGCTTACAAATTCAAGCATAACAATTTAAAAGATTTAAAACGAAGATGTAAGGTTGAGCGCAATCGAAACCCTGATGAAACTTCCGAAATTTATGTGGTTACAGAAAGTGTTTTTAGCATGGATGGCGACCAGCCAGATTTAAAGGAGTTAGCAGATTTCTGCACAGAAAATAATGTGTATTTAATCATAGACGAAGCCCATGCGTTTGGAGTTTTTGGAGCAAGGGGCGAAGGATTGATTCAGGAACTAGCGTTAGAAAACCAGGTGTTTGCAAGGCTTATTACGTTTGGTAAAGCACTGGGGTGTCACGGAGCATCAATTTTATGTAATAAAAAACTGAAACAATACCTTGTAAATTTCGCCCGGAGCTTTATGTACACCACCGCATTGCCCCCCCATGGGGTGGCAACTATTTGCAGTGCGTACGAAGCTCTTGAAAAATTTTCAGCAAGAGAACAGTTGCATAGAAATATTGCGTTACTTCAGGATAAGATTGCTGAAAACAACCTCCAAAACTTTTTTATTTCAAGTACATCTGCTATCCATAGCTGTGTTATTCCAGGGAATGAAAAAGTCAAAAAAGTTTCAGAAGCATTACTAAAAGAAGGGTTTAATGTAAAACCCATCCTTTCTCCAACGGTGCCCAAAGGACAGGAACGCCTACGTATTTGTGTACATAGTTTTAATACTGAAAACAACATTTTTAATTTGGTTAGAGGATTGAGTATTTTACTAAGAAAGGACGTTTAGACTCACGACCGTTCGCGTAGCTCGTTGCAAGAACCACGATTTTTTAAGGCATTACGTTAGAAACTGTCTTGTGTCAAAAAGTCGTCATTCGTGGTTCCCTTCGGTCTTGTTTCCTAACTTTGTGAAATGGAAAACCAAACCTATTTTATCACGGGCATCTCAACAGAAGTTGGTAAAACAATAGCTTCCGCCATCATAACAGAAGCGCTTCAGGCCGACTATTGGAAACCTGTTCAGGCAGGAGAACTGAACAACAGCGATACACATAAAGTGCAAAAATTTGTTTCGAACAAAAAGACAACGTTTCATTCTTCGGCTTTCAACCTGGAAACGCCTATGAGTCCGCATGCAGCTGCCGAAATTGATGGTGTTCAACTTTCAGCAAAAAAAATAAAACGTCCTGCTACTAAAAATAACCTTGTGATAGAAGGTGCTGGTGGAATTTTAGTGCCTTTAAACGGTACGGAAACTATTGCAGATCTAATTCAAAAAGAGGATAAAGTGATTGTTGTTTCCCGCCACTATTTGGGAAGTATTAACCATACGTTGCTCACTGTTGAAGCCCTGAAAGCAAGAAATTTAAATGTCTTCGGAATTATCTTTAGCGGAGCATCAACCCCTTCAACTGAACGTGTTATTGAAGAAATGACGAATGTTCCCATCCTGGGAAGGATTGAAGAAGAACCCTATTTTGATGCGAATGTAGTGAAGGAGTATGCTACTATTTTGCAACCACGACTAGCGGGAACCAGGAACCAAGGCTAGATTTTTATTACAAAAATTGGGGGATCCCCATCCGTTAATCTCCAACCAATACTAGTAACTTTGTGCAATGAAATTATCTAAACGCGACCAAAAGCACATATGGCACCCCCTTACCCAGCATCAAATTGCACAACCTGCTCTAGGGATTGTAAAAGCAAAAGGAGCACTGCTTTGGGATGAAGCCGGAAACGAATACATAGACGGGATTGCATCGTGGTATACAACCATGTATGGGCATTGCAATGAGCATATTGTTGCCGCAGTTTCTCAACAAATGAAGGAACTCGACTTTGTGATGTTTAGTGGGCTTACACACGAGCCGGCAGTGCAACTTTCAGAGCAATTGATGAACATCTTACCGGAGAATCAGCAAAAGATTTTTTTTAATGATAATGGTTCTACTGCTGTGGAAGCGGGAATAAAAATGGCATTGCAATTTCATCATAATGCAGGGGCTAAAAGAGACACATTAATCGCTTTCGAAAATGGATTTCACGGCGATACATTTGGTGCTATGAGTGCTTCCGGACTTGCCAGTTACAACGCTCCTTTTGAAGATTTTTTGCTGAAAGTGATCCGTATTCCTACTCCACAAAAGGATAATCTGGATGAAGTACTTCAAAAATTAGAGATCGCAATTGCTGAAAATTCCTGTGCAGCTTTTATTTTTGAGCCATTGGTGCAAGGTGCTGCCGGCATGAAATTTCATACCGCCGAAGGTCTGGATGCTATGATTAAAAGATGTCAAAAAGCTGAGGTGATATGCATAGCCGATGAGATTATGACGGGCTTTGGTAAAACAGGGGCCAATTTTGCCTGCGACCAGTTACAAAACAACCCCGACATTCTGTGTTTGGGAAAAGCACTTACGGCTGGAATGTTCCCGTTGAGCATTACCAGTTGTTCTCAAAAAGTATTTGATAGCTTTTTAAGCGATGAGGTAAGCAAAGGATTTTTTCATGCCCATACGTTTAGTGCGCATCCGTTGGGGTGTGCTGCGGCTCTTGCAGGATTGGAATTGCTGAATGCTGCTGAAATAGTAGAACAGCGAAACTACATTGAAGCGGCACATCAACACTTTGTAGCCCGAGTAAAAAACCACAAAAAAGTAAAAGAAGTTCGCTGTAAAGGTGTGATTCTGGCTATAGATTTAAACGTTGAAATGGAGCGCTACGGAAGCGTACGTGATGCGTTGTACCAGTTTTTTATGGAACGTGGTGTGGCATTGCGACCTTTAGGAAGCACTGTGTATCTCTTGCCGCCTTATAGTATTGCTAAAAAAGAACTTCAGAAAATTTACGATACTGTTGAAGAGGCGTTGGCAATAGCTTAAATTTGCCAAAAAATACATCCTTGCCACAACCCATTTCCATAGCTGCTATTACTACTGTTTCTGCTTTAGGTGCGTCTTCTGAAAAAGTCTGGCAGCACTACAGAGATGGTATTCCGTTGTTTTCTGAATGGAACGGCACTATTGTGTCAAAAGTGTCTTCTGAAATTGAAACTGAGTTACAACAGCTTCAACAGCAAAACGATCGGTATAAAAACCTGGACCGGTCTGTACTACTGGCAATTTTGGTTGCTAAAAAATGTGCGCAGAAGTTTGAATTTCAATCCAAAAATACAGGCGTAAACATTGGTTCTTCTCGTGGTGCAACGGGTTTGTTCGAAAAATACCATCAGGATTTTCAGCAACACGGTAAAGTTTCTCCGTTCGCTTCCCCCACCACTACGTTAGGAAATATTTCTTCCTGGGTAGCACAGGACCTGGGAGCAGATGGTGTTGCGATAGACCATTCGGTTACGTGCTCTACTGCTATGCATGCACTGTTGAATGGGATTGCCTGGTTACAGGCCGAAATGGCAGATATTTTTGTAGTGGGTGGAAGCGAAGCCGCACTCACCCCGTTTACGATTGCACAAATGAAAGCGTTAAAACTCTATAGTGCTTCCCGCCACCGAATGGCGTGTGAGAGTATGCGCTTTCAGAAAAAAGAAAATACCATGGTGTTGGGAGAAGGTGCTGGTGTTGCAATTTTAGAAAGAGGAATTTCAGAAAAAACACAAGCAGTAATTGCAGGCTATGGAATTGCCTCGGAACAATTGGAGCATAACAGCTCTATTTCAGAAAACGCCGACTGTTTTCAGAAATCGATGCGTAGGGCATTGGATAGTGCAAATTTAGAGACTGTAGATGCTGTTATTTTACACGCCCCCGGGACGGTAAAAGGAGATGTGGCTGAAAAGAATGCCATAAACCTGGTGTTTGGAAAGCAGTTGCCATTATTAACTTCCAATAAATGGCTGGTGGGGCATACCTTCGCAACTTCAGGAATGTTGAGTATAGAAATGGCGGTACTCATGCTTCAGAAAAATAAATTTATTGAAAACCCATTTTTTGCCAATGCGCGTCACCTTCCGCAGGAGTTACAAACCGTGCTGGTAAATGCTGTGGGCTTCGGGGGAAATGCAGTGAGTATTATTCTGCAAAAACCCTAAAAAACTTACTTCAATTTCCCTATTTTTGAACTATCTCAGAGACCTGTCAGGTTTCAAAAACCTGACAGGTCTTTCCTAATTAAAAGTTACCCGACTGCTCGGGCACTAAAGATGACCAAGATAAAACACAACTGGACCAAAGAAGAAATAGTAGCCGTTTACAACAAACCAATGATGGAGCTGCTCTACGAAGCAGCAACGGTTCATCGGGAATACCACAACCCTAATCAGGTACAGGTTTCAACCTTACTTTCCATAAAAACAGGAGGGTGTCCGGAAGATTGTGGCTATTGTCCGCAAGCAGCACGATACCACACCGATATTGAAGGAAATGATTTAATGAGCGTTCCTCAGGTTAAAGCGCAAGCCTTGCGTGCTAAAGCGAGTGGTAGTTCCCGTGTATGTATGGGAGCCGCCTGGCGAAATGTGAAAGACGGAAAAGAGTTTGATCAGGTGCTGGAAATGGTACGGACTATCAACAAATTGGATATGGAAGTGTGCTGTACACTTGGGATGATTACCGAAAATCAGGCTCAGCGCCTTGCTGAAGCTGGTTTGTATGCTTACAATCACAATCTGGATACCTCCGAAGATTATTATAAAGATGTAATTTCTACCCGTGCCTATCAGGATAGGTTGGACACTATTGGTAATGTTCGTAAGACAAACGTAACCGTATGTAGTGGTGGAATTATAGGAATGGGTGAAACACTGGAAGACCGCGCAGGAATGTTGGTTGCACTGGCGAGTCTAAGTCCGCAGCCCGAGAGTACTCCCATAAATGCCTTGGTGCCGGTTGAGGGTACTCCAATGGGTGACATCGAAAAAGTAAGTATCTGGGAAATGATACGTATGGTTGCAACTACCAGAATTGTCATGCCACAAACCCAGGTGCGACTTTCTGCAGGAAGAACTGAAATGAGCCGTGAAGGCCAGGCTATGTGTTTCTTTGCAGGAGCGAATTCTATTTTTGCGGGCGATAAGTTGTTGACTACCCCGAATCCAGATGTAAATGAAGATATGAAGATGTTTGAATTGCTGGGGCTGCAACCTATGAAAGCTTTTGTGAAAAAGGCCCAGCCCGAAACCGTTGAGGAACAATATTCTCAATACAAGGAACAAGGGGAAAAACCAAAATGGACCCGTCCCGGGCATACTATTGAGCGTAATGTAGAGGCCAAGGCTAAAGCGAAGCTTTAATACATTCGCTTACGGAGCTTTTCAAAATCTATCTTGTAGTAACTAGCCGTTGGTACAGCGAAGTTTTAAAAACTTCAATAAGCGAAAGTGGTTTTGCAACAAATCTTAATGCAAAAAAACTATTGAAATAGATAAACATTTCATTTTTATATATTTGCAACCAAATTCAAAAAAAATATAATATGAAAAATGTTTTATTGGCAGCCTTTTTTGGGTTGCTCTTAGTTTCTTGTTCTGGAGATGATGACGGCGGTGGTTCTACTGTGGGTGATTGTGATCAACCTACACAATTTGTAGAATTTAATATTACGCAGACTTCTGCAGTAGTTGAATGGCAACAGGAAGGTGCCCCTTCTTTTATTGTAGAATATGGTGAGCAAGGGTTTGCCTTAGGTTCTGGCGATCAGGTGACTTCAACAAATTTAAGTGCTGAAATTACAGGTTTGACGCTAGATACTACGTACGATTATTATATAAGAGCTGTTTGCTCTTCAGATAATGTGAGCGAATTTATTGGACCAGAAAACTTCACTACGTTGGCTTGTGAAAAAGTGACAAATGTTGAAGTTTTTAATATTACAGAGTCCTCGGCTTTTATCACGTTCGATTTAAACTTATCTACAGTAGAGTATGAAATTGAATATGGTCTATCTGGTTTTACAGTAGGTTCTGGGACCAAAATAGTTTCTGATGGTGGTGTCGAAGTTGATGATTTATCTCCAGATACAGCATACGACGTGTATGTTAGATCTATATGTGGTGAAGAAGTTAGTGAAGACTCTAATGTGGTAACTTTTACAACACTACCTGCGTGTACTGCTCCTAAAGCATTTGATGGGGTGGCATTAGGTTCTGGTAATGTTGGATTAGGATGGGATCCTTCAGGTGAAACTGCTTGGAGATTAGAATATGGGTTGTCGGGGTTTGCTCTAGGAACCGGAGATGAATTAAATACATCGAACAATTCAATTGAAGTTACTGGTTTACAATCTGGAGAGGTGTATGAGTTTTATGTTCAGGCTAATTGTGGGTCTGATGGTTTCAGTGAATTTACTGGACCTCTTACAATTGCTGTGCAATAAGCTTTATAAACAACAAGCACTATTTTATAAAGCCGATATACCAAGTATGTATATCGGCTTTTTTTGTACTCTAATGTTACCATAAAGTTTCGTAAATTCGTCTATTACAATATGCAGCTACAAGAAATAGATCGGGTTAAAAATATTACGAAAGAAGATTTCCGTAAACACTACTTAAAACCACAAAAACCAGTCATTATAGAACGCTTTGTAGATGATTGGCCTGCCGTGCAGAAGTGGGATTTGGATTACATGGCGGACGTGGCGGGAGATATTACGGTCCCATTGTACGATGATCGTCCCGTGCGTCACGACGAGGGTTTTAATCAGGCGCACGCTACTATGAAGATGCGCGAGTATGTAGAACTCCTTAAAAAAGAGCCTACCAGGTATCGTATTTTTCTTTGGAATATCTTAAAAGAAGTGCCAGAGCTGCAGAAAGATTATACGTATCCAGATTTTGGAATTAGCTTAATGAAGGGGCTGCCCATGCTATTTTTTGGCGGGGAAGACAGCTATACCTTTATGCATTACGATATAGACCTGGCTAATATTTTTCATTTTCATTTTCAAGGAAAAAAGGAAGTGATTTTGTTTGATCAAAGCCAGAATGATTATTTATACAAGATTCCACATTCTTTAATTGTACGGGAGGATATAGATTTTAACAACCCCGATTATGAGAAATGGCCTGCTTTAAAAAAGGCAAAAGGCTTTAGAGGAAATTTAGAGCATGGTGAAGTATTGTATATGCCCGAAGGCTATTGGCACTATATGCGCTACATCACTCCAGGATTTTCGATGAGTCTACGTGCTATTGCCCGTAACCCAAAAAATTTAGGGAAAGCTATCTACAATATTGCTATCATGCGCCATTACGATAACCTGATGCGTCGCTTACAAGGGCAGGACTGGATCGATAAGAAGAATGAAAAGGCAATAACCAAAACGCATAAAAAACTCGGAATCGATTAATATTTGACTCACGACTCACACTTCACGGACTTTTTCCCAAACCATACTACTTTCCCAACCCCGATACAACAGATAATCTGCCAGTTTCTTCTTCTTTTTCTGAAGATTGGTTTCGTTTTCTAATTGGCGTAAGCGTTTTTCGGCTAGTTCATGAAAGGTTTTTTGATAGTCTTTTTCTGAAATTTCCTTTAAGGCTAGCGTAATATTATATTTTGAAATCTCCCTAAATTTTAATTCACGTACAATACGCTGTTTTCCCCATTTTTTTGTTCTGAATTTTCCTCTGGCAAAGGCTTGTGCAAAGCGCGTTTCGTTTAAGAAGTTGTGCTGCAATAAGTGATGAATGATAAGGTCTATGGCTTCAGGGATCATACGAAGTTCCTGAAGTTTTTTGTGTACATCCTTATGGCAACGCTCCTGGTAAGCGCAGTAGCTTTCTAGCCTGGAAGTTGCTTCCTTTACTGTGTATGTTTTGTGGGTTTTGTACACGATAGTTCCAAAAGTACATTTTTAGTTGTTTAGAATCAAGAATCAATTTCGTTCGCTACAGTAAATAGGACTAACCTACCTAATAGCCAAGCTTTTCAATTTTTTTGTCTTGGGTTATGGTTTCCTTCAGTCTTGTTTTTTTTGCGTTAGGGATAGCAACGGCATCCTTTTTTATTTTTACGCACCCCGAGCGAAGTCGAGGGGAAGTGAAAGGTAAAAAAGATATAGTGGATAGCCGGACCCTGAGCACTGTCAAAATAATATTTCGGATTTCTATTTTGTATTTGCGAAGGGGAACGCCCAAAATACAATAAAAGTAAATATGTTTAGCTCCCTCTAAGTGAGACTTGTCTTCGACGAATGAGGCACGATTGAGAGGAAGGCACAAGGGGTGAGGGCATAAAAAAACCCCTTTCGTCCCGATAACTATCGGGACGAAAGGGGTTTAGGTATTTATTTTATCTCTTCACCATTTTTATCATTAAAATGGTATTCAAGATACGTGTAAGCATCTCTTGGTTGGATTTTTATCCATTTTTTATGCTCCATGAACCATTTGGTTCGCATAGATGGAAAGCCTTTTACTAAAAAGGCCGCTATAAAAGGATGTGTGTTTAAGGTTATCTTTTTATAGTCTTTTTTGAGGAGTCTTTTCAGGTCCTCGGTAATTCTGTTTACCACGGTAATGGGAGCTTCAATTTCGCCGCTTTCGGTGCCGGGTGCGTCTTCACGCGTCTTTATATTCATTTCCGGTCGTACCCGTTGGCGGGTAATTTGTATGAGCCCAAATTTACTGGGTGGTAGGATTTTGTGTTTAGCTCTGTCCTCTTTCATTTCGTCACGAAGGTGGTTGTAGAGTTTTTTTCTGTTTTCGGCTTTACCCATATCGATAAAGTCTATCACAATAATCCCGCCCATATCCCGTAGGCGTAACTGTCTCGCTACCTCGGTAGCGGCAATCATATTTACTTCCAGTGCGGTGCCTTCCTGGCTAGTGCTTTTGTTGCTTCGGTTACCACTGTTCACATCGATAACGTGCATGGCTTCTGTATGCTCAATCACTAAATAAGTACCCCGACTGCTGGAAACGGTTTTTCCGAAAGAGGTTTTAATCTGTCTTTCTATACCAAACTTCTCATACATAGGTACTTTGGAGTCGTATAGTTTTACGATGTTTTCTTTTTCGGGTGCAATTTCCTGCACGTAATCTTTAATCTGTGTGTAGAGGGTTTCATCGTCAATACAAATATTGGTGAAACTGTCATTAAAAACGTCTCTAATAATAGAGGCTCCTCTGTTTAATTCACTTAGCACCTTACTAGGGTGGTGCGCCCCTTGTAGCTTTTTGCACATCGCTGTCCAGCGATCTACTAGATTTTGTAAATCTTTATCCAGTTCTGCTACTTTTTTGCCCTCTGCTACGGTACGTATAATAACTCCAAATCCTTTGGGGCGTATGCTCATAATTAAGCGTTTTAGCCTTTCTTTTTCTTCCCGACTTTCTATTTTTTGAGAAACAGAAATACGGTCTGAAAAGGGAACCAATACAATATAACGACCAGCTATGGAAAGCTCGCTGCTTATTCGCGGTCCTTTGGTGGATATGGGTTCTTTAACAACCTGTACCAGAATAGATTGATTGTTTTTAAGGGCATTGTTAATGCCTCCATTTTTATCAATCTCTTTTTCAAATGGGAAATCCTTTAAAGTATAATCTTTAAGTTTACCTGTGCTTACACGTTTTACGAACTTCAGCAAAGAGAGTACTTTGGGGCCTAGGTCATGGTAATGTAAAAAGCCATCTTTTTCATAGCCTACATTTACAAATGCTGCATTGAGCCCAGGAACAGTTTTCCGTATTTTGGCAATAAACACATCGCCAACAGAGAACTTGTTGTTTTCCTCTTCCTTGTGTAACTCGAGTAGTTTTCCATCTTTTAAAAGGGCAAAATCAACTTCTTGTGAACTGGATCTAATAAATAATTCGTAGCTCACGATTTTTGATTTTTGTCCCGATGTATATATCGGGATGGATTAAACAATAATTTATCACAGGATTTAATGTTCCTAATAAAAGGAACTACCCGTCGAAACATAACTATACCAAGGTAAAGGAGTAGTTTTGTTTCATTTTCAAAGAACGGTTTGTTTGTTTCTTAAACGAAAAAAGTAGTTAAAAAAACTACTTTTTCTTATGGCGATTCGCGCGTCTTCTTTTTTTACGCTTGTGCGTCGCTACCTTATGTCTTTTTCTTTTTTTACCACTTGGCATATGCTTGTGTTTTTATGAGTTCCTCAAGAGAGGAACGGGTTATTATTTTACTTCAACATTAGTTTTTACACTTTCTACAAAAACCTTTGCTGGTTTAAATGCTGGTATGTTGTGTGCAGGTATTTTAATGGTAGTGTTTTTTGAAATGTTTCTACCAGTCTTTTCGGCTCTAGTTTTAATAATAAAGCTTCCAAAACCACGTAAGTAAACATTATCTCCACCTTCTAATGAGTTTTTAACTTCGCTCATGAAACTTTCGACAGTAGCTTGTACATCTCCTTTTTCCATTCCTAGTTTTTCTGAAATTTTTGCTACTAAATCTGCTTTCGTCATTGTATTATAAGTTTTAAATTGGGTATTGAGGTTTATTTTTCGAGGTGGCAAATATACATAATTAAATTATTAAAACTATCCCCATAAACTATTAAAATTTAAACAGATAAGGAGTACATTCGTGAAATGCCAAAAAATAAAACCTTCTTTGCTAAGAAACTAATAGCGTGGTACTTACAAAATAAACGTGCGTTGCCCTGGCGCAACACGAAAGACCCGTATAAGATTTGGCTTTCAGAAATTATCCTGCAACAAACCCGAGTAGCGCAAGGTTTACCCTACTATACCAAGTTTGTTGCAGCCTATCCAACTGTACAGGATCTGGCTAAAACCCCTGAAGAAGAAGTTTTAAAGCAGTGGCAGGGGTTAGGGTATTATTCTCGTGCCCGAAATTTACTATTTACGTCAAAAGTTGTGGCAAATGAGTTAAAAGGCGTGTTTCCTGATACTTACAAGGACCTTAAAAAATTGAAGGGGGTTGGTGATTATACCGCAAGTGCCATTGCTTCTATTTGCTTTAATGAAGCTGCCGCCGTAGTAGATGGAAATGTGTATCGGGTTCTGGCTCGTGTTTTTAATGTAACCTTACCTATTAATAGTACCGAAGGTATAAAGTATTTTAAACAGCTGGCACAGGAATTATTGGATACTTCGCAACCGGGAACCTACAACCAGGCCATTATGGAATTTGGTGCCAGGTATTGCGTGCCACAGAATCCTGTGTGCGAATCCTGTATTTTTAACGATCGTTGCGAAGCTTTTAAAAATAATAAAGTGCCCCAATTGCCTGTAAAACTGAAGAAGTTAAAAGTAAAAAAGCGGTATTTTAATTATCTGGTCGTAGTTTCAGAAGACGGTAAAACGTTGTTGGAGCAACGAAAAGGGAAGGGTATCTGGCAAAATTTATATCAGTTTCCCTTAGTTGAAACCGTTGCAGAAATTTCCGAAGAAGAACTACATACTAAAGAAGGATACAAAAGTTTTGCTACCCTGGTACAAGCCAACAGTATTTCAAAATTTAATGAAACACCCACCATACATAAACTCTCGCACCAGCACTTGTTTACTACTTTTTGGATTGTAGAAACGGGGAAACTTAAGGAGCGTGGTGTGCCCGTTTCAGAACTACAGACATATCCTGTTCCTGTTTTGGTCTCTAATTTTTTGGACACATTCGGTTTTCAGGGTTTCAATGAATGACCAGCTGTTTGTTTTGAATTTAAAAATTGGAAAAACAACAAACTATAAAATCTTAAAATTGATTATATTTAGATTTCAAAATATACCTTTGTAGATTAATTAATATTATGAGCGGAACATTGAACAAGGTCATGTTAATTGGCCATACAGGAGACGAAGTAAAAATGCACTATTTTGAAGGTGGAGGGAGTATTGGACGTTTTCCGTTAGCTACTAACGAAACCTATACAAACCGAACCACTGGAGAGCGTGTAAACAATACCGAGTGGCACAATATTGTAGTGCGTAATAAAGGAGCAGAAATTTGCGAAAAGTACCTTAAAAAAGGTGATAAGGTGTATGTTGAAGGTCGTTTAAAGACGCGTAAATGGCAAGATGAAAAAGGGATGGATCGTTACAGTACTGAAATACAATGTACAGATTTTACCTTCCTCACACCAAAAAGTGAGGGCGCTGGAACACAGCAAGACACTGCGTCTGGACAACAACAGTCCGGACAAATACCTGCACAACAACAGCACGTACAACAACCCAATACCGAAGATAATGACGATCTTCCGTTTTAAGTTTATCTAAAACCATAGCATTGGACCCTGAACCCCTGAGTTTATTTAGTTCTCTCATAACATATACCGAAATTTCCAGTTTGGTTATTTTACTGGTTCTACTACTGTGTTCTGCGCTTATTTCCGGAGCCGAAGTAGCTTTTTTCTCCCTCACCGCAACCGATTTTGAGTCTGGCGATGAGAAGAACCCCAATAAAAAACTAGCTATTGTAGAGCGATTACTGGCACGTCCTAAAAAACTGCTGGCGACTATTCTGGTGGCCAATAACCTTATAAATATTGCTATTGTTTTACTGTTTGCTTCCTTAAGTGATGTTTTTTTTGGAGGCTTAAGTGATGCGTATTTTGGAATTAATATTCGATTTATCCTGGAGGTGGTCGTAGTAACTTTCCTTATCTTGTTATTTGGTGAAATCCTTCCGAAAATATACGCGAGCAGAAATAAACTATCTTTTTCGTTACTCATGGCATATCCGCTAAATGTGTTGGATAAATTTTTCTCCCCCATCAGCTTACCCATGCGGGCTGCTACTTTATATATTGAAGACAAATTTGGTAAGCAGAAATCTAACCTAAGTGTAGATCAGCTTTCACAGGCTCTGGAGCTTACAGATGCACGGTATACCACTAAAGAAGAACAAAAAATCTTACAGGGTATTGTAACCTTTGGGAATACCGATACAAGGCAAGTAATGAAGCCGCGGATGGATATTTTTGCACTAAATGAAGGAACGCCGTACAAGGAGATCATGCCGGAAATTATCTCTCATGGGTATTCGCGTATTCCTGTGTATAAAGAGAATATAGATAACATCACTGGTATATTATACGTAAAAGATCTGATGCCTTACATAGAGCGTAAAACCTTAGACTGGCCAAGCCTGGTGCGGGATGCTTATTTTGTGCCAGAGAACAAAAAACTGGACGATTTGCTCAACGAATTTAAAGAAATGAAGATGCATCTCGCCATTGTTGTAGACGAATATGGGGGGACCAGTGGTTTGATATCCCTGGAAGATATTATTGAAGAGATCGTAGGTGAAATTAGTGATGAGTTTGACGATGAAGATTTAATTTTCTCTAAGCTGGACGATAATACATTTGTCTTTGAAGGTAAAACCCCTATGAAGGATTTCTATAAAGTTATAAAGCTGGAAGATCCGCAACTGTTTGAAGATGCCAAAGGAGATTCCGAAACACTGGCAGGATTTTTATTAGAAATTTCAAAAGGCTTCCCGAAACAGAGCGAGGTACTAAACTTTCATCAATACGCGTTTACTATTGAAGCGTTTGACAACAAAAGAATAAAACAAATTAAACTTTCAATTACCCCTTAATATGCGTACCCTTTTTTTAGTTTTTATGGTTATCTTTTTTGCCTCTTGCGAAGATGAGGTTACCGTGAAACCTTCAGCTAAACTACGATTAGAGTATCCGGTACCAACATATACTTTAACCAACTCTAATTGCCCTTTCAATTTCGAGAAAAACGAATTGGGAACTCTAGCAATAAAACGGAATTGTGCTGTAAATGTAGAGTATCCAAGAATGAATGCAACCTTGTACCTTACTTATATTCCGGTAGACGACCGAAACCTGGATTCTTTACTAGTAGATGCCCAAAAGCTTACCTATGACCACAACGTAAAAGCGCAAGCCATTTTTGAGCAACCCAGAGTGGACAGCCTTAATCAGGTCTACGGAATGTTTTATGCCATAGATGGAAATGCTGCCACACAATCACAATTTTACGTGACCGATAGTATTCGGCATTTTGTACAAGGCTCTTTATACTTCAACGCAAAACCCAATTACGATTCTATCTATCCAGCTGTGATGTACCTGCGTAATGACATCCGTCATATTATGGAAACCATTGAGTGGGTAGAATAATATCGAAACGCCAAAATCATCTGTAAATTTCTGTGTTTACTTTACGTAATAACTAAGCATAGCATTCTGGGTTCAACTAAAATAAATTCCTCAACTTTGCCTCTTTATATTTACAATGGGCAACAACAATAGTAAGTGGCTGTATCTGGCCATTCTCTCCCTTATCTGGGGGAGTTCTTTTATTCTTATTAAAAAAGGATTGGTAGGAATGACGGACTATCAGTTGGGTTCAGCTCGTATTGTACTTACGTCTATTTTTCTTTTCTCCGTAGGCTTTAAAAGTCTAAAACAAGTACAGAAGCATCACTGGAAATGGATTGCTATTTCAGGATTTATCTCTTCATTTTTCCCGCCATTTCTATTTGCAATGGCGCAAAACGAAATTGACAGCGCAGTAGCCTCCATATTAAATAGTATTGTGCCTTTAAATACTGTAATTGTGGGAGCGACACTTTTTGGCATTCTGAGTACCCGAAAACAAATTGCTGGTGTTTTTATCGGGCTGGTGGGAACGTTTTTATTGATTATAGTTGGAGCGGACTTTAACCCCGATCAAAACTACTGGTATAGCCTTTTGATTATTACTGCAACAATTGGCTATGCGCTTAATGTAAATATCATAAAAAAATACCTGAGCGATATTAGTGCTCTAGCGGTAACAACGGGAAATTTTTTGTTTGTCTTTTTTCCGGCATTGGTTATCCTGTATTTCACAGGCTTTTTTGAAACAATTTTTTCTTCAGCAGAAATGCAGCTGTCATTTTTCTATGTAGCGATATTATCGCTTTTTGGAACGGCAATTGCCAAAGTGATTTTTAATAAACTAGTGCAAATTGCCAGCCCCGTTTTTGCTTCTTCGGTAACCTATACAATGCCTATTGTTGCCGTTTTATGGGGTGTTATTGATGGAGAGTCCTTCAGCATATGGCAACTGGTAGCAGCGGGTGTTATACTTTTTGGGGTTTATCTGGGTAATAAAAGAAAGCAAAACCGCTAAGATTGCGTTAAAGAATAGGATGGTTTTATATTTTTTCCGAAATTTATAGGTACAAAAAACCAAAACCATGTCTAAGATATACATCAAATACGGAGTACTAATAGCCATTGGACTTATTTTATATTTTGTAATTACCAAGCTTTTGGGATTGCATAAGTATCCTGTTTTGAGTGCTGCAAATGGAGTAATTTATGGGGCAGGAATTTTAATGGCTCTAAAAAAATCGAAAGAAAGAAAAAGTAAGTTCAAATACCAGAAAGGGTTTCAGGTAGGGTTTATGAGTGGTGCTATAGCCACCCTTATTTTTGTAGTGTTTATGGCTATAAATATGTACCAGATTGACACGGAGTTTGCTCAAACAATTCTGGATAGTTGGAACTGGAATTATGACAGCGGAACGTTTATTATTCTTGTTTCGCTGGTTTTAATGGGGGTGTCGACATCTTTGGTCTTAACCCTGGCTTTTATGCAGCTTTTAAAAGATTCCTGGAACACTACAGATGGAAACCGAAATCAGCCAATAAAATAGAAGGTAAACCCTTTGTGGATTAAGAATTTAAAATTATATTTGCACCCGCTTTGAAGAGAAGCGGGTTTTTAATTATATAACAAACATTTAAACGTTACGCTATGTACGCAATTGTAGAGATAGCAGGGCAGCAATTTAAAGTTGCAAAAGACCAAAAGGTTTTTGTAAACCGTTTAGCCAGTGAAGAAGGAGACAAAGTCGAGTTTGACAGTGTTCTTTTACTAGGCGACGGAGACAGTATTACCGTTGGCGCCCCGGCTATAGACGGAGCTCTTATTGGAGCTAAAGTCTTAAGACACCTTAAGGGTGACAAAGTTATTGTTTTCAAAAAGAAGAGAAGAAAAGGCTACCAGGTAAAGAATGGTCACAGACAAGCTCTTTCTGAAATCGTTATTGAAAGCATTGTAGGTTCTGGAGCTAAAAAAGCTAAGAAAGAAGAACCTAAGAAAAAAGCAGCTCCTAAAAAGGAAGCTAAAAAAGCAGCCCCTAAAGCTGAAACTAAAAAAGCTGAAGCAAAAGCTCCAGCAAAAAAGGCAGCTCCTAAGAAATCTGCAAAGGCAGATGACCTTAAGAAAATTGAGGGTGTTGGACCAAAAGCAATGGAGGCAATGGTAGCAGCAGGCTTAGATACTTTTGCAAAAGTAGCGAAGGCAAAACCAGAAAAATTGGCTGAAATCCTTACGGAAGCAAGTTCAAGAATGGCGCACTTAGTTACAGATACCTGGCCAAAGCAAGCTAAATTAGCTGCAGATGGTAAGTGGGAAGAATTGCAAGAATTACAAGATAAATTAGACGGTGGGGTTGAAAAATAATTCAACAACCATTTAAGTATAACGTATCCGCCGTAGGCGGACCTAAAACCGAAACAAGATGGCTCATAAAAAAGGAGTTGGTAGTTCAAAAAACGGTAGAGAATCAGAATCGAAACGCTTAGGTGTAAAGATTTTTGGTGGGCAAGCAGCTATAGCCGGGAACATCATCATAAGACAACGTGGTATGGAGCACCATCCTGCAGATAATGTATACGCTGGAAAAGATTATACATTACACGCAAAAGTGGACGGTGTGGTAAAATTTACCAAGAAGAGAGATAATAAATCGTATGTTTCTATCGTGCCAAGCGCAGAAGCATAACCATTATTTTTTCAAAATCTATAACCTCAATCGAGCAATCGGTTGAGGTTTTTTATTTGGCAGTAGATCCAGTAGCGGTAAGTTGCCATTTTTTTTCCTGAGGGACGTGTGTCTTTATAAAATCTGAGGGCTTCGTACAGTACCAAAACCAGTGTGGGGCAGAAGGATTGCCGTGACTTATTGCCCAGGTAATATCCAGCAATTCCCACGTTCCATTTAAAAATACAGCATTCCAGGTGTGTTCAGGTATTGCTGAAGTCTTTTTTAGTGTAGTGCCCTGCTTGGTGTACCCATGAATTACTTCGGCCTTAATGCCTACATCTTCGCACAATTGCTTAAAGAGGAAGGCATACCCGCCACAAAGCGCTTTTTTTCTTCGTAAAGCCTGGGTGATCACGTTGGCCTCGGTAGTATAAATTTCTTTTTGAAGGTTTCGGTCTAAGCGTAATTCAGTATCATATTGAATTGTAGTTGCGATCCAGATAAATATACTTTTGGCTTTTTCAACATCGGTGGTTTTACTACGTGTTATTTGTTGGGCCAGGCTTTTGGTATGCGTCTTTTGAGAGGGTATTTTTGTTTGACTTCTGGTGTTTCTATATTTTTTATAGGGAGTCTTTTTTCCGATGATTGTTTTTCCCTGAGCAACTATAGGGGCTGTGAAACCCATTGTAAATAAGAGGAATAACAGTGATGCAACAAGCTTCAGTTTTTGAAAATTCATAATAAAATAACGGCAGTTCTGTATTTATATTTTAAAACGCAAGTTTAGTGCCAGGTACTTCGGAATAATTATTGAGGTTTGTTTTTTAAACAACTAACACATGAAATATCTTTCCGCAACAGTAGTAGCTTTATTTTTTGTTTCCTGTATTCCATTACAGATCGCTCCCAATTTTGAAGGTGGTAAAGTATTTCCACCCAAAAAATTTAAAAAACAACTACCATACAATTATGTTTATGTGTTTGAAGATCCTAAAGATGCCAACGAGTTTTTCAACTATATGAACGCAAAGTTTCAGATTTTCTACGATGACGACACGGGAAACATTCCTGTTGAAATAGAAAACGAAACCTATTACCTTACCTTTTATGAAGTAGAACGAACCACTAAAACAGTGAATTTAATTCCAATGGCCATCGATGCGGGACTCGAGGAAAATGGATATGGTCCTGTATTGGGAGGTGCGCACCAAAGCAGAAGCGGGAAATGGTTTATCGCACTAACTGTTACAGATGAAGGTTTAAAAGATGCTCTAAAACCAGCATACGATAACCATAAAGAGGTGCTGACTTATGCAGATACTATGCGAGAAGAATACTTAAATACAGTGGAGTATATTGAGGTGTATCTAAAAAGCAAGCCTACGACCAGATAGATTTTCTTACAGTGTGTGATGCCAATTGTAATGGCTTGTCTTACTACTAGAAGGTTTTTGCAATAGCGATAGAAGTGGCAGCTTTTGCCGAGGCGCGCATCGAGGCAACACTATAACGAATAGCGCGGCCATTGCCCAAATTAAAAAACCCTGCACCCCGATAGCTATCGGGGTTGCGAGGGTCTATAATCTTAAAGGCTTCAATACTCCGCAGACTGAGCGGAGTCGAAGTCTAGTAACGGTAATACTCAGGCTTGTATGGGCCTTCCACTTCCACGCCAATATAATCTGCCTGGTCTTTTTTCAATTCAGTAAGCTCAACACCAATTTTTTCTAGGTGTAACTTCGCTACTTTTTCATCAAGCACCTTTGGTAGCATATATACTTTATTTTCGTATTGATCGCTGTTTTTCCAAAGTTCGATCTGCGCCAACGTCTGGTTAGTGAATGAATTACTCATTACAAAACTTGGGTGGCCTGTAGCACAACCAAGGTTTACCAGGCGTCCTTCAGCAAGCAAGATAATGTGCTTTCCATTAAGCTCGTATTTATCTACTTGAGGCTTTATTTCATCCTGTGTGGCATTTTGTTTTAACCAGGCAACATCAATTTCATTATCGAAGTGGCCAATGTTACATACGATCGTTTTGTCCTTCATTGCTGAAAAATGCTCGCCACGTACAATGTCTTTGTTTCCTGTAGTTGTAATTACAATGTCTGCGTTCTCAACAACAGTTTCTAATTTCTTAACTTCAAAACCGTCCATAGCAGCCTGAAGCGCACAAATTGGATCAATTTCAGTAACGGTTACAATACTTCCTGCTCCTTTAAAAGAAGCGGCAGTTCCTTTACCTACATCTCCATACCCACAAACAACAACACGTTTTCCTGCCAACATTACGTCGGTAGCACGTCTAATAGCATCTACGGCACTTTCTTTACATCCGTATTTGTTATCAAATTTACTTTTGGTAACACTATCGTTTACATTAATTGCTGGCATTGGCAGTGTCCCTTTGTTCATACGCTCATATAAACGGTGTACACCAGTAGTGGTTTCTTCAGAAAGTCCTTTAATGCCATCTACCAGTTCTGGATAGCGGTCCAATACCATATTGGTAAGATCTCCACCATCGTCCAGAATCATATTTAACGGTTTACGATCTTCACCAAAAAATAAGGTTTGCTCGATACACCAGTCAAATTCTTCTTCGTTCATTCCTTTCCAGGCGTATACCGGGATGTCTGCGGCAGCAATTGCAGCAGCAGCCTGGTCCTGTGTAGAAAAAATATTACAAGAACTCCAGGTAACTTCAGCTCCCAGCGCAATTAGTGTCTCAATTAAAACAGCCGTCTGGATGGTCATGTGTAGACATCCTGCAATACGTGCTCCTTTAAGGGGTTGTTCGTTTTTGTACTCTTCGCGCAACGACATTAAGCCGGGCATTTCTGCTTCAGCCAGTTCAATTTCTTTACGACCCCAGGCCGCCAATGAAATATCTTTTACTTTATACGCCGTGTAAGGCACTGTGTTAGTAGACATATTATTATATTTGAATTAATAAAGTTTTCTTTTTCCGTCCATTTTTAGGACTGCAAAAATACACAATATTCACGAGAAAATATGCCACTTTACAAAACTATAACAGTAGAGAATAAAGCTAAGGTGCTGATTTGGAAGATTGAAGAATCTTTCGAGCAGCTGGCGCATGGTATCTCTCTTACCGAGCATTGTGCAACCAGGGTAGCGTCTATGAAAAGCGACTTACATCGTCGTGGTTTTATGAGTGTGCGTCATTTATTGGCTGCCGCAGGCTATACAGATCATGACTTGTATTACGACTCCAATGGAAAACCACATTTACAAGATGGAAAATGTATTTCTATTACTCATTCTTTTATCTTTTCAGCACTAATTATAAGCACTACTGAAGTTGGAATAGACATAGAAAAGCAACGTCCTAAAATTTTAAAAATAGCCCACAAATTCACGCCAATTGAAGAATATCGAACGTTAGCAAACGACGATGCTATTATGCGAAAGTTAACCATGGTCTGGGGAGCTAAAGAGAGTTTGTATAAAAGTTTTGCAACACCCGGGGTAAGTTTTTTGCAGCATATTTACGTGGAAGATTTTAGGTTAGACGATTTAAAATCGACAGCCAATGTAAGCTTTCAGGATACTGAAGAATATTATAAAGTTTGGTTTCTGGAGTTTGAAGAGTTTACATGTGCGTATGCGCTGAAGATGTGAGATGTAAAAAATTTTTTGTAAATAATTCTCTCTGGGATCTTTGTACCTTTTTTGTGAATTTTAAATATAAACTGCAGGATTTGAATAGTTTTAAAAATGCTTAAAAATAATACAACGACCCTTTATAGTGAAATCTTCAGTGCAAGTCTTGAAAACCGGAAATTGATCGCCATATTAATAGACCCTGAAGAGTTTACTATTGAAACAACTTCAGAATTTTTAAAACAAATACCACCTGAAACAACCCATGTTTTCGTGGGAGGAAGCACCGTTCCTAATGGTGCAACCGAAGCTGTGGTAACTGCCTTAAAATTTCAAACCGAAAAGCCCATCATTTTATTTCCTGGTGACGTATCACAACTTACTCCAAAAGCAGATGCATTGCTTTTTTTAAGCCTGCTCTCCGGTGATAACCCCGAATACCTTATAGGTCAGCACGTTAAAGCTGTTTCAAAAGTAAGAGACTTTGGGCTTGTTGTGATTCCAACGGCGTATTTGTTGCTGGATGGCGGACATCAGTCTGCGGTTGCGAGAGTTACAGGAACAACACCTATGTCTCAAGAAAATGTTCAGATTATTGTAGACACAGCAAAGGCAGGGGAGCTATTAGGGATGAAATTAATTTACTTGGAAGCGGGAAGTGGTGCAAAAAATCCAGTTTCTGAAGCAATAATCAGAGCTGTAAAAAACGAAATTAACATTCCGTTAATCGTAGGAGGCGGTATTAGAACCGAGTCTCAAAAACAAGCAGCTTACCAGGCAGGAGCAACTATGGTGGTAATGGGAACTCAATTCGAGGTGCGAAGTGCCAATGACGAGTGATACGTTTCAGTATATAATGAACTGTAAAAAATTATTCTAACAAACTCTTTGTGATTCTCTACAAATCTCTGTGTCTTAACTTTAAGAAGATCTTTTACTCCAAGAGGTAACAGGGTTCACTGTTTTGAAAAAAAACTCACCACTCACCACTCACCACTCACCACGCATTCCTATCTTTGAAACCAGAACTCAGAAACTAAAGAAATGAACATTTCCGTAGAACTAACCCTCACTCCACTTCAGGACGACTTTGAACCAGCCATCATCGATTTTATAAAAAAATTACGAGCTTCAGGACTCACAGTACTTGAAAACCCATTGAGCACACAAGTTTTTGGGGAATATGATGCAGTACTAGAAGTCCTTCAAAAAGAAATGAAAACAGCTTTGAAAGCTATAGATAAAGGCTTGCTGTATATGAAAATAGTAAAATCTGATCGCAGCGATTATGAGCCCCATTTTTGATTTCCTTTTTAGCCAGTATGCCGAATATGAAACTCATCAAATACTACTGGAAGCGGTTGCTGTCATATTTGGCTTGGCATCGGCACTATGTTCCTGGCGCAATAGTATCTGGGTGTATCCTACCGGGATTATTAGTACTGCAATTTTTGTGTATTTACTCTGGCAATGGGAATTGCTGGGCGATTTAATCATCCAGGGATATTATTTTATAATGAGCATTTACGGCTGGTATATCTGGACCCGAAAAGTCTCACCAGATAAATTTACACCCATTACCAAGGCTTCAAAAAAGGAGCACGGTATTGCCGTAATTATAGGAATACTATCACTTATTGGGGTTTTTATAGTATATACAATTTTCGATAAATGGACCAGCTGGACCGCTTATGTAGATACCTTAACTACAGCAATTTTCTTTGGCGGTATGTGGATGCTTGCCAAGCGTAAAGTGGAGAATTGGTTGTATTTATTGGCAGGCAATATTATAAGTGTACCGCTTTATTTTATTAAAGGCTATACAATAAGCAGTATGCTATACCTTATCTTTATAGCCATTTCAATCATGGGATATCTAGCATGGAAAAAACACTTGTACAGCGACAAAGTGATTGCCTGAAAATTGTATTGTTTGGACCGGAATCTACGGGCAAAACGACGTTGGCAAAACAACTGGCTGCGCACTTCAAAACTAAATGGGTTCCAGAATATATGCGTACCTATTTACAGAATAAGTGGGACGAGAATGCTCAGAAAATTTCAAAAGAAGACCTTTTGCCAATTGCTAAAGGACAAGTAGCTTCGGAAAATAAACTAACGAGAAAAGTGACCAAACTCCTGTTTTGTGATACAAATTTACTGGAGTTGCAAGTGTATTGTGAGTATTATTACGACGGTTGGTGTCCTTCAGAAATAAAGAAAGCTGTTGACAATCAGCACTATGACTATTATTTTTTAACTCATATAGATGTGCCCTGGTATCCAGACGATTTACGGGACAGGCCTAACGATAGGTCGGCCATATTTCGTAGTTTTGAAAAGGCACTTACAAGTAGACAAATTCCATATACCATCCTTTCAGGATCTCAAGAAAAACGCTTGAACACTGCCATAGAAATACTGCAAAAAAAGACGTTATATTATTCCATGCTTACGAAAAAAGATATTCAACAAATTGAAGAAAATAGACTTACTGTAAAGCAGGTAGTGTCACAATTAGAAACCTTCGCGAAAGGAATCCCACCATCAAAAATTATAACTGCAGCTACTGTTGGCAATGGTATCGAGCAAATTTCTGAAGATAACAAACGAGAACTTATAGCTCTGTTTGAGAAATTTAAAACTAAAAAAACCATTGTAAAGTTTGTGCCTGCATCCGGAGCTGCGACACGTATGTTTAAGTTTCTTTTTGAATTCCTGGATGATTTTAACCCAGGGGCAGAAACCTTCAATAGATATATAAAAAAGGGGAACTATGCGCAATTGGAGCTGTTTTCAAAATCACTGAAAGAATTTGCTTTCGTAAATGAAGTAAGAAAGAAAATACGAGAAAATTACCCCGAATATAAACAAAGTAGGAAGGGAGCAAGACTTCAGTACTTTGTAAAGAGTATGTTGGAAGAGAAGGGGCTTAATTTTGCACACCTTCCTAAGGGGCTTATTCCTTTTCATAAATATAAAAAATACGCAACGACGGCTTTTGAAGAGCAGTTGTACGAAAGTGCATTTTACGCCACAAGTAAAGATGATGCATACCTTCACTTTACTTTTTCGGAACCCCATGTGCCACATTTTAAACAGAAATTCGAAACCATTAAAAACCGGGTCTCAAAAAAGACTAAAACCGAATTTCACATTTCGTATTCCTTTCAAAAACCTGAAACAAATACGGTTGCCGTTACTCCAGAGAATAAGCCTTTTAGAGATGAAAATAACAAATTGGTTTTTAGACCATCCGGCCATGGAGCGTTACTGGAAAACCTGAATGAAGTGAATGCAGATCTAGTGTTTATTAAAAATATAGACAATGTAACTGCTCAGGAATACACCGAAAATGTTGCTGAGTATAAGAAAATGCTTGCCGGAAAACTGCTAGCCGTGCAGGAAAAAGTATTTCATTATTTGAAATTATTAAAGAGTAAAAAAATCTCTGAAGAAACTATTTCTGAACTGAAATCTTTCCTTTGGAACGAATTAAATATCAAAGATATTCCGTCCTCCAAGGAAGCACTCTTTTTTATATTAAACCGTCCCATTCGTGTGTGCGGAATGGTGAAAAATACAGGAGCTCCGGGGGGTGGTCCATTCTGGGTAAAACAAGTGAATGGGCAAACCAGTCTGCAGATTGTAGAAATGGCACAAATAGATACAACAGTAAAACACCAAATGAATCTTGTAAAAGAAGCGACACACTTTAACCCGGTAGATTTGGTTTGTGGGGTAAAAGATTACAAAGGAAATAAATTCAATCTAACTAAGTTTAGCGACCCTAACACGGGTTTTATTTCTACTAAATCCCAACATGGGAGGCCCTTAAAGGCCCTGGAACTTCCAGGTCTTTGGAATGGGGCTATGGCTCGCTGGAATACTATCTTAATTGAAGTGCCACTAAGCACGTTTAACCCTGTAAAAACAGTAAACGATTTGTTGCAAAAAGAACACCGTCCAGACGCCTGATGAACACTTCAATAATTTTATCTGAATTAACATATAAAGCAGTACGAAGCAGCGGGTCAGGAGGGCAACATGTGAATAAAACGTCTTCAAAAGTAGAGGTGTATTTTTCAATGGAAAATTCTCAGGGATTATCAGAGTCTGAAAAAACACTCTTGTTACAACGTTTGTCCTCTCGTCTTACTTCAGAAAATATGCTAGTGTTGCATTGTGGTGAAACCAGAAGCCAGCATCGCAATAAAACACTTGTTACTAAAAGATTACTTCAACTTTTAGAAGACCATAAAAAGCCTGCAAAAAAGAGGAAGAAAACAAAACCTTCAAGATCTGCTATTGAAAAGCGACTTCGTGAAAAAAAGCAAAAAGCGCTTAAAAAATCAAACCGAAAGCCACCAGAGTTTTAAATTATGCACAAAAAGTGTGTAAAAAGTATACAGGTGTATACACAAAGAAACACTCTTGTTTCCTGCTAAGAATTGCCGCAAAGCTCTCTAAGTCTTTAGAATGAGCTGTTTATGCTGTATAAAATACCAAGTGATTGTTTTGGCGTGATAGTTTCTATATACCTATAAGAAATATACGCTAGACGTTTATAACAAACCTACTGTATTTTTTATAATAAGATAGTTTTTATAATTAACAAGGTTAAAACTACTTATGCTATTATAACTAATATCCTGAAACAATCCCCACTTTGAAAAAAGTGTTTCAGAAATAGAAGTGAGTGAATCTGAATTTCCTCGCCTTAACAATTCTGTAGCCATTATAATTGAGGGTGCTACCATTGTACGGCTTGCAAAAAATTCTGAAAAAGGTGAATTCAATAATTAGTAACTTCTATCGATAAGGCAATGGCCTGAGCTTGTCCCCAACAACAAGTGTACGATAGTTACAAACGCAGTAAGCTGCAGGTATTTTTAGATTCAATACTTCGCATGGGTGCCCGAACAGGGCACCCTTTTTTATACCCATATTTGAAAAAATCTTTGACGCTTTACTTAGCTATTTAGATATTATTAACCTTAAATGCGATGTATATTCTTTATTTTTGCATTTTTGGCACTTCCTATGACAGAACAGGTATTACTAATTGAAGACGATGTTGCCTTTGCCGCAATGCTTACCTCATTTCTACAACGAAACGATTTTGTAGTCACTGTAGCGCATAATGGTGAGGACGGGCGTAAGCTATTGTCTAAAGCAGCGTATGGAGTAGTGATAACAGATCTTAAGTTACCAGATACTACTGGAATTGAAATCTTAGAGTTTTGTAAGGAAACCGCTCCGGGCACAAAGGTTCTTATCATGACGGGCTACGCAGACGTCACAACAGCCGTAGATGCTATTAAAAAAGGGGCTATAGATTATATCTCCAAGCCTTTTAGACCTGAAGAGTTATTGATGGTACTTAAAACAGCTGCTTCAGAACCTACCGAAGAATCCAAAAAAGTTTTTACTCAGAACGGGCAAGCGGCTCAAAAGAAGCTCATGGGTGCCCCCTATGTAAATGGAATTAGTGAAGTTTCAAAAAAATTTAATGAATACCTACAACTTGTGGGTCCTACTAATATGTGTGTGCTTATACAGGGGGAAAGTGGTACCGGGAAGGAGGTGGCTGCTAAGGCAATTCACGATATGAGCCAGCGAAGTGGGAAGCCCTTTATAGCTGTAGACTGCGGTGCTATTCCTAAAGAGATTGCCGCAAGTGAATTTTTTGGACACATTAAGGGAAGTTTTACTGGTGCTGTAAATGATAAAATAGGTCATTTTCAGGCAGCAGATGGCGGTACGTTATTTCTGGATGAAGTAGGGAATCTTTCGTACGAAAACCAGATACAGTTGTTACGTGCTTTACAGGAAAGACGTATAAAACCTGTAGGGAGTAATACCGAAATTGAAGTTGATTTACGAATTATTTCTGCAACCAATGAGGATTTAACCAAAGGTGTTGCTGAAGGAACGTTTCGGGAAGACTTGTACCATCGCTTAAACGAATTTTCAGTTCACATTCCAGCTTTAAAAGACCGAAAAGAAGATCTTTTTCTGTTTACTGAATTTTTCTTAGACCAGGCAAATACTGCTTTAGGGAAAAATATTAAAGGACTGGACAAGCAAGTAGAAACGGCCTTTAAAAAATATGCCTGGCCAGGGAATTTAAGGGAGCTTAAAAATGTGTTGAAACGCGCTGTGTTGCTTACCAACACGCCTAAAATTGCCTTAGATGTTATTCCCAGAGAAGTTGTTACTGCTGCCGATACGACTCCTGCAAAAGACTTCTCTAAAGAAACCAACGAGAAGCAACTTATCTTAAATGCTTTAAAAGAAGCCGAATACAATAAAGCCAAGGCTGCAAGACTCTTAAATATTACGCGAAAAACTCTTTATAATAAATTGAATCATTACAACATAGAGCTTTGAGAAATTTCGGTTTCTAATGCAGTGGTCATAGTTTCCATTTCTACTTCCAGTTTGCTGAAAAGACGCGCTACCTCTGATGCTTCATCTGTATCCTTTACCAGTTCTAAAGTTTCTAATATCGAAACTACGTTACTTGCTTGTATTTGTCGCGCCATAGTGAGTTTTCGGTGTGATAATGCCCGTATCGTGTCACGATCATCAGAAGCAACAGCCTTCTTAAGTTCCTCCATATCTTTTTTAGTCTGAATTAAAAAAACCGATACGATTTCTTTCAGTCCATTGTCATCTTTCATAAAAGATTTTAATAAACTTAAATCGTATACCGCCGTTCCTTTTTCGGAAGAAACAACAGGCTCTTTTACTATTTTTTCACCTACATCAAATAATTCTTGTAGCGTGTTTAACAAATCTGCTTTATGAAAAGGTTTATGAAGTAGCTCGCTGAACCCCTGTTCAAAATAATACGCTCCTTTGTGTTGTTGATTGCCCGTCATAGCAATAATGGGCTGGTCTGTATACATTAAAAAACGTCCGCTTTTTAAGTGTTTTAAAACCTGAAAGCCATCGGTTTCGGGCATTTGTATGTCTGTGAGTACGAAATCATAATCTACAGTACTTGCAATAGCTTCAAATTCTGAAAAGGTTTCAAAAGTGTTGCAGCTAATGCCCTCTTGTTCCATAACTTCCGAAAGTAGGGAGCGCATGGCAGGATCGTCATCAAAAACTATGGCTTTCAGTCCTAGATTGGCCAGGTTGGTTGTTTCGCGAGTGTTTTTTTCCAGAGCAACTCTTTCGGTTTCTGCTATATTTTCTAACGGAAGTATGACAGAAAATGAACTTCCTTTTCCCAGTTCACTCACTACAGAGATGCTTCCGTTTAACAAACCAGCCAGCTTTTTTGAAATGGCCAGCCCCAAACCTGTGCCTCCAAATTTTCTTGAGGTATCTTCTTCGGCTTGCGTAAATTCTTTAAAAACAAGCTCTTGTTTTTCAGCAGAAATACCAATTCCTGTGTCTTTTACAGTAATTTTTACCTGTGTTCGTTTCTTTTTTTCATTAACTATTTCAGCAATTATAGAAACACTGCCCGCTTCCGTAAACTTAAAAGCATTACTTACCAGGTTCAGTACAATTTGCCTGATACGCAACGGGTCACTTTTAAAGTAGCGATTTTTCAGCTTTTCCTCAATACTAAAGTGGAGCTCCACGGTTTTTTCTGAATACCTGTCTTTTACAGCATTTCCGGACTCTAACAAAATGTTTTCTAACGGAAAAGCAATGTGATCAATTTTTAATTTCCCTGCTTCCAGTTTTGAAAAATCCAGCAAATCGTTTACCAGTTGGGTAATAAAAAGAGAGCCGCTGGCAATTTGGTTGGTGTAGTATTCTTGTTTTTCAGAAAGGGGTGTGTTTTTGAAAAGTTCGGTATACCCGGAAATTGTGTGCAAGGGTGTTTTAAGATCGTGACTTACTGTGGCAATGAGTTGTTCCCTGCTTTTTAAAACATCTTCGGTGGTTTCTTTGGCAATTCTTAGTTTTTTTCGAAGTTTTTCTGCCCTGAAGAAATCTGAGATAATAATGTAAGAAAATAACAGAATCACTACCAGTCCAACAATTCCAGAAATCTTTAAAACACTACTGGCCTTTGAAATTGAGCGCTGCTGGGAGGTTTTCTCTCTGAGGTAGTTTTTAGAGATCTCCTGGTCAAAAACCGTAATAAGCTCCTGTAATTGTTTGGAAATTACCAGATCGTTAGCGATAAGCTCTGCTTCACGTATTTTTAGCTCTTCTCTGTTTTTATTTTGTATGTATTTTGCTTCTGCCACAATAAAGCGTGTTGCGGCAAGGGTAGAATCAATGAGTTTAGCAGGCACTTTCATTGTATCTACTCCTTTAATGGCGTTTGATATTTTAATAATGTTTTGCCAGGACTCACGTTCTTTTCGACTTCTCCATTTTGGGTTGAGGTAGTTGTCCATGGTAAACTTACCCATGTTGTTTTCCAGATTATTAAACTCTCTTAAAATCTCGTCAAGAGACTGGTCCTCATTCATCTGCATAGAGAGCTCCCGAAGCGCAATAATATTTTTGTTTTTGGAAATAAGGAGTCTTTTAATACTGTCCAGTTGCACTTTTTGAGCCTCTTCTGGGGTAGATTTTCTGAAATCGGCTATTCTCTGATATAAAGAGTCTACCCGTGTTTGAAAACGTTCAAAATCTTCTTCATCTTCAGAAAGCAGTGCAAGACGGGAGTAGCTGTCTGTTTCGTAGACCAGGTTAATAAGAGAGCCCGTCTCCACTACTTTTTTACTGTCCGTATCATTAGCAGCATTTAGGTACGTGCGTAATTCAGAAAAAAGAAAAACAACCACGACAACCGCCATAGTTGCTAGGACTAGGTAGCTCGCAATAATTTTTAGGGGAAAACGAGTTTGTTCAGGCTTGCTCATCTAAAGTAAAGATACAGAAAATCGTTACTTAAAATTGAACGAAATCGAAAAGCCTTTATTACTTTTGCGCCACATCTCAAAGGGGTGCTTTTTTGAATGACGAATGTAGAATGACGAGCAACGAATTTTTGATTCGTACTTCGTAATTGTACCTCGTGTCTCGAAAGGGCTGAGATTATACCCATAGAACCTAGAACAGGTAATGCTGTTTAGGAATGTAACTGTCGCATCGAGCGCAGTCGAGATGTATAAGTCGAGAAAATCTTAAAAGTCTCGACTGCGCTCGACTAGACAAAAAATAAATAACAAACAACAGAATAACGCCCCTTTTATTCGTAAACTAAATTTTTTTTACGAATGAAAACGTTACAAATTACTGCAATTGCCCTGCTGGCTTCACTTACAGCTTTAGCACAGGAAAAACAACAAGACACTACCAGTGTTGAAACTTTAGAAGAAGTTTTGATCCAATCGGTGAGAGTAAAAGCAGACTCGCCTATTACACACTCCAACCTTTCGGCCGAAGATATCGAAAAGCGAAACCTGGGCCAGGACATTCCAATTTTACTAAATTATTTGCCCTCCGTTGTCACCACAAGTGATGCAGGAGCTGGTGTAGGATACACCTATATTCGGGTTCGGGGTAGTGATGCCTCCAGAATAAATGTTACCCTTAACGGCATCCCTTTTAACGATGCCGAAAGTCAAGGAACTTTCTTTGTGAACCTACCCGATTTTTCTTCTTCGGTACAAAGTTTACAATTACAACGTGGTGTAGGAACTAGTACAAACGGCTCTGGAGCTTTTGGTGCCAGTCTAAATTTATTGACAGATGCAGTTTCTGAAGAGGCTTATGGTGAAATAGCCAATAGTTTTGGATCGTTTAACACCAGAAAACACAGTGTAAAATTCAGCACTGGGTTGTTGAACGAGCATTTTGAAATTTCAGGCCGTCTCTCCAATATTGCGAGCGATGGGTATGTAGACCGGGCTACCAGCGATTTAAAATCGTATTTCCTTCAGGCTGCTTTTAAAGATAACAACACACTTATTAAAGCAATCACTTTTGGGGGGCGCGAAGAAACCTATCAAGCCTACTACGGTATAGACGCCGAAACCCTTGCCACGGACCGAACATTCAATCCTGCAGGTTTGTATACAGATGAAGATGGGAACATTCAGTTTTATGATAATGAGGTCGATAATTATGCGCAAGACCACTACCAGTTACTCTGGAACCAACGATATAACAATAACTGGAGTAGTAATGTAGCCTTAAATTATACCTACGGAAGAGGCTATTTTGAACAATATAAAGAAGATGAAGACTTTGAAACCTATGGATTTGAACCTATAGTGATTGGCGAAACTACCATAAATACAACCGACTTGGTTAGACGTCGTTGGCTGGATAACGACTTTTATGCAGTAAATGCCAATATAAATTACAAGGACACTAGTTGGGATATTTCTTCCGGATTGTTTTATAGTTTGTACGATGGAGACCATTATGGAGAAGTGATCTGGGCTCAATTTGCGGGAGGCTCGGAAATCCGTGACCGCTATTATTTTGGAACAGGTGATAAAAGCGAGTTTACCATATTTGGAAAAGCAACCTATCGTATTAACGACCAATGGAGCGTGTTTGGTGATTTGCAGGGACGTTTTGTAGCTTATAAAGCAGACGGCACAACATCGGACCTGATTGTGTTGAACGATGAGCAAACCTATGAGTTTTTTAACCCGAAGGCCGGTGCATCTTTTCAGTTAAATAAAAGCAACCAGTTTTATGCCTCTTACGGTAGAGCCAACAGAGAACCGCGCCGTAGCGATTTTGAACAAGATATTTTTACTGCTGAAACCTTAGACGATTTTGAATTAGGCTGGCGTTTTGGATCCCCTAATGTTTCGGTAAACAGTAATTTATTTTATATGAACTATCAAAACCAGTTGGTGTTGACAGGTGCTCTTGATGATGTAGGGCAACCGCTGCGTGAGACAAGTGGAAATAGTTATAGATTAGGACTGGAAGTAGATGCAGAAATTACAATTCTGGATAACTTAAAAGCGTTACCGAACATTGCGTTGAGCACCAATAAAAATCAGGATTTCTTCTTTTCTCGTGACGGACAATTAACCAATCTAGGAAACACCAACATTTCCTATTCGCCAGAAATTGTAGCGGGAAATGCAATTTTGTACAGTCCTGTTTCAAATCTAGAAATAGGATTTCTATCCAAGTTTGTGGGTGAGCAGTTTATGGGGAATATAGATAGTGAAGCTTCAAAACTAGACAGTTACTTTATAAACGATCTAAACATAAATTATACGCTTACAAATATTCCGTTTGTACGGGAAGTCTTATTGCAAGGATTGGTAAACAATATCTTTAACGTAAAATATGTAAGCAACGGATACTTTTTTACGTTTGACGATGATTTCAGCAACCCGCCAGCAGTAACAACGGTTGAGGGTGCAGGGTTTTTCCCGCAGGCAACGATCAATTTTTTAGTTGGGGCTACTGTGAAATTTTAAATCATAAAACAATCTAAGATTACTGAGCTAAGTCGAGATATTAATTAGTCACCGTAACTACATTTCCATTGCGAACTGCGCGGTAGCGTAGCATTGGGAAAAGGCTTTGATCTCCTGTGTGCTGGCCAGTTACAATGTTGTATTCATTTTCGTCTGTAGGACACGGGCAGGTAGCAATAATGCCATCTACCTCCATCCGTGAACAGGAGTTTGGAGTGTGGTTAGGGTCGCTTAATTCAAAAGCTGAATATTCAGAATTGTTAATATTATAAACCACAACACCTCTAATGCCTTGCGGAGGGTTCAATAAAACGCTGCCTCCGGGAAATTTTAACGCGTCATATTCAGGCAAACTCAGGTTAAGGTTTATGTTCACTAACGGGTCTATAAGGTTGGGGTTGTTTCCGGTTAGGTCGTCATCGCTTTTACAGGAAAAGGAGAGAATACTTATAAGCAGTATACCAAAAATTATTTTTGCTGAATTGCACATGGGAGTATAAATTTTATAGGTTTGTATCATTGTGATTGCGCAGGTTTTTTCCGTCTTCAAAATTACGATAAAATAGCCAACAAGTTATTTTTTAGTATATTTGTATAACGAAATCCCGTCAACGCATGGGATTTTTTGTGTTTACTACTGACGGGGATAGTTTGTGCCCTTTCAGAAGCAATAAAATTAAGTTATAAGAATACAACGAAGGAATTATGAGCAAAGTATCTTACTATACTGCCGAAGGATTAAAAAAACTACGCGAAGAGTTAAATCAATTAAAAGATGTGGAGCGCCCAAAAGCGTCTCAGGCTATTGCGGAAGCCCGTGATAAGGGTGATTTGAGTGAAAATGCTGAATATGACGCTGCAAAAGAAGCACAAGGTATGCTGGAAATGCGTATTTCTAAACTGGAGGAAACCCTTGCTGGTGCACGTTTAATTGATGAAAGTCAATTGGATACCTCTAAAGTATTAGTGCATTCTACGGTAAAGATCAAAAACCAGACAAATGGTGCTATAATGACCTATAAACTAGTAGCCCAAAGTGAAGCCGATTTAAAAACAGGGAAAATTTCAGTAGATTCTCCTATTGGGAAGGGGTTGCTTGGTAAAAAAGTAGGTGACACAGCCGAAATACAAGTGCCTAATGGTACTATGAAATTTGATATTATTGAAATAACCCGCGAATAAGCATGGCGTCTATATTCACCAAAATAATAGAAGGCGAAATCCCCTGTCATAAAGTAGCTGAAGACCATAAATTCATTGCATTCTTGGATATTAATCCAAATGCAAAGGGGCACACCTTATGTGTTCCAAAAGAAGAGGTGAACAAGGTTTTCGACTTAGGTGAGCAGGACTATCTTCAGTTAATGCAGTTTTCCAGGCAGGTAGCAAAAGCACTCGAAAAAACGGTGAAATGCAAGCGTGTAGGGCTTTCTGTAATTGGTCTGGAAGTTCCTCATGTGCATGTGCACCTTATTCCAATTAATGAAATGAAAGATATGACGTTTCAACATAAAGTTGAAATGAGCCAGGAAGAATTAGCTTCCCTTGCTTCAGAAATAGGAGAAAACTTTTAGCGAATAACATAGTAAACTACTGCCGCTACTAAAATTATAGCTAGTAAGATTAGAATATAGAATAGCGGTTTCAACCTCATTCCTGTAGTACTTGGTGTTGCTAATTTTCTGTTATATTCATACACCCTTTCTATATCATCTGTCCAGTTTACAGGAAATATGTTGTTGCCACAGGTGTGACAATATAGCTTTGAATTTATTTCTCTCGCTCCCTTTTCATAAAATTTAGTAGTTGTTTTTTCCTGCGTAAATGCCAGTTCAAGACCGTCTGTTGCGAAGCAGGTTGGGCAGTTGTTGTTTAAACGAGCGGTATGTAGGGTATGGGTTGTTTTCATGGTTAGTTAGTTTGACGGAGCATGATACTCATAGTGGTTCCAGTCTTCGGGCTGCTTTTTAGAACGCGAATTTTGCCGTCATGGTATTCTTCAATGATTCTTTTTACTAATGACAACCCAAGGCCCCAGCCTCTTTTTTTGGTTGTAAAACCAGGAGAAAAAACTCGTTTAAAATCCCGTTTAGGAATTCCTTTTCCAGTATCACTTACCTCAATAAAAGCTTTGTTGTTTTTAGAAGAAATGGAAAGGGTTATTTTTCCTTTCCCTTTCATAGCGTCAATGGCATTTTTCACTAAGTTCTCTATGGTCCAGCTGTATAATTGCGGGTTCAGTTTTACCTGAATGGGTGCTTCTGGGGTAAGTAATTCGAAATCGATAAGCTTAGAGCTTCTGGCTTTTAAATACTCGTAGGTAGCTGCAGTTTCAGCTACTAAATCGGTTTTTTTCAGTGCAGGGACAGAGCCTATTTTAGAGAAGCGCTCGGTAATGGTTTGTAGCCTGTCTATATCCTTCTCTATTTCAATAATATAATCCGGGTTAACATTCTCAGTTTTTAAAATTTCAGTCCAACCCACCAATGAGGAAAGCGGGGTTCCTATCTGGTGCGCTGTTTCTTTTGCCATTCCTGCCCATAGTTTGTTTTGATCAGAGTTTTTAGCGGTTTGATAAAAGAAATACGCTGCAGTAAAAATAAGGATTAAGATAATGATGAGTAAGGCAGGGTAAAATTTCAGTTTATTGATGATAGGGGAGTTTCCATAATAGATGGTACTTAATGCTTTGTTTTTATAGGTTACCTGCAAGGGCTTGTATTCTTGTGCAAATTGTTTTGAAAGTTCGATCCGTTTTTGCCTTATGTTTATAGAATCTTTTTTTGTGAAATCGATATTCCTGGAGTCGTAAATATCTTCCTCCAAAATATGAATGACCATAGGTGTTGTGGAGTTGCTCTCTAGGACCTTGAGTACAACAGGACTCATAATCATATCCTTGCTTAACTGAAACTCCTGCAGGTCTTGCTGGGCAGCAGCCCAGATTTTCATTTTGGCTCGTTCGTTTTCCTTTAGCCTGTCAAAGAAGGAATACGTGTGATAGCCAACCAGAGTTACAATACCAAGAGCAGCCAGAATAATCATCCATCTTGCAAAGGTTTTTCTTTTATGCATATGTTGCCGTTTTTCTATTTAAGTGGAGCTTTAAATATAAAGTAAATATGTTGATATTATTGTGTAACTAGTTTTTCTAATGCTTCTTACTTTGGGTACATTTGTGCCATGATAAGTATAGACCCAAAAGAAATCCCGGTTGGTACATTGCACGGTTATTTGCTGGGTGCAGTATCGCCAAGACCTATATGTTTTGCAAGCACCGTGGACAGCGAAGGTAAAGTGAACCTATCGCCCTATAGTTTTTTTAATGTGTTTAGTGCTAATCCACCCATTATGATTTTTTCTCCAGCGAGGAGAGTTCGGGATAATACCACCAAACATACTTTGGAAAACATACTGGAAACCAAAGAGGTGGTTATAAACATTGTAAGCCATGCTATGGTGCAGCAAATGAGCTTATCTTCTACTGAATATGCTAAAGGTGTAAACGAATTTACAAAAGCAGGTTTTACAGAAATGCCTTCAAGTATTGTAAACCCTCCGCGTGTAAAAGAAGCGCCCATGCAATTTGAATGTAAGGTGAATGAGGTAATTGGCCTAGGGAGTGAAGGTGGCGCTGGTAATCTGGTAATTTGTGAAGTGGTAAAAGTACACATGCACGAAGAAATCCTGGATGCTGATGGAAAAATCGATCCTTTTAAAATTGATACCGTTGCCCGTATGGGCGGAAACTGGTACTCGCGCGCTAAAGAAGGAATCTTTGAAGTGGAAAAACCACTGCGTACCTTAGGAATTGGAGTAGACAGCTTGCCACTTTCGGTAAAACTGAGTAAAACACTTACAGGAAATGATTTAGGAATGTTGGCTAATGTAGAAATGCTTCCGGATTCGTCAGAAATTGATACCTTTGTAGCCCAGATTTCGGAGCCTTATCAGTATTTAATTACTTCGGGAACAGACGCCGAAATTCACGAAGAAGCCCAATCGCTTTTGCAGCAAGGGAACGTACATGAAGCATGGCTTTTACTACTCAGCAAAAAATAAATAATACTAATAATACTGAAACTGTCACACGGAGCACAGTCGAAGTGTAATACATACTAAAAATGGAAGTACAAGGAAAAATTAAAATGATCGATGAAACCAAGACCTATGGGAACAATGGTTTCAGAAAAAGAGAATTAGTTGTAACTACAGAGGAACAATACCCACAGCACATCATGATAGAGTTTGTGCAAGACAAGACAGACTTGCTGAATAGCTATCAGGTAGGACAAAACGTAAAGGTAAGTATCAATCTTCGAGGAAGAGAATGGGTAAATCCGCAGGGAGAGACTAAATATTTTAACTCTATCCAGGGATGGAGAATAGAAAATATAGATCAATCTGTTTCAAGTGATATGCCACCAATGCCGCCAGCCGATACATTTGAGCCGGCAACCAATTTAAACGAGGACGATCACGACGATCTCCCTTTCTAATCCATAGAAATCAGAATTTTTTAAAATCCTGCCATGTGGTGGGATTTTTATTTTCATCTGGTATTCCTTATTTTCAATAGCTGAAATCACAAAAAACTAAATGATTCATTTTCTGGAAAAAGACATGGGCTTCCCAGCAGTTTCTGAAGCCTCAGAAGAGGGGTTGCTTGCCGCTGGGGGCGACTTATCTCCAGAACGATTGCTGGTAGCATACCGTTCTGGGATCTTTCCGTGGTATGAGGCAGGGCAGCCTATTTTGTGGTGGAGTCCGGACCCAAGGATGGTGTTGTTTATAAAAGATTTTAAAGTTTCAAAATCGCTGAAGAAAACCATTCGGAAAAAAACCTTCAGCGTTACTTTTAATCAGGATTTTGAGGCTGTTATCAATCATTGTGCAGCTGTTAAAAGAGACAGACAGCAAGGCACGTGGATCACACAGGAAATGAAGGACGCATATCTTCAGCTTCACAAAAAAGGGGATGCAATTTCTTTTGAAGTGTGGCAAGACGGGCAATTAGTGGGAGGTGGCTATGGAGTAGCATTGCCCGAAAAGAAAATTTTCTGTGGCGAAAGTATGTTTAGTCTGGTAAGTGATGCTTCAAAAGTTGGATTCTTTCACTTGGTCCAAAAATATAAAGCTGAAGCATTTGCATTGATAGATTGCCAGGTCTATACCCGGCATTTAGAAAGCCTGGGCGCTCAGGAAATCCCGAGAAACGAATTTTTAGAATATCTAAACTTTTAACTAACAGCCACTTAGGGAAGATAAAATTTATGAGTATATTCGCTTTAAAATTAATGAATTTCATGAAAAAGTTATTTCCTATTGTAGTTGCACTGTTTTTGTTTTTTACAGCACCACTGCTTGCTCAGGAACAACCGATCCCTCATTTTTTAACCGAAGCAGAAAAGGAATTACTGCCTAATTATACTTTTGGGAGTGATAACCGAACCCCACCGCCAACAGGTCCAATACGTACCATGGCAGAATGGGAAGAGGTGGAATACCTGGTGGTTACCTGGCAACCAAATTTCCCTAATATCTTACGCCAGATCGTACAAGCGGCTGTTCAGGAGTGTAAAGTAATTATTACCACTCAAAACGAAACAAGCGTCGCTAATTACCTTAGCTCTAATGGTGTGGATTTAACCAATGTTACATTTCTGGATGAAGATTGGGATACAATCTGGATTCGTGATTATGCTGGAAATACTATATATAGTGACGATGTTGGCGAACGTGCCTTAGTAGACTGGATCTACAACCGCCCTCGCCCGAATGATGATGTAATGCCTCTGGCTCATGCGTCTAACACAGGATTGCCAATTTATGTGACCGATAGTGGTACTAATGATCTGGTAAACACTGGTGGAAATTTTATGAGTGATGGTCTTGGAAATGCGTTTGCTTCAGAATTAATACTGGAAGAAAATGAACCTGGGAATCCGTATGGCGTATCTCCCAAAACTGAGGCCGAGATAGACCAGGTGATGCTCGACTATATGGGGATAGAATCGTATATCAAAATGGAGGTCTTACCTTTTGATGGCATTCATCATATAGACATGCACATGAAGTTGTTAGACGAGGAAACACTTTTGGTAAGTAGATATCCGGAAGGTGTGGCCGATGGACCTCAAATTGAAGAAAACATAGAGTATGTGTTAAATAATTTTCAATCAACTTTTGGAACTCCTTACGATGTAAAATGGATCGATGCACCACCAAGTACTTCAGGGAATTACCCAGATACAGGAGGCTCTTACCGTACATTTACCAATGCAACTTTTGTAAATAAAACTATTTTAATACCCACCTACAGAACCGAAGTTGACGATCCTGCCATAGCACAATGGGAGGAAATGATGCCAGGATATACTATTGTAGGAATTGATGTAGATAACGGAGGTGAAAACCTAATTGCTCAATTAGGAGCTATTCATTGTATCACACATACGATTGGTGTGGCAGAACCACTTTGGATTGTACACCAAAAAATTAAAGAAGCCGAAGCAAATGCTGTAGTGCCTGTAGAAGCACAAATTAAGCATAACTCTGGAATAGCTAATGCCACTGTTTTCTGGAAAGAGGAAAGTGCTGCTACTTGGACAGAAACGGCTATGAGCACCAGTGGTAGTGATATGTGGACAACAGATATCACCCTGCCGGATACCGAAGAGAACATCCAATACTACATAGCAGCAGAAGCTAATTCAGGTAAAACACAAGTTAGGCCTATTGTAGCTCCGGAAGGATACTGGACTATGAACTTAGGAGGTGTTTTGGGAACTAACACCTTTGAAACGACAGCAGTTAGAGGGCCTTTTCCTAACCCTGCTACAAATGAGGTCTCCTTTGGTTTCGATCAGGATATTTCAACAGTGCGCGTTACCGTAAATACTATTTTAGGACAAGAGTTAATGGACAAAGAACTTTCTGTAAGTAATGGTTTGTTGACGCTTGATTTACCAGGAAATTGGTCGGGAACATTATTTGTAAGCCTTACTACTGAGAAAGGAACAACCGTTAAGAAATTGCTTAAAAAATAGGGGCAAAACAATATTGAAACTTTTAATGCCGTTACTTTTAAGTAGCGGCATTTTTTATTGCCCTAATATGTGGGTTTCATCGGATTTATTTGGTTTTTAATCAGATAATCAGCATATTGCTAGTGTTTATTTCTAAAATTCCCTAACTCATGAAAGGACAAAGCCGTAAGCTCATTGCTTTTGTACTCCTTCTTTTTGTATCCTTTGTTGGTTTTTCTCAACAGCAAACTACCACAAATAAGAAAATTGATATCGTTACAGTATACGAGCAAACTATTAAAGAAGGGTATCCTACTTTAGAAATTTACCAGAAATTAGCAACTACTCAATACTTTCGTAGCAATTACAAAGAAGCCAAAAAATGGTTTGAAATGTGGTTTGAAATGGAACCGCCCAAAGATGAAACTTCAAGGTATCGCTACAGGCAAACCCTAAGAGCCCTTAACGTAGAAACTAAAAAGAATAAATACCTGGCTGTTTCAAAAAGTCCCCAGTAATTTTACTTCTTCATACCTGAAACAATCTGTTAGGTGGTCATTTACCATCCCGGTAGCCTGCATATGCGCATATACCACAGTAGTTCCTACAAATTTAAATCCGCGTTTTTTTAAGTCTTTACTAAGGGCATCACTTAAAGGGGTGTTTGCCTGTACTTCAGATTTATTTTGTAAAGAATTCTGAATGGGTTTTCCATCTACAAAGCTCCATATATAGTCACTAAAACTGCCAAATTCCTCTTGTACCTTCATAAACTCCTGAGCATTTGTGATGGTGGCACGAACTTTCAATTTGTTTCTAATGATGCCTGCATCTTGTAATAATTCCTGAACTTTAGCTTCAGAATACCTCGCTATCTTCTTATAGTTGAAATCGTCAAATGCTTTTCTGAAGTTTTCACGTTTCCGGAGCACGGTAATCCAGCTCAATCCAGCCTGAAAGGTTTCCAGGATCAAAAACTCAAACAATTTTTCATCATCCTTTACCGGTACTCCCCATTCAGTATCGTGATAGGCTACATAAAGTGGGTCGTCTCCACACCACCAACATCGTTGCTTTTCCATAATTTTGTACTAATAGCTTAAATGTAGTAAGATTTAGGTAGAAAGTACGTCCTAGTGGGTATGGAAATTTCAGAAGAAACAAAAGAAACATTGGTAATTGAAGTGTTGAAAGATGCACTTACCTATACTGAATATAGAGCTATGGTTGCAAATCACGCCGCTAACGAAACCAGTACTGGAGATGAACAAACGGAAGCTTTGAGTGAATACACACAGCTTAATAATGCACGTATGAGGCGCCTGGATAAAACCTTACAACCCTCTGAAGCTGTAGCTGAACGTTTTAAAAACTTTACCAAGCATCAAACCTGGCTGGTATTGACCGAAAGCTGGTGCGGTGACGCTGCCCAAAGCTTGCCGGCTATGCAAATAGTAACGGCACTTGCTCCTAGCATTGATTTTAAAATTATTTTACGAGATGAACATCCTGACCTCATGGATGCTTTCTTAACAAACGGAGGTCGTGCTATCCCGAAACTTATCTTGTTTGATACTGAAACTCAAAAAATAGTAGGCGATTGGGGGCCAAGACCCTCAAAAGCGTCTAAGATGGTAAGACAGTACAAAGCTGAACACGGAGCTTTATCACCAGAATTTAAAAAGGATTTACAGGTATGGTATACCAGAGATAAGGGCCAGAATATTTTTGAAGACCTAGCAAATTTAATCGCTTAATACTGCCCTGGGAAATTGTAACTAATAGTTCCTAATTGTCCATCTCTTCCGGCCAATGTGGTAAATCGCGCCTGGCTGGCATATTCCAGAGCGCTGTCTATGAGGCAGCCGTTTGTGGTGGTAGAAAGCCCTTTGTTATAAGTTGCTTTTGTTATATGGCCTGAAGCACTTACCTCGATTGAAATAACAATTTTCCCGCCTCCTTCACATGTGTACACAGGATTAGGAAGCTGCAATGCTTTTCTGTCTTTCAGGCTATAACTAATAGTGGTTCTGCGGTTACTCCCTTTTGAGGCTTTCTTTTTGCCTGGATCTTTCTTCAGAGAACTTTCAAAAGTCTCTTCCATTTTTTCTTTAGCGGCTTTAATAGTTGCATCAGAATTGTTGGTGAGTCCTTCGGTGATGGCGGCGTCCATTCTGGCTAGTTTCTCTTCGAAGCTTTCTTCCTCTTCGCTGTCGTTTCCTTTATTCAGGAATGCTTCAGCTTCATTGTAGGCGCGATTGGTTTCTATTTTTGTGTTTTCTAATTCAGAAAGTGCTGCTAGTTCTTCCAGTTTTTCTTCCTCCAAAAGCGGATCGGTTTCAGTGTACTCAATATCGTATTTCGGGTTAAAAGGCTCTTGTCCTTTTCCCAGTTTCCAGCTATAGAGTGCGAGGAAAAAGATGGCAAAAAGCAAGCAGGTAATAATAAATGCGCGGTATGAATAGTTAAAGTTCACGAGTGCAAGTAATGAAATTTTGCTGAAAACTCCTTGATAATTAACGGGTTGTTAAGTCTTAAAACTTAAATTTTATCATTCGGTAAATTTAAACTATCTTTAAATATAACTTTAAAATTTAAATTATGAACACAGTTACCTTTCTGGGGAGAGAGGTACGTAAAATCTCTCTCTCTCTCTCTCTCTCTCTCTCTCTCTCTCTCTCTCTCTCTAATAATGGGGGTTTCAACCTTTGTTAGTGCGCAAAACACCAAACAGTACCTGATTGAAATAAATGCTGGCTATGAATTGGGTCAAGTGTCTAAGGTTGTTAATCCGGATCAGACACTCTCTCTGAGCATGTCCAATTCAGATATGGAGGCAATATTAAATTCTAAAGAAATTTATAGTTTCTATAAAGCATTTCCAACCGCTACAACAACAAGACTACAGCGTGTTTATATTATAACTGCATCTGAAAATACGACATTTAGCGAATTGAATAATCGGCAAGAAATATACACCCATTTTGAATTGGATGATATTAGTATTTTGACGGATGATACCATACCAACTTTTGCTATACTTCCTAATGACTATGAAGATATTATGATTGGGGGAAGAAATCAAGAGCTAGATTTAATAAAGGCCCCCTTAGCGTGGACTATTACTAGAGGAGATCCAAATATATTAATAGGCGTGGTAGACTCAAAGTATGATTTTACCCATCCAGAACTCCAAGGACAGATTATTGACAATATAATAATACAACCTAGTAATACTCCACATGGTACAGGAAGTGTAAGCAAAATTAATGGAAAAACACATGATGGTACGGGTATCTCTTCTTTGGGTCACAATCTAAAAGCCGTGGTGGCAACTTGTGGCGGAACTGCAATACCATTGATTAATGGATTATTGCAAATGTCCCAATATTCTGGTGTAAGAGTAATAAATTGCAGCTGGGCAATCCGAGATTCTCATTATGCTTACCCGTATTTATTTGAAGTAATGCAAGAAATTGAGGAAGCAAATCCAGATATGTTAATAGCAGCATCTGCAGGAAATAGCAATGAAAATACTTATCGTTACCCCGCTTCGTTCCCAAATACAATTTCAGTTTCTAGTGTTGGAAGCAAACTACATATAGGAGAAGGTAGTCTTATAGTTCCTGGAAGTAATCCACCAGAGTACTATTGGGACCGCTCGTGGAAAGACTTTCACAACAGGAGGCCAGACAGTCCTTCAGGTGGGGCTACACACATCCATAATAATAAGGTGGATGTTTGTGCTCCTGGATATTTAGTAACAACGGGTACAGATAATCCAAACTTTCCATCAGGATATGCGCTGGCAAATGGAACTTCGGGCGCTGTAAATTTTGTGTCGGGTCTAGCAGGACTTATTTACTCAATAAATCCAAATTTTACACGAGATGAGGTTAAAAATATAATAAGAGATACAGCAGACGATATCTACTATATTCCTAATAATCAGCAGTATTTAGGGATGTTGGGCACAGGACGCATCAATGCTTTTAGAGCTGTTAAAACAGCAGACTGTGTAACTAACCCAACTGCGGGACTAGATTTGGGCATGCAGGATACTCTGGAAGATTATTTCTATGAGCCCAACACCAACAATTCCGATATCTTCTGGCACAGTCCAGATATCTGGGTGCGAAACCAAAATGACGGTAAGTTGATACAGAAGCACGAGAACCCTGAGTATGATGCCAACAACCCTAATTATGTATATGTTAGGGTTACCAATAATAGTTGTGAAACTGGGGTCTCATTTCAAAATAAACTTAAACTATATTGGTCTAAAGCCAATACTTCACTTGCCTGGCCTGAGCATTGGGATGGGACACTTTACCAGACAGATCCCGTTACGGGGCAACAGATATTGATGGGCGATGAAATTGCTACGTTAACAATACCTCAATTGGACCCAGGTGAAAGTAAAATTCTGGAAATACCATTTAATTTCCCTAACCCTGCCGATTATCAGAATATCAATTTTAACCCTTGGCACTTCTGCTTGCTAGCTAGGATTGAATCGCCAAATGACCCAATGACATATGCCGAGGTAAGCAATTTGCGGGATAATATTAAGAAGAATAATAACATTGTGATGAAGAACACAACGGTAGTCGATATTGTCCCAGGAAGTCCCGCACCACAACCCATCGGCGGGGTGGTTGGGATTGGAAATCCCGATGCGGTCGCAAACACCTATGATCTCAAATTGTTCCCGGAGGCGAACGAAAATGGAAAAGCACTCTACCAAGAGGCGGAGGTTACCATTACATTGGACGATTTGCTCTATAATGCCTGGTCACAGGGAGGAAAACAACTACAGGGGGCCTTAGAAATTAAACCCAAGACTATAAAAGCTAGTAATGGCAATGCTTTATTGGAAAATATTATTTTGAATCCGGGTGAATTAGGGACTGCCTATGTAGCCTTCAATTTTTTGACAAAGGAACTTACCAACAAACAAAATTTTGTATATCATTTGGCCCAGAAAAAAATTACTGATACCGTATATATGGGAGGGGAAACATTCTTGGTCAATAAAAAGCAGCGTAACCCTTTTTTGGCAGATGCAGGCACCGACGATGAGATAGAACGTAATGAACCCATTACCCTGAGTGCTGGAAATATTAGCGAAACTGCAACCTATAATTGGTATGATCCAAATGGTAACTTAATCCATACTGGAACAACCCTTACCATTTCCCCAGAGATGACAGAAACCTATAAATTGGAAGTAATTGCGGAAGTAGATGGGTTTAAGGATTATGACGATGTTACAGTTACAGTAAACCCCTATCATATAGAAAGCCTCACTCCAAACCCTGCATCTTCATTAGTTACTTTAAATTATGTGATTGATGGCTCAAATTCTGCGTATATTATGGTTGTTAATATGCAGTCTGGATCAAGTGAAAATATAATTCTTGATACCACAACGTCACAAATGGATTTAGATATTTCCAATTTAATTACTGGTCTTTATAATATCATTTTAATCTGTGATGGCGAGACACAAAATTCTAAAACTCTTTCAAAAAACTAGTATTATGAAAAAATTGTTTTTATTACTATGTGTAGCAGCAATGGTCAGCAACGTTAATGCCCAAGACCAAGCCTTTACTGAGAACATATGGTATTTTAGTAATGGAGAACTAGATGGAGAGATCTTTACCATTCCTGCTTCTTATGATACTCGTTTGGAGTATGTTGAATTCTCAACATTTAAAAGCTTAGAAATTATTCATCCTTTTTGTGAGGAGTCTATGGATGCTGGTATTGACCAAATTGACAATGAAAATTTTACATTGTTGTCAGCCGAGGTGGTTTTGGTTGGTGTTTGTGGACCCGGCCCATTACAAGCATTAATGGAGCCTCATTACCGGGTATATGGAGATTATCCTAATTCTACCACACCCTTTAATCCCTTTACTTATAATATTGAGATGATAGACGATTATCTACAACTTACCATTACCAATGGCAATGGGGATTTTGCGGTGTATAACAGTGTCCCGCTGCTGGCACTACCAGAGTTTGACGAGACAGGTTTTGTGTTGTATCCAAACCCCGCTAGGGATAGGTTTTCCATCAATAGCACACATAATGAGGTTACTAAAGTCTCTATCTATGATATCCAAGGAAAACTAGTACAAACAATCGTGGATAAATTAACAGAAATAGATATTAGTTTCTTGAAGAGTGGCTTTTACTTGATACGATTACAAACCGAAGATGGTGCTGTTTATAAGAAGATTGTAAAGGAATAAAGAGGTTGCATTAAGAAGTATGCAATTGGTTTTCAAATTCCTCTACCGTGATAGCATCTTCCACCATAAAATCCCCAATTTTAGTCCTTCGTAAGGCTGAAAGATGTCCGCCGTTATGTAAGGCTTTACCAAAATCGTGCGCCAGAGAGCGAATATAAGTTCCTTTACTACAAGCAACCCGAAATTCTACTTCAGGCAGGGAGATGTTGGTAATTTCAAAGGCTGAAATATGAATAGTTCGTTTTGGGATTTCTACTTCTTCTCCCGCCCGGGCATATTCGTACAGGCGTTTTCCTTCCTTTTTTAATGCTGAAAAAACAGGGGGTTGCTGCTGTATTTCGCCAATAAATTGATGTGTGGCTTCGTGAATTTGCTTTTCAGTAATGGTTGAAATATCAAAAGTCTGGTCTAGTTCAGTTTCCAGATCGTAGCTAGGGGTGGTGCCACCCAGCGTAATAGTGCCGGTGTATTCTTTGTGTTGTGCCTGGTAGGTTTCAATTTGCTTGGTAAATTTTCCAACGCAGAGAATAAGCAATCCGGAAGCCAGCGGATCTAAGGTTCCAGCATGTCCTACTTTAATTTTTTTAATATTGAATTGCTTTCGAATCAACCATCGCACTTTGTTCACCACTTGAAAGGAGGTCCATTCCAGGGGCTTGTCTATTAAAATAAGTTGTCCGTTTTTATAGTCTTCTGCAGTCATATCAGGCAAAGCTAACAACTATGGCGATAATCCCCACAATTAAACAGTAAATAGCAAACCAGCTTAGTTTACTTTTCTTTACAAGTGCGATCATCCAGGTACAGGCAAAAAGTCCTGCGATAAAAGCAGCAACAAAACCAAGTCCTAAGGTGGTGAAATTTGTAGTTTCAGAAGTAAGATCACCACTAAGCACGTCTTTGGCAATTTTACCAAAAATCAAAGGCACGACCATTAAAAATGAAAACCTTGCAGCTCTACTTTTGTCATTTCCAAGTAATACCGAGGTGGAGATAGTAGCCCCACTCCTTGATATACCAGGCAACATAGCGATGGCTTGTGCAATACCAATTACAAAGGCATTACTGAACGATACTTTTTTACCTGTGTTTTTGGCCCTGTCTGCCAGCCAAAGTAGCACAGCGGTTACAATAAGCATAGCGCCTACAAAGGCGATACTTCCACCAAAAAAGGATTCTAATTCTTCTTCAAAAAGCACTCCAATAATAGCTGCGGGAATCATGGAGACTATGATTTTTACAACAAATTGAGTTTCTTCATTCCAGGTAAATTTCAGCAAACCGCTTACAATTTCCCATATATCTTTTCTGAAGACAACAATAGTGCTTAATGCAGTTGCGAAGTGCAAGACAACAGTAAATAAAAGGCTTTCTTCGGGCACGGTAGTATCACCCATAATTGCTTTCCCCAGCTCTAAGTGACCACTGGAGGAAACGGGTAAAAATTCGGTAAGCCCTTGAATAATGCCAAGTACAATGGCTTCCCAAGCTTCCATAAATTATTTTTTCTTGTGCGGATTCAATAAAATGGCGTAGACCTCGATCCCAAAACCAATCAGGATCATTGCTGGTGCCAAACGAATACGTCTCCAGCTGTAGATTTCCGGATTAAAAATAGTTGGATCGTCACTTCCACCGCCGGTCATTAAAATAAAACCGAGTGCGATAAAGGCAACGCCTATCAACATAAACTGATAATTCTTTTTCTCGAATATAAACGTTGTGCTATTTGCAGCTTCTTCTTTTCTTTTTTGTTCTCCCAAAACGTAATTATTTAATGGTTTAACGCAGTTGAATTCTTCGGAAATTCTGAATATAGAACGTCTCCTGCTACTTCTAATTGTGAAATGTGTTCACTTTCTGTTCCAAACCAGAATGTATACAGGTGCAAGGTAATGGTTTTATTTAAAACAGCAGCTTTGGTTTCTTCAAGAGTGAAGCCATTTTCAAGTCCGCGGTTAATGTAATAAAAGTCGCCATTGGCTTCGTGAAATACCAGGTCTTTTACACCGCCTTCAGTCACCTTCACTACTTTTATCTCTTTTACAATACAGTCTTCTTGATTCCGGTTTTGTATAATACAACCCTGTAGCAGTGCTGCTAAAAAAATAATTAATGTAAGTTTTAATCTTTTCATTGTGTAAATTTTTAGGTCTTCACCACTCACCCTCACTACTAATAATAAAGTTCATCTGTCCTCAAATTCAGGAAGCGTTGCGTAGCAAAGAAGGTGCTTAACCAGGAGATAAATACTCCAATTAAAAATACACCCGCGAAAAGTGCAACAAGCAATACTTTGTCTTCCAGTAACTGCAATTCAGGAAAACTTTTGTCCAGATAGTACAACACAACCCCCATTCCAATAAGTGCCAGAATTGCACCTACCATTCCCAATCGGACACTCTTCCATATAAAAGGACGTCTTATAAAGCTTTTGGTTGCTCCTACCATTTGCATTGTTTTAATAGTGAAACGCTTTGCATATACTGAAAGCCTGATGGAGCTATTAATCAGTAACACGGCAATAAACAAAAACATACTGCTAACAATGAGAACCCAGAGGCTTACTTTTTTTATATTGTCGTTAAGCAAGGCGATTAAGGGCTTGTCGTATACCACTTCATCTACAAAATCTTTCGTCATGATTTCGTTAGTGATTTCTTCCAGTTTGGTGGGTGAAACATAATCTGCCAGCATATATACATCGATACTGTTTTGCAACGGATTGTACCCTAAAAAGTCCATAAAATTCTCTCCAATTGTTGCTGCGTGCTCTTCGGCAGCTTGTTCTTTGGAGACAAAAGTTGCTGTTTTTGTATACTCGGCCAGGGCCAGGCTTTGTTTTAATTCGGTAATTTCAACTTCTTTGGCGGTGTCTTTTAGGTAGACCGTTAACGCAATTTTTTCTTTAAAATGATCTGCAACTTTCTTCGTGTTTAGAACTAGAAGTCCTAACAACCCCAATAAAAACAATACCAGCGAAATACTAATGACTACTGAAAAGTAAGAAGAGATCAATCGTCGTTTTTGATATTTTTCAAAACTGGATGCCATAAGGAATGTTTATTTATAGTGTAAAAATACAATCATTTATAGAAACGAAATGATTGCTAAACTTAGTATTTTGAAGAAACTGTAAAAATTTTTCGATTTCGATTTCGATTTCGATTTCAATTTCTTCGCAATAGCTGTAAATTTGCCCTCTATTTTCACTGAAACACAAGCAATGAGCAACTATCATTTTAACGATATTGAAGAAAAATGGCAACAGTACTGGGCCAAAAATGAAACGTTTAAAGCATCCAATGCTTCTAAAAAACCTAAATACTATGTGTTGGATATGTTTCCCTACCCTTCAGGAGCAGGATTACACGTAGGACATCCGTTAGGGTATATTGCGAGCGATGTGTATGCGCGTTACAAGCGTCACAAAGGTTTTAATGTGTTGCACCCCATGGGATACGATAGTTTTGGGTTGCCGGCAGAGCAATATGCCATCCAGACCGGACAGCATCCAGCACAAACTACCAAAGTGAATATTGAAGGCGGAACCGATAAACAAGGCACAAAAATAGCCGGGTATCGTAAACAACTGGATCAGATCGGGTTTAGTTTCGATTGGAGCCGCGAAGTGCGCACAAGTGACCCGAGCTACTACAAATGGACGCAATGGATTTTCATTCAGCTTTTTGAAAGCTGGTATGATACCGAAGCTGATAAAGCCCGTCCTGTTTCAGAATTAGTTGAACTTTTTTCTACGGAAGGAAATACAAAAGTACAAGCAGTCTGTGATGAAGCTATTGAATCATTTACAGCCTCACAATGGATTTCTTTTTCTGAAGCACAACAACAGGAACTATTATTAAAATACAGACTTACCTATTTGGCCGAAACCGAAGTAAACTGGTGCCCGGAACTGGGAACCGTTTTGGCAAATGACGAAGTGGTAAATGGCGTTTCAGAACGTGGCGGACATCCCGTAATCCGTAAAAAAATGAAGCAGTGGAGTATGCGTATCACTGCATATGCTCAAAGATTACTGGATGGTTTGGACACCATAGACTGGCCACAACCCCTTAAAGATTCACAAACCAATTGGATTGGGCGTTCCGAAGGTGCAACAGTTACTTTTAAAGTAAAACCCGATGCCACCCTGAGCACAGTCGAAGGGTCACACACGATTCCGGTGTTTACCACAAGACCAGACACCATTTTCGGTGTTTCATTTATGACGTTGGCACCGGAACACGAATTAGTGTCAAAAATAACCACGCCAGCACAAAAAGCAGAAATAGAAGCGTACATCACCGCAACTGCAAAACGTAGCGAGCGCGAGCGAATGGCCGATGTAAAAACTATTTCTGGTGCATTTACAGGCGCTTATGCCGAGCATCCTTTTACCAAGAAACCTATTCCTATCTGGATTGGCGATTACGTATTGGCAGGCTACGGAACAGGAGCGGTGATGTCTGTCCCCTGTGGCGATCAGCGGGATTACGATTTTGCAAAACATTTTAATATTGAAATTCCTAATATTTTTGAAGGGGTTGATATTTCTAAAGAAGCCTATGCAGATAAAGACAATACAAAGATTGCTAATAGTGATTTCCTAAACGGGCTCAACTACAAAAAAGCAACCAAGACCGCTATTTACGAGCTGGAAAAATTAGGAGCAGGAACAGGGAAGGTTAACTATCGTTTACGGGACGCTGTGTTTAGCCGACAGCGCTACTGGGGAGAGCCATTCCCGGTATATTATAAAAATGGAATGCCACAAATGATAGACGCAGCGCATTTGCCACTGCACCTGCCAGAAATTAACGAGTATTTGCCTACAGAAGATGGTCAACCGCCTTTAGGCCGTGCTGAAAACTGGGCTTGGGATGTTGAAAAGTTGGCAGTTGTTGGTTGTGAGTTGATAGATAATGAAACCGTGTTTCCTTTGGAGTTAAACACCATGCCGGGCTGGGCGGGGAGTAGTACGTATATGTTTAGATACATGGACCCGAATAATGAGGAAGCCTTAGCGAGTAAAGAAGCGATGGAGTACTGGGAAAATGTAGACCTGTATTTAGGGGGAAGTGAACACGCTACAGGACATTTACTGTACAGCCGTTTCTGGGTTAAAGCGTTGTATGACTTAGGACATCTGCAGGTAGAGGAGCCCTTTAAAAAGCTGATCAATCAGGGAATGATCCTGGGGGAGAGTGCTTTTGTACATAGGATTGGGTATAATATTTTATTTTGGGCTAATGATGAACCCGAGGGAAAAACTATCACTCGAGGAGCTCATGGGACATCAAAAATATTAACTGATGCTCAGAAGGACGCATTATCTTCTCTTCAAGAAAAATATAGAATCATTGAAAATTATTTTTTCTCTAAGAATTTAATTCATCATTTCAAGAAAAAGAATAATGATAATGAGGAGAGTAAAAAGGTAAGAGGCGCAGTTGATAATTTAGTTTTTAAAAATTTAAAATCTGAACTAGAAGATATAGGTGTTAGAGATAAGGTTACATTTCAGTTTCATGTATTACTTAATAAATATAATTTCTATAAAACTCATGCTCCAATAGAATATGTGGATGATAAAAATGTTTTAGACCAAGAAAAGTTTAAGAATTGGCAAGAGCAATACAATAACTCTACATTTTATACGGATAATGATGAGAAATTCTACGTTTCTCGTGAAGTCGAAAAGATGTCGAAATCTAAACACAATGTTGTAAGTCCTGATGATATTTGTGAGCGTTTTGGTGCAGATACACTTAGGTTGTACGAAATGTTCTTAGGTCCCTTAGAACAAGCCAAGCCGTGGAGCATGGCAGGGATCACAGGCGTGCATAATTTCCTTAAAAAATTGTGGAAGTTGTATCACACGGGTGAAAACGGAGCGTTTGCAGTTTCAGCTACGGAAGCTTCTAAAGACAGTTTAAAGATCTTACACAAAACCATTAAAAAGGTGGAGGACGATATTGAGAACTTCAGTTTTAATACGTCGGTTTCTACCTTTATGATCGCAGTAAATGAATTAACGGCTCAAAAATGTACATCCAGAGAAGTATTAGAACCTTTATTAGTATTGATTTCACCGTATGCGCCACACATTGCTGAAGAATTGTGGAGCAAACTAGGGCATTCAGAAAGCATAAGCGAAGCTCCGTTTCCTAAGTTTGAAGAAAAGTACCTGGTGGAAAGCAGCAAAGAATATCCAATTTCATTTAATGGAAAAATGCGTTTTACGTTAGAATTGCCATTGGATATGAGCAAAGACGAAATTGAATCTGCCGTAATGGCACATGAAAAAACGGCACATTACTTAGAAGGAAGAACGCCTAAAAAAGTGATCGTAGTGCCCGGAAAGATCGTGAATATTGTGGGGTAGTTTAGCTATTAAATTGATAGTTCGAGCATAGTCGAGAACTATGTTGAATTTAGATAGTTTCAATGAGGTTTCGACTGCGCTCAACCAGACAGCGTTAGTTCTTTGTAGTAGTTCTGTTAATTTTTTCTTCAAATTTTGTCAGCCTGAAGATGCTTGCACAGTATTTGCTATCTTTAATCCAGAATTAACTCAGTTTATTTCGGATAAATAAAAACAGAAAATAACAATAAAAATAGCGAAAGCTATTTCAATAAATAATAAATTTATGTTAGGATATTATGTGCTCGCAGGAGCAATCTTCTTAGTAAGTATGTATGTAAGCAACAGGCTTAAAAGCAAGTTCAAAAAGTACTCGAAGGTTCATTTACAAAACGGAATGAGCGGTAAGGAAATCGCCGAAAAAATGCTTGCAGATAATGGAATTACCGATGTTGAGGTAATTTCAGTAGCAGGACAATTGACAGATCATTACAATCCAAAAAGCAAAACGGTAAACTTAAGTGAACCCGTGTATATGCAACGTAATGCTGCGGCTGCGGCTGTGGCAGCACACGAAGTGGGTCACGCAGTACAACATGCTACGGCGTATAGCTGGTTGCAAATGCGTTCGGCTATTGTACCGGCAGTTGGAGTAAGTAGTAAGCTCTCTAACTTTGTGATCATGGGGGGAATTATATTGAGTGCTATGGGAATGGCTCTTGGAAACTGGGTTTTCCTTATTGGAATTGGACTATTTGCCATGACAACAGTCTTTTCATTTATTACGTTACCGGTAGAATATGATGCCAGTAACCGTGCTTTGGCCTGGTTAAAAAATAATAACATGGTGACTTCTGAAGAGCTAGCAGGTTCTAAAGATGCTTTAAAATGGGCTGCCAGAACGTATTTGGTAGCAGCGCTTGGTTCGTTGGCAACACTATTATACTTTATCTCTATCTTTTTGGGGAGACGATAAGTAGTTGATATAAAATTAGGATTTTAACCGAAGTTAGTGGAAGCTGGCTTCGGTTTTTTTATTCCTTGTATAATACTTTACAAATAACAAAATACCTATAGGAGGAAGAATGCCTTTGAATATAGAGATCACAGTTTCTGTAGTGCCTGAAAGTATTTTTTCATCTGTGCCTGCTAGCAACAATTCACCATACGGAGCAGCATCTAAGCAAAGTGTGACTAAAAAGTTCCATCCCAGATGCATACCCACTGCTAAAGCAATTGATTTTGTTTTAACAAAGGAATATCCCCAAGCGTAGCCCATAAAGCCTGTAATTACAAAAACATATATCATTGGAATTATGTTGCCACCTAGCATCCCATAGGAGAACCAGTGGTATACTCCAAATGCAGCTGAAGAGATCAACAGTGCGTATGTCTTTTTTAATCTTGATAGTAGTATATATAAAATGGCACCACGAAAAAGAAGCTCTTCGTATACAGCAGATTTTAAATGATACCAAAAAGAAAGTACTATTTCTGAAATATGTATAGAAGGTTGTAGAGTCCAGGTACGTTGCGAAATTTCAGATTGAATATATACTACGATCCCATTTAATATCAAGGTAAAAAACAAACCCGTAATAAATTGAAGTATTCTTTTTGTAAGCGGAAAAGGACCTAGAGTCCGAAGGTCTTTTTTCTCAAAGACATAGAGGAGTCCCCATGAGAGTATCAGGATGATAAGGATTCCGATCATAACAAAGTCACTTAGTAAGCTTGTACAACAGCAAGCTAATACCACTAATTACTAGTGCAGCAAACAGAAGAAGCTCGAAAGTGGTTTCTGGAAAATTTGGCGATTGAGCGAGGTAGGCCAAGGCTAAAAGAATTAAAACAACCATACCACCAACATATAGGGCGATTTTCCCCCTATGTTTTGGAGCTTGTATGGCTTGATCGCGATTGTCTAACAAGTCTAAAGAAAAGCCCAAATGCTTAGCAAGCACTTTTAAAGTATGCATTCTCGGGGTGACTTGCCCTTTTTCGATCCGTTGGATAGAACGGAGGCTTATGTTTGAAACGTCAGCTAATTCTTGTTGGGTATATCCCATGGCAATACGGTATTTTTTTACAGTGTTAGCAATGATCTCATGTTGTTTATCTTGCATCACAAACGTATCTATTAATAAGCTATATTTTGTTTTAAGGCTTACGTCACTCTTGCGCCATTCTTATGACACTCCTTATAACAGCTGACTTTACATTTAACTAGCGCATCAAATTATCCAACCACATTATCAGGGTTATACCCTAAATAAGGCACTTCTTTTTCAGTAAAACGAATTCCGTAGTCTTCCATTTCCTTTAAAATAGGTTTGTATACTTCTTTTTTAATAGGAAGTTGCACCCCTGGATTGGTAATTTCTTCATTTAAAATTTTAAGCGTTGCAATAGCAACTGGCAAGCCAACTGTTTTTGCCATGGCTGTATAGGTTTGGTCGTCACCATTAATGACCATGCTACTATCTATTTGATATTTTTTGCCTTTTAGCTCGTATCCGAATTTGTGGTACATCACGATCATATCTTTATCGTGTGCCTGTAAGGTCCATTTGTCTTCTAGTATTTTTTGAAGGGCTTGTGCAGGCGTAGCATCTTTTATGCCTATTTTCTTTTTATTATTAAATATATCCAGCTCCAGCAATTTGCCCCACATAAGATCGTCCTGATCTATTTTAAGGTTGTGGCGAAGCTTCAATTCTACAGAATCGGTTGGAGAATACGGTAAAAATAAGTTTACAAAATTACGGTAACTTAAATTTTCAGAATCCGGAATGGTGTAGCTATCGTCTGTCATTCCTAATTGCACAAACATATTCCATGCTTTACTAAATCCTACCCGACGAATGGTCCCGCGGTATAAGGTTAAGATGTCTTCCAGCCCATAAATGCTTCGGTACTTTAAAGAGTTTCTATTAGCAAGACCTTCAAATCTTCCGTGACCTTCTACTTCTAAAAATTCAGTTCTTCTAAAGAGTCTGTGGTAGGGGATATACTTATAGGTGCCTTCCTGGATAAATTCGGCAGCGCCTCCCTGTCCGGCTAGCACTACATTTCTTGGGTTCCAGGTAAATTTATAATGCCAAAGGTTATCGTCACTCTCCGGAGCCACCAAGCCACCAGTAAAGCTTTCAAATAAAAGCATCTTTCCGCCTTTATCCCGTATCCGGTCTATTACCTGCATCGCACTCATATGGTCAATTCCCGGGTCCAAACCTATTTCATTCATAAAAACCAATCCTTTTGCTTTTACTTTTGGATCCAACAATTGCATTTCGTTGCTAACGTAGGAAGCGGTAACCAGGTTTTTGCCAAACTCCAGGCAGTCTTTTGCCACCTCCATGTGGTAACGGGCAGGTAGCATAGAGATTACAATGTCTGCATTTTCAACAGCTTCACGTCGTTGGGCAGCATTAAAAACATCTAGTAAAATACCACGCCCGTTGGGGTGGCCGCTTGTAAATTTTTGAGCATTCTGAATATTGAGGTCTCCAATGGTGAGGAAAAGTTCTTCAGCCTCAGATTTATCGAGTAAATATTTGATTAAACTTGTGGCAGAACGTCCTGCACCAATAATTAAAATGTTACGCATTTGTGGGGTTTTGGTTATCTTTGAAGTATAATTTTATAGCAAGCGAATTTACTAATTGTGAGACACATTTATGGATAAATTGAGCAAAAATATTGTGGCGACTAGCGCTATTCTGGCTGCTGTTACTATCGCTATTGGTGCCTTTGGTGCCCATGGATTAAAACAATTAGTATCGGCAGATTCACTGGCTACTTTCGAGACAGGAGTGCGGTACCAGATGTATCATGTGCTTGCCTTACTGATAGTTGGTTTTACTTTTGCTATTCCGTCGAAAACCAAAAAATGGGTCTTTCGCTTTTTCTGTTTTGGAATCCTTTTCTTTTCTGGATCTATTTATTTACTGGCATTGAAGGAACAGTTGCCCTTCTCGGTTTCATTCTTAGGACCTATAACACCTATAGGTGGGCTTCTTTTTATTTTGGGGTGGGTACGGTTGTCTTATGGGTTATTAACATTTAAAAGGGGATAATTACCTTTTTTTAAAGATATTTTGTGTCACATATTTGTTATTTTTGCAGTCACAACAATTAAAACAAGTTATGGTCGATAAAAACCAAACTACCAAAATGATTTCTGTAGAACAATACGGAATCAAAAATGCCAACGTACATTACCAACTTCCCTCTGCTGCGTTGCACAAAGAATCTCTTGACAAAGGGATGGGAAAAGAAGCAAGCTCAGGAGCCTTAGCAATTAATACAGGAGAATTTACCGGGCGGTCTCCAAAAGACAGATTTATAGTTAAAGACGATATTACACGAGACAAAGTGTGGTGGGGAAATATTAATATACCTTTCCCGACCGATATGTTTGATGCTTTGTACAACAAAGTAACTGACTATCTTTCTGAAAAAGAAATTTATGTACGCGACAGTTATGCGTGTGCAGATCCAAAATATCGCTTAAACATTCGTGTTGTAAACGAATATCCATGGAGCAATATGTTTGCGCATAATATGTTCTTGCGTCCTACTGAAGAAGAGTTGGATGGTTTTGATCCAGAGTGGCTTATTGTAAATGCCCCGGGTTTTATGGCCGATCCTAAAGTGGATGGAACACGCCAGCACAATTTTGCTATTTTAAATTTCACCAAAAAAATCGCCTTAATTGGTGGTACAGGATATACAGGTGAAATTAAAAAAGGAATTTTCTCTGCGTTGAATTTTATTCTTCCCGTAGATAAAAATACAATGCCTATGCACTGTTCTGCCAACGTGGGAGACAATGGCGAAACGGCTATTTTCTTTGGATTGTCTGGAACAGGAAAGACAACCTTATCTGCAGACCCAAAAAGAAAATTAATTGGAGATGATGAGCACGGGTGGACTGCTGAAAACAAAGTATTCAACTTTGAAGGAGGCTGCTATGCAAAAGTGATCAATCTTTCTGCCGAAAATGAACCAGATATCTATAATGCTATCAAACCAGGAGCTATTCTTGAAAACGTAGTAATGGATGCTGAAGGCCACGTAAATTTTGCCGATACTTCAATCACGCAGAACACGCGCGTAAGCTACCCGATATACCATATTGATAATATTCAGGAGCCATCTATAGGTGAAAACCCTAAAAATATTTTCTTCCTAACAGCCGATGCTTTTGGAGTGTTGCCTCCTATCTCAAAGTTAACACCTGGGCAAGCAGCCTATCACTTTATTAGTGGGTATACTGCAAAAGTAGCGGGAACAGAAGAAGGGATCAACGAGCCAACCCCAAGTTTTTCAGCTTGTTTTGGAGCGCCTTTTATGCCGTTACACCCAACCAAATATGCCGAAATGCTAAGTGCAAAAATGCAGGAAGCTGGTGTTAATGTGTGGTTAATAAACACAGGTTGGACGGGTGGTCCTTATGGAGTAGGTAGCAGGATGAAATTGAAATATACAAGAGCGATGATCACGGCAGCCTTAGAAGGTGAATTAGCCGATGTGGAGTACGTAAACCATCCCATTTTTGGTTTGGATGTACCGCAAAACTGCCCTAACGTTCCTAATGAAGTTTTGAATCCAAAAGGAACCTGGAGCAACGAAAAAGCCTACGATATTCAAGCGAAGGAATTAGCTGCATCGTTCAAGGAAAACTTTAAGAAATTTGAAGAATATGCCAACGCCGAAATTATGGCAGGCGCTCCAATAGGAGGATAATCACAATCAGATTTAAACCAAAAAGCTCCAAAGGTATACCTTCGGAGCTTTTTTATTTTTGCCTAAAGCCTAAAGCTATTTACTCTTATTAGCCTCTTTTATATATTTCTCCAATGCCATTGTCATAGACGGTGTTTCAGGAGTAGGTGCTTGAATGTCAACGCGCAGACCATTATCTGCAGCTGCTTTTACTGTGGTATTTCCAAATACAGCAATACGGGTTTCGTTTTGCTTAAAGTTAGGGAAGTTTTCTAACAGCGATACAATTCCGCTTGGGCTAAAGAATACCAGAATATCGTAGAAAACATGTTCAAGGTCTGAAAGATCGCTTACAACTGTTTTGTAGAAAGTAGCTTGCTTCCAGTTTACTTTTAAATCGTCTAAAACGTTAGGTACCTCAGGCTTCAATTTGTCTGAAGAGGGTAGTAAAAACTTTTCGTTTTTATATTTTTTGATAAGCGGAGAAAGTTCTGTGAAGGTTCTTTTACCAACATAAATCTTACGCTTACGGTACACTACATATTTTTGAAGGTAATAGGCAACGGCTTCACTCTGGCAAAAATACTTCATGCTGTCCGGGACTTTAAAGCGCATTTCATCTGCAATTCTAAAGTAATGATCTACGGCATTTCTGCTGGTTAAAATTACAGCAGTAAAATTTCCTAAATCAACTTTTTGAGAACGAACATCTTTTCCAGAAACACCTTCTACGTGAATAAAAGGCCTGAAATCTATTTTTACCTTTTGCTTGTCGATCAAATCAAAATAAGGGGAGTTTTCAACCTTAGGTTCTGGTTGAGAAACTAAAATAGTTTTCACTTTCATAAGCTGTGGTTTTTTTTGTTTCTTGAGACCTATACAAATACTTTATAAAGAATAATATAGGGTGAAATTTCAAGTGCGCAAAGATACAAAATAAAATAAAACAACTGGTTAAAAATTACAGTGCGATTTGTTTTGTAGCTGTAAAACAGTGTGATGCCGTTTAACAGTGCAATAATTCCAATAAAAATAAGTAATGCTATTGCCGATGGTTCTACTACATAATAAAACAAAAGGTTGCCAATAAAAAAGAGCACCGTTAAAAGATTTCGGTAGCTTAGTTTTTGGTAGAGATACCTGTTGCTAAGGGTTTCAAAATTAAAAATGGTACCAATGAGCTTTTCAATCATAAATTTTGAAAGCACAAACACGGCGTAGCCGGTACAGATTTGAACAAACAAAAGTAAGGGGTTCTCAAAATCACCTCCCTGCTTAACCTTCAGAAAAAGATAAAAAAACAAGGAGACCAAGAGCACCTGAGGAATAAATAATAATATATTGAAAGGGTGTTTTATCTCGTTCCCTTTTCCCAGCACCAGAAAATACTTATTGGTAATTGGGAGTAGTACAAATTCCTGAAAACGTTTGGGGTATAGATATTTCGTCAGCGTATAACATAGCAAGCACCCCACCAGAATGAGGGTGACCCAATCTATATTTTCCCAAGTACGTGCTACGTAATCCATTGCGGTAAAATTAGTAGAAATATGCGGTTCATCACTTTTTCTATTGATGATTTTACCAACAATATGTGGGTAAAAAAAAGTACATTTGCCCTAAAATTAGTGCATGTCTAACGCCCTAGTGCTTATACCAACTTTTAACGAAATTGAAAACATAGAGCGATTGCTTCGGAATGTATTTTCGCTGCAACGTGAATATCACGTGTTGGTGATAGACGACAATTCGCCAGATGGCACGGCTCAACAGGTAAAAGAAATGATGCAGGAGTTTCCTGACCGCTTATTTATTGAAGAGCGTCAGGGAAAAATGGGGCTGGGAACTGCCTACATTCACGGATTTAAATGGGCTTTGGAAAGAGCATATGAATACATCTTTGAAATGGATGCCGATTTTTCTCATAACCCAAATGATCTTATTAGACTACAAAATGCGTGTGTAAAGGACGGATACGATATGGCTATTGGTTCGCGTTATGTAAAAGGAGTGAATGTTGTAAACTGGCCTATGAGTAGAGTTTTGCTGTCCTGGTTGGCCTCAAAATATGTGCGTTTTGTGACCAGGATGAAAATTTACGACACTACTGCAGGTTTTGTATGTTACCATCATACTGTACTGCGTAAAATAAATTTGGATAAAATTCAGTTTGTTGGGTATGCTTTTCAGATTGAAATGAAATACAAGGCATATCTGGCGAAATTCAAGATTCAGGAAGTGCCTGTAATTTTTACGGACAGAACCAAAGGAGAGTCTAAAATGAGTGGTGGTATTATTTCCGAAGCTATTTTTGGAGTCTTAAAAATGAAATTTAAAAGCCTTTTTGGCAACCATAACTATAACGAAATTTAATGCACCCAACCTTAATTAAGAACGCAAAAATTGTAAACGAAGGAAGCATCACGCAAGGCGATGTTTTAATCGTAAATGACGTCATTGCTGAAATTGGAAGTATAAGCGCCAAGACTGGTGATACAAAAATAATAGATGCAGACGGCCATTATTTAATTCCTGGGATGATAGACGATCAAGTGCATTTCAGAGAACCAGGGCTTACACACAAAGCAACTATTGAAACCGAATCTCGTGCCGCTGTAGCAGGCGGAATTACCACATTTATTGAAATGCCAAACACGGTTCCGCAGGCAACTACCATAGACTTATTAGAAGAAAAGTTTGCGAAAGCCAAAGAAACTTCCTGGGCCAATTATTCATTTATGTTTGGCGGTACAAACGATAATCTTGCTGAAATTTTAAAGGTTGACCCTAAGAAAGTAGCTGGATTAAAATTGTTTTTAGGTTCTTCTACCGGGAATATGCTGGTGGATGATCCAAAAACCATCGAAGAGATTTTCAGTAAAAGTAAATTGCTTATTTCGGTACATTGTGAAGATGAAGCTACCATCAGAAAAAATATGGAAGCTGCGCTAAAAAAGTATGGGGAAGATATTCCAATTTCGGAACACCCTAAGATTAGAAGTGCCGAAGCGTGCTATATTTCTTCCAGTAAAGCTATTGAGCTGGCAAAGAAAACGGGTGCAAGGTTGCACGTGTTTCATTTATCTACAGAAAAAGAAACACATTTATTCAGCAATAAAAAGCCTCTTTCAGAAAAGAAAATCACTGCCGAAGTTTGTGTGCATCACCTTTGGTTCACCGATGCCGATTACGCTGAAAAGGGCACTAGAATAAAATGGAACCCCGCGGTGAAATCTGAAAAAGACCGTGACGGACTCTGGAAAGCTTTAAATGACGACAGGATAGATGTGATTGCCACAGATCATGCACCACATACTTCCGAAGAAAAGAACAACGTCTATACCAAAGCACCTTCTGGTGGGCCGTTGGTTCAACATGCTCTGGAGGCTTTGTTTGAGATGCACCATCGTGGAAAAATTTCAGTTGAAAAAATTGTCCAAAAAACAGCTCACAATCCTGCTATTTTGTTTGAAATTGAAAAGCGTGGATATGTGAAGGAAGGCTATAAAGCAGATTTGGTTTTAATAGACCCTCAGTCACCCTGGACAGTATCGAAAGAAAATATTGATTATAAATGCGGCTGGTCTCCTTTTGAGGGAACTACGTTTAAATCCCGTATAACCCATACCTTTATTAACGGAGTGTTGGCATACGAAAATGGTAAATTCCCAAATAGAACGCATGGAGAACGCATTACCTTTAACCGCTAATGAAAAAACTCCTTTACATAGCTACTTGCTTTTTGCTTTTTGGATGTCAGAACATAGAAAAGCCTGAAAAACCAGACAACCTCATTCCTGAAGATACCATGGCCGAAATTCTGGTAGAGGTCTATTTAGGTAATGCAGCTAGGAGGGTAGACAACAGAGCTATGCGTGAAAAGGGAGTGAAAATAGATTCGTTCTTGTTTAAAAAATACAGTATAGATAGTTTGCAATTTGCGAAAAGCAATGCCTATTATGCTTCAGATCTGGATACCTACAATGCTATTTTTCAGAAAATTGAGCAAAAGTTAGAAGCTCTTAAAGCAATAGAAAACGAAAAAAGACTGCGTGTTGACTCTTTGAAAACAGAAACTAAAAAGGCCGGGAATTTAAAAGAAGAGGAAACGGAGTTGGATACCACCAAAACAGAAACGGAAGGTGTGTTAATAGATTCAGCAATTTCGGAACAGAACTAACTAGGTAGCCTTCCTGAAATTATCAGCCACTCGTTCCATTGTTATGGCTAGCGGAGTGTATTCGAAGTCAATTGCTTTTGTAATAGCATTTCCATCGCACGTATCAAATTTATAGAGCGATTCTACATGAGTGCGTAACAGTTTTCTTTTTGTTCCGAAGAAAAAGCTAAAAAACCAATCTATACTGCTGAATAACGACAATTTCCATTTTGCAATTTTTCTGGACGGTTTCCGGGTGTTAAGTTTTTCAGCCAATTCGCCTAAGAAATCTTTGTAAGGTACATTTTCAGCAACCAGTATAAAGCGTTTGTTGGTTATATTACTTTTCATTAGCTCGACCATCACGCGCGTTACATCCTGAACATCTACCAGCCCAATACCGCCAGTTGTGTAGTATGTTAGTCCTTTTGCAACACGTTTTACAATACTGCCACTGCCTTTATGCCAGAGTCCTTCCCCCAGAATTACACCAGGGTTCACGATCACGGCATCCAGTCCTTCCTGGGTGGCACGCCAGACCTCCATTTCGGCGCCGTATTTTGTAATGGCGTACACACTATTTTTGGCTTCGGGATTCCAATAGGATTCTTCATCCAAGACTTCATTTCCAATAGCATCGCCCAAGGTTGCAATAGAACTCACATAGCATAACTTTTTTACTTGATGGGCAATACACATATTCACTACGTTGGCTGTCCCTTCAATATTGGCTTTTTTGAGTTTATAGTAATTTTTTGGGTTAAAATCTACATAAGCAGCTGCGTGGTATACGAGTGTTATGTTTTTGAATGCGGCTTCAAGCTTCGGGATATCGGTAATGTTGGCTTCAAACCATTCTAGATTTTGAAGCAGACTTGTGGCATCTTTGGTGTAATATGAAAAAACATTATTGAGTATGGTGAGATCACTTCCTTTTCGGTGAATAGCACGCACTTTTTGACCATCTTTCAGTAAAAGATAAAGCAAATGGCTTCCTACCAAACCTGTACCGCCCGTAACTAGAATCATAGTACGAAAATACTATTTTTTATGGGATGCTTTCTAGTTTAGGTGCATCGGTTTATCTTTGCCCAAAATCTATATAATGAGCTTGAAAAATTTTGTTGAAGAACTGCAATGGCGAGGTATGGTACACGACGTGATGCCGGAAACCGAGGAACACCTTTTGGAACAAATGCGTAGCGCCTATGTGGGCTTTGATCCTACGGCAGATAGCTTACACATTGGGAACCTGGTGCCTATTATGTTGTTGGCATTTTTTCAGCGTAGTGGCCACAAGCCCGTTGCTTTGGTGGGTGGTGCTACGGGGATGATTGGTGATCCTTCAGGGAAGTCCAGCGAGCGAAATTTGCTGGATGAAGAAACCTTACGTCACAACCAGGAATGTGTGCGCAAACAGTTGTCACACTTTTTAGATTTTACCTCAGGAGCTACCAACGAAGCTGTAATGGTAAATAATTACGACTGGATGAAGGAGTTTTCATTCCTTGGGTTTATCCGCGATGTGGGAAAACACATTACAGTTAATTATATGATGGCGAAAGATTCGGTTAAAAAAAGACTTACAGGCGAAGAAGCCGACGGTATGAGCTTTACCGAATTTACCTATCAAATGGTTCAGGGATACGACTTTTTACACCTGTACAAGAATAATAACTGCACCCTCCAGATGGGTGGAAGCGACCAGTGGGGAAATATCACCACAGGGACCGAATTGATACGAAGAATTGGCGGTGGGAAAGGGTATGCACTTACGTGCCCGTTAATTACCAAGAGTGACGGAAGTAAATTTGGAAAAAGTGAAGGCGGTAATGTGTGGTTGGATGCCAAAAGAACGTCTCCTTACAAATTTTACCAATACTGGTTAAATACCAGCGATGAAGATGCTGAAAAATACATCAAGATCTTTACTTTTTTAGAAAAAGAAACGATTGATGCTTTGGTGGCTGAACATGCCCAAGCGCCTCATGTAAGAGCATTACAAAAGCGTTTAGCCGAAGAAGTGACCAAAACTGTGCACGGGGAGGATCAATATGATAATGCTGTGAAAGCCTCTTCTATTTTGTTTGGCAAATCAACATCTGCAGATATTAAAACATTAGATGAGCAGACATTTTTAGATATTTTTGAAGGTGTACCACAAGCTGAGATCTCAGAAGAAGCGCTTGCTAATGGGTTGGATATTATTGGTGCTTTAGCTGAAAAGAGCGGGTTTCTAAAAAGTAATGGCGAAGCAAGACGTGCATTAAAGGAAAATTCTATTTCGGTAAATAAGGAAAAGGTGAATGATAGCTACGTAGTGACTTCCGAAGATTTAATTAATAAAACTTTTGTACTGTTACAGCGTGGAAAAAAGAACTACTTTATTTTGAAGGTGGTTTAATTTAAAATAAACCGGTGGCTCAGCAAAGCCGAAGAAAAAAGAAACCCTCAACAGTTCATCAACACTGTTGAGGGTTTTCTACTTAACTAACTAACCAATCAATTATAAAGCCTTACTTGCTTTCATCCATATTCATTCCCATCTGCATTTTTTTCCAGTTTTTATCTGCTTTTTTTTGCATCATTTCTGGGCCTTCATCATTCCATTTTTTTAGGGTATCTATAAAAAGAAAGTCATAAAATAAATAGAGTTTTCCGTCTTTAATTTGATACGATTCTGGATCTATTTGAACTCGCTTTCCTTTTCTGGCTATTTGGTAGGCACAATAACCACCGTATTGTGGGGTATATTTTTCAGGATTTGCCATGAAGGTCTTTAAATTTTTTTCTGTGGCGAATTTATATTTTACGCCTCCGTGTGTTGTGGTGTTCATCTTGTCTCCTTCCAACGCCTGATCACTAAAATATGCAACTACGTCATACCCTTCGGCAGCATACCCTTTTTTGGTGTGGATGTCCTGAGCAAATAAAGTTGCTGAAACAACCAAGGCTAAAATAAGTGTGATTTTTTTCATAACGAGTGTGTCGGTTCTAATAGAGCAGGCTTACATCACTGATTCAAAAAAAATCCTATTTATGGCATTCCACCTATAAATAGTTGCTGAAACTCTTTTTATAAAACCATAAGATTACAACCGCGAATGTCGCTATTGTCGAAACGCCCTATCACTTCAAACGTATTGTTGGAATGTGTTTTACCTAAGTCCTGCGTAGCAATAAACGAACAGGAATAGGTGTTTGCCAGGTCTATGATGTTTATTCCGCCTGTTTTACCAGAGACGTACGTAAAGGCATCCTCGGTATCTCTAGTGAGAATTTTCATCCACGGCGGACTTTGGTAAATTCCGTTTCCTTTGGAATAAGCTTGCGATAGCAACTCTGTCATTCCGTATTCACTATGGATTTTGTTTACTCCAAACCCTTCCGTTAAAATATCGTGGAGTTCGCTTTTAATCATTTCTTTTCGGCGCCCTTTCATCCCGCCAGTTTCCATGATGATGGTGTGCCTGAGTTGAAATTTTTGTTGCTCCATAAGATCG
>TARA_R100000935_G_scaffold1517_1_pt1 | contig 88553 bp, 79 predicted proteins | sample TARA_R100000935 | Tara Oceans TARA_R100000935 (sample SAMEA2621502) | marine metagenome | biome: marine biome (ENVO:00000447); feature: surface water layer (ENVO:00002042); material: "saline water (ENVO:00002010), including plankton (ENVO:xxxxxxxx)" | depth 5 m
CTATCAACTATCAACTATCAACTATCAACTATCAACTATCAACTACCAACTCTACTAAAATTGCGTTAATCCCCACCGTATTCCAAATGCATCCTTGTATCTTTAAGTTGCTATGAATTTAAGAAGAATGAGAAGATGAAAATATTAATTACTGGAGCAACAGGTCTCATTGGTACTAAGATTACCGAGTATTGTATTGACGAAGGGATAGAAGTAAATTATCTTACTACAAGTAGAGATAAAATTGAAGACAAACCTAACTATAAAGGGTTTTACTGGAACCCACAAAAGGAAGAAATAGATATCAATGCTTTTACCGATGTAACTGCTATCATTAATTTAGTTGGAGCAACCATCTCCAAACGGTGGACCAAAAGCTATAAGAAAAAAATTCTCGAAAGCAGAACCCAAACAGCCAACTTATTATTCAGAACCCTTAAAGGGATGGATCACTCTATTTATCACTTTATTTCGGCAAGCGGTGTAAGTGTATATCCGGATCATAAAACAAAATTATACACCGAAGAAAGTAAAGAAGTTGCTAACTCATTTTTAGGTGAAGTAGTTTTAGCCTGGGAAGCAGCGGCAGATCAGTTTGAAACATTGGGAATGCGTGTTGCAAAGATTAGAACTGGCGTTGTATTTGCTGAAGAAGAAGGGGCTTTTCAGAAAATTAAAGAACCTATAGAAAAAGGGTTTGGTGCTCCCATAGGCAGTGGTGAGCAATGGATTTCATGGATCCACCTCCACGATATTGCCTGTTTATATGTTCATGTTTTAAAAAGTGGCCTCGAGGGAGTATACAATGCAGTAGCACCAAATCCGGTTACCAATAAAAGTCTTACGTTTAAAATAGCCGCCGCACTACAAAAAAACATTTGGCTCCCAAATGTTCCGGGTTGGGTACTCAAAATACTATTAGGAGAAATGGCAACTCTTGTATTGGAAAGTCAGCTGGTAAGCTGCAAGAAAATTGAAGCTACTGGGTACAGTTTTATGTATGTAAATGTAAACTATGCCGTTAAAAAATTAATATAAAAAAAACTGCGAGAAATCCTCTCGCAGTTTTTTTAGATGGTTTTTTTAAAAACTATTCTTTAGAGCCGTGCAGCTCTATTTGAAGTTCCATATCGTCACTAATAAACTTGTCTCCTAGGTTGTCAAAAACAGATTTAGACCCGTAGTTTACATCCCATTTAGTACGGTCTATGGTAAACTTTTCACTCTTTAAAAAGATTGTGTTTCCAGGGTATGATACTGTAGCGTTGAACGAAACAGGGTTTGTCTTATCCTTAAGGGTCAAATTTCCATTTATGGTTGGTTTGTACTGGTCTCCTTCAATACTTGTAATTTCAAAATAGGCCGTTGGGAACTTTGTTACATTAAAAAAATCTCCTTCTTTCCCTTCAACAGTACCCATTAAGTGAGCTTCCAGGTTTTCTTTTCCATCACCTGCTTCTAGATCTGTTACCACGATACTATTCATATTTACAGTAAACTTACCAGCTTCCAGGTTTTTATCGTTTACAATAACATCACCGGTTATCAATGCTATAGTTCCGGTATGAGTGCCTGTTGGCTTACTTCCGGACCAGTTAATAATGGATTTATCTGTATCTACAGAATACACAGTAGAGCTCTCTGTTGCGACTGCAGCTTCTTCTGTTTTGGTATCCTTTTCTTTGGTTTCGTTACAAGCTGTAAAAAGTAATGCAGTACAAAATACTACCGTAAATAAAGTGATGGTTTTTTTCATGATTTTAAGTTAATTGGATTGAAGTCCAAAATTAAGTGTTCTCAAGATAATTCCTCTTAAATATTTATTAAATAAAAAGCAATGACATTTTGACATTTCTACTGAAATGGCAGTACTTTTGCAACCTTTAAGAAAATTAAAAATTTGACGCTTTTATGAGCAAGAAAGATAAAATTCAAGAAGAGCAAGATGCTGAAGTTGGTACCGCCACCCAGGATGTGGAAGGTGATGCAACTAGTGAAAGTACAACTGAAGATACTTCGGTTACTGAAATTTCAAAATTGAAAGACGAAGTAGCTATAGAAAAAGATAGATACTTACGCCTTTTCGCAGAGTTTGAAAACTATAAAAAACGCACCAGTCGCGAACGGGTTGAGTTGTTTAAAACTGCGGGGCAAGAGGTGATCGTAGCAATTTTACCTATTTTGGACGATTTTGACCGTGCCCTGGCAGAAATTAAAAAGAGCGATGACGACAGTCACTTTACGGGTGTTAATCTCATTAATTCCAAATTGCGGGAAACCTTAAAGTTGAAAGGTCTGGAACCTATCGGTACGCAACAAGGGGATACGTTTGATGCTGAAATTCATGAAGCAATCACACAAATCCCTGCTCCCGAGAAAAAACTAAAAGGTAAAATTATTGATGTTATAGAGACAGGCTACAAGCTTGGAGATAAAATAATTCGCTACCCAAAAGTGGTGATAGGACAATAAAAGTACCCGTGTAAACGGAAATGATATATGAAAGAAGATTTTTACGAAATACTAGGAGTTACTAAAAGCGCATCTGCAGCTGAAATTAAAAAGGCATATCGCAAAAAAGCGATAGAATACCATCCCGATAAAAACCCGGGAGATACTACAGCCGAAGATAAATTTAAAAAAGCAGCAGAAGCATACGAAGTTTTAAGCGACCCGAACAAAAAAGCACGTTACGACCAGTATGGTCACCAGGCCTTTGAAGGTGGTGGCTTTGGTGGTGGAGGAGGCATGAATATGGATGACATATTCAGCCAGTTTGGAGATATTTTTGGTGGCGCATTTGGCGGCGGTGGAGGCTTTGGAGGTTTTGGTGGCGGGGGTCGCCGAACCGTTAAAGGAAGCAACCTGCGTATCCGTGTGAAGCTAACCTTAGAAGAAATAGCCAATGGTGTTGAAAAGAAAATTAAAGTAAAACGTAAAAAGCAGGCACAGGGAACAACCTATAAAACCTGTACCACCTGTAATGGTGTTGGACAGGTAACGCGTATTCAAAATACTATTCTGGGCCGTATGCAAACTTCGGCTCCTTGTACTACCTGTGGAGGAGCAGGACAGATTATAGATAAAAAACCTGCCAATGCCGATGCGCAGGGAATGCTGGCGACCGAAGAAACAGTTAGCATTAAGATTCCAGCCGGAGTGGTGGATGGGATGCAATTAAAGGTTTCAGGTAAAGGGAACGATGCTCCTGGAAATGGAATTGCAGGAGATTTGTTAGTAGCCATTGAAGAGCTGCCTCATGCAAGCTTGCAAAGAGAAAATGATAACTTACACTACGATCTGTATGTGAGTTTTTCTGAAGCTGCCTTGGGAGCTTCCAAAGAAATTGATACAGTTACAGGAAAAGTGCGTATTAAAGTAGAACCTGGTGTACAAAGTGGAAAAATCCTTAGACTTAGAAACAAAGGGATACCAAGCATAAATGGATATGGCACTGGTGATCTATTAGTGCATGTAAACGTTTGGACGCCAAAAGCTTTAACAAAAGAGCAGAAGGAATTTTTTGAAAAAATGAGCACCGATGAGCACTTTCAACCCAATCCGGAAAAGGAGGATAAATCGTTTTTTGAGAAGGTGAAGGATATGTTTTCTTAAATAAACGTTAATTGATATATTTTACTTATATTTGAATATCGCTTATTTATTTAAGTGATATTTTTCTTTTTCATAGCAATTTTTTTTCCCATCCTTAAAGCAATTTGAGGGTGGGTTTTGTTTTTAAGTCCATTTTATGAAATATGCAATAAATCACATAGATTAGTAACAAGTTGGGGATAATTGCTACTAACCATCTGTTGTCAAACTTCAGCTAAAAAGTTACCCCTTCATAAGCTTTAGGGGTTACAAATTTTTATCTTTACGCATCGCAAAAAAACACTATGGAAAAACTACTTGTAGCAGAAAACGTTTCAAAATCTTTTGGTGAATTTAAAGCCTTGAACAATGTATCCATAGAAGTTCCTAAGGGCAGTATCTTTGGACTTTTAGGACCTAATGGTGCTGGTAAAACAACGCTTATTCGTATTATCAATCAAATCACCATGCCGGATACTGGAAAAGTATTTCTTGATGGTGAACCGTTGCAACCAAATCATATTCAGAACATTGGATATTTGCCCGAAGAACGCGGACTCTACAAATCTATGAAAGTAGGAGAGCAGGCGTTGTATTTGGCACAGTTAAAGGGGTTGTCTAAAAATGAAGCGAAAACCAAATTAAAATACTGGTTCGATCGTCTGGAGATTGGAGACTGGTGGGATAAAAAAATTCAAGAGCTTTCTAAAGGAATGGCGCAAAAGATTCAGTTTGTGGTTACGGTACTGCACGAGCCAAAATTGCTCATCTTTGATGAACCCTTCAGCGGCTTCGATCCCATAAATGCAAATTTGATTAAAGACGAAATCTTAAAACTTCGGGACGACGGGGCAACGGTTATTTTTTCAACCCATCGTATGGAATCGGTCGAAGAAATGTGTGACCATATTGCCCTCATTAACAAGTCGAACAAAATCCTGGACGGTAAACTTCTGGATATAAAACGAGCCTATAAAAACAATACCTATGAAGTAGGTCTGGTTACTCAAAATGCCTCTGCCGTAAGTGCTCACTTAAAAGATAAGTTTACCGTATCACCCGCTACCTTTAAGACCATTAACGACGAACTTCAGTATAAAATACAAATCCCATCAACCGCATCTGCAAACGATCTGGTGGCGTATTTAACCACACAAGGGCAATTAACACACTTTGTAGAGGTGATCCCAAGTGCCAACGATATTTTTATCGAAACTGTAAAAAACAACTAACATTTCAGGAGTATGAATCATTTACAACTCATTATAAAAAGAGAATACCTTACCAAGGTTCGCAACAAGTCGTTTATTATCATGACGTTTTTGAGTCCTGTAATAATGATCGGACTTTTTACGCTGGTTGGATACCTTTCACAGTTAAATAACGATAAAGTGCGTGTTATAAATGTACTGGATGAAAGCGGACTCTTTGTCTCTCAGTTTGAAAGTACAGATAACCTGAAATACCATCGCATGGAAAGTCTCTCTCTCGAGCAAGCCAAAGCAAAGACTGAAAAAAGTGGGGATTATGGACTCCTTTACATCCCTGAAAACGACAATATAGACGAACTGGCAAAAAGCATTACTTTTTATTCTGAAGACTCTCCATCGCTGGGAACCATTGACGATATTGAAGATGCCATACGCGATAAAGCAAATACTTTAAAGTTGAATGCCTCTAACTATGATGCTGCCAAAATAAAGTCGCTACGAGTCTCAGTGGATACCAAGTTAGAGACTTTTAAAGGCGAAGAAACATCAAAATTGGGGTCTGGGATTAAACTTGTATTTGGCGGAGCTGCTGGATATTTGTTATTTATGTTTATTATTATTTACGGCAATATGATCATGCGAAGTGTGATCGAAGAAAAGACCAGCCGTATTATCGAGGTAATTATTTCTTCTGTAAAACCCATCAAACTATTGTTAGGGAAAATAATTGGAACTTCTCTCGCGGGAGTTACCCAATTTGCAGCCTGGGTAGTATTGCTAGGGGTGCTTTCGGCAATTGTACCACTTGTTTTTGGGGTAGATATTACAACAATGCAGGAACAGCAAATGGAAGCTGTTGCACAAGCTTCAGAGGGTGGCTTGCAGTCTTTTGTAGCCGAAGCCTTACTTGAAATTAATAAACTGCCTATTGCTAATTTAATCGTGATGTTCCTATTCTTTTTTATAGGCGGGTATTTGTTGTACGCATCCTTGTATGCAGCTATTGGAGCTGCAGTAGACAGCGAAACCGATACACAGCAATTTATGCTACCCCTACTAATGCCTTTAATTCTGGCCGTATACGTTGGCTTTTTTACGGTGATAGATAATCCGCACGGGACGGTAAGTCAGGTGTTCTCTTACATACCTTTTACCTCTCCCGTGGTCATGCTAATGCGGATTCCTTTTGGAGTGCCATGGTGGCAGCAACTTATCTCTGTATTTATTTTATTTGCTACCTTTATTGGCACCGTTTGGTTTGCTGCAAAAATATACCGTGTGGGTATTTTAATGTACGGAAAGAAAGCAAGCTACAAGGAATTAGCAAAATGGCTTAAATACTAATCATGTTTCAGGAGAAGGAAAAAGTTACCGATAAAATTGAAGAAGTTGTAAAAGAGGATATCTGGGGAGCTGTTAAAGACTTTCTGGATCTTGGTTTTCATTTTGGTGAAGGTGATAAACAAATCCATATTACTATAAGCTTAGTATTAATAGTAACAATTTCTTTTCTCATTGCAAGTTTTCTCCTTAAGTGGATTAGGGTATTATTCACCAGAAAAATGGTGGAAACCGATAAACTTAAATTTATAAGTGTTTTTAAGTTTATAAAATACATTACTTATGTAATTGTTGTCTTTGCTACCTTAAGTCTTGCTGGTTTTAATATCACACCATTTTTGGCAGCCTCTGCTGCGCTTCTGGTAGGGTTAGGACTGGCGTTGCAAGAATTATTTCAGGATGTTATTGGTGGGATCTTTATTATTATAGACAAATCACTTTTAGTAGGCGATATTATAGAAGTTGAAGGAAAGGTGGGCCGCGTTATAGATATCAAGTTACGAACAACACGCGCTATTACCAGGGACGATAAAATTATCATTATTCCCAACCATAAATTTATCACAGACCTTATTTACAACTACACCCAAAACCACAAATCTACCCGTGAACTTGTGAGAGTGGGTGTGGCGTACGGTAGTGATACCGTTAAAGTGAAAGAATTACTATTACAAAGCGTGCAGAAACAAACGGGTGTTCTTAAAAGTCCTAAACCTTTTGTATTGTTCGAAGATTTTGGCGATTCTGCCCTGGTCTTTAGTATACACTTTTTTATAAGTGACAGTTTTGTAGACCCCAAGATAAAGAGTGAAATACGGTTTACCATAGATGCATTGTTTCGTGAAAATAATGTTACGATCCCGTTCCCACAACGCGATGTACATCTATTTACACAAGCGACACCCCAACAAGAGTAGGCTCTTGTTTTTTATGAGAATGCTAACAGTAGGATTCATTTCGGTTACTTAATTTTAACGACTACAAATTACCCCCTATGAATCTAAGCCATAAGCTATCTTTATTATTATTTTTAGTAACAGTACTAATATCTTCAAAAACAAATGCACAAGTAACCGATCTCGCTAGAGTAGAATATACTTATTTTCCACAAGACAAATCTGAAAATACCTTTAGCCGATTTCGAGCGTTTGTAAACGTGCCTTTTCAAATGGGCGATGATGCCTATTTGGTCTCGGGTTTTGAGTACAGAAATGTGAATATGGAATTGGGAGAACCTGTACCTTTCAACAAAACTAATAAGGAGCATTTTCAGAATTTCACACTAACTCTTGGTTTTACCGATAAGTTTGAAAGTGGTTGGCGTTACGCTGTTCAAGGAGAAGCACGTTTAGCCTCAAATTTTGAATTTACCCTAGTAAGAGACGATCTCATTTTTGGGGGAAGTGTTTACCTCATTAAGGATAGGACAGGTAAAGATGAAGAGAATCCACCAGAAAAACCTTGGCGCTTAGTTTTGGGAATTAATTACTCAACAACCGCTGGAAGACCTTTCCCATTACCTTTTGTTAATTATTATAGGGAGTTTGCACCTAAGTGGTCATTCGGACTAGGCGTTCCAAAATCTAATCTCAAATATGAATTTGTTCCTGACCAAGAATTGCAATTATTTGCCACTTTAGATGGGTTTTTTGCCAATATCCAAGAGAATGCTCCTATAGAAGGTACAAACTTAGTAGGTGAAAATATTTCAATGACTGTTGCTCTTGCAGGAATTGGTTACGATTGGGAGTTTATAGATCACTTTGTGTTTTATGTGTATGGCGGTCACACTATTATTAACGATATTAGACTGCGCGATTCAAATGGAGAGGATGTGTATACTATAGACGACAAGAATAACTTCTATGCTAGAGGTGGTATAAAATTTAAAATTTAAAATGGCCAAAATATTAATTATTGAAGATGAAGCAGCTATTAGAAGGGTGCTTGTGAAAATACTTTCTGAAGAGAATAACACCTACCAGGTAACCGAAGCTGAAGACGGGCTGGCGGGTATTGAATTGATCAAAAAAGACGACTTCGACCTTGTACTTTGTGATATTAAAATGCCTAAAATGGATGGTGTTGAAGTACTCGAAGCCATCAAAAAGATTAAACCGGAAACGCCTATTGTTATGATTTCTGGTCACGGAGACTTAGACACAGCGGTAAATACAATGCGGCTAGGAGCGTTCGATTATATTTCAAAACCACCAGATTTAAACAGGTTACTCAATACCGTGCGTATAGCGTTGGACCGAAAGGAACTGGTCGTAGAAAACACGCGCCTTAAGAAAAAAGTGAGTAAAAACTACGAAATGGTAGGAGAGAGCGACGCCATAAGTCATATTAAGGAGATGATAGAGAAAGTAGCTCCTACCGAAGCACGTGTGCTTATTACAGGTCCCAACGGAACAGGAAAAGAACTCGTAGCACATTGGTTGCACCAAAAAAGTGATCGTAGCAAAGGCCCTATGATCGAAGTGAACTGCGCCGCTATTCCTAGTGAGCTAATTGAAAGTGAACTCTTCGGTCACGTAAAAGGGGCGTTTACTTCAGCAAATAAAGACAGAGCAGGAAAATTTGAAGCTGCCAATGGCGGAACTATTTTCTTGGACGAAGTAGGAGATATGAGTCTATCTGCGCAGGCAAAGGTGTTACGAGCTCTACAGGAAAATAAAGTACAACGTGTAGGGAGCGATAGAGATATAAAAGTAGATGTTCGCGTCCTTGCTGCAACCAATAAAGACTTAAAGAAAGAAATTGAAGAGGGGAATTTCAGAGAAGACTTATACCATCGTCTGGCTGTAATATTGGTAAAAGTACCACCCCTTAACGAGCGCCGTGACGATATTCCAATTCTGGTGGACTATTTTACCGAAAAAATAGCATCTGAATACGGGACGGGACAGAAGAAATTTTCAGAAAAGGCCCTGAAGAAATTAAAAGAATACGACTGGACAGGAAACATTCGTGAGCTTCGGAATGTTGTAGAACGGCTAATTATCTTAGGCGGAAGTGAAGTAAGCGAAGAAGATGTAAAACTCTTCGCCAGCAAATAATTGATACATGAAAAATATTTCCATTTCAGATTACAAAATTAAAGACACTGTAAAAGTTTCAGACCTTAAGAGTTTTGAAGATTTCGATGCTTCAGAAAAGAAACTAGAAAAAGAACTGGAAGACACCCGTGAAAAGCTGGGAGCGTTACAGGATACCCTTTATGCACACGGTAAATATGCTGTGTTAGTTTGCTTACAAGGAATGGATACCGCTGGAAAAGATAGTTTAATCCGCGAAGTTTTTAAGGATTTTAATGCGCGGGGAGTTGTAGTACACAGCTTTAAAGTGCCAACCGAATTAGAAAAAAATCACGATTACCTTTGGCGCCACTACATTGCACTGCCTGAAAGAGGCAAGTTTGGTGTTTTTAACCGAACCCATTATGAAAACGTTTTGGTAACCCGGGTACATCCAGAGTATATCTTAGGCGAAAACCTACCCGATGTGAACACAGTTTCAGATATAGACGAAGCGTTCTGGGACAGACGTTTCGAGCAAATCAATGCTTTTGAAAAGACCATCTCACAAAATGGCACACTCATCTTTAAATTCTTTCTAAACCTTTCAAAAGAAGAACAAAAGAACCGCTTGCTACGCAGACTCGATAAACCCAATAAAAACTGGAAATTTTCCCCTGGAGACCTTAAAGAGCGTAAGCTGTGGGACACCTATATGAACTGCTATCAGGAAGTTTTGAACAGGACCTCCCACCCACATGCGCCCTGGTATGCTATTCCAGCTGATAATAAGCCCGCAGCTCGCTATATTGTGGCATCTATCTTGCTAGAAGAACTAAAAAAATACGAAGACATAAAAGAACCCGAGCTGGATGCAGCTGTAAAGGCACGTATTGAAGAATTTAAAGAAACCTTGCAGGGAGAATAAGATACTGTCTTGTAATAATTGATACATTTACACCTCTGTCATTGTATTCTTATCTCTTAAAGTTTACAGAACGACTCCCCTTTTCAGTTGAAAAACATAAGGAATCGGGGTTGAAAAATTAATACATACCTATGAAAAATATTTTAGTACTCCTCGCATTAGTAACACTTACCTTTTCAGCAACTGCCCAAAAAGTGAATAAAGCAGATTCTACCCAACTTCGTAATATATACGATGTAGCATTGCTCAACGGGCAAAGTTATGACTGGTTAGCATACCTGAGTAATGAGATTGGGGGACGTCTTTCCGGATCTGTACAAGCAGATCGCGCTGTGCGTTATACCGAAAAAGAACTTAATAAATTAGGGCTGGATAAAGTGTGGTTGCAGCCTGTCATGGTGCCTAAGTGGACCCGTGGGTTTAAAGAATACGCCTATATTGAAACAGCGCCCGGGAGAACTTCAGTCGTAAATATCTGTGCGTTGGGGGGCTCTGAACCAACACCCCCAACAGGTTTAAAGGCTGAAGTGATTGAAGTGCAAAATTTTGAAGACTTAGAACGGTACGGACGTGAACAAATAGAAGGTAAAATTGTATTTTACAATCGTCCCATGCAGGCAGATTTAATCCAGACTTTTGAAGCATATGGAGGCTGTGTAGATCAGCGGTACGCAGGGGCCATGGAAGCTGCAAAATATGGAGCCGTAGGGATTGTGGTTCGTTCAATGAACTTACGTCAGGACGATTTTCCGCACACGGGAGCTATGAGTTATGGAGATACACCTCTGGACCAACGCATTCCTGCCTGTGCCATAAGTACGAACGATGCAGACTATTTAAGCAACGCACTCACTTTAAAACCAGACCTTAAATTTTATTTTAAGCAAAGCTGCAAAACTCATGATGATGTAGAGTCCTATAATGTCATTGGCGAAATTAAAGGCAGTGTATACCCGGACAAATACATCATCGTAGGGGGGCACTTAGATTCCTGGGATTTAGGAGACGGCTCGCATGATGACGGGGCTGGTTGTGTACAGTCTATGGAAGTGCTGCGATTATTAAAACAAACCAATTACAAACCCAAACACAGCATTCGGGTTGTATTGTTCATGAATGAAGAAAATGGTCTTAGAGGCGGCCGTAAATATGCTGAAGAAGCCAGGCTGAAAAAAGAAAAACACATCTTTGCATTAGAAAGTGACGCCGGAGGTTTCACTCCACGCGGATTCTCATTCGATACAGACGATGCCAATTTTGCACAAATAGAAAGCTGGAAACCGCTCTTTAAGCCGTATTTAATTCACTATTTTGAAAAAGGTGGAAGCGGTGCAGACATTGGCCCGCTTAAAGATGGAACGGTAGTCCTGGCTGGCTTACGTCCAGACTCCCAACGCTACTTCGATTACCATCATGCAGCCAGTGATACATTTGATGCAGTAAATAAAAGAGAACTGGAGTTGGGGGGCGCTACCATGGCAAGCCTGGTGTATTTAATAGATAAATACGGTATCAAAAACGAAATGACAGAGGTGAAAAACTAACACTAAAATGAGTTTCCTTAAAGCAGAATGGCGCAGGCTGGCATTGGCAAACTACGAAGTAGCTCCTGATGTACTAAAGCCCTACCTCCCATACAAAACCGAATTGGATCTATACAATGGAATCTGCTATGTGAGTCTTGTGGGTTTTATGTTTAAAAACACCAAGGTACTGGGGGTGAAAATTCCAGGACACATAAATTTTGAAGAAGTAAATCTTCGTTTTTACGTCCGGTTTAAGGAAGCAGGAGTGTGGAAAAGAGGGGTGGTTTTTGTGAAGGAAATAGTTCCGAAACACGCTATTACCTTTGTTGCAAACTATCTTTATAACGAAGTATACGAAACCCGGAACATGAGCCATAGCTGGGAGGAACGTGAAAATGAATTGTTCACAGCCTATCGTTGGAAAAATAAAAAGGACTGGTTTTCATTTTCAGTGATTTCAGATACAATCGCAAAACCAATTCCACTGAATTCTGACACCGAATTTATCACAGAACACTATTGGGGTTACAACAAAACGGGTAAAACCAAAACTACCGAGTACCAGGTTACCCATCCCAAATGGAATGCTTACAACGTGAAAAGCTATAATATTGAAGTCGATTTTGCCAAAGAATATGGCGAAGACTTTCAGTTTTTAAATAAGACAGAACCACTGTCCGTAATGCTTGCAGAGGGCTCTCCAATTACTGTGGAAGGGAAAAAGATACTTCGCTAAAACTCTTACTAAGTACCGGCAAAAGGAGTTCCGAAAATACCTACGGAGAGTTCGGCCCAGATCAGAAGGAAAAGGAGTAGAATTAAAATGCACAAAGCAATCCTGTATCTGGCTTTGGTTATCTTCCTTAAAATAAGTTCACAAAAGACTCCTACAGTAAGTAGCATACACCCCATAGTAATAAAGTCGGAGCTGGTCCAGACAACCTCATTTGTAAATTCCATAGCAACCAGAGGAATAAGTAATAGCGCTATGATACTAGCCAGAATAACGAGAAACCTTTTGTTTTTCATTTTAATGAGTTTAAAGCCATAAAAGTATGTTATTGTATTGATTATCACCACCAAACCACAAAAAACTTCTCAATAATTCCGTTTCTTTTTTTATAGACCAGAGGGGAACGTTTTTCAGTAATTGAATTATTAATTTGCTTGTGAGCTTCGGAAAAAGATACCCAGCGGGTCAATTTTTCAGGCGGTAGTAGCCATTCTTTTTTCTGCGGAAGGATATAGAGTGCTTTCTCATCTGCTTCAGCTTTTAGTTGATTAAAAGAAATGTAATACCCTGCGAGGCAATTCTGAAAATACTTCGGAAGTTCATGATGCCGAAACGCCTTCGGTACAAACAAAAATGCTTTTAAGCAGTACTGTTGCTGTACGTTCGAAACAACTACATGAAATTCACGTAAAACTGAAGCTGTTTCCTGTCGGTATAATAAAGGAAACTGCCGGGTTTTCATTTTTTGCAACTTGTCTCTCAACCTGTCTTTTCTATTTGGGCCAATCCATTGTAGGGTAGTGCTGTTACCCAGCGTTTCGTCGAGTAGATAAAATTTACAGGCCAATTCTATATGCAAGGTGCTACTGGTTTTAGTATCTGTAACGATGTAATCCAGTTCACCCAATGTTTCGGTTGCTCCTTGTATTTGAATCGTTGCAGCGATTATTTGGAAGCGTTGGGAATGTTTCAGCCATTGTTCAAATATATATTCAGCTTGTTTTCCCAGCATTTTATCTGTAGGTAAATCCGGAACAACTCCTTCGGTAGCCATTTTTGAAGTGCTAAAGGAAGCAAAAGGAAATTGTTCCAAGGGTAATTCCAGCTCAGGAACTTTCAGAAAAGAGATAAAAGAAGAGACTTTCAAAGTAGCATTTATTTGAAATTTTGGATGTATATGGACTGCGGGTTGTTAACTTTGCCCAAAAATACAGAATCTTGCTCCAGCAATATACCAAAGAATTTAAATACAATATAAAACTGGCCACTCCCGTAATTTTAGGGATGTTGGGACACACAGTAGTGCAGTTGGTAGATAATATTATGGTTGGGCAGTTGGGAACGGCAGAGCTGGCAGCGGTCTCTCTGGGAAATAGTTTTATGTTTATCGCCATGAGTCTGGGGATTGGCTTCTCCACCGCCATTACTCCTTTGGTAGCTGAAGCCGATGGTGAGAATAACTTTGAAGCCGGGAAATCTGCTTTTAAACACGGGCTGTTTTTATGCACGGTTTTAGGAATACTTCTATGCGTAACCGTTTTTATAGCCAAACCTATAATGTACGCTATGGACCAACCCCCCGAGGTGGTAGATCTGGCTATGCCCTATTTGAACCTTGTGGCCATTTCGCTGGTACCCTTAATTATTTTCCAGGCTTTTAAGCAATTTAGTGACGGATTGTCACTTACCAGATACCCCATGTACGCTACCATTGCTGCCAATGTGGTAAACGTGTTACTTAATTATATGTTTATTTTCGGGAAGTTTGGGATGCCGGAATTAGGAATTGTAGGAGCTGCTATTGGAACCCTGGCTTCACGTGCGATTATGGTTGTGTATTTATGGTACGTGCTTTCCAAACACTATAAAGCAAGGGATTATGTGCTCAACATAAAACTTTTTTCACTTTCCAAGAAGATGATGAACAAGTTACTTAGTTTGGGGTTTCCATCTGCATTACAAATGTTTTTTGAAGTAGCCATTTTTACGAGCGCAATCTGGCTTTCAGGAATTTTAGGGAAGAATCCCCAGGCGGCAAACCAGATCGCTCTTAACTTGTCTTCTATGACATTTATGGTGGCAATGGGCTTTGGGGTAGTTGCCATGATACGTGTAGGGAATCAAAAAGGACTAAAACGCTTTATCGAACTACGCAGAATAACATTGTCTATATTTTTACTCTCTACGATCCTGGCGGTAGTTTTTGCTTTAATTTTTGTGGTTTTTCACGAAGCATTACCCAAATTATACCTGGATTACGACAATGAGTTGGAAGCGGTAGATAACTACCAGGTAGCGACAATAGCTGCAAAGTTGTTGTTAATTGCTGCAGTGTTTCAGATTAGCGATACTATACAGGTGGTGGCTCTGGGTGCCTTGCGAGGCATGCAAGACGTAAAGATACCTACCTTAATTACGTTTATCGCCTATTGGCTTATCGGTTTTCCTATTTCGTATTATTTAAGTATGCATACAGCGTATGAGAGTTCTGGTATTTGGATTGGCCTGTTGGCGGGGCTTACAGCTTCTGGGGTACTATTGTATATAAGGTTTCATCTTTTGTCCCGAAGAATGATTGTTATGAATGCTACGGAAATTAAAACGAAATAATTTTATGTAATTTTACACTGAAATTTTAGCAAACTGAAAACCATGGAACTTCCAAAATATATTTTAGGCGATAACACAGATTATCCCGACGCGATCTTCGTGATACATACCGAATTTCCGCGCTTTGTTATTAATCTTGAAAATGATGAAGTAGAATGGCTGGAAGAGTTTGATAACCACGATCAAAAAGAACTAGAGTCTGAAACTGAAAACTACATTAAAGAAGCCACTGACTTTTACGACCGAGAAGTAGCCCGCTACGAAGATGATTGAAAAACTCCTTGAATACGATACCGAGCTGTTCCTGTTCCTAAACAACTTAGGAACCGAAAGCTGGGACGGTTTCTGGCAAATTGTAACCGAAAAATGGTCTTCAATTCCGCTTTACTTCATTCTATTATTACTCATTTACAAACACTATAAACTAAAAGGCACGCTGGTGATTTTAATAAGCGCAGCCTTGTTAATTACTGCTACAGATCAACTGGCAAACCTTTTTAAGTATGTCTTGTTTCAGCGCCCGCGCCCCTGTAGAGTAGAAGCGTTACAAGAGGTTATGCGTTTTGTAGCAGATGGCTGTGGCCGGTACGGTTATTTCTCCGCCCACGCGGCCAGTAGTATGGGAGCGGCTGTGTTTTTAGGCCTTATTCTTCAAAAACGGTACAAGTACTTACCGTTTCTATTGCTTTTATGGGCTGTTATGACTGCGTATAGTCGTATTTATCTGGGAGTCCATTATCCGTTAGATATTATTACAGGAATGTTTTTTGGCGGATTGCTAGGTTTAGCTTTCTACAAAATTCAACTTTTGGGGCAAAAAAAGTTTACTACAACCCATCAAGCTTAAGATTACTACGTGGCCCATTTCTGGCATTTGCTAAACGGGTACTGGCTTGGTATGGTACTATAAAAAATGCTATTGATTGTGTGTCGAAGTGGAAGTAACTGTATACAAATCCCGCCAAAGTCTGGTTCGATGCGATTTGCTTCCGGGTGCATTGGCATTCATATCATACCGCTCTATTTTTTCAATAGCATACCCAGCAAAGGTTTTTTTAAATTTTTGCACATCTTCTTCGGCTACCAGAACGGCAAATGTAGTTTCTGAAGGTAACTTTTCAGTTCCAAAATTTAAAATCACAGGGATTGGTTTTCCGTAGTCCCAGATTAGCTCCGGGGTAAAATAGGAAAATTCGTATACGGGAATGTTGTTGTTTGCTTCCTGCCAGTCGTTAAGTTTTGAAAGCGATTTGTACTCAGGGTTAATGGTCAACGCTTTTGCCATGGGCATCCCGAAGCATAGTATTACAGCAATAAATACAATAGTTCCATAAAAGACAGCTCGTATTTTCTTCCGCAGTAATTTTCCGAAGATAAAAATCCCAACACTTGCTAAGGAAAAAGAAAGTAATACAAACCAAACCCAATAGCCTGTAAGCGCATCTTTCAGAAAAAGATACCCGCCAATGGGGAAAACAATCCCGATAAGGGCAATAAGCCCGAAGTTAAAATACACAGGAATAGTTTCTCTTTTGTCTTTTAGTTCAGCAAAATTCAGAAATAAATACTCTATGTAATAGGCTGTGTTTAATGCCAACGGAATAAGCACAGGAAGCAAATAACGAGATTTCTTTTCAGGAATCACAGAAAGCAACACAACCGAAGCCATCGTCCATAAAAAAGTAAAGAGATACCCTTTTTTATTGCTCACACGGTTCTTTAAATACGGATATAGCAAGCCAATAAAAGCAGGAATCGTCCACACACCGCTTTGTGTAAAGAAACTCCAGTAGTAATAAAAAGGTCGCACATTATAGCCTGTCCAGTTACTGGTTTCACGGCGGGTAATTTCGGCTACAGCCTCGGGGTCATAGGTGTATGTGTACCAATACCACCAACCCGAAAGCAACAGGGAAACTACCAGGAATACCAGAAGCGGTAAGATTCGGCTTTTAAAGTTTTTAAACTTAAAGACGACTCCAAAAGCAATTAAAAAGGGGAGTAACAAGGCATAAAGAGAAACAGGACCTTTACTCATGAAGGAGGCTCCAAAAAATAGTGCAGCAATAAGGATGCGTTGGTATTTTAAAGTTTCAACAGTAAAAAATAAATACAGTTGGTAGATACACACCATCATAAAAGCGTGTGTGAAAATATCCCACTGCCCATTTCGCCCTGAAAACAAAATGTAAAAAGAGGTAGCGAGAATTAAAGAGCCTACGAAAGCAAGTGTTTTGTTTGTGCTGAATTTTACGGTGAACTTATACGCTGTTACTATTAAAAGTAGGGTAACCAAAGCTGCAGGCAATCGCATTGCCGTTAAATTTTTTAACCCAAAAAGAGCACCTGTAATAGCCGAAAACCACGTAGGTAAGGGGGGTTTTTGATAGCGCGGTTCTCCATTTAACGTGGTCAATAGCCAGTTGCCATCGTTTAGCATTTCACGGGCCGTGGCAAAATTCCGCGCTTCCATGATGTTTACGTACAACGCATCTAGATTTACGAAGAAAATAGCAATGCATGCTACACACAACAAAAGGATATGGTTATTCTGCAGTCGGTTCATTTGCTTGTTTTTTCCAGATAAAAATATTACGGACATAAATAATGAGCCCTGCAATGTGCCCCACAAAAAGCACAGGGTCTTTTCGTAAAATGGCGTATGTTAAAATCAGGGATGCTCCCAACACGCTCATGCGCCAGAAACCCACAGGTAATTGCGAGGTTTTTGTTTTTTCAGAATACAGCCACTGGTACACAAAACGTAAGGTAAATACTATTTGAGAAACAATGCCTAAGATTAGAAGCCAGGTAGGAATGTTTGTCGTGCTAAAGAGTTGTTCCAGATCGTACTCACCATTATTGTAGGAGTATACTACCACAAACACCGGGAACACAAACAAAAACAATTGAAACCATTTGGGCGATTTTTGCCATTCGCCCTGCAACTGCAGGTTTCTAATGTAAATGTAATACGTGAGTGTTTGTCCTAGCATAATGGCAAAATCGTTTCGGGCATAGCCATATACAAACAATAAAAACGAAGCGAAAAGACTCAATTTCCAAAAAATGGAAGGCGTGATAACCCGTTTATTTTTTTCAGATAGGAGCCATTGTAAAATAAGGCGGCCAGAAAACAGCAGTTGTGCAAAAAAACCAATACTGTAAATAAGCCAATCGCTCATCCTTTCGATTTTACTTCGTAATTAATATACTTTTTCTTCATCCAAAGATAAGCGAAGCAATCCAGTAGAGGGCCTAACAACCTGTTCCACAGACCAAATTTTGCAGTCCCTGCAATGCGCGGAAAATGTTGTACTGGTACCTGAAGAACTTTTCCATTTTGTAATAAGATCATAGCAGGTAAAAAACGATGTAATCCTTTAAACATTGGAATGCGTTTAGCGTAATCGCTCTTAATTACTTTTAAGGGACAACCTGTATCATCCATGCCATCGTGCGTAAAAGCACGGCGAATCCCATTGGCTATTTTGGAAGACATGTTTTTTACAAATTTGTCTTTCCGGTTAGCACGTACACCTGTGACCAAATCGTATTCACCAATTTTTTCTAATAACAGGTTAAAATCTTCGGGAGCTGTTTGCAGGTCGCTATCTATATAGCCTAGTAGCGGTGTTTTTACATAATCGAAACCTGCTTTAATTGCAGCGCTTAACCCTCTGTTTTCTATAAAATTTATAAAGTTGAAAGCATCATTTCGTAGACAGATGTCTTCAATGATAGCTTGGCTGTTGTCTTTGGAACCATCATTCACAAAGAGGATGCTGGTTTTCTTTGAAGCGATCTTAGTATATGCCAACAATTCTTTTTCAACACGTTGAAGGTTTTCTTCTTCGTTATAAACGGGAACGATAATGGTAAATTGATACTCCTGCAAAGCTTTGTTGATTTGGGTGCAAAAGTATGCTTTTTTTTGAATAAACTAGAGCGCTTCTGCGAAGCGTGACCAACCGCTGGTGAGCATTTGTAACGCTGCAACGATAGCATGTATAATATACAGGAACAATTTGGTAGTCAACATTCCTTCAAATTATAGTATTTTTGAAATCTGAACTTTCAATTTTATAGATGAACATACTCGTAACAGGCGCAGCAGGATTTATTGGCTCTCACACAGCAGAACGCTTACATTCTTTGGGACACACCGTTACTGCAATAGATAATTTCTCTGACTATTACGATATTTCCTTAAAGCAGAAAAATGCTGAAAGTTTAGCAGGAAAAGGAATAGTCGTTCAAAAAATTGATCTTCGGGATGATGATCTTTCGGGAGTAATAACAGAAGAAACCGATTTTATTTTTCACTTTGCAGCACAACCGGGAATTTCATCAACCAGTACGTTTGAAGCCTATTTCAGTAATAATGTTAAGGCAACCCAGCGTATGTTGGATAGGATTGAAACCCTGGAAAAGAAACCTTTTTTTGTAAACATTGCAACTTCTTCTATATATGGTCTGTACGCAACCTTAACAGAGGACGAAGCCCCTTTACCGGCAAGTTGGTATGGCGTAACTAAGTTGGCGGCAGAGCAATTGGTCCTGGCCTATGCCCGTAGAGGATTGCTTCAAAGTACTTCCTTTCGTTTGTATTCAGTATATGGACCCCGTGAACGCCCCGATAAACTATACACCCGACTAATAGATTGCGGTCTTAACAACAAGCCATTTCCACTATACGAAGGCAGTGAAAAACACCTGCGCAGTTTTACTTATGTACAGGATATTGTAGATGGAATTGTAAGTGTTTTGGATCACACAGAAGTTTGCAATGCTGAAATTTTTAACCTGGGAACTGAGGAAGAAAACACAACCGCAACAGGAATTGCTACCGTAGAAGAAATTTTAGGCAAAAAGATAACAGTTGCTAACAAGGCTCCACGCCCGGGAGATCAATCACGCACCAAAGCGAATATTGATAAAGCCAGAAAGTTGCTTAATTACAATCCGCAAACTGGGTTGAAGGAAGGGCTGGAAGCGCAGGTGGCGTGGTTTCGAGAAAATTTTATGTAAGTCTTAGTAACTTTTCTGCAGCCTGAAACGGGGTTACTTTCCCTTCGCTCAAGAGCTCTATTTGTTTATCCAGCGCGACTTTAATTTCGGGGTTTTCGTAGAAGTCACTTTTTAACCGGCTTTCAATAGTTTGTAGCAACCAGAATTTATTTTGCTCATGCCTTCTATGCTGAAAAAAGTCTGTTGTTTTTGCTTCTTTAACGTATACTGAAATAAGCTCCCATATTTCTTTGATACCTTCATTTTGTAATGCAGAACAGGTAAGTGTTTTAGGCGTCCAACCATTGTCTTTGGCAGGGTAGAGGTGTAGTGCTCTGTTAAATTCAGTTTTGGCAAGTTTGGCAGCTTTACGGTTTTCACCATCGGCTTTGTTAATGGCTATGGCGTCTGCCATTTCCATAATACCGCGTTTTATACCTTGTAACTCATCTCCCGCTCCAGCCAGTTTTAATAATAAAAAGAAATCTGTCATAGAGTGGACGGCAGTTTCACTTTGTCCAACCCCAACAGTTTCAATAATAATAACATCGTACCCAGCAGCTTCACATAAAATAATAGCTTCTCGTGTCTTTCTGGCTACACCGCCTAAGGAGGTGCCGCTGGCAGAGGGTCTAATAAAAGCGTTTGGGTTTTTAACCAGTTCTTCCATTCGGGTTTTATCACCCAGAATACTGCCCTTACTTAACGAGCTACTGGGATCTACAGCCAGGACGGCCACCTTTTTTCCTTCAGCAGTAAGTAGCATTCCGAAACGTTCAATAAAGGAACTTTTACCTACACCCGGAACACCCGTAATTCCTACTCTAATACTTTTGTTGGCATGAGGTAGACAGCTTTTTATAATTGCTTCGGCTGTTTCGCTGTGTTTTTTTGCGGTACTTTCAGTAAGCGTTATTGCCTGGCTTAAGGAGGTCCTGTTACCTTGAAGAATATTATTGGTTAACGTTTCAGCAGAAAGTGTTTTGCTACGGTTTTTCTGCAATGCCTTGACGGCTTTTGGCGATAACATTTCAGGCGTAGTAATCCCTTCTTTTTCCTGAAGTGCTTCTGGTTTGTTACTGCGCTTTGCCATACTTGAAATTTATGACAAATTTATGAATACACATTTTCAAAAGCACATTTTCGTTGGTATATTGAAATATTAATTGAAAAAGCAATACTCATGAAAACATTATATGAAGCAACTTCTACAGCCGAGGGCGGTAGAGCGGGACACGTAAAATCAGAAGAAGGTCCTATAGATTTTAACCTTTCGGTTCCAAAAGGTATGGGGGGTGATGGTGGTGACGGAGCCAATCCGGAACAATTATTTGGTAGTGCCTATGCTGCTTGTTTTGGCGGTGCAGTGCAATCTGTAGCGAAGAGTAAGAACATAAAAATTGACGAAGAAAATATTAGCGTTTCAGCTACTATTGGCTTTTGTCAGGACGACGATGGGTTTTTTTTGGAAGCAACATTGGATTGTTTTATACCGGGAGTAGACAAGGAAACCGGTGAAAAACTGGTGAAAGCAGCACATAAGGCGTGCCCGTTTTCTAAAGCAACAAGAGATAACATTACAGTAACTCTAAATCTGTTGCTGGACGAATAACAGTCCTCTATAGCATTAAGAAAGCCCTTCATGTTTTAAAACTTGAAGGGCTTCCTATTTTTTGAAATCTGAAATTTGACGTTATAACATAGCGCCTTTAGGTGAAAGTTACATGGCTTTTAAGTTTATAATTCTGCCGTGTTCGTCTTTATGAGTCGTTTTTTTTTCTTTTTCGGGGGAAGGGCCATGCAAGGCTTCATCTCTGGTAGCGGGTCCTTTTAAACTAGGGTTTACCTTATGTTCTTCGGCTTGCTTAATGTACCATTCTAATTGTTGTTTTTGTTTGTATAAAATACCAAGTGTCATTTCAGGTAACTGGTGGTTGTTAATAAGCTCGTCGTACCTTTTAATGTTGTTTAAATCACGTGCAATACATTGCTTTATGATAATTTCAGAATTAAAATGTTCCAAGGCTTCTTTAATTTCGTCCCAGGTACGGTCTTGATGTCCTTTTTCTGCATCGAGCTTTAAGGGTTCAATGTCTCTGGAGCTTAGTTCGGTACTAATTATATTTGCCATGCGGTTACGCTCTACGGCCATGAAATTTAAAAAACGTTTCAATTCTGTAGTCTGCGCATCGTCAGCTGCATTGTAGTAGAGTTTTTCTGCCTCAAAACAAGCTACTAACAAGCGGTTTAGCTTCTTGAAATCTGGGTATTTATTTTTCATGTATTTTTAGATTTAACCAAATGTACGATAAAAGTCAATTCGAAAGTTTGAGTATAAAGTTAATTAACACTAAAATTTAGTTAAGAACTGAAACACTTAAAAAAATAATTCGTCCTTTACCCGAACAGCAACCAAAAAACCATCACGAGTTTGTCCAACCAACTACTTGTAGAACAATGTAAACAGAACAGCCGAAAGGCGCAATTAGCTTTATACAAGCAATATTGCGACGGGATGTATATTGTTGCGCTACGGTATATGAAGGACAAGGCTGCTGCAGAAGATGCAGCACAAGAAGGATTTATTAAAGCCTTCAAGAAAATCGAGCAGTTTAAAGGGGACGTCACCTTTGGTGCTTGGTTAAAAAGAATTGTAATTAATACGTGTTTAGATGCCATTAAAGCAAGAAAGCTGGACACAGAACCCTTGTATGATGAAACACTGAGAATTGCCGAAGACGAAACCGATTGGCAAGTAGCCGACGAAACAACGGTAGATGAGGTGCTAAAAGCTATTGATAACCTGGGTGATAACTACCGGGATGTGACCAAGCTTTTTTTGGTTGAAGGGTATGACCACCAGGAAATTGCAGAAGTTATGGGAATTACTGAAAGCGCTTCACGAACCAAACTACACAGAGGAAAATTACAATTAAAAGAAAATTTAAAACACTTACACTATGGCACAGGATATTAGAGAATTATTGAAAAACCGTCCTGAAAAAGACGAAAAAATGTCTTCAAACCATGAAGATGTGTTTTTAGCAAAACTGGATACTCATTTTCCATTGGACGCATCAGTAGATAAAACTACCGGGAATGCCTCTTTCTTCTGGTTGAAGGTAGCGGCAGTTGCCATCGTATTTTTAACAGTTGGCTTTTTTGGATACCAGTATATTTCCAGTCAGAATGGAGAAACTACCGTAAATAAACAATTTGCTGAAACCACTCAGGAAGATGAAAAGAGCACAGAAATTCTAAAACAACCAAAACTTACGCTGGGTGATCTTTCCCCAGACCTTAAGAAAGTAGAAGATTTTTACCTCACAGGAATTAATGTCCAGCTAGCCTCGCTTGACGAGAATGATGATAATAAAGAGCTGATTGAAGGCTATAAAAAGCGAATTGCAGAGCTGGATGTAGAGTACAACCGCTTAAATAACGAATTAACCGAGACAGGTCCAACAGAGGCCACCATCAACGCACTGATAGATAATTTGAAACTTCGTTTGGATTTGCTGTTCAAACTAAAAAACAAATTAAAAGAACTTAAAACTTTAGACAATGAAAAATTCAATGACCTACAAGCGTAGCCTTGTATATGTAGTTTTTGTTTTTTGTACCAGCTTTGTAATTGCACAAAGTTCGTATAAAGAGTCTTTCACAGTTGGGGAAGATGCCGTGGTGAATGTAAACACCTCGCATACCAACGTAATTTTTGAAACGTGGAACAAAGACAAAGTAGAAGTAGAAGCTTTTGTGGAAGGGGATAACCTTTCAGAAAAAGAAAAAAAAGAAATTTTCGATAACTGGAAATTTGACGTGCTTGGTAATAGCAAAAAAGTAAACATTACCTCCAATAGCGGAAGCCTGTGGGGCGATTATGAAACCATGGGAAGCCTTAACTCTCTGGATAACTTAGGAAATCTAGTAAATGTATCTAGCCTGGAAGCCCTAAAAGGCCTTGAAGGCCTTGGCGAACTAGGGGATTTGTTTACAGCAGACTGGAATATAAATGTGCCAAAAATTCCAGAAATGGAAGCCATGCCAAAATGGCCCTTTGGTGAGCAAAATACGATCTTAAAAAAGGGAGAATCTTATAACAGGTACAACTATAAAGACAAAGTTTCCTTTACGTTCGATAGAGACGCTTATGAACAAGATAAAAAGGCCTATGTTGCAAAGTTGAATAAGAAATACAACACTAAAGCAACAGTGGCTGAAACAGACGATTGGTTAAAAAATCTTGACAATTGGAGTAAAATCTTTGAAAAGCGCATGGAAGCCTGGGGTGAGAATTTTGGAAAGTCTTTCGAAATGAATTTTGGTAAAGACTTCGAAAAAAGAATGGAAGCCTGGGGAGAAAAATTTGGAGAGGAGTTTGGAAAGCAGATGGAATCCTGGGGTGAAAACTTCGGAAAAGACATGGAAAAATGGGGGGAGCAATTTGGTAAAGACGCCGAAGAATGGGCTAAGCAGTTTGATGGGAATTACTCCAAAAAGGAAGTTATGGATGAAAATGGAAATAAAACCACCATTATAAGAGCCAATAAAAGTGACACTAAGGGCGATAAAAATTTTAAGAAAGCCAAAAAAACGATCATCATCAGGATGCCAAAAAATACCAAGACAGATATAAATGTACGTCACGGTGAAATTAAAATGGCAGACGTTACAAATGTTAGAGCAACATTGAATTATGCCGCGTTAACAGCAAACAGTATTGATGGGGGGAAGACCCTCATCAATGCTGCTTATGCACCGGTACAAGTAGATTACTGGGGTGGGGGAGTGTTGGCCGTGCAATACGTAGACAACTGTCAATTAAACTCGGTTGATACAATTAATCTGCAAGCCAATTCCAGCAATGTAGTTATTAACGAACTTAAAAATGAAGCCTATATTAAAGGGTTTATTGGCAGTTTGTTTATTGATAATGTATCCTCTGATTTTACTTCTATAGATGTGTTTCTGGACGATACCAACGCTATTATTGAAATGCCTTCAAACCCATATACGTTCTTTTTTAACGGAAGAAAATCCACACTGCTCTATCCCAAAGTTTTAGAGACCACAAACTCAAAAGAATACGGAAGAGTTTTAGTTCGGGGTTTTAATAAAAAGAAAGATGCCCCTCGTTCGCTTACCATTAATGCCAACTATAGCAATATAAGACTACAGTAGTTTTATTACCTGATAACATCTATCCCCAAACATTTCAATTGAAAACCTTTCAAACAAAAAACCCCGAAATATCTTCCGGGGTCTTATAAATTCTAAATCGAAAAAAGCGTTACTGCTTCAATAGCTTGTAAGATTTAGAAACGCCTCTTACGGTTACATTCACGATATACACACCAGCTTTAAGTGTTGAAATATTAAGACTTGCATTGCTTGTAGCAATCTTAGTTTGCATTATTTGCTGGCCAGTAATAGCATAGATTTCAACAGAATCTATTACTTCGTTTGTTGAAATATTTAACACATCTTTAGCAGGATTTGGAAATAGTATAACTTCATCCACTGTAGTATTTTCTGAAATACCTAACACGGTAGTTGGTGCTAGTTTAAGCACGAACCCTACGTTGCTATTGTTACTGTCCCTTCCTGTTCCAACAACGGTAGACCCATCTGCCGAAATATCTAATGGTAAAGAAAGAGTGACCCCTTGTGTGTCTATACCTAAAGATGTAGCGTATTCATTTAGGTCTTGAATCCCAATACCTTCAATCCAAATAAATCCTTGCCCAAACACAGCGGGAACACCGTTAGGTCTATAACTTCCAACTACAATACTGCCATCTTCATTTAAACCATTGGCAAGTCCTCTATATCCTGGAGAAAGGGGTGGTCCTATGTTTTCCACACCTGTAGTTTCACTCCAGCGATATGCTTGAAAATTATTCGCAAAACTACCTTCACCAGCAGCCCATAAACCGTCATTAGACACAGCCTCCACTGCTCCTAATGGATCTCCATTTGTATTAGCAACTAGTTGTTGCTCACCATTTGTCCATACAGCTCCCTGTCTAAAACCAGATGCAGAATCTTGCCAACCACCAATAACAGTACCGTCCAGATTGGTTGCATTCGCTCTAGAAAAAGCACCAACAACGGTAGAGCCAAGGTCTACTACTCCTTCGGTTTCTGTCCAGCGTACCGCATGTGGAGTATTGTCTGTTGCGGTATACCCTAATCCCACTATGGTGCTAGCGTCACCCGAAATGGCGTGGCTAGAGGTAGATTCACCACCACCATCCATACCGCCAAGCCCTCCAAGAGGAGTCCATGTTTGTGTAGCTACATCGTACATGCTCAGTTCAATTAAACCAGATGTAGTATTTAAGGAACTGGCTCCTATTGTCAATCCGTCATCCGAGATTCCGGTTTTACCACCAATACCTGGGGCAGGAACTACACCTCCAATTGTTTCAAAACCATTGGTTTCATTCCATAAAAAGTGTGTTGTAGTATCATATCCAGCAGCCGATGAACCATTGTAGTTTACCGAGGAGACAAAACCTGTTGTTGGTAAAAGTATGAGCGCACCATCACTTGGCGCAATGTTTATGCTTACATTTAGGTTAAATAGTAAAAAGCCGCCAGCGTCTGCACCACTTGCTCCTGTTGCGTGAATGGCCACATAATACTCTCCTGTGCTTGAAGGAGTGAAAGTTTCAGAAGCAGTATAGGCCATACTCTCCAAATCATTTCCGTTGTTGGTTCCTGGAAATTCTCCTTGCTGAAGGATGTCGCTATACGTAGCCAATGTTTCTACAATGGCATCACTGTTTTGTGCGTCTGTGATTACTAATTCAAAGTTTTCTGAAGCGGTAATGTTCCCTAAATTTAGTGAATTATAGTCTAATTCTATAAGGTATTCGGTTGCTTCGCTGAGCGTGATCGCTTTTGAAAAGGCCCAATCATCTTTTTCTTGCTGTGATACATTATTTGGGATCAAAGTTAAGATAGGATCGTTGGTTCCATCTCCATCAATATCTACACTTTCATTAAATGTCCATTCAGGGGCTTGTATATCTGTATTTTCATAATCCCAGCACTCTGGAGTTCCAGCACTAAAATCTTCAGAATAGGGAAGCATTGCAGGCTCGTTACATAGGGGTACCACAGGCTCTGTGTTAATACCTACATCGAATAGTAGTAGTCCACCCCCTTGAGCCGAAGCATCGATTGCATGGATACCTACATAATATGTTCCCGAAGAAGTTGGGGTAAATCCTTCTTCTGCCAAATAAGCCTGCGATTTAAGATCATTTCCATTATTGTTTCCAGGAAATTCACCTTCTTGAAAGATATCTTGATATGTGTTTAATAATTCTTGAAAAGGTGCTGTAGAAGCTTGTGCATCCAAAACCCATAATTCAAAATTTTCAATGGACGTGGCATTTCCCAAATTAACAGCGTTGTAATGAGATGATACATAATACGTGGTTCCAGCCTCTAGTTGTACTGCTCTTGAAAATACCCAGTCATCTTTTTCAGGGAATTGAACACCAGGAGAAATATTGCTGTACAACGGATCGTTAGTGCCATCACCATCTATATCTACAGTATCGTTATATGACCATACGGGCGCAATGCCGTCGGTGTCTTCAATAGCAAAACACGGTGGATCTCCTGCACTAAGGTCTTCAAAATAGGGGACAGGGGCTGGTGTACAACCCGGCGCAACCTCATCTACCAAAACATTAAAAAGGAAAAATCCCCCTGCCTCAGTACCATTGGTTCCCAAGGCGTGAATGGCCACATAAAAGTCTCCTGTGGTAGTTGGTGTAAATGTTTCGGAAGCGGTGTAGGCCTGTGTTTTTATGTCGTTCCCATCGTTCTGACCGGGAAATGTTCCCTGCTGAAGAAAATCGTTGTACGTGCCTATTACAGTACTGAAAGTTGCGGTAGAGCTAGGAGCATCGGTAATAACCAGCTCGAAGTTTTCTGAAGCTGTGGCAGGGCCTAGGTTAAAAGCGTTGTAGGCCACCTCGATAGAATATTGTGTGTTCGCCGTCATTGCTATTTTTCTCGCAAAGACCCAATCGTCTTTTTGTGTAGTAGAAATATTTGGCGGTATCGTAACCATAACGGGGTCGTTGGTGCCGTTTCCTGTTATATCCACACCATCGTTGTAGGTCCAAACAGGATTCATATTGTCTGTGTCTTCGTATTCCCAGCATTCCGGTGTTCCGGTGCTAAAGTCTTCGGAATATGGAAGTGTAGCCGCTATGGAGCAATCTTGCGCGAGCGAGGCAACCATTCCTAAAATTAATAATAAGGTAGTAAGTAAATGTTTCATTGCATAAAAGTTTATAGTATGCAGCGAATATATTTAGAATAGTAAGGGGTTTGGGTTAATGAACGGTTAACGGTTAAAATTAATACACTGAAAACTAACTCCTTCTCATAAAGATGGCAACGATTGCCGAAACAACCAGTCCGCCACCCAAAGCACCAAAAGCCGACTGCCAGATATAATTGGTAATATTGAAGTAATCATTTGCTTTGGTACGCGTCATGACATCATTGGTGACCGAATACTCAATTACGTTGTTGAAATATTCTGGCGTAATATAATTGTGCGTAATGTACTGTGCCAAGGGTGAAAGCAAGGCAACAAATAGCGCCATTTTTGCCCCCGTTATGAATCCCTGAAGCCAGGTCATTTTTTTGTCGTAATGCCTTCTTCTTTTTTCTCGCATTACCAACACATACATCAATATGGCAAAAGGAATAAAAAGGAGGGTAAGCCAATAATGATTTGCAATATTTTCTTCGTGCCATCCCAGAGTTTTTTCAAACAGCATCCAGGCTAACATGGTGATTGTAAAGATGATCGCCCACTTTAATTCAATTTTTATTGCCTTCATAGTATTTGTTAGATTCTTAACAGCAAGATACAAAAAAACAGCACCCAAGAAATAGTATTCTAAGGTGCTGTGAATTTTTATAACTATTTTTTATTATAAGCTTTGCAGCACATACGTCCCATCGGGCCCATGGGTAAATGTGCCTGTAGCAGCTTCCTGGTTTGGCGTCACGTTTTCTAATTGAGCGCAAAGGTTCTGACATTCAATTGCAATTTCCTGACTTAAAATAAACCCATTTGTAGAGGTGCCTCTTACAAATGATATATAGCCCACACCATTTACAAATCGCGCCACGGGGATTTCAAAAGTAGCTTGTGGGGAAACCTGTGTTTTTTCATTTTCTGAAACGAACTCATAAGAAACGGTTGCGGCATCCGTACCAGCTTTTTCAGTACTAGTTTTCTTTGCGGTGATGGTATAGGTAAAACCAGGTTCAAAGTCAAAATTCTTAATGGAGGCTGCTCCTTCAAATGAATCACCACCCATAGCAGTATTTTCCTGAATTAAAAACTGGGTTCCATTAAGGACTGAAGTTGTCTTATAGTGGTTCACAAATAAGGTTACCTCTTCATTGGTAATCTGTTCGTCGTCTGCACTACATGCAAAAAGAAGGGCCGCAGCACAAATTAAAAGTGTCTTTTTCATAATTATTTTTTTACTTGAATAAGTCACAAAAAAGATACCAAAAAAAATCTGTTTGCTCAGCTGCTAGCTTGTAGAATGCTATGCTTGTAGAAAAAAAAGCGTTCAAGATCATTACCAACCTTGAACGCTTTCTAAATTTATCTATTATCTAATTAATGATCCGTCAGTACCCATTCTCCTTTAGCAATTAAAGGAAGGGCTTGTTTGTACTTCACTTCTTTGCTTTCACCACTCATCACATGTTTGATGGTAACTCTATCGTTACGACCAATTTTTGGTTGCTCGCGTACAATAGTTTCGGTTACTTGTGGTTGCTGGCGTTGCGTTTGTCCTGCGGCTCGGGACTCTGCAGCACGTTCGTCCAGATTCTGGATCTCTTCTTTCTGCTCGCTCAGTTTTTCCTTTGGACGTACTTGACGCGCTTCACGAATCTGTTGCTGATTTTCCTGCGGAAGCTCTCCTTTAAACAAGAATGAAATAACCTCTTTATTTACCTTTACGATCATTTCTTTGAAGAGTTCAAAAGCTTCAAATTTGTAGATCAATAAGGGGTCTTTCTGCTCGTGTACCGCTAGCTGAACCGACTGCTTCAACTCATCCATTTTACGTAAATGTGTTTTCCACGAGTCGTCTATGATGGCCAGGGTAATGTTCTTTTCAAAATCGTTTACCAGTTGTGTCCCTTCAGTTTCATACGCCTTTTCAAGATCTGTGGCTACATTAATGGTCTTTACGCCATCTGTAAACGGAACTAAAATACGCTGGTATTGTTCTTTGTGGTTTTCGTACACATTTCTAATCACTGGGAAGGCCATTTCAGCATTACGCGCCATCTTGTCTTTGTAATGCTGGAAAGCTGCTTTGTATACTTTCCCTGCGATTTGCTGTATGCCCATCGCTTCAAATTCGTCTGCAGTGACAGGAGAACTCATAGAGAAATAACGAATCAGTTCAAACTCAAAGTTCTTATAATCCTGCGCTAGTTTGTTGCCTTCGGTAATTACTTCAGCAGTATCGTAGATCATATTGGCTACATCTACTCGCAACCTTTCACCAAACAACGCATTGTAACGACGCTTGTACACCACTTCACGCTGGGCGTTCATCACATCATCATACTCCAGCAGTCGCTTTCTAATTCCGAAGTTATTCTCTTCTACTTTTTTCTGCGCGCGCTCAATAGATTTTGAGATCATACTGTGCTGAATCACTTCTCCTTCCTTCAAGCCCATACGGTCCATCATTTTGGCAATTCGCTCACTTCCAAAGAGACGCATTAAGTTGTCCTCTAACGAAACATAGAACTGCGAACTTCCAGGATCTCCCTGACGTCCACTACGACCTCGTAACTGTCTGTCTACACGACGGCTGTCGTGACGCTCTGTACCTACAATGGCCAAACCTCCGGCATCTTTAACTGCTTTACTCAATTTAATATCGGTACCACGACCCGCCATATTGGTGGCAATGGTTACCATCCCGCTATTTCCAGCTTCCGAAACAATATCTGCCTCACGTTTGTGGAGTTTTGCGTTCAATACATTGTGCGGAATGTTACGAATGCTCAACATACGGCTCAGTAATTCTGAAATCTCTACCGACGTTGTACCAATTAGTACAGGACGTCCGGCTTTTGAAAGCTCTGTCACCTCATCGATTACCGCATTGTATTTTTCACGTTTTGTTTTATAAATTTTGTCCTCACGATCGTCACGGGCAATAGGACGGTTGGTTGGTATTTCTACTACATCCAGTTTATAGATCTCCCACAACTCACCAGCTTCAGTAACCGCAGTACCCGTCATCCCGGATAGCTTGTTGTACATTCTAAAGTAATTCTGAAGCGTAATGGTAGCAAAGGTTTGCGTCATCGCTTCGATCTTTACATCTTCTTTTGCTTCGATCGCCTGGTGCAATCCGTCACTGTAACGACGCCCGTCCATAATACGTCCGGTTTGCTCGTCTACGATCATTACTTTGTTTTCCATCACTACATACTGGTCGTCTTTTTCGAACAATGCGTAGGCTTTCAACAACTGACTCATAGTGTGGATTCGCTCGCTTTTCACTCCAAAATCACGGAAGAGCACTTCTTTTTCTGCTGCTTCCTCTTCTGGAGAAAGTCCTTTGTTTTCGATCTTGGCGATTTCGGTACCTATTTCAGGCATCACGAAGAAGTCTGGATTGTCTGTCCCGGAAAGGTATTCAATCCCTTTATCGGTCAATTCGATCTGGTTATTTTTTTCGTCTATTACAAAATACAGTTCCGCATCTACCTTTGGCATCTCGCGGTTGTTATCCTGCATATAGAAATTTTCAGTTTTCTGAAGGATTTGTTTTATACCTTCTTCAGATAAGAATTTAATGAGCGCTTTGTTCTTTGGAAGTCCACGGAATACTCTGTACAATTGAAATCCTCCTTCTTTGGTATCTCCATCGGCAATTAGCTTTTTTGCTTCGGCTAACACTCCTGTCAACATCTTTTTCTGAACGTTTACGATGTCGTTAATTTTCGGTTTTAGTTCATTAAACTCGTGACGGTCGCCTTCCGGAACGGGGCCAGAGATAATCAATGGAGTACGGGCATCATCGATCAATACACTATCCACCTCATCTACAATGGCGTAGTGGTGTGGGCGTTGTACGAGATCTCCAGGCGCGTGTGCCATATTATCACGAAGGTAATCGAAACCAAATTCGTTGTTGGTTCCGTAGGTAATATCTGCGTTGTATGCTTTACGGCGTTCGTTACTATTTGGACGATGGTAGTCTATACAGTCTACGGTCATTCCGTGGAACTCAAAAATAGGAGCCATCCACGCACTATCACGTTTTGCCAGGTAATCGTTTACGGTTACCAAATGCACTCCATTTCCGGCAAGCGCATTTAAATATACAGGAAGCGTCGCCACAAGCGTTTTACCTTCTCCCGTATGCATTTCTGCTACTTTTCCCTGATGAAGCGCAACACCCCCAATAAGTTGCACATCGTAATGCACCATATCCCAGGTTATTTCTTTACCGGCAGCATCCCAGGAGTTTTTCCAAAGAGCTTTGTCTCCTTCCAGCGTTACATACTCTTTGTCTCCGGATAGTTCACGGTCAAAAGGAGTAGCGGCAACTTCCAGCGTTGTGTTTTCTTTAAAACGTTTTGCGGTTTCTTTAATTACGGCGAAGGCTTCAGGAAGAATTTCATCCAGGGTTTTCTTTTCAACCTCGTAGCGGTCTTTTTTAAGGGCGTCCATCTGGTTGTAGATGTCTTCCTTCTTATCGATATCTTCCTCGGCATTGGCTTGCGTTTGAAGTTCGTCTATCTGCTTTTGAATATCGGCCTGATCTTCTTTAATTTTAGTTCGGAAGAAATCACTCTTAGCGCGCAACTCGTCTATAGAAAGAGCAGCAATAGGTGCTTCGTGTTTTTTTATTTGATCTACATACGGCTGTATATCGCCTATGTCTTTTTTGGATTTATCTCCTACAAATACTTTTAAAATGTTATCTAAAAATGCCATAATTATCGTTCGGTTAAACGCTCGCTTTAAAAAGAGAAACTCTCTTTTCAATAAAGTACAAAAAAACGGTTAAAAAACCACATTAACAAGCGGATTAACGCTTGAAATTGTTTTTGTCTTTGCTGTTGTTGAGCAAAAAAAAAGTCTCAATACAATTGAGACTTTTTGAGTTATGTTATTTACTGCCAGGCAGTATGTTAATATTCATCTTCATTCCACAGATAATCGTCGTCTGTGGGGTAATCTGGCCAAATTTCTTCAATAGAGTCATAGCTGTCACCTTCGTCTTCAATAGCCTGAAGGTTTTCAACAACTTCTAATGGGGCTCCCGTTCTAATAGCATAATCTATTAGCTCGTCTTTTGTTGCCGGCCAGGGCGCATCACTTAAATAAGATGCTAATTCTAAAGTCCAGTACATAGTACGTTGTAATTTTAATTTTGTGCAAAAATAATTTTTTAGACCAAATAGTCAAGGAAAAAAGCAATTATTTCTGAAATATTTCTAAGAACGTTTGTAAGTGTTTGTTGGTTAGTGGATTAATTGACCGGGTGATTAGGTGGCTGGCTAACCGTAATTTAATTTTATCCAACCTTTAGTCTCGTTAGAGTTTTTCCGGGATCCACTTTACCTCATCTGCTTGTAAGTCTTTAGACAACTTCCGTGCCAGCACAAAGAGGTAGTCAGAAAGTCGGTTTAAGTATTGTAAAACACGTTCGTCTGTAGGTTCTTGTTCGTGTAAAAGTGTTGCGAGACGTTCAGCACGACGGCATACACAGCGGGCTATGTGACAATATGACACGGTTGTGTGGCCCCCAGGTAATACAAAATGCGTCATTTGTGGGAGTGTGTCGTTCATGGTATCCATTTCGGTTTCAAGAAGTTCTATATTCTCTTCTGAAACTTTAGGGATATTCAACCGTTCTTTCCCGCTCTTAAGAGTAGCTTTTTCAGGGTCGGTCGCTAAAATAGCGCCCACGGTAAACAACCGGTCTTGTATGTGAATTAAAATTTCTTTGCTACGTGGGTCTATTTCCTGATCCCGGATTAGACCGATGTAACTGTTCAATTCATCCACGGTACCATAGCTTTCAATACGGATATGATGTTTTGGGACCCGTGTACCGCCAAATAAAGCAGTGGTTCCTTTATCGCCGGTTTTTGTATATATTTTCATGAGTAGTAATGTGTTTCAGAGGTTGAGGTTGTTGGGTGATTTGAATTCTTGAGCAAAGCGAATGAAATCATTGTACCAAAGCACCTGTTTTTAGTATACGCAGAACTTCTATTTAGATCTATTTTTTTTCTCTTTTTCCTCCCGCTCCTTTTTCCGCTCCATATAACTACTTTTAAAGTTGCGTTGTCTGCGGTCTCGGTTGTTGCGGGTGTTTTTCTTGTTCCAATAGAACACGATGACAGCCAAAATTAGCAAGCCAAAGATGACTATATAGGGGTCGTATAAATTTAATGCAAGCATGAGTGTAAAGCTACAAATCCCAAAAATCAAATCCCAAAAAAAGTTGAGAAGTTTATCTGTTGTGAAGTTGAGTTGTAGCGGCAAGTGTTATCCTTCACCGAAATCTGCTGCTCAGCCTGTGGCTAATTACATAACTTTGACTAAGATATTATATAGATTTATGTTGCCTAAAGCCTAATGCCCAACCCATTCTCTGTTGCGAACATCCGTCTCCACAACACCATCGCGTAGTCTGATCACTCTGTGCGCATGTTCAGCAATTTCTTCTTCGTGGGTTACAAGAATCACCGTGTTTCCAGCGGCGTGGATATCGTCAAACAACTTCATAATTTCTACCGAAGTCTTACTATCCAGGTTTCCCGTAGGCTCATCGGCCAGGATTATAGAGGGTTTGTTCACCAGGGCACGTCCTACAGCCACACGTTGGCGTTGCCCACCCGATAACTGATTAGGACGGTGATCCATTCTGTCTCCCAGACCTACGTCGTTTAGTACTTCTTCGGCTCTTTTGGTACGCTCTGCTTTGGAGGCACCAGCATACACCATAGGGAGTGCTACATTTTCAAGCGCAGTAGTTCTTGGGAGCAGGTTAAAAGTTTGAAATACAAAGCCTATTTCCTTGTTGCGTATTTCAGCAAGCTCGTCGTCGGTTAGGTTGCTTACATCGGTGCCGTTTAGCTCGTAGCTGCCAGCGGTTGGAGTGTCTAAACACCCTAAAAGATTCATCAACGTAGATTTTCCCGATCCGGAAGGTCCCATTAATGCCACGTAGTCGCCCTTTTCAATATCGAGGTCAATACCTTTTAAAACGTGAACAATCTCTTGTCCCAATGGGAAATCTCGGATGATATTTCTAATTTTAATTACCAGGCTCATGGGCTGTGTTAGTTTTATAGGTTTGGTGTACGGCTCATAAGACGCAAAGGTAGTTAAGTTGTTACATATAGTGTTGAGAAGTTTAGCGTTGAAAAGTTTAGTGTCACGTTTTTTAAATTGTCTTTCTTCTATCAGAGAGCAAAGTGAATGGTCTTTATTCTTTTTCTGAATTAAAAAAAATTATATCCTAATACTGAAATGCTCTTTCAGCTGTTCTTTTCTGAAGAAAACGAGTCCCCATTGAAAAGTGTCTATGCTTACCGTTACTTTGGGGTGGGCTACAATTTCTTGCCAGGCTTCGGTCATTTCTTTGCTCCAGTAAATATCGTCAAAAATAAACACTGAATCGTTGTGGGCATACTTCAACAGCATTTCAAAATACTGAAGGGTAGCGTCTTTACTGTGGTTCCCATCTACATATACAAAATCGAACGTTCCCGAAGTCGTTTCACGAAAGAATGATTCAAAAGTTGAAATCTCCAATTGAATATTTTTTATGTCAAAGGCTGAAAAATAATAACTCGCTTTATCTGAAGTTGCCACACATCCTTCAACGGTTGTAACCTCACCCAATGGTACTCCCAATGCCAGCGCCATAGTTCCCATCCCCAGAGAAGTTCCTAGTTCCAGAACGGTGTCAGGGTTAAGATACTGCGCCAGTCTACTTAGTAATTGTTGCCGTTTTATAGAAATCCCAGCGTTTTTGGCAATGGCAGTTACCGGGCGTTCGTTGCTTTTAAACACACGGGAGCCAGCACCAAAATCTGTTATGGAGATGGTGGAAGTGTCTGCCAGAAGTTTTTTTCGATGTTGTTTTAAAATACCATAGCCGGCATGATGTTTTTTGTCATAAAAACAGTTAGTCACCAGAGCATACACAAAAGGGGAGTGCACACCATGCTGGTTTGTGGAGCGGAGGAGGAAATTTAGGTATGACTTTAATTGATAATACAATTGGATATGTCTGGTCGAGCGCAGTCGAGACCTGTTTTTTAATAGTATATGACCTCTCGACTGCGCTCGAGGAGACATCGTTCCGTGAATTCTTAGTTTTCAAGCTTCTCGCTTAATTCAAACCAGCGCAATTCTTTTTCTTCAATGCTATCTATAATATCTTGTAAGATCTTAGACTGTTTGTCTATTTCTTCCCCGTCCCAGCCTTCCGTGGCAAATTTGTTTTGCAGGGCTTCGCGTTCTTTTTCCAGTTTGGAGATTTCTTTAACCAAACGGCCGTGTTCTTTTTGTTCGTTATAGCTAAGTTGTGGTTTGGACTGGTCTTTTTTCCAATCGTTCTTAGGCTTGTTGTCGTTTTCTTCTTTTTTACTTTCTGCGGGTGTACTGTCTTCATACACACGGTAATCACTATAATTCCCGGGGAAATCTTTAATCTCTCCTTCGCCTTTAAAGACAAACAGGTGGTCCACGATCTTATCCATAAAATAACGGTCGTGAGATACCACAAGCAGGCATCCGGGGAAATCGAGTAAGAAGCTTTCCAGTACATTTAATGTGACAATATCCAGGTCGTTGGTAGGTTCATCGAGAATTAGAAAGTTGGGGTTTTTAATAAGTACAGTGCATAAGTACAGACGCTTACGTTCGCCTCCGCTTAGTTTTTCAACAAAGTCGTATTGTTTTTTCCGGTCGAATAAAAAGCGCTCCAGGAGTTGTCCTGCTGAAATTTGCCGTCCTTTTTTTAACGGAATATAATCTCCGAATTCGCGAACCACTTCAATTACTTTTTGTCCGGGTTTAATGTTAATTCCCTTTTGAGTGTAGTATCCAAACTGTACTGTTTCACCAATAACCACCTTCCCTGAGTCGGGCTGTACCTGTCCTGTGAGCATGTTGAGGAAGGTAGATTTTCCGGTTCCGTTCTTCCCAATAATACCTACGCGTTCCCCTTTCAGAAAATTATAATCGAACTTATTAAAAAGCTCTTTTTCGCCATAGCTTTTGGAAACGTTATGAAGTTCTACCACTTTAGTGCCAAGACGTTCCATATTAAGCTCCAACTGAACTTCATGGTCGTTACGACGCTGATGAGCGCGTTGCTTAATTTCAGAAAAATCGTCTATACGACTCTTGCTTTTGGTAGTTCGTGCCTTGGGTTGGCGACGCATCCAGTCTAATTCTTTTTTATAGAGTTGTTTTGCTTTTGCTGTTTCGGTGGCCTGGTTTTCAATACGGGCGTCTCTTTTTTCCAGGTAGTAACTATAATTTCCTTTATAGCTATACAATTGGCCTTCGTCCAGTTCAACAATTTCATTACAGACACGCTCCAGGAAATAGCGGTCGTGGGTAACCATAAAAATGGTGAAGTTTTCCTTGGCAAAGAGTTGCTCCAGCCACTCGATCATTTCCAGATCTAAGTGGTTGGTGGGCTCATCCATAATGAGTAAGTCTGGATTTTGCAACAATGCTGAAGCCAGTGCCAATCGCTTTTTTTGTCCACCGGAGAGACTGTTCACTTTAATGTCAAGGTCTTCCAGTTTTAATTTATGGAGAATTTGGGTATAGCGGGTTTCAAAATCCCAGGCGCTGTGAGCGTCCATGGCGTCGAAGGCAGCCTGGTATATTTCAGTTTCTTCTGGGTTTTTCAGTGCTTTTTCGTAGCGGGATATCACTTGCAGGATTGGATTGTCTGAAGCTAATATGGTCTCTTCGATCGTGAGATCCGGATCAAGATTGGGCTCCTGAGAGAGAAACGCAGTTTTCAGGTTTTTACGGAAAACGATTTCACCTTCGTCTGGTACATCATCGCCCGAGAGCATGTTTAATAAGGATGTTTTTCCTGTCCCGTTTTTAGCGACAAAGCCTATTTTTTGTCCTTCATTAATGCCAAAGGAAATTCCAGAAAAGAGGATACGCTCCCCAAAAGATTTTGCAATATTTTCAACTGAAAGATAATTCACGAATACAATTTTTTGCAAAATAAGGTGTTTTTAGGGAGAACCCGTAAAATACCTTTCATTATTGTGAAGGTTGCTTTATATTTGTTGCAATACAAACCTGCCTATGAACTGTAAGTACCTGTTTTTACTACTATTGGTTGCCTTAGGTTTTACATCGTGTATCTCCACCAAACAGCTTGTTTATCTTCAGGAAGATGAAACTACGGTAGATAGTTTGTATACCCTTCAGAAAAAACAAGAGCCGTATAGAGTGCAGGTCAATGACCTGTTGAGTATTCGTGGAAAGGCACTGGATCCGGAGTTTGTAAGCACGTTTAACCCAACAAGTGATGCCAATCCTAATGCGACAGGAGAGGAACGCTTGTATTATGATGGTTTTGTGGTGGATTCCCACGGAAATATTCGTATTCCCAAGCTTGGTGAAGTTGCTGTACTTGGATTAACAGTAGACGAAATACGGGAAAAAATTGAAAAGCAACTTACAGATGAATACTTTAAGCCTGAAGCAGAGCTATTTATAACTGTAAAACTGGCAGGAATACGCTATACAATTAATGGTGAAATTGGTTCGCCAGGCTCCCAGATTATCTATAGGGATGCTATTACAATTATGGAAGCCATTGCCAATAGCGGTGATATTACAATAACTGGGGATAGAAAAGACGTGATAATTATCAGGCAATATCCGGCAGGGCAAAAGGTACATCATATTAATCTCTTGGAGATTGATGCTATGAACTCACCCTATTATTGGATACAACCAAACGACCTCATCTTAATTAATCCGTTACCACAAAAATCATTGGGAACAGGAACTACGGGGCTACAATCCTTTACAACAATTCTTACGGTTTTTACTGCGTTAGTTACAACAGTGCTTTTATTTACCAGATTATAATGAGCGAAGATTTTAACATAAACGACGTACAGATAAACTTTGATTTTAAGGGGTTTTTGTACAAGTTGCTCAGTTATTGGCCACTGTTCTTGATCTCCTTAGCGATTGCCTTTGGAATTGCCTATTACGTAAATGTGCGAAAGCTGGCGGTGTACCGCTTGGACACCTTAGTAACTATTAAAGACGATCAAAATCCTTTTTTTACGGCAAATACAAGCTTAACCTTTAACTGGGGTGGAACGACCGATAAGGTGAATACTGCAATTGTAACCTTAAACTCACGTACCCATACTGAAAAAGTGGTAGACCGTCTACAATACTATTTGAATTACCAGAGAGAAGGGAAGTACCAGTTGGTAGATGCGTACAAGCAAACACCGTTTTTTGTAGAGGTAGACACTACACAGCCACAACTGTTAGGACAAAAATTTAAAGTGGTTTTCAAAGATTCGGTAACCTTTACGCTCTCTGCTGAGGTGGAGACAGAGGGCACCAAGGCGTTTCAGATATACAATAAAGAGAAGGAAAAGCTGCGAAAATTTGTGCCTGGCGGACTTCAGGAAGCGACTTTTAAAATTGGCGCTCCTGTAAACACGCCCTATTTTCACGGAATGTTTCTGCCAAACGAAGATTTGAGCGTTCGACCTAACAAACCGTATTACCTTAGCTTCACCAATTTTGACAGTGCTGTAAAGCGTTATTTAAATGTTGCAGTGAATCCTGCCACACAGGGGTCTTCGGTATTAAACCTAAGTCTGGCTGGAAGAAACAAAGCGCAAATTGTAGATTATTTGAACACGTCTGTTCAAGTGCTGAGTGATAATATGCTGGAACGTAAAAACCTGTTCGCTACCAAGACAATTAAGTTTATTGACAGCAGCCTGGGAGTAAAATCTCAAGAATTAAAAGATGTTGAAAAAGAGCTCAATGAGTTTAAAGACAAGAATAATATTTTAGATTTAAATTCAGAAGGCACCGAAATAAAAGGAAAGCTTAATTCACTGGATCTTAGAAAGGAAGCAATTGTCAGGGAATTAAATTACTATAATACCCTCGAAGAATACCTGCGCACACGAAACGATTATACAGAAGTTCCTGCACCCTCGGTCGCTGGTATTTCTGAAATTAGTATTGTTGGTGGTGTTGCACAAATAGTGCAACTAGCACAACGAAGAAGCACACTGGAATATTCTTATAAGGAAGGTGCCACGCCTTTATTGGATATAGACAGACAGATAGATGCGGTAAAAAATGTTCTCTTAGAAAATATAGCCTCCACCGAAGGACTCAAGAGCCAGGAGTTGCGGGATGTTAATCGCGAAATAGGTGCTCTGGAGTTTCAAATTAGAAAGTTGCCCAAAGAGCAGCAGGACCTTCTCAAAATTGAAAGACAGTATACTCTAACAGATCGTGTATACAACCTTTTCTTAGCTAAAAAAGGAGAAGCAGACCTGGTGAAAGCAGCCAATGTGAGCGATGTACAGGTAATTGACGAGGCAAAAGATACCGGGGGTGGCAAAATTGGCCCCAACACCCAGTTAAATTATGTGATGGCGTTGCTTTTTGGGCTTATTCTTCCATTTATATTTGTGTTTTTACGCGTGTTTTTTGATACCAAGGTACACCACTTAAACGATGTAGAACGCAACTCTAAAATCCCTATTCTTGGGGTGATTGGTAAGAGCAAGATTGATGGCAATCTTGCAGTACTTGGGAAGCCAAAATCTGCTATAGCAGAGGCTTTTAGGGCATTGCGTTCCGGGCTTCAGTTTTTGTATAGAAAACAAGGGATTGAAGGGTGTAAAACGGTGCTCATAACTTCTTCGGTAAGTGGAGAAGGAAAAACGTTTACCGCTATTAACATAGCTTCGGTATTTGCGTTAAGCCAGAAGCGTACGGTTTTGGTGGGACTGGATCTTCGAAAACCTAAGATTTTTGACGATTTCAATATTAATAATACCATCGGGGTGGTAAATTTTCTGGTGAATGATGCTGCCGTAGCCGATATTGTTCAGCCTACCAAAGTCTCTAATTTAGATATTATTACATCAGGTCCCATTCCACCAAACCCTTCCGAATTACTGATGAGTGATCGCATGGAGTTGCTGGTGGAACAACTAAAAGAAGAATACGATTATGTGATCTTGGATACGCCGCCTATGGGCTTGGTGGCAGACTCCTTAGAACTATTGAAATATGCCGATGCTACCATCTATATGATACGCCAAAACTATACCCGCAAGCGCATGCTGGCCATGATCAATGAAAAGTATAAACGCGGAGAAGTTAAGAACATAAGTTTTGTATTAAATTACTACCAGGAAAAGGCCAAATACGGGTACGGCTACGGCTACGGTTATGGCTATGGTTATGGCTACGGAGGCTATGGTAAATACGGCAATGGGTATCACGAAGAAGAAAATTCATTGAGCTACCTGGAACGTTTCGGAAATATTTTCCGTAAAAATAAATAAATGGAAGTATTTAAATACTCCTTCTCATGCTTACCAGAAAGCAACAACATAACAAACGTTTTTTTGACATAACAGCTACCTTGTTAGTGCTCCCGTTTGTAATAATTCCTGTACTTTTGCTCCTTCTAATTGCAACCTTAGTTACTAAGGCAAATGGTTTGTATGTGCAAACGCGTATTGGACAGTTTGGGAAACCTTTTCAACTCTATAAAATACGCACCTTAAAAGGGATTGAGCATACCGATATTGTGGCAATTAAGAATAGTGAAACTCCTTTTGGTAGTTGGTTGCGACACAGTAAGCTAGATGAACTGCCACAGCTATGGAATGTGCTGAAAGGAGAAATGAGCTGGGTGGGACCAAGACCTGATGTACCTGGGTACGCAGATGCACTCCAGGGTGAGGATAGAAAAATTTTATCGCTAAAACCTGGAATTACAGGACCCGCAACGCTAAAATATAAGGATGAAGAAGCACTGTTGTTAAAACAATCCAATCCTTTGCACTATAATGATACAGTGATCTGGCCGGATAAGGTACGGCTGAATAAAGGATATATGAAAGACTGGAGTTTAAAAAAGGATATACGCTACGTGTTGCAATCTGTTTTTGGTTGACGAGCGCGCGTTCTAAGAAGAGTACTATAAATAGAGATATAAATTAAATTGAGAATGCGGGAAGAAATTCCAGCCTTCGCAGGAATGATATGACAGAAAAACCAACCATTGCAATTATAGGCCTGGGCTATGTAGGCCTTCCATTAGCTGTTGCCTTTGCTGAAAAGTATAACGTAATAGGCTTCGATATTAATGAAGCGCGAATTGCAGCACTCAACCAGGGAACAGACCATACGCTGGAAGTAAGCGATGAACACTTACAACAGGTGTTAAAAGGAAACGATTTGGGTTCGTTAACAGTAACGACAGATGCGACTGCTATGGAAAAGGCTACCGTGTATATTGTAACAGTACCTACCCCTACTAATAAATACAACCAGCCTGTGTTAACTCCGTTGGTAAAAGCGAGTGAAACCATTGGAAAACAATTGAAAAAAGAGGATGTGGTTATTTACGAATCTACAGTGTACCCGGGAGTAACCGAAGAAGTATGTGTGCCTATTTTGGAGGAGTACTCCAAAATGACCTTTAATACAGATTTCTATGCAGGGTATTCTCCAGAACGTATTAACCCAGGGGATAAAAAACACACCGTCACACAAATATTAAAAGTGACTTCTGGTTCTACCCCGGAGATCGCGAAGGAGATAGATGCGTTGTATGCTTCGGTAATAACGGCAGGAACACACTTAGCACCCAGTATAAAGGTAGCCGAGGCTGCCAAAGTGATAGAGAATTCACAACGGGATATTAATATTGCGTTTGTAAATGAGTTGTCTAAGATCTTCCGTTTGCTGGATATTGATACACACGCCGTGTTAGAAGCTGCAGCGACTAAATGGAACTTTATAAAATTTACTCCTGGCCTGGTAGGAGGGCACTGTATAGGGGTAGATCCTTATTACCTGGCACAGAAAGCACAGGAAGAGGGGTACAACCCGGAGATCATTCTGGCTGGTAGACGTATGAACGATGGCATGGGGAATTATGTAGCCCAAGAGGTGGTGAAACTCATGATTCAGAAAGAATGTAAGGTGAAAAACGGTCATGTGTTGTTAATGGGGATTACCTTTAAGGAGAACTGCCCGGACATACGCAACAGTAAAGTGATAGATGTTATTGAAAACCTTAGAAAATACAACCTTCATATAGATGTGTACGACCCGTGGGCAAATGCTACCGAGGTCTACAATGAATTCGGACTGCACTTACTTACCAGTACAGACCAGCTTAAGGAAAATTACGAAGCTGTAGTGATGGCAGTTGGACACAAGCAGTTTTCAGACTTTCCGTTCGAGAAGCATTTAGCGTCGCCTTCGGTGGTGTTCGATGTAAAAGGCTTTTTGCCTAAGGAGAAAGTAGATGGGTGTTTGTAATAGGTGTTGGTTGACAGTTGTTGGTTGATAGTTGTCCGTTCTCGGTTGTCCGTTACTAGTTAACTACAAACCTTAAACTGTCTCGTTATTAGTTTATAAATTAAAAGTATTACAGTGTATACCACAAAATATCACCCAAAACCGTTAGAAAACCTCTCCTTTTTAATTACCGGAGGCGCTGGGTTTATTGGTTCTAATCTAGTCGAATATTTATTGAAATACAAGGCTAAGAAAGTCCGTGTACTGGACAATTTCGCTACAGGATTCCGTGAAAACCTGAAAAAGTTTGAAACCAACCCTGCTTTTGAATTGCTGGAAGGCGATATTCGGGATGTGGAGACGTGTAAGCGGGCTATGGCAGGAATAGACTATGTTTCCCATCAGGCAGCTTTGGGCAGTGTGCCAAGAAGTATTAACGATCCTGTGACTTCAAACGATGTCAATGTTTCTGGATTTTTAAATATGCTCGTGGCACAAAATGAAAGTGAGACCGTAAAACGTCTGGTGTATGCAGCCAGTAGCAGTACCTATGGAGACAGTAAGAACTTACCTAAAGTAGAAGACACCATTGGAAAACCTTTATCTCCTTACGCAGTCACCAAACTGGTGAACGAGTTGTATGCCGATGTATTCCATACAACCTACCAGACCCAGACCATAGGTTTGCGCTATTTTAATGTATTTGGCCCCAACCAGAGCCCAACGGGAGCCTATGCAGCGGTTATTCCCTTGTTTATGCAAGCCCTTAAAGATGAGAAGTCGCCAACCATAAATGGCGATGGCGAACAAACCCGCGACTTTACGTTTGTGGAGAATGCTGTGCAAGCCAACGTAAAAGCTATGTTTGCAGGTAAGGAGGCCGTAAACGAAGTGTTTAATGTAGCCTACGGCGAACGTATAAGCTTAAATTCGCTATGGGCCGATTTGCAAGCTGTTTCAGGAAAAAGTCTTACAGCACAACACGGTCCCGATAGAAGGGGAGACGTACGGGACTCTTTAGCAAATATTGATAAGGCACGTTCACTTTTAGGGTATAATCCGCTGTTTTCAGTAAAAGATGGGTTGAAGGTTACCTGGAAATCTTTTCTATAGAAATGAAAGCTAAAAAATTTTTAAAGAAATTAATTTCAAGTGCTATAGCACCTGTAGCCTTGCGTGTGGGGTACAGAAAAATAAGTCTTAATAAGTTAGAAGCAAAAAACCAATTACTTAATTATTGTTTTGTTTCATTAAAACAAATGGGATTTACCCCTAAACATATTGTAGATGTAGGTGCGAATAAAGGTACCTGGACACGGGAAGCAATGCATTATTTTCCTGATGCTTATTATACCTTAATTGAACCACAAAAACGTTTAAAAGTACATTTTGAAGATTTGTTAGTATCTAAGAAGGTATCATATTATCCAGTTGGTGCAGGTTCTGAAAAAGGAAGTTTTAAATTCACGCTACATGAAAGAGATGATAGTTGCTCTTTTCAATACAGCGAAGCCGCAGCAGCTAAGCTAGGGTATGAGCAAGTTGATATTCCTGTAGAAACATTGGACAATTTGTTAAGCCAAAATCCTGCAATTCCATCACCCGATTTAATAAAAATAGATGCGGAAGGTTTAGACTTGGAAGTAATCAAGGGTGCTGGCTCATTCCTAGGAAAAACAGAAGTGTTTCTGGTGGAAGTTGGTGTATGTAATATATATATTAAAAATGATATTTTAACTGTACTCAATTATATGGATTCAATAGGGTACCGTATGTTTGATGTAACAGACCTTAACAGGCCATTTAGACCTAAAGCTTTGTGGCTTATGGAATTAGTGTTTGTTAAAAAAGGAGGCCTACTAGATACCTATAAAATAACGTAAGATCTTAAGATTGCCCTTTAGATGTTTTTTACAAATCTAATTATTTTCAAATATCGCAAATCAACTTAAAAGCATACGTAAGATAAAGTTGTATTTATCTTTACTGAATTAAAATTACGACTTTATCTTTATTTATATGCAAATAAGAAAGTTTATATATAAAACAGGATTACTATTCTTATTAATTGGTTTCTGCATAGGGTTATTTGAGTTTTCTCTTCAAATTATTCCTAATGATTATACTTTTAAACATAACTATTTACATCAAAATGGTAAGAAAATACAGGTTCTCTTTATGGGAAATTCTCATGTGTATAGAGGAGTAAAAGCAGAAAATATAGATAGAGAAGCATTCAATGCTTCTTATATTTCACAAAGTTTAGATGTAGATTTAATCATATTAAACAAACATCTTAATAAATTACCATCGTTAGAACTTGTTGTATTGAATTTTTCTTATCAAAGCTTATATAATTCAGTAAAAGTTGGAAAGGAGTATTGGCGTGTCAAAAATTATAATCTATATTATAATTTACAGTTATCTTCAAATCTCGAGGATTATTCAGAAATACTCTCTCAAAGTTTTACTAAGAACCTTAGAAGATTGAAAACAGAGTATTTGATAAAAGAAAATTTGGTTTTTTCTAGCGAAAAAGGTTCTGGGCTATTGGAAGGTCACGAAAATTTAAAGGCTACTGCTAAAAAAGCAGTAAAAAGACATACCGATAAGGGTGTTCCTGGTTATCATGAAACCATTAAGAAAGAGCTTAACGATATAATTAGAATATTGGAAGAAAGGCAAATAAAAGTAATTTTAGTAACCCCTCCAGCTTCAGAATATTATAACGAACTATTAGATACAATACAAACAAATAGAAGTGAGAAATTTCTCAAAATGCTTGCAGCAAATAATTCTAATGTATTTTATTACAATTTTTTAAAAGATAAAGATTTTGAAATAGAAGACTTTTATGATGCTGATCACTTAAATGAAAAAGGTGCTTTAAAGTATACTTCAAAATTAAATAATATCTTGAATGAAGAAATTTGATTATACTGTAGATTAATAACAACCAAACGCTTTTGCTGCTCCTTAACATTTATAATGCCTATTGCCAAAACTTTATTAAGATTTAATATACTTATTTACGGAATGTGTTAACTATTTTAAAATGAATAAACCTTTAGTTTCGGTATGTATGATTACGTATAATCATGAGAATTATATAAAACAGGCACTGGAAGGAGTTCTTATGCAGCAATGTAGTTTTGATTTGGAATTAATCTTGTCTAACGATGCATCTACTGATGAAACTGACAAACTGATTAAAGAAATTTTGCGTGATACTAACGCTATTTCGCTTCGGTATACAAACCATCCAAAAAACATTGGAATGATACCAAATTTTAAGTATGCACTCGAACAATGTAAGGGTTCCTACATTGCAATTTGCGAAGGTGATGACTATTGGACAGACCCTTTGAAAATACAAAAGCAAATAGACTTTTTAGAGCAACACCCATCTTTTGCCTTGTGTTTTCATAATGTTAATCTGTATGATGAAAATTTAAAGACAATTTATAGGGATACAATTACACGCCCGGTTTCTGAAATTACTAACCTTAAAGATGTGGCAAGGGGTAATTATATTCATACACCTTCTGTAGTTATTCGTAATAGCTTTATTTTACCAGATTGGTTTGTAAATGTTTATCTGGGAGACTGGAGTTTGTATATGATTGCAGTAGGAAGTAAAAAAATTAAAAAATTCCCAGAAAGTATGGCGGTGTATCGTATAAGCGATGGTGCTGCCTGGTCTACTCAGGAAAAAAAAATACGCAAAGAAAATTCACGTAGGACAGTTGCTATTATAGCAGAAAAAGCAGAACTGCCTAAAAAGGTTCAAAAAATTTTAAATTTGAGATTGTCAGCAAATAAATCCAGTAGAATTAATAATCTTACTTTAGTAAAAATACTTAAAAGAATTGGGAAATTTCTGTACAGAAAGTTGAATCACAAAAAGAAATTTTGATCGCCATTATAATATTGAGAAAAAATATCCACACCATACAGACATAGAAAATCCAGGCTATGACAATACAGTTTTAAAAATATTAATGGCTTACAGGATTATATAACAAATAGTATATTTACCAAACCTATACGTTTAGCTTCATGGAATTACCAACAAGAGTTTATCAAAAAGAAAATAATGTTGGATTTTTTACACTTCTATCAGAGAGTCTACAAGATATAAAGTCTTCTTTGTTTTTAGCACGTCAGCTTGCTGTACGTGACATTTCAGCTCAATATAGACAATCTGTTTTAGGGATAATATGGGCGTTTATTACCCCTTTAGTTACGGCACTTGTTTGGATTATTTTAAATAATTCTGGGGCTGTTAAAATTTCAGATACGGGATTACCGTATCCTGTATTTGTAATTTCAGGAACCATTTTATGGTCTATTATAACTGAAGCAATTAGTTCTCCCATTTCCAGTACTAATAGTGCAAAAGGGATTTTAAGTAAAATTAATTTTCCAAAAGAGGCATTAATAGCTTCGGGGGTTTTTAAACTCCTTTTTAATGTATTACCTAAAATTTTGATCATGATTATTTTCATGTTCTTTTACGGTGTTTCGTTTCAATTTTCTATGTTATTATTTCCACTCATCCTATTTGGAGCTATCTTTTTTGGAACTACCCTGGGTTTTTTTATTACTCCTATAGGTATGCTATACAAAGATGTATCCAAGCTTATTTCTATGGGACTCAAATTTTTGATGTACGCTACACCTGTTGTTTTTTCAATCCCAGAGAAAGGAGTCTTAAAACCTATTATGGAATGGAACCCAATAACACCAATACTTGTAACTGCGAGAGACTTTTTAGTAGGTAGTACTCCAGAGTATTTGGTTTATTTTTTAATTGTAATAGCTATATGTATACCGCTTTTCTTTATCGGTCTGGTATTGTACCGCATTTCAATTCCAATCATTGTTGAACGATTAAATGCTTAGTATGGAAGATAAAGAAGTCTTAGTAAAAGTAGAGGGGCTGTCTAAAAAATTCTGTAAAGACTTAAAAACAAGTTTATGGTATGGTATAAAAGATTTGTTCTCTAATGCTGTTGGTAACAAAAATGAGCGATTTTTAAGACCCCAGGAATTTTGGGCAGTCAAAGATATAAACTTTGAGCTAAGACGTGGCGAATGTATAGGGCTTATAGGGCACAATGGAGCTGGGAAATCTACGCTACTTAAAATTATTAATGGATTAATAAAACCGGATGCCGGAAAAATTACGATCAAAGGGAAAGTAGGTGCCTTAATAGAGTTAGGCGCAGGCTTCAACCCTATCTTAAGTGGTCGCGAAAATATTTATAATAATGGCGCTATTTTAGGATTTAAGAAAAAGGAGATAGACGAAAAAATAGATGAAATTATAGACTTTGCAGAAATACGGGAGTTTATAGACATGCCCGTACAAAATTATAGCAGTGGTATGAAGGTACGCTTAGGGTTTGCTGTTGCAGCACAAATGGAACCCGATGTATTAATTATTGATGAGGTTTTAGCTGTAGGTGATCTGGGGTTTGTTTTAAAATGCTTCAAGACTATTGACACTATACTACCCAATACTGCCATGATTTTTGTAAGTCATAACATGCCCATGATTTCAAGAATTTGTACTCATGTAATATTAATGGAAAAGGGTGTGTCTGAATTTCAGGGAAGTGATGTTTCTAAAGCAATAGACTTATATTATGGCAAATTTAGTACTTCAGAAGAGTCTGTAGTTTTTGATAGTGGTTTGGTGAAATTAGACTCTATAGAGATTAAAACAAATAAGTATGATAATACAATGCCCATTCTAGCTTGGAAGGATGATTTTGTGTTAACTATGGAATTTACCAATCTTGGACTCAAATACATGCCATATATAAGCGTTTATATATATGATAAGGAACAGCGAAGCGCAGGTAATTTGTTTTATGATTTTAATAAAGAAGAAATTCTAGATGGAAAATTTAATATAACATTATCTCATAAAAATTTACAGTTTTCAAAAGGAATTTACAATATCACCCTTATAGTATATGAAGAGTTCGATAACAGCCCTATATATAGAATAAATGGAGTAAAAAGTTTTCAAATTGAGCACACTGTAGAAGCCTGGACACCATTATTATTGGAGGCGACTATAATTTAAATTGAGGTAAAATAATAACTTGAGCATAATGATAAATTTTATAAAAAAAATTTTACAAAAGGAATCTAAGAGTAATACTCTTCTTGATGAAATAAACAGAGTTTATAAAAAAATACCTCAAGATTTCGGCGGCGGGTGCAGTATAGAGAAAGCCTTGTCAATGGCTTTGCTAATTAAAGAGTTTAATTTGCAGAACACAGTAGATATTGGAGTATACAGAGGGCGTTCATTATTTCCACAGGCTATTGCTCATAAGCTTTATTCAAATGGTATTGTTTATGGCGTCGATCCATATAGTAAAGAGGCAGCAAATCAAATAGATTTTCCAGAAAAACAAAAACAGCTTGATAATTTTGTTACGAATACAAACTTTCAAGAATTGTATATTAATGTTTCTAAGATTATAGACAAGAATTATAAAGACAATTGTATTCTTATTAGAGAAAAATCAGCTGATGGAGCAGTAGAATTTAAAAACAATAAGAAAAAATTGGATATGGTTCATATTGATGGAAATCATGATACAAAATTTGTAATGGAAGATGTGAAAAATTACTTACCATTATTAAGTGAGAGGAGTTTTATTATTTTGGATGATATTTCTTGGAAATCAGTTTCTCCTGCTTTAAAACTACTGAATAAAAAAATGGACTTTATTTACAAAAAGATAGACAAAACTAATGATTTTGCTGTTTTTTCAATTGGTTTGACAAACGATGAGATTATTCATTTAAAGAAAAAAATTGAAGAAACAATTTCGTGAGCAAAAATCTTAAATATACTAGAAACATCAAACGCATATTACAGCGCGTAAAGCCTTCTTTGAAAATTAAAAGACTAGACCTTTTGCTTTATGACGATATATATCCACATCCCATATCTGGTTTTAGAACAGAAGAGTTTACCAGTCTTTTAGAAGAATTTAAATATTCAAAAATTATTTTGAATCCTGTAGCTTATAAAGTATTAGGAACTCCGGAAAAAGAGCATCAGGGTCATATTAAAAATATAATTAACGACCATAAAAGTTTAATTGGAAAATTAATTACTGGGTCTCACCAGTATAAACACCCTAAGCTTTTTTATTGTATTTTTTTGACGAATATAACTGTAAATTTAAAATGGTTGGAAAAGCAAAGTATTCCATTTGTATTTACTTTATACCCCGGAGGAGAGTTTAAGGTTGGTGATGAAAAGACTGATGCAAAATTAAGACGGGTATTTCAATCTCCTATGTTCAGAAAAGTAATAGTTACTCAAGAATACACCCGAAATTATTTGGTTGAAAATAATCTTTGTGAAATAGGAGCAATTAAGTATATTTTTGGTTGTGTTGTTCCACAACAAACAATAATAGAAAAACTAGATCGAAAATTCACATATCAGATAAATAAAAAGACATTTGATATATGTTTCTGTGCGGCAAAATATTCAAAACTCGGGAAAGATAAAGGGTATGATTTATTTATCGAATTTGCTCATAGCATTTTAAAAAAATATGATTTTGTAAGATTTCACGTGATAGGTGGGTTTGATGAGAGTGCTATAAATGTAGCTGCTTTAGGGGGTGCTGTTCAATTTTATGGATATCAAAATTTTGATAAGCTTAAACAAATCTATCTTAAAATGGACGTTATTGTTTCTCCGAATAGACCATTTGTACTTAGTGAAGGTTCTTTTGATGGTTTTCCTTTGGGTACCGTTGTAGAGGCTGTGTTAAATGGAGTAGTAGCAATAGTGACAGATAGCCTTAAGCAGAATACCTTGTTCAAGGATAAAGAAGAATTGCTTATAATAGAGCCTGATAGTAAATCTATTGAACAAAGAGTTATAGCGTTAATAGAAAACCCAAGTCTTTTAAATACGATTTCACAAAAAGGTCGTGAGAAATTCTCTGAGGTATACTCAAATACTATTCAAATGAAGCCCAGGATCCAACTATTGAAACAAGAGCTCTCTAAAACATAAATTATGATATTCGTTACGAAGACTTTTTTACCCCCACAGGAAGAATATAATGTTATTTTAAAACGTGCTTGGGATGCTGGGTGGGTCACCAATAGAGGAGCTTTGGTAACAGAATTAGAAAACGTACTTAAAGAGCATTTAAGTATTTCAAACATAATTGCGATGACTAATGGGACATTGCCTATTCAAATAGCTATCAAAGCGCTAGATTTAACAGGGGAAATTATTACTACACCCTTTAGCTATGTAGCTACTACTAGCAGTATTGTTTGGGAAGGTTGTACTCCAGTGTTTGTAGATATTCATCCAGAATACCTTACTATTGACGAAACAATGATAGAAGCCGCCATTACTCCCAGAACCTCTGCTATTTTGGCCACTCACGTATTTGGAAACCCCTGCGAGGTAGAGACTATAGAGCATATTGCCAGGAAGCACAATTTAAAAGTAATTTACGATGCTGCCCACTGCTTTGGCGTTCGCTATAAAGGTAAAAGTATATTTGAGTATGGTGATGTGAGTACGTGCAGTTTCCATGCTACCAAACTTTTTCATACAGGCGAGGGAGGGGCCTTGTTTACAAAGGATGCTAAACTGTATAGCAAATTATTTTACCATCATAATTTTGGGCATCAGGGTAAAGAAGCGTTTCAGGGGTTAGGGATTAATGCTAAGATGAGTGAGATGCAAGCAGCTATGGGACTATCTATACTTCCCTACATGGACTCAATACTAGCTTCCCGGGCTGAAATTGTTGCCTTATACCAGAATTTGTTGGTGAGTCCAGAAATTGATTTTTTGAAAATAAGAACTGACACCCAGTGGAATAATAGTTATTTCCCCATTCTTTTCAAAAATGAAGCAATCTTGTTAAATATTAAAGAGGTATTAGAAGCAAAGGGAATCTATCCCAGACGTTATTTTTATCCTAGCCTCAATACCTTACCCTATATCCAAAAAAATCAAAATTGTGAAATTTCCATTGATATTTGTAATAGGATATTATGTTTGCCAATATATTATAATATGGAAGTTTCTGTGCAGAAGCAAATAATCAACATCATAAATAACTCAATATGCTAGTAGTTGGAGCAAAAGGCATGGCAAAAGAACTTCTAGAACTTTTGGTAACAGAGGGCAACTTTAATAAAAATACGCTTGTTTTTTACGATGATATTGATACTACAAACGATTTACTTTACAATACCTACAGTATATTACACAGTTACGATGCTGCAAAAAAATATTTAAAAAAGAAACCAAGCTTTACATTAGGAGTGGGAAATCCATTAGTAAGAAAGCGATTGTATAAAAGGTTTATTGAACTGGGTGGAGAGCCAATTACAGTAATTTCTACCAACGCTACCATTGGAAGTTTTAATACCATTATTGGACAATGCTGCCAAATAATGCAAGGTGTAATAATAACCAATGATGTAACCATTGGAAAAGGTGTACTCATTAACTTGAATACAACTATAAGTCATGATTGTTACATAGGTGAATTTACAGAAATAGCCTGCAATGTTTCAATACCTGGAAGATGTAGGATAGGCAAGAACGTATTTATAGGAAGCAATGCAACTCTTATGCCCGACATAATCGTTGGGGATAATACTGTAATAGGTGCTGGAGCCATGGTTGTAAAAGATATCCCAGCAAATACAACGGTTATTGGAAACCCTGCTAAAAAAATATAGGCAATGGAAACACCGGCAGTATCTGTTTGTATGATTACCTATAATCATGAAAATTTTATAGAGGAAGCGATACACGGAGTAATTTTGCAAAAAACAAATTTTCCTTTTGAACTTGTTATTTGTGATGATGCTTCAGGCGATAATACCCTGAAAAATATTAAGAAAATTAAGGAAACAAATCCTAATTGTACTATAAAAATAACGGGGCATGATAAAAATAAAGGAATGATCCCGAATTTTATTTATGCGCTCAAGAAGTGTCAAGGTAAATACATTGCCCTATGCGAGGGAGACGACTATTGGACAGACCCATTAAAACTCCAAAAACAAGTAGATTTTTTGGATGCAAATCCAGAATATGTACTCACTTGCCACAACGCTAAAATTATTAATGAAAAAGGAAAAGTAATTCAAGAAAGAAAATTACCCGAATTGCATCAAGACCAAGACTACTCCGCTTTTGATTTAAAAGTAGGTGCTTACCTCCTTTCATTGAGTTTAGTTTTTAGAAATGTAATAAAAAAATATCCTAAAGAATTTTATACTGTTCTAAATGGCGATACATTTTTAATAAGTTTATTGGGTAATTATGGTAAGGGAAGATATTTGGAAGCTGTTAATCCAGCAGTCTACAGGGAGCATCAAGGAGGGGTTTGGAGTGGGTATGATACTTTAAAACGTCTTGAGAAGCGAATTTCATTTTTTGATGTTTTAAAAAAGTTTTACCATAAAGATAAATATTTACAAGTTTATTTTGAAAAAAAATTGAAGCGAGACAGTAATAAACTGATAGATGAATTGGTGAAATCTCCTTCTTTCCAAAACTTTTTTTTGTTTCATAAGCTTTATTCTAAATATCACGGCATCTTTACGTCGCGACAAAACCTAAAAAAATATTGGGAATTAAGTAAATGTTTTTTATTCAACTAATTAAATTGGTTCAATCAACATTTTAATAAAAAGAAAGTTCTTTTTATTGTAATTAGTTAGTAGTCAGAATAACTATGTTAGAAAAAAAAAGATTCTAGATTATAATGCTGCAACCTTTATCAATGATAAAATATGTTATTTAACTCATTAGATTTTGCTGTTTTTCTACCTGTAGTTTTCCTACTCTATTGGTTTGTTGCACGTAAAAAACTGACCTATCAAAACCTTTTGGTAGTTGCGGCAAGTTATGTTTTTTATGGATGGTGGGATTACAGATTTTTAAGTCTCATAATTTTTAGCACGGTGCTAGATTATAGTTTAGCCTTAAGGTTAAAAAAAACTAATAAAACTAGTCAAAGAAAATTGTTATTGTGGAGTAGTGTTCTCGTTAACTTAGGGTTTTTAGGGATTTTTAAATACTACAATTTTTTTGTTGACAATTTTATCACTGCATTCACCTTGTTGGGGAGTCCAATCCAAGCCAATACCTTAAATATTATATTACCAGTAGGAATAAGTTTCTATACTTTCCAGACATTAAGCTATACTATTGATGTTTATAGGAGAAAATTAGAACCTACAACAAACTTTATTGCTTTTTCGGCATTCGTTTGCTTTTTTCCCCAGCTAGTCGCAGGACCTATTGAACGAGCCACTAACTTTTTACCACAATTTTACAAAAAGAGAATCTTTAGCAATAATTTAGCTACAGATGGTCTACGACAAATGTTATGGGGCTTTTTTAAGAAAATGGTTATTGCAGATAATTGCGCAATTTTTGCCAATGAAATTTTTGAAAATTCTGCCGATTTATCTGGAAGTATACTTTTTTTAGGAGCTTTATTTTTTACTTTCCAAATTTATGGAGACTTTTCTGGATATAGTGATATTGCTATTGGGACATCCAGATTATTTGGCTTTGATTTAAAAAGAAATTTTGCTTACCCATATTTTTCAAGAGATATTGCAGAGTTTTGGCGTAGATGGCACATTTCTTTATCTACATGGTTTAGGGATTATCTGTATATCCCCTTGGGTGGAAGTAAAGTAGGTGCTTGGATGCAAATTCGTAATATTTTTATCATATTTATTGTAAGTGGCTTTTGGCACGGTGCAAACTGGACTTTTATTATATGGGGCGCATTGAATGCGCTGTATTTTTTACCCTTATTACTTTTAAAAAAAAATAGAGCAAATATTGAGATTGTTGCTAATAACTCTTATTTACCATCCCTTCGTGAATTTGCGGGTATATTACTTACATTTCTATTAACTGTGATTGCCTGGGTGTTTTTTAGAGCAGAAAACCTTACACAAGCTATTCACTTTTTAAATAACATGTTTTCTGCAGATTTGTTATCTATACCAGAATATGCATTTAGAAAACGTATATATCCTATATTGAGTCTTCTTATGTTTTTTATTTCAATTGAATGGTTTGGGAGAAGAGATCAATATGCAATTGCGACAATAAAGAAGAAAATAATTTTTCCACTTCGTTGGACATTTTATGCGTTTATTGTTTTTTTAATTGGAATGTTTATGCAAACAGAAGAAACTCCATTCATTTATTTCCAGTTTTAATATGCAGAGTTTTAAAAAGGACATATTACAATTTTTGAAAAAAATAATATTCTTTTGTGTTTTTTGTGTTTTTTTATATTCAATTTCTATAACCCTTTGGGGTACTTACTTTTCAAAAAGATACAAACCGAATCTAATATACAAACCCACAGTTGGCTATAAGAGATTTAAAGAAGCAGATTCTACAAAAAATATCGATATTTTATTTTTAGGGTCTTCTCACGCGTACAGAGGCTTTGACACCAGAATATTTCGTAAAGAGGGCTACAAAACTTTTAACCTTGGTTCTTCTGCACAAACACCATTGCATACAAAATTACTTGTAAATGAATATTTAGAGCTTTTTAACCCAAAACTTATTGTATATGAAGTATATCCTAAACCATTTACTTTTGATGGTGTAGAAGCTTCTTTGAGAATAATTCCTAATAAACCAAACTTATCAACCACAGGATTAGTTATTACTCATAAACATGCAAAAGTGTTAAACTCCCATTTATTTAGTTTAAAACATAAATTTCTATCTAATGAGGTTCAAATTCCTAAATCAAAAATAGACACCTATGTCTCTGGAGGATTTGTTGAACGTAAAATGAGTTATTATTCACCAGAAAAATTTAATTCTCATGATATTATAATTAATGAAATGCAATTAGAAAATTTTAAGGAGAGTATAACTATCTTTAAAAAAATGAATATTCCATATATACTAGTTCAAGCACCAATAACCTCAACGAGATATAATTCTTTCAGCAATATTACTTATTTTAATAATTTAATGAGTAAACAGGGTACATATTTTAATTTCAATGTTTTAATGAAATTAGACGATTCACTTCATTTTTATGATTCTCATCACTTAAATCAAAATGGAGTATCGTTATTTAATGATAAATTTATTAAGGACGTTGTGAAAAAAATGAATATTTCTAAGTAGCATATTAATTATATTAACTTTTTATATGATACGAGAACCACTTATTAGTATAATTATACCAACTTATAACAGAGAAGAGTTAATCGAAGAAACACTAACTTCTATAAAGTCTCAAACATATAGAAATTGGGAATGCATCATAGTTGATGATGGTAGCACCGATAATACTTTTGCAAGAATTAATAATATATCAAATAAAGACGAGAGATTCAAAATTGTTAGGAGACCTTCTAATAGAAAACCTGGTGGAAATGGAGCTAGAAATTACGGACTTGAAATAAGTAATGGTGATTATGTAAATTGGTTCGATAGCGATGATCTAATGATTGCTAATAAGCTAGCGTTTCAGTTGGGGATGTTACAAGAAGATAATGATTTAGATTTTGTGATAAGCCAATGTACTATATTCAAAAATACACCAGATAAGATTATTGGGGTAATGTCAAAAAATGTATTTTCAGAAAATTTATTTGAAGATTTTGTAAAGAAAAAGGTTAAATTTTTCACACCGTCTGTTCTATTCAAAAAATCATATTTACTTAAAAATAACCTCTCTTTTGACGAAACATTGAAGGCTGGACAGGAGTGGGAGTTCTTTGCTAGAGTTCTCTATAATAATCCTAAGTCAAATTATACTATGGAATCATTAAGTTTAATACGACAACATAAGGCATCAATTAGTACAATAAAATGGAGGGCTCATACTTACTGGAATTATGCCCTTGCTAGAATAAAAATTTTTAAAATGTTAAAGAAACATAATGATGAAGTATCATTGATGAGTTTTTTTAAAAAATACTTTCAAGAAATTTTTTTTCAGTTCGTTAGCACAAAAAATTTCAAATACGCATACAAGTTACTTGCTACTATTTTTCCAGAATTATTTTCCAAAAAAGAAATAGTAAAAGCATACTGTTACTATTTTTTGCAAAAGAATTTTAAAAAGGGACATATATTAAGATATAGGATATTTGATGAAAAATAATGCAGTTATATCAATTATAATCCCCGCCTACAACAGAGCAAGGATCATAGGAAAGACTCTGGATAGTATTCTGGCTCAGACCTATAAGAACTGGGAATGCATTGTTGTAGACGATGGCAGTACAGATACTACTGCGCTGGTTATGAAAAAGTACTGCGATACAGACCCTAGATTTCGGTATGTAAGCAGACCAGACACCCACAAACCTGGCGGCAATGGTGCCAGAAACTATGGGTTAAAGCTTGCAAAAGGTGCCTACGTACAGTGGTTCGATAGTGACGATCTCATGCATCCCAATAAATTACAAGCACAACTGGACCTGCTACTGGCAGATGAGGTAGCAGGGGTTTGTATTTGCTCAGGACAAAAAGTTGAGAAGGAAACTTCAAGACCGTTACGTAAAAACTTCGAAGAAGACTTCTTTACACAAATAGCACTGAATTCTTCAGAAATTATGACGCCCTCTTTGCTTTTTAAACGCTCCTTTTTAGTCAAACATTCGTTAGGGTTTGATGAGGAGTTGTACCGCGGACAAGAAACAGACTTTTTACTTCGGTTGAGTCAGGTAGTACATCGAAAAGAACTGATTTTTACAGAAGAAGAACTGTTCTATTATATTTTTACAACCGACAGTAAGTCTAAGAAAGATGAAGTGTACGACAGCAGGTTTAAATGGTCCAGAGCAAAGATCTACCTGGATATTGTAACCATGAGTAAAGAGCGGGGGTACACCCACCTAGTTGCTAAAAGCATGAAACGTGTGATACGTATTTATTTTTCAGCCCTAAAACATAAAGACGATGCTACAGGCTCCTATATTTTAAAGCGGTTACAGCATGTACTGGGGAAAGAATTCCCAGTGTTTTGTCGGCAATTAAAATGGGTGGCGATGCTACAAAAATTTATTCCCCTGCCAACCCTGAAGCTACGGAAGCATTTTCAGAAAAAAGTAAGCAGCTTACTAAGCGATTTTGCCTTTAAAGAGTGAGCAATTTGGTGTAAAAAGCTCTATTTTGCCAAAGCTAAAGAGATGTATTTATGATAAGTATTATAATTCCTACTCGAAATAGACCAGCATATCTGAAACTGCTCCTACAGGATATTTTTAACCAGGATACTAAGGAAGCGTTTGAGGTTATTGTTGTGGACCAGTCGGATGTTCCCCAGCCTGTTGAGGGTTGCATTTATATTCCACTGGATTCTACAGGACCTTGTATTTCCAGAAATACAGCAGTGAACAATTCGAAAGGAGATATTTTAGTGTTTTTAGATGATGATGCAAGAATTGGAACCAATTTTATCCGAGAAATTACTACTCCTATCTTAACTGGAGCGTATCCTGTAGTTGCTGGAGCTATTTGTGATCCTGAAGGAAATTATCTCTCACAAAAAGAAGACTATCTTACAAAAGGAAGTTATAATTTTATTAAAACAGTTACCAGCAACCCAAACCATAACGAATCCCGAATCACACTGGCGGTTCCTGGATGTTGTATGGCGTTGCTACGAAGCGTATTCGATACTGTAGGTGGTTTTGAAGAGCGCTTTGACCCCACAGGGGCTGGAGAGGATAGAGAAATGGCGCTTAAGTTTTATAAACATGGCTATGCTATCTGGTACAATGCCAATGCCAAACTGTTGCATGCTGTAAATGCTGCCGGCGGCTCCCGGGATGTGGGGAGCAGAACCTTAATGCTGGATGTGCATTCGTACTGGATGTGTAAAGAGCATTTTTCGGAACAACTGGCCTTAACCTTGCGAACTGCAATTTTAAACAGATATAAAAAAGGGTTTTATGCTGCTTTAGGGGAGTTTCGTTTAGTACGAACCAAATACTCATTATGGCAGGAAGCCAAAAAGCTTATGAACTAACCTATGGAACTAAAAGACCAAATAAAATTTTACGACGAACGGTGGACTAAGAAATCCTTTCTTAATTCTCTGAAACTACGTCGTGCCACTAAGATCCTGGAATATTTCACTATTGTGAAACGCAAACTGAAATTGCCGCTCACCATAGATCTAGGGTGTGGCGATGGGAGGTTTATCTCATTTCTGGGAGAGTTTACACCAGCCGAAGGTATCGAGCTGTCTGAAGAAGCAGTACGTGTGGCGAAAGAAAAATATCCGAATACCATTTTTCATCAAGGGAATGTGCTGAAGTTTCCGTTTAAGAAGGAACACTACGACCTTGTGGTTTCACAAGAAGTTATAGAACATATAGAAGACCAGGCCCGCTACCTTGAAGTAGCGGCTGCTATTCTTAAAAAAGGAGGGTATTTAATTCTTACCACCCCCAATAAAAAAGTTTTTGACCATATGGAAGGAGGGAACTGGTCCCGACAACCTATTGAAAAAGTAGTGAGCCCAGCCGATTTAAAAAAACTTGTTGCTGCCCAATTTGACATTATTACCTACGAGTCTATTATTTTTAATTTTGGTAATTTGGGATATTTTAAGTGGGTAAACCACAGACTGTTTGTTGGCGGGTTTAAAAAACTGGGGCTCGAAAAATTACGAAATGGAATATTGTCTAAACTAGGTTTTGGGTTGCACCAATGTTTGCTGGCCCAAAAAAAGTAACTTAATAGTAGCTTATATATGAAGCCATTGGTTTCCATCATAGTGCCAAACTACAATCATGCCAGGTTTTTACCAGAACGTCTGGAGAGTATTTATAACCAATCCTATCCAAATTTTGAAGTAATTCTCCTGGACGACTGCTCCACAGACAAAAGTGCAACTGTCTTACAACACTATGCAACACATCCAAAAACCAGCCACTTTGTAATAAATAAAGAGAATACGGGGTCTCCATTCCTGCAGTGGAAAAAAGGTTTAGAGCTAGCCATTGGGGACTATGTATGGATCGCAGAGAGTGACGATACGTGTAAATTGAATTTTTTAACACAGCTTATAAATTCACTACAAAGATTTGATGTTGGAGTAGCCCATACTGAAACGCTACACAAGGCTCATGGAGGTAAAAAAGTAAACCACCCGGCTTTTAGAGCGGGCGGCATTAAGGAGTTGGATATTGATTCACTTTTATATTGCCCCATATTAAATGTGAGCACAACCTTGTTTAAACGAATTGAAAACAAAGCCTTACAAAAAGCAACCTTTACAGAATATTCAATTATTGGGGATCGTGTTTTTTACTATGAATTTTTCCAAAACAAAAAACTTCATTTAAACATATCCACTACAAGCTATTTCAGGCAAGAGGAATCTGGAATCTCAAACCTTGCTTCCAAAGACCTACACTATCTTTCCAGGTATTTTTATGAGCATATGAAGTTTATCACCTATGTACAAAAGATAGAAGGTGAGGCCGTTCACGCTATAAGTCAAAAATATATACAGCGATTTTTCCGCAGGGTGCGTGACAGACTTTCCAGAAAAGAAAAGTTGTCCCTAACGTACCTCAAACTGTATCTTTACTATCAATATAAATTGTTTATAGTGTAATACATATGGCAATGATAGCGCTGGTTTTAACGGTTAAAAATGAGGAACGTTTGCTACGTTCCAATCTACTATACCACCAGGCTATTGGCATACACCACGTATTTGTATATTTTGACAATACTAATGATGCCGGAAAGGATTCCATTAGTGATCTAGATTTTGTGACGATACAGGATTCGCTTGCACCAGATACCTTCGCACACCTGGAGTTTCTTGAAAAATTTACAAGCAAAGCAGCAGAACACCATACGGCCCGACAGTGTTTACACACGTATGATGCGATGGTTAAAAGTGAAGCCATGGGAATGGATTGGCTTATCTCTTTGGATGCCGATGAGTTGGTTTGCACTTCCAAGAATACGCCGTCTCAACTTCCACAGTTTTTTTCAGATATGGAGCCTTCAGTAGAGCTGGTATACCTGCAAACGCTGGAAGTTCTGGCTCAAAAACTGGAATACGGTTCGGTTTTTCTGGAAGAAACACTTTTTAAAACACAGCCTTCTTTTGGTAGTCGATTTCAGAATATTACAAAAGCTGTTTTCAACCCTGTCACTAAAAAGGAAGAAAAGTTTTCCTATTGGTTTGGACAGCACCTGGGAAAAGGAGCCATAAGGTTGAAAAGCGGCAGTATCCCGCATAATGTACATAGGTATGTAAAGAAAGATGGAACCAAGCCTGTTTCTGTAAAAGCGGGTTTTGTATTGCATTATCATGCCTACGATGCTCCGGATTTTATAAAAAAATTTACTAATTTCTCCGACCGTCCCATTACTTTTTTGAGCGGTACCAGCGTAAACAGTCTTAAACTATTATTCCGCGATGTGGTAAATAACTGTGGTATGAGCCAGGAAGAATTATATTCCTATTTTGCGAACAACGTACAGTTTTCCCCTAAAGAAGTACAGTACCTTAAGAAAAACAAGTATTTAGGGTTTTTCAGTAGAACTCCCGCGCCACTTACCGAAATTACCTCGATCCAACAGGTTTTTCAACAAAAAATAAAATCTAAGTGAAGAAGTGCTTACACATAGCAATTTTTGATGGAACCCTAAAAACCACGGCCTTTATCAACAGACTGATACGTGGACTTTCTGGGGAGCATCAGGTTTATGTGTTTGGTTTTAACGACCAGCTTACACAAAAGATCCCTAATGTTGCGTATGTCCCTTTGGGGAACACTTCAAGTACGATGAGACTTTATTGGGTTAGTATGGGGTTTGCTTTGAGGGTTTTGTTTTTAAAAGGAAATTTTCGGATTTTTTTCACCTATTGTACCTTGCTGGCTACTTTAAAAAAACAACAGCTACAACAGTGTAATCTTTCTAGTGCAGTTGCCCTCTACAACCCCGATATATTTCACGTACAATGGTTGTCTTTACTCCCGTGGTGTGAACCTTTTTTTAAACACCCTACTATGAAAATTGTGTTGAGTCAGCGGGGGTATCAAAACAATGTGCGTCCTTTTGTAACTGAAGAAGCTATGGAATATCTAAGGAAGGTATATCCAAAGCTGGATGGATTTCATTCGGTTTCAAAAGCCATGACCAAAACAAGCAATAAAGTGTACGCAAACCCTCAAAAAATAGATAGGGTCGTATATTCTGGCTTTACGTTTAATAAGCTTCCTTTTTCCGAAACGTCTACAAGAAATGAAACGTTACAGATCATCTCTATTGGCAGGCCACATTGGAAAAAAGGCTACGATTACGCCTTAAAAGCAATGAACTTTTTACAGAAACAAGGAGTTTTATTCCACTATACTATTGTTGGTGGTAGCGGAAATGAAGAGCTTGAATACCTGGTAACTAACTACAACTTAGAAGCTTCTGTAACCATTTTGCCAAAAGTGAATCAGCAAAAAGTTTATGAGCTTATGATGCAAAGTGATATTTTTTTGCTTCCTTCTTTGGAAGAAGGATTGCCTAATGTATTAATAGAAGCCATGGGATTGGGCGTGCCTGTTATCGCGACAGATTGTGGTGGTGTTAACGAATTGGTGGACGAAACTACAGGTATTCTTATCCCAACCCGGGATGCCGAGCGGATGGCTCAAGCCATACGTTTCTTTGCCAAAACTCCTCTACCTATAATTCATGAACAGAGACTGCAAGCTAGGAAACGGGTAATGTCTAGACATAGTGAGAAGCAGATGCTAGCGGGAATGGAAGCCTTGTATTTTGAGGTGTTGGGGGTTGACTGAACCCTCCGTCTCGCCATAGGCGAGACACCTCCCTTACCTTAAGGGAGGAGCCTTTTTAATAAAACCCAAAAGCTCCCCTCTTTTCCAAAGAGGGGTTTCCCGCCGAAGGCGGGATGGGGAGTTTGGTGATACTTTCCTAAAGTACCATTCACTTCCTAAAATGCTCTTTAATTTCTTGTAGTACTGACGGAAGTACATTAAAAACCATTTTATTTTCAAATCTGATTACAGTAAAACCTAGTTCATTCAATCTCGCTGTTCTAGCTCTATCGTACTTCTGAGCCTTAGGATTGAAATGCACTTGGCCGTCTAATTCAATGATCAGTTTATGTTTTGCACAGTAAAAGTCTACAATAAAATTTTCGATGCTGTGCTGCCTCGTGAATCGAGTTTCTTGAAATTGCCTAGCTTTTAGCTTGGACCATAAGAACGCTTCCGCAGGGGTCATGTTTTCACGTAGTTCTTTTCGAAAGGTTTTCAAGTGTTTAAGGGTGTGGATCTTTTTTATCATTACGGTAAATTAGATCGGGGAGGTGGTTAAAGGTACTAAATTTTGGGATAGAGGTCAGCTGAACCCTCCGTCTCGCCATAGGCGAGACACTTCCCTTATGTTAAGGGATGAGCTTTTTTTTCAAACCTCCGGTTTTATTTTAATAAAGCTCAAAAGCTCCCCGCGTTTCCAAAGAGGGGTATCCCGCCTTTGGCGGGATGGGAAGTTTTTTTGTCCCCACTCTACAAATAAATACTTACTTTTACTTTCTTCAAAAATCAGCAATGCCTACCGTTAAAACACCGATTATTCCTCAAAAAGCAACTTTTGCAAAGGTAAAAGCTCCGCATGAGCTCCATAAGGAAGCAATTTGTGTTTTTGTTGCTACAGGTTTTTTTTTGGATACAGATACGTACTTTAAAGATGTAAGGGTGCTGCCGCCAGCTTCAGACTGTGAGCTGGATGGAGATGGATACTTTATAAAAAGCAACTCTTGGTTTCAATGGCATCAAAGCCCCAGATCGCTTTCTTTTGAAGAGGCTCTGGATGAATTTACCTACTTATTTGAAACAATTATCGATGAGCACGTAGGAGACAAGAAAGTGATCTTACCGTTGTCTGGCGGATTGGATAGTAGAACGCAAGCCACTGCATTACACCATTTAGGAAAACAAGTTACTACGTATAGCTACGATTTTAAAGGCGGCTATCCCGAGACTGCCATTGCAAAAAAAATAGCAAATGCGTGTGATTTCAATTTTACCGAATACCATATAGAAAAAGGGTATTTGTGGAATGTCATTGAAGAGCTGGCACAAATTAATAAGTGCGATAGTGAGTTTACCCATCCCCGGCAAATGGCTATTTTTGATGAGTATGCTGCCATGGGCGATGTGTTTTCCCTGGGGCACTGGGGCGATGTGTTGTTTGATGGAACGGGACCTGAACAGCTTTCTGAAAAGGAAGAGCTGGACTTTTTACTAAAAAAAATAATCAAAAAAGGAGGGATGGAGCTGGCTACGGCATTGTGGAATGACTGGAACCTGGAGGGTGACTTTGAAACCTATCTGCAACAAAGGGTTCAAACCTTATTGCAAAAAATTGAGATACAAGATACGAGTGCTAAAATCAGAGCCTTTAAAAGTTTGTATTGGGCACCTCGCTGGACGGCTACGAACCTGGCAGTATTTGAGGCCAAACGCCCTGTTACCTTGCCGTATTTTGATGATAGAATGTGTCAATTTATATGCACACTGCCCGAAGCATATCTTGCTGACAGAAAACTACAGATAGCCTACATAAAATATAGAAACCCCGAGTTGGCGAAGATTACTTGGGAACAGCACAAACCCTATAATTTGTATACCTTTCAACACAATAAACCGCCTAATAATTTGCCTTATAGAGCTTTTCATAAGCTAAAGCGCGAAGCAAAAAATAAAATGGGAACACCCTACATTCAGCGAAATTGGGAGTTACAGTTTTTGGGAATGGAAAATGATAGAATGCTACAGGAATACCTTTTTTCTCAAAATATGCACCCGTTTATTTCAAAACCCTTATTGGCAGAATTCTATAATAAATTTAAAAATGTGGATGCTGTGAGGTATTCTCATCCCTTGAGTATGTTGCTAACATTGTCTTTAAAAAAGAAGCAATTGGCCCATGGGTAAAAAACGGAACATACTATATACCATCCCCAACTTTAAAACAGCGGGTAGCCAGTTTGTAGTGTTAGAATTATACAAACGCATAGACCGAACATTCTTTCAACCTTATGTTTTAGTGGAAAAATTCCCCGCTATCGTTCCAGATACAATTTTAATAGAAGAGCGTTTGTTTATCACCGAAGACATTGGAACGCGTTCTTATATTGGAAAACTAGCCAGACTCCTGAACGAAAAGAAAATTGATGTACTACACTCCTGGGATTACAAAAGCAATAGTTTGGAAGCGCTGGCCTGTAAGAAAGCAGGCGTAAAATATCTGTATACTAAAAAGAACAACGCCTGGTCCAAACGCTGGTTTGCAAAAAGCATGTTGTCTTCGCACGTAGCTTACAATAACCCGGAAATGAAAGAGCGGTTTTTTTCAAACGTTTTTTTAAAAAATAAAATTTCTTTTATACCCCATGGGGTGGATACTTCGGTATTTAAGCCATTGCCAAAAGCTACTAAAGAGAATAAATTTGTAATTGGCTGTATTGGTGTTGTTGGCGAGAATAAGAACCAGTTAGTGTTGTTGGAAGCTTTAATGGAGCTGCCCAAAAATGTGTACATACAGTTCTACGGAACGGAGGATGAGATGTACAAAAAAAAGCTAGACGATTTTATCGCTGCCAACAATTTAAAAGACCAGGTTGTTTTCAAAGGTTTTATAGCAAATGCACACATACCAGAAGTGCTAACACAATTTGATGTATTGGTGCTGGCAAGTAAAAATGAAGGATTGCCGCTTTCTATCATGGAAGGAATGGCGTGCGGAGTGCCTGTGCTGTCTTCAGACTCGGGTGGGGGAGCCCGCTATTTGCTGAAAGACAATGCTGGTGGGTATATATTTGAAAACAAAAATGAATTGGTGTTGCAACTTCTTCAGCTCTATAAAAATCCTGAGCTGAAGACAGCATTGGGCGAGCAGGGACGGAAACGGGTTGAAGCACATTTCAGCATTGAAAAAGAGGTGAACACTTATAAAGAATTGTATCTTTCGCTTTAGCATCCATGTCTCGCTTCAATAAACATATCATCATAGTAGGCTCGGCCAGAAGCGGTACGAGTTGGCTGGCCGAAACTATTGCCAAACAACACAGATACCGAAGTCTTTTTGAACCCGAACACGAGTTTCAAACAAAAAAAGGGCATTTGTTATGTGACAGATTAGTATCCCAAAAAGAAACTTTTGAAGCAGGTCATGCCTATTTAAAAAAAGTGTTTGCCAATCGTGTAGACTGTAATTGGATTGCCCAGAACAGCAACCGAAAATGGAAACGACACCTATGGTCATTTATTCCCAAAAAGTATATTATAAAATTTGTGCGTTGCAATCTTTTGGCACATTATATGGAACAGGAGTTTGGGATTCCTGTACTTCATATCATTAGAAATCCCTACGATGTGTTGCACTCGCAGCAACGGGTAAAGTTTCCGTGGTTGTATGATTTAAGCAGATTTACAGAGGATACTAATCTGGGAGCACTACTGAAAAAAGAATTTAATTTTCAGTTAAAAAATAACACTCAGTATTCGGCTTTAGAAACCTTAACTATTCGCTGGTGTATAGAAAATGTGGTTCCTTTACAGCTTCAGCAAGCCGAAAATGAGCACTATAGGCTGGTGCGCTACGAAACACTCCGGAAAGATGTGCACGAATTTTTAAAAATTTGTTCAGACTTTAACCTGAAGCCCCTTGAAAATATTGAAAAAGAATATACCAAACCTTCCTCCAAAACACATCCTAAAAGTGTTATTAGAACCCAGGGAGCAGACACTCCAAAATTCTCGCCAGCAGAACTACAGACGATCAATGGTATTTTAGATACATTTGCCGTAACTTTTTATCCAAGACAAACAACGTAGCATCATGCGTATTGGAATTGTACTTTCACAAACACCCGGTTACTCCGAAACCTTCTTTACAAGTAAAATAAAAGGGCTACAGGCGCAAGGATTTACCGTACAATTATTTGTGCAAAAAAGAGAGGCAAATTTTACCTTATGCCCCGTACGATTGGCTCCTAAAGTGTCCAGGTTTGTTCCTTTTCAATTGTTGAAAATGATTTGGGTTTATATACTTTTAGTGCCTTATATAGGCCGGGTACTAAAATTCAGTAGTCTTGAAAGAGCCGAAGGTACTTCGCCGGGATCGCTGTTAAAAAAGATCTTTTTGAATGCCCATTTGTTGAAAGCAAATTTAGATTGGGTGCATTTCGGGTTTGCCACGCAAGCCCTGGGAAGTGAGTGTGTAGCCAAAGCAATTGGTGCTAAGATGGCCGTAAGTTTTCGGGGGTTCGATTTAAATATATATCCATTAAAACACAACGGGTGCTATGATAAAACCTGGAACCATGTAGCTAAAGTTCATAGTATTTCACACTATCTTTATAAAAAAGGAGTGGATTTAGGACTTTCTGAAAAAATTCCTCACGCCATTATTACTCCGGCAGTTGATATGGCATTAATACCGAAAAGTACAGCTGTTGTATCAAAGAAACTTCAAGTAACAACCATTGCACGCCTCAACTGGATCAAAGGGATAACGACAGCTATTACTGCAATGGCGCTGTTGAAAAAGAAGGGAATTCCCTTTCAGTACCATATAGTAGGTGACGGCACTGTAAAGGATACGGAACGGTATATGTTTCAGGTATATGAATTGGGATTGCAGGAAGATGTTAGCTTCCACGGAACATTAACACATGCTGAAACGTTGCAACGTTTACAAGAAACCGATGTATATGTCCAACCCAGTGTAAACGAAGGCTTTTGTAATGCAGTGTTAGAAGCACAGGCTTTGGGTACGTTAGTGGTTGCGAGTGACGTAGGAGGGCTGCCCGAAAATTTGGTGGATGGTAAAACAGGTTGGTTGTTTCCAGTAGAAGATGCCCCTGCACTAGCTGAAAGAATCGCAACAATTATTGAAATGCCTGTGGAGCAACAAGAACATGTAAAGGAACTGGCTAAGAAGCGAGTCGCTACCCATTTTACGATTGAAAAACAACAAAGGGAATTTGAGTTATTTTATACAGAGATGCTATGATGAAACTGTTTGTTCCCTTAACAATATACCCAAAGCGGCGCCACATATTTCCGTTGCTCAAGCCTTTTGAAAAAGGAGAAGATTTTTTGGATGCAGACCGGGTAAGAGGGTATGGTATTTCTGAAAAGGAGCTCACTATTGTAGATTCGATGGAGGTTTCAGACTATGTTGTATTACCAATGTCCTGGAACTTTTATATTGATACGAATTCAGTAAAAGAGGTGGAAGCTGTACTAAAAGAGGCAGAAAAACATCATAAAAAAGTACTGTCGTTTATGATAGGCGACTTTGGGGTGAAAATACCCAACTATCCCAATGTACAGGTATTTAGAAACAGTGGAGATGTACGTAGGGTGCCCACAACCCACCTGGGGTTGCCGGTATTTATTGAAGACCCTTTGCCGAAAATTTTTGAGAGTGACGTTGTTTTTGAAAGAGCGTACCAGGAAAAAGCAGTAGTTGGATTTTGCGGTCAGGCCAATACCTCTCTTCTGAATGCAACAAAAGAAATAGGAAAAATAGTATTACGCAATGTGTCTTCAGTGCTTGGACTTCATGAAATTCCTTCCCAACAGTTGGTGTCCTCTACCTATGTAAGGGCTGCTTTATTAAAAAGGTTGGAGGGGTCTACTGCTGTGGTCACAAACTTTATCTATCGAAAAAAATATAGAGCAGGAGCAACACAACCAGAAGTGCGTAAGCGCACAACCTTTCAGTTTTATGAAAATATGAGGGATAGCGATTATGTTTTGTGTGTGCGGGGTGCTGGTAATTTTTCGGTTCGTTTTTATGAAACACTGGCCATGGGGAGGATTCCTGTTTTTATTGATACCAATTGTTTGTTACCCTTATCCCATATTATTGATTGGAAAAAACATGTAGTTTGGGTAGAATATCAGGATAGAAACCACGTGGCAGAAAAAATAAACGAGTTTCACAAGAACTTAAGTAAAGAGCAATTTCAGGATTTACAGCTACAAAACCGAAGACTATGGCAAGAACACTTAACTTTGGGCGGATTCTTTAAAACGTATGTAGGTGAATAATTTACGAGCACTTATTTATAGAGTTATACCTAAATCTTGGCATAAAAGCCTGGGAGGATCTAAGTTGCTAAAGCCTTTACGGGATTCTTTTTTTAGGACAAAAACTGGGTATAGAGAATTACAAGTAGCTGTCGAAAAAAAATATGATTCATATGAAGTCGTTTTTGAGTTTGTAAGCTCAATTCAAATAGCAACTAAAGCGAAAGAGCGGGGTATTGAAACAAAGCTTTTGCGAAACACATTAGAAGTATTAAAAGCATATAAGTTTAGAGAAAAAGATGATTTTAATATTGCCGATGTAGGAGCTAATTTTGGTTTTTTAAGTTTGGTGTGGGCTATGTCTGTTTGTCGCCAAGGTAAAGTTTATTCATTTGAGCCACATCCTGGTATTTTTAAATCTTTTAAAAAGTCTATCGTTCTTAACAATTTGGGTACTATTGTATGTCCAAATAATTTTGCTGTAGGAAAGAAAGAAGGTTTCGTAGATATTTCTCTGGCAAGTACCACATCAAATACGAAGAAAGGAGAAGTAACTAAAGGTCAATTAAAAGCAATGGCTACTATAGAAATGGTCTGTCTTGATGACTATTTTAAGAATACAGATAGACTAGACTTAATTAAGATAGACGTAGACGGTATCGAATTGCAGATATTACAAGGAGCAAGTGCTATATTAGATCGATTGCGTCCCATAGTTGTGGTTGAAACTAATGGTGATACCTCAATTTGCAATTTTTTACAGCAAAAGAACTATACACTTTTAGATATGAGCCTAAACTCTTTTATCTTAGAGGAGACCTTGCCATTAAATGTATTTTGTATCCCTAATTAACTGTTGTGCTATTTAACTCATTAGATTTTGCCATCTTCCTGCCCATAGTTTTTGTACTATACTGGTTTGTAGTTGGTAAAAACGTAAAGGCACAGAACATCTTGCTGGTCGGGGCGAGTTATGTTTTTTATAGCTGGTGGGATTGGCGTTTTTTGTTCTTAATTCTCTTTAGTACGCTAGTAAATTATGGAGTGGGGCTGCTGCTTACCAAAGAAAAAAAAAGGAGCAGGAGAAAGCTGTATCTTTTTATAAGTGTCCTTACCAATATAGGCTTGCTGGGATTCTTTAAGTATTTTAATTTCTTTCTGGAAAATTTTGTAGAGGCGTTCTCCTTCTTCGGAATGAGCTTTAAGACAACCACGCTGGATATAATTCTGCCCGTAGGGATTTCGTTTTACACCTTCCAGACCTTGAGCTACACCATAGATATCTACAAAAAGAAATTAGAGGCTACGAACAATTTTATAGCATTTATGGCTTTTGTCTCTTTTTTTCCACAGCTGGTGGCAGGACCTATAGAACGAGCGGTTCATTTTTTACCACAGTTTTTTACAAAAAGGACCTTTAAAAAAGAGCAAGCTATTATTGGGATAAAGCAAATTATCTGGGGATTGTTTAAAAAACTGGTAATAGCCGATAGTTGTGCGCAGTATGCCAGTGAAATTTTTGATAACTACCAGGAGTATAGCAGTGCTACTTTGGTGTTGGGGGTATTCTATTTTGCGGTGCGTATTTATGGGGACTTTTCAGGGTATTGCGATATTGCTATTGGTACTGCAAGGTTGTTCGATTTTAAGCTTACTACTAATTTTAGATATCCGTTCTTTTCAAGAAACATTGCCGAGTACTGGCGTAGGTGGAACATCACACTGTCCAGTTGGTTCCGGGATTATATTTTCTTTCCGCTAGGAGGTAGCAGGGTAAGTAGGTATAAGACCATCATAAATGTTATGATTGTTTTTCTAATTAGCGGGTTTTGGCATGGTGCCTCATGGAATTTTATCTTTTGGGGTTTTATTTGCGGGCTTTTGTATGTAGTATTCAGTTTTAAGAGCAAGAAAAAGCATTCCTATGTTACCGTAAACCCCAATACACTCCCCAGTATTCGCGCTTTTTTTGAAATAAGCCTGGTGTTTGTTTGTATGGCTTTTACCAGAATCTTTTTCAGAACCACAAGTATGGAAGAAGCCTTTTCGTACCTTAGACAAATTGCTGAATTTTCCATTCAACTGGATTATCTAGGAATTTATAGATACTCGGTAGAGCTCATTCCCCTTATTCTTGTAATGTTATGGCTTGAGTGGTATAGCAGGAATAAAGAATTTCCACTATTTTCGGTAAAACCTGAAATTCTAAAAACCAGTATGATCATTCTTTTTATTCTACTCTTCGGCAATTTTGAAGAAGTAAAACAATTTTATTATTTCAGATTCTAATGCGAAGTTTCCTAAAATATACATTCCTATTACTTGGCTTTACGCTATTGGTTATGATAGTACTGGATTTGGTGTTTACCACCATTTACCATACAGGAGCCTATAGAAGTAAAATTATGTGGGTACGGGATATGGAAGATACCACTGCAGTAGACTATGTACTTTTAGGCTCTTCCCGTGTAAACTACGGATTACAACCTGAACTCATTGAAGCAAAAACAGGGAAAAAAGGATATAACCTGGGTATGAATGCTACCAATATGGTAGAAACCATGGCCTTATTGGAAGAGTTTTTAAACATAAGAAAAGCAGCAAAGGTCTATGTGCAAGTGGATATACAGTATGAGAACAAAACACCAGACCCAGTAGGCGAAATTCCTTGGATGCCTTTTCTGCACGAGGAGTCGGTTTACAAACACTTTAAAGGATATGGCGACCAATACAGCACCTATAGATATGTTCCGTTTTATAGATATCAAAAATTTGCTACGCGACTTGGAGCACGGGAAGCAGTAGCATCTCTTCTGGGGAGTGGGTATGCGTATGAAAATTCCAGAGGCTATATGCCGCTCTTCGGTACCATAGCCGAAGATAAAGATTTTGTGCCTGAACAAACTGTAACCACAAAAAACAGTCTGTATATTGAACTGATACGTTTCTGTAAAAAGAAAGGGATTGAAGTCCGCTTTTTTACGTCCCCCTATTATAGGTTTCAGGGCAATATTGAGAAGTTAGGAACTTTTTTGCCTAACTATACTAATTTTTCTGACAGTGTAGCAAAACGCAAGTATTTTAGCGATCAAGTTCATTTAAACACGGAAGGGGCGAGGTTTTTTACCGAAATTTTTATTGAAACCTATTTTTCAGAACAACCCTAAAGCGTACCTTCGTATATGCCTTTCCGATTTCTAGTATACCTTCAATCCGTTAGATATTTTTCCGTTCCCAGACAAAACGGATCCTATATCTATCCAAAAATAGAAAGTATTCCGAAAGCTATTCTCGAGCAGTTACATCCTCATAAAAAATACACCTCTCAAACCGCAAGGGAGTATGACCTGGTGTGGCAGGCAATTCATATTGGATATACCCAGGGAACGCATTTTTATGAAGGCTTTGAGCGACTTCCCATAAAGGATGAATATGTCTTTATTCGCTCTTATTTTAGCCCGGTATGGTCGGTCTATGTGCTCTTACTCCGATTGCTGAGGTTGAAGAATCCGTTTCGCGAAGTTGATGCGTTCTTATATGCACGTAGTGTTAAAAAACAACAATTGGCTACCAGGGCGTTGAAGCACGCTGCATTTAAAACTTTTGAGAGCGACTTGGTGACCTCCAACCCCCTTGTCTCTGTGATCATTCCAACATTGAACAGGTATCAGTATTTGCGGGATGTTTTAACAGATCTAGAAAAGCAGACCTACCCCAATTTTGAAGTGATTGTAGTAGATCAATCTGATGATTTTTCAGCAGAATTCTACAAAGAATTTGAGGTACCTATTACGCTAATCCATCAAAAGGAAAAAGCACTTTGGCTTGCAAGGAATAGAGCTGTAGAAGTTTCAAAGGCTGAATATTTATTGTTTTTTGATGACGATAGCAGAGTTGCAAAAGACTGGATCCTTCAGCACCTAAGATGTTTAGATTACTTTAAGGCTGAAGGTTCTTCAGGCGTATCACTCTCTACAGTAGGCGATGCGATTCCGGCTCACTATTCCTACTTTAGAATTTCAGACCAGTTAGATACCGGAAATGTCTTATTAAAAAAATCGGTCTTCAGAGAAATTGGTTTGTACGATAGACAGTTTGAGAAACAACGTATGGGGGATGGGGAATTTGGAATGCGAATGTATACAAACGGATTTAAAAACATTAGCAATCCCTATGCTTCAAGGGTCCATTTAAAAGTGGGTACAGGAGGATTGCGCCAAATGGGGAGCTGGGATGCCTTCCGTCCAAAGAAACTATTCGCACCTAGACCTATTCCAAGTGTTCTGTATTTTTACAGAACTTATTTTGGAGCAAAAAGAACTCGCTTTGGTCTTTTAAAAACACTTCCCCCCTCCATCATTCCCTACAAATTCAAAAAAAGCCGAAAGCTGAAAGTATTGGGAGTATTTATTTCGGTATTTTTACTACCGCTTATAGGTGTTCAAGTACTTATTTCTTGGCGTAAAGCCACACAAAAGTTAAAAGAAGGACCTCAAATACGTGGAATTGACTAAACTCTTATTGGTCACATCAGAATTCCCTCCGCAGCCTGGTGGAATTGGAAATCATGCGCACCATGTGGCTAAGAATCTATGCAACCACTCTTTTGAAGTTACCATCATTGCAGACGTACGGTCTAACGACGGAGAAGAAGAACGTGTTTTTGACGTGCAACAACCTTATAAGGTAGTTCGAATAAAAAGAAAAACCCCCATTGCTAGCACATATCTGGAGCGATATAAAAGGACTAAATCACTGCTGAAATCACATGACATGCTTTTGGTTTCAGGTAAATTTCCAATTTGGATAGGAGGGCTGGTAAGTTTGTTTTCTACGAAAAAAATATACGCTGTCATACATGGAACTGAAGTTGCGGTTCCTTCCGCGTTAAAAAAGAAGTATATAAAATGGTGTCTTAGGCGTTTTGAAAGTATAATTGCTGTCTCAGAATTCACAAAATCCCTGGTGGATGGATGGAATATTAAAAACATCCAGGTAATCCCGAATGGATACGCTTTGGAACTACCACCCCGTACAAAGCGAACCACTACTCAAACAACTCCACGGCTTATTACCGTTGGAAATGTTACCCAGCGTAAAGGGCAGCATAATGTAGTACAGGCATTGCCTGAATTAAAAACAAGGTATCCAGCTATTCAATACGATATTGTAGGAATTCCTACGGAAAAACATACACTGTTACAAGCAGCGAAGTCGTTAGCGGTGGAAGATGCTGTGGTATTCCACGGTCAAGTTTCAGAAGAAGAAAAAATTAAACTACTTCAGAATGCATCAATTTTTATGATGTTAAGTGAACCTACGAAAGAGGGAGCTGTGGAGGGGTTCGGAATTGCTATTCTAGAAGCAAATGCGCTGGGGATTCCGGCAATTGGTGCAAAAGGATGCGGTATTGAAGATGCTATTGCTACAGGAGTTTCCGGAAAATTAGTAGCCCACGACGACACAGGTGCTATTTGTGATGCCGTAAACGATATTATAACATCGTATGAGGTGTATGGAAATCAGGCAAAGGAATGGTCTGAAAGTTTTAAGTGGGATACAATTATTGGTCGTTACTTACAAATACTGAAAAAATGAAGCTGGCCATTATATCCCATACCAACCATTATACAAATTCTTCGGATACGATCGTAGGCTGGGGTCCCACAGTTAGCGAGTTAAATCATTTGGCGCCTCACTTTGAAACTATATACCATGTGGCGGTGCTTCACCCCTTTCTTGAAGCACCTGCCAGCGCCATTCCTTATACTGCCCATAATATTGAGTTAGTGCCTTTACAGCCCACCGGTGGTAAAACAGCACTGGACAAATTGAGAATTATTTCTTCAATGCCAGAGGTACTCTCAACCATACGAAACACCTTGCGCAAGGTAGATGTGTTTCAATTCAGAGGACCTACGGGTATTGGAGTGTATGTAATCCCGTATTTAATGTGGTTCAGTTCTAAAAAGGGATGGTTTAAATATGCCGGAAACTGGAACCAGTCTCATGCGCCTTTTGCATTTGCTTTACAACGATGGTTGTTGAAACAGCAGTCAAGAAAGGTGACTATAAATGGAGTCTGGCCTGCACAGCCCCAACAGTGTATTTCGTTTGAGAACCCATGCCTTACTATGGCAGAACGTACTCTGGGCTTAGAAGTTATTCAAAAGAAAACGTATGAGGATCCTTTTCATTTTTGTTTTGTAGGGAGGCTGGACGATGCGAAAGGAGTTCACCTTATTGTCGAAGCTTTATTAAAACTGAAAGGAGCTTCTTCCGTAGGAACTATGCATTTTATTGGAGACGGCCCCAAAAAGGAAACGTATAAAAAAACCTGTGAAACAAATGCAATAGAAGCTGTTTTTCACGGTTTCTTACCACGTGAGAACGTGTTTAAAATCTATGAAAAGTGTCATTTTATACTCTTACCAAGTAAATCGGAAGGGTTTCCAAAAGTTATTGCAGAAGGTATGAATTTTGGGTGTATTCCTATAGCTTCAAATGTTTCTAGTATTGGACAATACATCAGGGAGAGTGGTTTTTTGGTGCATCCTGTAAACGGGCAGGTGTTAAGTGACGTAATGACCAAAGCTATGAATTGTGGTGCTTATGTCTTACAAGAAAAAGCAAAAGCCGGACATGCTGTAACCGAAAGCTTTACTTTTGAACATTATAACAATAGGGTCCTAAGCGAACTCATACGTTAATACAATACCTATCCAGAAAAAGCCAAACATATTAAACCATCCTTTATTCTTCATTCTTTTTCATGTAGGAATAGGACTGCTTGCAACTGCTTTTAGACCTGCAATGGTTATTTATTTTTTAGTGGTGGTAGTTTATTTTTTATCACGCATTCTTTCACTAAAAGACAAACAGCGTGAGGTGTTAATTGCATCTGCCTATATGGTGGGAGCTGAAGTTTTTTTCAGAATGACCAAGGCATTCTTCCTATATGAGACTGGAAAGTATATGGTTATTGCTTTTTTGCTGATAGGTATGTTCTATCAGGGGTTTAAAAGAAAGTCGTTTGTATACATTATCTATATATTATTGCTGCTTCCCGGAGTATATGTGTCTTTTTTGGACAGTGAATTTGATGCCCGCTTTAGACAGAATATTTTATTTAACCTTAGTGGTCCCTTGTGTTTGGCGGTTGCAGCGTTATACTGTTATGGCAGGAGTATTAAACTCAGGGAACTGTATACAATTTTAAACTTTTTGGTCTACCCCCTTATATCTATGACCATCTACGTCTATTTTTATAATATAGATGTACGCGAGGTTGTTACCGGAACCGCATCTACCTCGGCCACTTCAGGTGGGTTTGGTCCCAACCAGGTAGCTACTGTATTGGGATTGGGAGCTTTTATTCTTTATAGCCGCTTTTTAATTCCCTATAAAAATAAACTGGTTCATTTGTGCATGATGTTTTTATTAATGGCATTCGTACACCGTGCTATCATTACATTCTCCAGAGGTGGGGTGCTAACAGCAGCCATAATGGTAATCGCTTTTACTGCTATTATATTTATGTTTTCTAAGACCATATTAAAACTAAAACTGGGATATAGGATTATTACTGTAGCAGGAATATTGTTAGCAATATGGTCCTTTTCTGTTTTACAAACGGGAGGACTTATAGCCAATCGATATGCAAATAAAGATGCGCTGGGAAGAGAGAAAGAAGATGTAACCACCGGGAGAGCAGAGCTTTTGAGTGCAGATTTTCAGGCATTTGCAGAAAACCCAGTGTTTGGTATTGGAGTGGGACGCGTACGCTATTTTTATGAAGAGGAAGTAGGCGTATATGTTGCCAGCCACAATGAAATTACCAGGTTATTTTCAGAACATGGTTTGTTTGGTATTATATCATTACTGCTACTTTTATTTGTGCCTCTTTTATCTAAATTTCAAGGGAGAAGGAACATTTATTTTTACCCCTTTATTATTTTCTGGTTGTTAACAATAGCTCATTCCTCTATGCGGATCGCGGCACCTGCTTTTATTTATGGACTATCCTTATTGAATATAAACTACAATGAAAAGAAACCTACTTTACATAGGCAACAAACTATCGAAAAAGGGTAGTACCGTCACTTCTATTGAAACGTTAGGAAACTTTTTACAAACAGAAGGATTTAAAGTTACTACTGCTTCTTCAAAGAAAAACAAAGTATTCAGGTTGTTGGATATGGTATGGAATACCTTAAAATGCCCTAAGAAAAACACTGTCGTGCTCATAGATACCTACAGTACCCAGAATTTTTATTATGCGGTTTTGGTTGCCTGGCTATGCAGGTTCAGAACTATTTCCTATATCCCAATTTTAAGAGGCGGCAATCTCCCCACAAGACTCCAAAACAGTCCTGACAAAAGCAAAGCACTTTTTAAAGGAGCATACATAAACGTAGCTCCATCTCACTATTTAATGGAGGCTTTTAAAAAACGAGGGTTTACAAACCTAATACATATACCTAATACACTACAGCTAGAGAACTATCCTTTCTTACTTAGAAAAAACATACAGCCCAAACTTTTGTGGGTGCGTTCTTTTTCTGAAATTTATAACCCATTGCTGGCGTTGGATGTTCTCACTTTATTGAGAAGTAAAGGATACGATGCTACGTTAACAATGGTTGGTCCTTCTAAAGACACAACTTTTGAACAGTGTACAACGCGTGCTAAAAAGGAAAACCTGCCTGTTACCTTTACCGGAATGCTTACCAAAGAAGCTTGGATATCACTTTCTGAAGCGCATGATATTTTTATAAACACAACCAATTTTGACAATACCCCGGTGAGTGTCATGGAAGCAATGGCACTAGGCTTGCCTGTTGTTTCTACCAATGTAGGAGGGTTGCCCTATTTAATTGAAGAGACAATAAATGGATTGTTAGTACCTCCGGAGAATGCCGAAATTTTTTCGGAAGCCGTGGAGCAACTGCTCATAAATCCCAAAGATGCCACTGCAATGGCACGAGCTGCAAGAGAAAAAGTAGCCCAATTTGACTGGCACGTGGTGAAACAGCAATGGATTTCGCTTTTGTCACAATAAATAGCTACTTTTAGCCCACCAAATCAACCACATACCTAATGTCCCAGAAATCGAATATCCATTTTGATATTTCTGAACGTAAAATCTTGTTGCGTTTGCTAGACATATGCGCTGTACTTAGCTTGCTGTATGTCGTTGGAATGGCTTTTAGGTTTGACTATTTCAGGATCGATGCTACGCGCTGGGTATGGTCCATAGTGCTCGCTTTATACCTAACTATTTTTGCTACTATTTTCGAGCTGTACAACCTGCAAAAAGCTGCTAAGTTCGAAACGGTAGTGCAAAACATTATTCTTACCTCTTCGGTTACGGTACTGTTTTATTTACTCACACCATTTTATACCCCAGAGCTTCCTGCCAACAGGATGCAAATTATTTATTTTTTCCTCTCTATAAACATAGCTTTGTTTCTATGGAGGTATGCGTACATCACACTTATTTCAGCGCCCCGGTTTTTTAAGAAGGTGTTGTTAATTACTGATGCCACTTCTGTGGCACCCATATTAAAGGCACTACAGAAATCTGATCCTAATTATAAAATTGTTGGTTTTATTAACATAGAAAAGAAGCCTGTAACAGCACAATTGCCTGAGGAACTCATCCTTTTTTCTACTGATAATATAGCTGAAACGGTTGCAGGGGCATCAATTTCTGAAATTGTCGTTGCCACACCACAAGCCCATCCCATGACGATTGAAGTTAACAATCAATTAGTCGCCCTACTAGAAAGAGGAGTTCCTATTCGTGAATACACTCAGGTATATGAAGAACTCACACATAGAATCCCCGTGCAATATGTAGAACAGGATTTTTATAGGTACTTCCCTTTTAGCCGAAGTAACCAGAACAAACTATACTTGTTTTTTCATCGTATTTTAGACCTGTTATTCTCAGTTATTGGGTTGGCATTTGGGTTGGCTATTACTCCATTTATCTTAATAGGAAATATAATAGGGAATCGAGGCCCCGTTTTTTATACCCAAACAAGGGTAGGGAAAAACGGAAAACATTTTAAGATTTACAAACTCCGGAGCATGGTTGCCAATGCCGAAAAAAATGGTGCCCAGTTTGCTGCTAAAGACGATACTCGGGTCACAAAATTTGGCCGATTTCTACGTCGTTCCCGTTTTGATGAAATTCCTCAATTTATCAATGTCATAAAAGGGGATATGAGTGTGATAGGCCCCCGCCCTGAGAGACCTGTTTTTATTAAACAGCTTTCAGAAAAAATACCCTTTTATGAAGTTAGGCATCTGGTAAAACCCGGAGTAACGGGGTGGGCACAGGTAAATGCAAAATATGGAATGACCCAGGAAGATGCTCTGGAAAAACTGCAATACGATCTTTACTATATTAAAAGACGAAGCTTCTTTCTGGATATAAGTATTGTAATTAAAACCTTAAGTACTATTATTTTCTTTAGAGGACAGTAGGAGTGGTGGAATAGTGAACTAGTGAATTAGTAGTGAGTAGTCAGTACGCTGTAGCAGGTTGTAGCTTTACTTTTTTTGAAATTTTGAGCTAGACGTGCCTTTCTTGCATTCGACACACTTTTTTAGCGACAGTCCGCCTCATTAGTTTCGGGGAGGGAATGCACGAGCGTGGGTGATAGCTTTATTTCAGAGCCTTCAGTAAATATACATACCGCACTGCCAAACCGATAAATAAGGGGATAAACCCAAAAGCAAATTCCTGTACACCTGTAAACCAATGCATCGTTACTAAAACGAGTAGAAGCAACAAGAAAATAACATATCTACGCACCCAACTCTTGGGTTGTTTCTTTCCAATGACGAACGCAAGTAGTAGTGAAAATGGAAAAGCCCACAAGAGATTATAGTTATTTGCTGTCGCACTATGATCTGTTGCAAACCACAGCAGGCACAAAAGAATCCCGATAATACCCGTAATAGAAAAAATAGCAACGTCTAATCCTCTACTGCGTTTGTTCCGTTTTTTATCCCTGATTGTAATGACAATTAAAATCCCTCCTAAAAGTAGAAATACAAATAGAGGAGAGGTGATAAAATTTGGTGTCTCTGGTGTTCTGGAGCTTTCAAATAGCGTTTGAGTGTTTTTTACCAAAGGAGTGCGCTCCCCATTTCTAATAGTGGCGGTAGCCGTAGCTTTAAAAACATAATCTGGTAAAAACTGGTATTGCCAGGAGTTGGCTTTTACATCGGTTACAGCGCCAATGGCAACGTCCATCCCCAGACTTCCCCAGCTATTCCAGTGTACGTTCTGCTGAATAAGGTTTCTGAAGGTTTTGTTCTCGGTAGTAAAGTCGTCTGTAAATTCCAGATCTTTTCCTAGAACTGTAACCAGCACATCCCTGATTTTTGTAGCACAATTATCGTAGAAAAAATCGTATTTGTAATACTTATTCTCAGGCTTCAGGTTGTTGTTTAAAAATGTAAATACCGCTTGTTTTTCAGGATAGTAAAGATTCAAAGTTTGTTGCTTTATCCAACGGTTCTGTTCTTTGTAATTCTCTAAAAAAGAGGCTGCTTGCACTCCTTCCAACTTGTAAAGCAGCTTACCTCGGGCAAATTTTAAGTAAAAATTAGGGGTATTCCAGTCGTATACACCATAGTTATAAATAGCCTCTATATCTCTTTCTGGATCTTGTATGTAAAAAGCGCTATGGCCAAATTTGTCATACAGGTTATCTCCGGGACCAATAGTAAGAATGCTTACTTCAGCATTGGGAGATAATGGTATGTATTGTGCTACTGCTGTAAAATTCAGTATAAAGAAGAAAGAAAGGTATGCTATTTTCTGAAGCAAGGCATGTTTGTTTTAAGAGTGCAAAATACTAAATCCTAACCCTTTTCAGTCGAAAAGTTGTCGCTTTTACCTAAAAATACTCCAGTCCAGCTTTAAGGAAAATACGTTAGAGTACAATGCTGCGCTTTGATCACCAATGTCGGTTAGAGCGTAGTCTATTTGTATGCCTTTGTATTTAAAACCTACCCCAATATTAGGCTGAAATCCAACCGACTCACTACCATCCAGTTGTTGAATATTTTGGAAGTTCCCCATCCCTGCACGTACATAGATCATTTCAATATACCCAAACTGTAACCCTAGTGCCGGGTCTATACTTGCAAAAGATGTAGAAATAATATCGTTTGTTTGTGCAAAACGAAAGTTCAGATCTACTTCAGCTAGCAATTCAAAATCGTAGTGGAAGACAAATTTTCTGGCAGCTCCCATTTGTAATTTGGGAATGGTAATCTCAGTAGTTTCAGGTAATTCCTGGTTTTGTCCTTCTACTGCCCCGGAAATCGTTGCGAATTGTTCTTCATTTATGGTCCAGGCATTAAATGTGGTGGTAATATCCCGGGCCATTATCCCCAGGTTCCAGTTACCGCTATTAAACTGAAGACCAACATCCAGTCCAAAACCCCAGGAGGAGGCAAAATCACCAATAATACGTCTGATTACTTTTGCATTAACACCAACATTTAATCCGTCTAATGGCAACTCGCGTGCATACGAAAATGTAACTCCATAATCTGCAGTAGAAAATAAGCTAATACGGTTGTAGTCTATATTTCCCTGTTCGTCTATAAGTTGCGTGGTGTTTAAAATATCGTCCACACCAAAACGTATTATAGACAGCGCTACAACACTTTGCTTGTCAAGTGGCATCGCAAACCCGGCATAGTCATAATTTGCAATATTGGCAAAATAAGAGGCATGCATAAGGGACAGTTGTTTGTCCTCCAGCCCTACCAAACCTGCTGGATTCCAGTAGCCACTGTTTACATCGTTTGTGGAGGCTACAACTGCATTGGACATACCAAAGGCAGCTGCATCCACACCAATGTTCATGAATTCGTTAGAATATTTTCTAACAGTTTGGGCAGAAGCAATGCAGGTTGTGAGTACTAAAAAGAAAAATAGGTGCTGTTTCAAGCTTTTAATTTTGGGCAAATATCTCATTATTTTACAGAATACTAAACTAAAATTTTGGTTAGATATTGTACTGTATGGGGCTTAGACGAAAATAGTTTCTTATTTTTACACCTATACCCTCTTTTATGCTAAAACAAATACCCAACCTTATTACTTCCCTGAATTTGTTATGTGGCTGTGTGGCCATTTTTTTTGCCATTTCTGGCGATTTGGTGACAGCATCCTACTTTGTATTTACAGGTATCTTTTTTGATTTTTTTGACGGACTCGCCGCTCGGGTGCTGAACGCCCAAAGTGAAGTAGGTTTGCAGTTAGATTCTCTGGCAGACATGGTGACCAGTGGGGTAGCCCCAGCAATTGTAATGGTGCAGTTATTGTCTGAAAGTATTTCTGGAGGTCCTATTATTCTTGCTGAAAATTTTTCTTCTGAAGGATGGAACGCAGGTTGGTATCAATACATCCCCTTTGTAGGGTTGCTAATTGCAGTAGCTTCTGCCTACAGATTAGCAAAATTTAATGTAGATACCCGACAGACAACAAGTTTTATTGGCTTGCCAACACCGGGAAACACGTTGCTGGTACTTAGCTTACCACTTATTTTGGCTTTCCAACCTTCGGCACTGGTCGAAAGTATTGTTTTAAATCCGTGGTTTTTGGTAGGGATAACACTTTTGGGCTGTATACTAATGAATGCTGAATTACCGCTTTTTGCTTTAAAATTTAAAACCTGGGATTTTAAAACAAACGCAGTAAGATATGTGTTCCTAGGCATTTGTCTGGTGGCAATTGTGTTGCTTCAGTTTATTGCTATTCCTGTTATCTTGTTGGTGTATATTGGGATGTCATTAATTTGGAAGTGATGTAATTTTGAAATAGGGTTTGTTCATGAAATAACAGATACTATTTGTAAAGTATCTGGTTGATGACAGTCAATATTTCCTTAAACAGAACCCTTGAAAATAGCTTACAAAATAGAATTCTATGTTCCATCACACCCATCCGTATCCACCGTTTATTCCTGAAGGAACAACCAAACTTATTGTAGGTACATTGCCACCCCCAAGATTTACAACAGGGGAGTTTAAAGAAGGGGATGTGAATTTTTGCTATGGCAGTCGTGACGGACAATTGTGGCCCATTTTAAACCGTATTTTCAATTTAGAATTGAGCTATGAAACCACTGAAGCGGCCATTAAACAGCGCAAAGATTTCCTGAAAGCAGAAGGTATTGGTATTTGTGATATGGTAGCTTCAGCAAAGCGGGACAAAGTAGATGCTAGTGACTTGGGAATGCAAGAAGTGGAATTACGGGATTTAGTTTCAGTATTAGAAAGTCACCCTTCAATTCACACCCTACTTTTTACAGGAGGTAACAGTAAGAATGGTCCTGAGTATTTTTTCCGAAGACATATAAAAACTTATAATCTATCACTTAAGGTAGTTTCAGCAGTAGTGCCTCGTATTCATACATTTCAACTTCCTGAAAGCAACCGAAGCATTCGTACGGTATCCCTAACAGCACCTAGCGGGGCGGCCAACAGGGCGGTGGGGAGCATTGCTTTATACAAAGCTTTAAAAAAGAAAGACCCTGACTTCAATACTATTGATTTCAGGGTCTTGCAATATCGGGAGTTTTTCTAACTACGGTTGAAATGTAAATATTTCCAGTGGCGCGTTATTGCTTACTACCACATAATACGGGTTGCCTTTTATAGTTATTTCTTCAATGTCTTTTGCATCTGTGGTGACGTAGGGATCGTATTTTTTAGAATACTCAAAGGTTCCATTCCCATCACCTAATAACACATAACCGTAATTACTGTCATAGCGTATGGTTTCGACTTCGGCATCGTAAATAGCACCAACTCCCATAATATCTAAATTACCATCATTGTTAAAGTCTTTGGTTAAAAATGATAGGGTAGGACCCAACTGCGCCATGTTAGGTAATTCGGTTATAGTGAAGGTTCCGTCACCATTGTTTTGCGCATACATAGACTTAAAGTTATGGGCGGTGAGTTTGAATGCATCGTCTAGTTTTTCTTTTCCATAAATCTCTTCAAACTCTAAGCTGGCAAATTCTTTGTAAGAACCTATTTTTTCTAATAGAAATGGATTTTGTTGACTGCTGCATTCTTTTCCACGTACAGGAACTACTTTGCCATTGCTTATCTTACTCATGGCTACATCAAAACTTCCGTTGTCATCAAAATCCTTCGCATTTATAAAGAGTGGCTTTTTCTCTGAAGGGTGAAATTTATTATTCATACCCATATTTCCGAAGAAATAGTCCATATCGCCATCGCCATCCATGTCTTTTTGTATAGCGCTAAACCACCAGCCTTCTTTTTTCTTAAAGGCCTCTGTTTCGGTTTTTGTAAAAACACCGTTGTCGTTCTTAAAAAAGGTAGGAGCCATCCATTCACCAACCAATAATAAGTCTGCGTCGCTATCGCCATCATAATCTGTAAATAGTGCTTCTGAAATCATTCCTGGGTTTGCGAGGTCTTTGTTATTTGGTGTAATATCCTTGAATATTCCATTGTTATTTTGAAGCAAATAGGAGTTGGGTGCCAACGGATATTTTCCAGGGATTACATTTCCACCTACAAAAAGATCCAGATCACCATCACCGTCAATATCAGCCACAGCAATAGCTTTTCCCGAGGTTCGAAGAGAAGGAAGCGCATTCGTTTTCTTATTAAAGTTTCCTTTTCCATCATTTATATACAAACGGTCCTGAAGTAACGCATCGTTTTCTTTTAACTCATACCCTGCACTAACGACGTAGAGATCCTGGTCACCATCTTTGTCTGCGTCAAAAAACAGGGCATTGGCATCTTCGTATTTGGCATCTGCTTTCCAAAGGTTTTTGTTGCTTTCGGCAAAAGTGCCATCTGCCTGTTGCAAGAACATTCCAGCCTGAGCCCCCGCGGCATTTCCTATAAACATATCTTCCAGCCCATCTCCATTTACATCTGCCTTTGCGATTCCGGTTCCTTTTGAAGATTGTTTTTGAGGTAATAAGAGCTGGGTGTTGTAATCGTTAACATCATTCTCAAGTTGTACGTAGGTAAGTGCCAACGCACGAGGATCAGTATTTTTTTTCACCCGTTCTTGATTTTTCAAGGTAGTAGTGGCTGCTACTGCATTGGTTTGAGAAACTTTTAAGCGTTGGTTGGCTTTTGGACCTTTAACAGTAGAAACCGTTCCATTGGGCCATTGTACAATAACCTCTTCAATGGAAGCATTTTCGCCAAGTCCAAAGTTTAATGTGGGGGCTACGGAAGATTCAAATCCCCGCGCCACATATAGTTGTTGATGCTGTGTTTCTTTAGCTGTTTTTACAAATACTTCGGCACCAATCCCAAGGGTGTTGTTAGAGTCACCCTCCAGTTGTATTTGTACATAATTCTGATTGCTATTATTTTTATAAAGACCAATTTCGTCATTAATATTGTTTACAATAAGATCCAGATCCCCATCATTATCGAAATCTGCATAGGCTGCTCCATTAGAGAAGTTAGGATCTTCCAGGCCCCATTCTTTAATTTTCTTGGTGAAGGTTAGGTCGCCATTATTTTTAAAGATATAATTATCTAGTTTTTCAGCAGGCATCATATCTAAAACAGCCTGTAGGGTCATAGACTCCCCTTTTTCATTTTTAGCTTTTAATTGGTTTCTGAAATCCTGATTGTGGTAGTCTTTATAAACACCGTTTGAAACAAAAATATCTTTTAACCCATCGTTGTCAAAATCTGCAATAAGAGGCGCCCAGCTCCAATCTGTTTTTACGACACCACTCATTTGGCTGGTTTCTATAAACTTTCCGTTCCCTGAATTTACGTGAAGCATATTCGCCATATAGGCGTGATGGTATCCTACTTTTACCATGCTCATAAAGTTTTCGGTACTCATAGAGGCCATATTTTCTTTACTACGGGCATAGTTTTCGGCCAGCATGTCTACAGTTATAAGGTCTGGGTACATGTCGTTGTTTAAATCGGCATAATCTGCTCCCATACTATTAAATGAAATATGGTTAAAGCGTTTTTTTAATTCGTCTTTAAAAGTTCCGTTTTTTTGATTTATGTATAGGATGTCCGGTTCAAGGTAATCGTTGGATACATAGATGTCGTCCCACCCGTCGTTGTTGAAATCTCCTACCGTTCCTGCCAATCCCCATGCTTTGTTATACACGCCGGCTTCTCCGGTAACCTTTGTAAAGGTGTTGCCGTCATTTCTGTAAAGCTGGTCGCTTGTGGTTTCTTCAATTTGAGATTGTATTACGCTGCTTATTTTAATATTGTTTTTAAAATCGTACCTATAATTAACCACGTATATATCCAGATCCCCATCTTTATCATAATCCAGTTGGTATGCCTGAGTAGTGTAGCCCGGGTCGTCCAGTCCGTATTTCTTGGCCATTTCCTTGAAAGTACCGTCCTGCTGGTTTATATATAGCTTGTTTCTTCGGGCATTGTCGTCTTTTAAAGATCCTGCTTTACAAACATAAATGTCTAACCAGCCATCGCCGTTAATATCCATCATACTGGCGCCTGTAGTAAATCCTGAAACATCCTCTACCAAAGCAGGTTTTGAGATGTCTTCGAAAACAAACTCCCCTTTATTTTTATATAGTTTGTTAGCTCCAAAATTTGCTGTTAAAAAAATATCGTCCAAGCCATCATTGTCTACATCGCCAACTGCAACTCCCGCTCCTGTATATAGATAAGGGTAGTTTAAAAAGTTATATTCCAGGTCTTCCCGGATGGTATTGGTAAAAGTTACATTGCTTTGGCTGGATTGAATTTTAGTGAACAGGGTTTGGGCACTATCTGTGTAGGCTCCATCTCTTTTTCTTTCGGCATTTGTATCTGAACAGCTTGTTGCTGATATGAGTAGAACTGTAAGACTGAATAGTAAGGTTAATTTCTTCATTTTGGATATTTTAGAGGAAAACAAATATATAAAAACATGCATTGTGTTTTAACTTCTTGCTTTTAGTGAGGATAAAATATGTTGTTGTGTCTGTGTTAAAAGTACAATTATAAATATTGTGTCAAATCTATAACTTTAACGTTAAATTTTGTTATATTAACACCCTCTTAACTATTAAAAACTAAATATAATGAGAAAAAAATTACCTCAATTAATTTTACTTATTGGTATTTTTTGTTGGACATCAATGTCTTACGGCCAATTTGTAACCGAAATGTCAGGAACCGATACTACGGTGATGCCTGCAGACGGTGAAATATTCACCGACCCTACCGACGGGGTTAATGGAGGCCCTGGTGGCGATTGTTCAACAACAAGTAGCGGTGATCTAGGAGATTATCCAAACTGTAATTGTATTACCGAAACTACCTTAATGGCACCTCCGGGTTCTCAGATCTCTGTTACGTTTACTTCGTTTCGGGTATTTGGAAACTTTGACTGGTTAACTATTTTCGATGGTTCCGCACCTGTTACAGCGACCAACGGTTCAGGCTCGGCGTCGAACCCGACCTCTTCCGATCCTGTTTTATGGAATAGTGCTGTAGATGGTGACGAATTAGTAGATATGACAACTGCTGGCTCTGTAACATTTACCTCAACCGCAGGATCCTTAACATTTGCATCCCGATTTAGTGGGGTTGTTAATACGTGTGGATGGGAAGCTGATATAGCTATTATTGGTGCCCCTCCAGCTCCAACAAGTTGTGCATTAGACAATCCGCAACCAGTTCCTGTAACAGGAACAGGAACTTCTACCTGTACTACTGCTACAACTTCAGAAGTTACAGTGGCAGACGTTGGTATTATA